>Ga0153915_10004857_pt1 | contig 12445 bp, 11 predicted proteins | sample Opewatmetagenome_2_FD_107003 | JGI IMG/M metagenome (GOLD analysis project Ga0153915, IMG submission 107003) | Freshwater wetland microbial communities from Ohio, USA - Open water 3 Core 3 Depth 3 metaG | ecosystem: Environmental > Aquatic > Freshwater > Wetlands | place: USA: Ohio, Lake Erie... | reverse complement strand
TTGAGTGAATTGTCGAGCTTTTCCTGGAATTTCTCCGGCGGCGGTCCGTAGCCGACGTGCCAGTCGATCTCGGCGCCGTCCGGGCCGAGGAGCATGGTCGTCGGCGTGCCATTGACCTTGAAACGCTTGAAAATTTCCTCTCCGGCCTTTTCTCCGGCCGTGGCCCTGTAGAGGACGAAATTTTTGGTCAGAAACTCATGAAACTTGGGATTGTCGTAGAACTGCTGACCCAGCAGTATGCAGCTTCCTCAGCCACTCGAGTAGAAATCGATCAGGACCAGCTTTTTTTCGCTCTTGGCCTTGGCAATGGCCTGGTCCACGGTCCCCTTGAACCAGATCTGGCCGGCGGCCGCGGAAACGAAAATAATAACCGACACAAGAGCCAAGCATGCTTTTTTCATTTCAATCTCCTTGAGCAGTATCCCTGAGCAAAATCATAACCTCCGATTTATGGATTGTCAAATGAGGCGGTCGAAAGGATTGAACCGCAAAGGTTCGGCTCGTATGCTTGAACTGAAGCTCGCCGGACGCGTTCAGGTATGAGAAGTTCTATTGATCACTTCTTCGCCGGAGGCGCCTGGGGATAGAGATTGTTCGTAGGCCGGACGAGGACATTGATGGCTTTCCATTGGCCGTCCATGAGCTGGAGCTGGAGATAGACCGTTCCAAAGGCCGTCTGGGCCGCGGCGAAAGCCATGCCGTCCATCATGTCGAGTATCCGGGCCTCGACCTTGCGGGCGTTCTCGGGCGCGAGGCCGAGCTTGGCCTTGACAGGTTCCAGGAGCCCGGAATAGCGGGTCCGGTTGAAGAAGGCCGCGTTCGTCTTGGCGACCACCATATAAGTGACCTGGCTGGTCTCCGGATGGAGCACTTTTTCCATCCTCGCCACATCGCCGGAGAGCCGGCCTTCGAGGAAGTCAAGGACCGCCGCCTGGACCGCCGGCCGCTCTTTCTCGGCGTCAAAGCCGGGCACGATCTTGGCCGCAGGAGGAGTGCTCAGGCCGAGGGTCCAGAGGACGTTGATGATTTTCCATTGGCCGTTAGTTTTGATCATTTGGAGGAAATCGCACCATCGGGCGGTTTTCACCCTGACGCAGGCAACGTCGTCTTTAATTTCCAGCACAGAGGTTTCGGTCAGGCGTTTTTCGGGTTCGAGGGTGAAGCTCGCCGTGCGGGTGAGTTCGACGAGAGAGCTGAAAGTCGAGTAACTCGCGGCCAGTCCCATCGCCGGCGCCCTCCGTGAGAAGAAAAGTTTGTTCAAGTCCGGATGGAGGGCCCTTTCCATGCGCGCGGCGTCGCCGGAATAGGCGCCGTCGCTATAGTCCAGGGCGGTTTTTATGGCCGCCTCTTTTTCGGCCTCCAGATTTGATGCCGCTTGATCCCCGGCGAAGGACGTAACTGCCACCAGGACCAACAGAACTGCCAGAATCATCAGAGTCACTAGAATCACTATCGCTTTTTTCATCTTTCTTTTCTCCTTTCTAAAAGCAGCCAGCCCGATCTAGGGGCTTCGGCTCCGTATTTAAAAATACGGAATCGCGGGCCTCTAAGCAATAGGACTTTGTTCCTATTCAAAGGGGCCCCTATAAAATAATACGAAAATCCTAGAGGAAGTTTCGGGAAATGCAAGGGCTCACGTCTAGGTAAGCTGACATCCTCAGGCTGATCCTTCGGGGCAAGAGCAACGCCGAAATGGAGAAAGAACTCTTCATCTCGATTCATACAGTCAAGAACCACATCACCAATATTTATTCCAAGCTTGGCGTTCGGAGCCGCTGGCAACTCATCAGCCTTTTTCACTCGGGCCGTCAAAAACGGCCCTTGGCGGTGCGGTCAGCTTCGGAGACGGAAAGAGCGTCGCAGGAAGGTCCCTGGCACGAATGACGGCGTCCCAACCTTCTTTAAAGGATTCTCTCTTCTGCGCGGCACGAGCTTCCCCTCTTGAAGCTCGGAATCGTCATCTCCCTTTCCGGAAAAAACGATAAACCCCGCCGCGGGCGGGATGCCTATTTTGTGAACCGAAAAATACAAATCCTACCCGGATACTCGCCCTGATATTCGATTTTGAGCTTCCAGCCCGCCTTCTCGGCCCTGTCCTGCCAGATCGCTTCAAAGATCCGGCGATAGTCTTCAAAAGAAATCTGGTTTTTCAGATGAGAGGCCGCCTTATAAAGAAAAAAATAAATGGTTTCCATTCGAACGACGGCCTCATTATCCGTCAATTTTTCAAGAGTCACGTTATTGCCTACCCCCTCGATATGAGCTTGATGCCAGCAAAGAAAAAGGATAAAGGCCCGCGAAGGCGGCAGAAAGGGAACCCTGACTTTGGCAGCTAAAAAATAGCCGTATCCGTCTTTAAGAAAATCTAGAGCGAAATCCCGCCCTTTTTCTTTAACAAAATAGCTGAATTGCTGAACCAGATCAGCCGTTCGAATTTCCTCGCGGTGAATGGCTTTTTGGCGTTCCGGAATGTCAGGAAACTCGGAGGTGGGAAGAGAAGCAATTTTATCAAGCCTGATGAAAATCGCTTCCAATCGGTGAAAATACCAAGTGCTTCCTTCCATAAGGAAGGTAAAACAATAATTGACCTTGTCGCCCTCGTACGTCAGAGGAAGGATGAAATGGACGAGGTTCTCGACATGATAGAATTCGGGTTTTGCCGATAACTCTTTCAGCGATGCTTTTTCTTTCATGGAGTTCAGCCAGCCCATGAGGGTCTCCTTAGAGGCAGCGAGCGGCCGAATTCGTTCCATTGTCATTTTGTTATTCATCAAGGTATTCACAAAATCTCGCCAGATCTTGAGCTCCGCCTGGCCCTGGGCCATCTGAATCGTTCCGGCGAATACCAGACACGAAAGGACAAAAATGACAAAAAATCTTTTCATGGAGCGCCTCCCCTTTATCCTCTCCTTAATCACAATATTTTCACGACTTTTCCCACTCCCAGGGGAATATAATAATCTCCGTAAGCATCCTTGAAGAGTCGAATCGGCCGGTCGCCTGTACAGTGGGTCGCGCCGACTTTCGATACCCCCAGTTCACGAAAATTCTCAATGATTTTCTTGACACCTTCCTCCGGAAAGCCCCTCAAATGAAACCCGCCCAGGACAAGGTCGATATTTTTGGGGAGAATTTCTTTGGCTCGATAAAGCATTTTGACAATCCCTGGATGGGCGCAGCCCGTGATCACGGTCAGACCCTTTTCTGTATCTAGAACCAAGGCTTGCTCCATTAGAACTTGGCCTGTCACGTGGACATTTTTGCAGATTTCGAGCGAGTCGTTCACCAGGACGCATTTTGCTTTGGCGTCCGTAATGCTTTTCGCGATATCCGGATTGCTTGACGCGGGAATGAACACAGTGACCTGATTGTTTTCGCGCAAGAACGCGGCCAGGCCTCCGACGTGGTCACCATGCTCATGAGAAATAACTACCAGATCGACATCTTTGGGATTCACCTTAAGGGCACGAAGATTGTGGAGCAAGATCTCGCCGTTTTCACCACCGGTGTCGAAGAGGATCGTCTTTTCCATGCCGCGGACGAGGCAAGAAAAACCGTGACTCGTTTTCAACCCGGCTTGAAAAGGATAATTATCGTAGACGATCGTGATTTGGGCCGGCTGAACCTCTAAAGCCGAAGCCCGGGGCGAAATATGGGCCAGGACCATTGATAGAAGGGCCACCGCCGAGGTGATCATTATCATTTTTTTCATTTTGTGACTCATCTCCTAGATTATTTCAAACTAAAGGTAGTCGTGTGCATAGTGATAAATCTGCGCGGCTTGCCATCGTAGAGGAACGGTTCATAAATCAGCTGCCGCGCCGCTTGGATCGCTCCGTCATCAAGCTCGGGAACTGACTTCACCACGATTATATTTTTTATGCGACCCTGAAGATCCGTTTCTAGTTCGAGCAACACCATACCCTGAATTCCGGCTCTTCTCGCTTTTTCCGCATAACCCATGGGAATCCGCTTGAGCAACTTGGGATGCCCAGGGCCAGGTGCGAGGCGGATCGGCGGGAGTTTGGACAGCTCTTCTTCCTCTTCAGGACTCAAAAAAACGCCTCCGAATTCTTCCCTAGATTCTTCTTTCAAATCGAAATAGAAGGTGATAACGATGGTTATTGTGATCGGCTTGCCGTCGGCCAAAGTCGGTTCGAATTGCCATTGTCTGACTGCAATAATCGCCGACTCGTCAAAAACCGGACTCGTCTTCATCAGAATGACATTAGAGACGCTTCCTGATTCATCCACGTCTGCGGCCAGGATAACGACACCCCGAACCCCCGAATCAAGGGCAGTTTTGGGATAGTCGGGATCGACATTCTTGATCCTCGCAGGCACTTTGAAGCCTCCGACCGGCCTCATGACAGTCTGAATAAAGGGCAATATGGGACGCTTTTGGATTGACGATCCCGTGGTCCCCCCGAACGCGACGGGGCGAATATATCCATGATTTGCGTTCGTTTTTTGCGGCGCCAAAAAAACGGCCGATATCCCTGAGAGAAATACAATCCAGCAGCACGTTTTTCTTATGGTCATCGGTATTCTTCGGCCGTGAATTCATTTTCGCCCGGAGAAGAAGAAAATCTCCTGGAAATGAAAAACTTCTTTTTCATTGGCGGGTATCCGTTGAACCACACCCCTATTTTTCTATAAATAAAAAATTTAATCCGGAAGGTTTGTCATTCTTACGATAGAGCTTTCCTTTAAGTTTGGCCGGCTTGATCTCTGCAGCAGCAAGGGCTTCGGCTTCCTTGGCTTGTCCGCTCCAGGCATGACATTTCACTTTTGAGATTTGAAATTCTTCCATCTCCAATAAAAATAAAAGGGCAGGCCGGCCAGGATAATGGCCAAGCCGCCCATGGCATTCCAGAACTGGGTAATGAGCGAGTTGATCGAAATATAAAGGGCGGCCACGATGAAAATGATCGGGGTAATGGGATAGCCCCAGGTTCTATACGGCCGGGGCATGTTCGGCTTTTTCCTCCTCAGGATGATGACGGCGGCTACGGTCAGGCCGAAGAAAATCCACTGGCCGAAGATGACATAGGTAAAGAGCCTCTCGAACGTGCCGAAAAAGAGGATGAGGATCATGCTCCAAACCCCCATGGCGATGATCGAGATATGGGGCGTCAGGAATTTCGCGTGGACGGCCGACAGCCCTTTGAAGAAGACTCCGTCTTTGGCCATGGCATAGTAGACGCGCGGTGAACAGAGGAAATTCTGGTTCGTCGCGCCCATGATCGAAAAGAGGATGATGAACGAGATGATCGAGGCCCCGATCGGGCCGACGACGAGGTTCATAGCGTCCGCGGCGATCCGGTCGGACTTGGCGATTTCGTTGGCCGGGAGGACATATAGATAAGCCAATTGAGCCAGGATGTAGATGGCGATGCAGGCGGCGATCCCTATGAAAAGTCCCAGGGGAAGGTTCCGCTGCGGGTTCTTGGTCTCCCCCGCGCTATACGTAGATGCTTCCCAACCCTTATAGGCCCAAAGGGATGCCACCAGGGCTATGCCGAAACTTCCCAGCAGGTTTCCGGAAAATGTTTTTGGCGAGGGGTTGACGAAGTTCGAGGCATTCCCTTTAGCCAGAATAAAAATCACGCCGCAGATGCCGATTAAGGCGCCGAACTTGATGATCGTCAGGAGGTTCTGCAGGTTCGCTCCCCATCGGACGCCGACATAGTTCACGACCACCAGGAACAAAAGGAAAGCGAAGCTGATGATTTTTTGCCCGAGCGGAGAGATGGGGAAAAAATGAGTCAAATATTTCGAGGTAAAGGCGACCGTCAGAGTGGCGATCGCGCCTGTATCGATCACTAGAAAAAGCGTCCAGCCGAATAGGAAAGAGATCAGCGACCCGTATGACTCACGGAGAAAGACGTAGGCTCCCCCGGCCTCCGGCATGGCCGCCCCCAATTCGCCGAAGGAGAGCGCTCCGAAAAAGCTCAACAACCCGCCGACCGCCCAGACCGCCAGAATAAGCAGGGGGACTTGAACGGCTACCGCCATGTCCTTGGGGACAAGAAAAATGCCCGAACCGATGACGCCGCCGATGACGATGCTGACGATATCCCAAAGACCGAGAACCCGAGGAAGATGTCTTTCTTGCGTTTCCATAGGCATGAGATTACCCCATTTTATTTTTATTTTCCAGATTTTTTCTTCGGGCGTAGACGAAGAGCTCGACCAGCCGCCCGCGGGAGAACTGATCAGTCTCCACGGCAAAGGCAGACGAGCGGTAAAGATTCCAGTTGTTTTTGACGGCCGACGGCAGCGAGAGTCGCTCATAGAGGGGGCTGGCCGGAGGGATATAAAAGACCGAGGGACCGACCAAAACGCCCAGGCCGCACAGATAGTCGATGCTGTCCCTGACCTCATCGAAGGTCTGGCCGGGCAGGCCGATAATGACATAAACGGTGACAAACAGCCCCATTTTCTGGGCGGCCCGGACGAAGCCTTCGAAGCCCCGGCCCTCTAAAGGACGATGATACTCGGACTTTAGATCTTGGCTCTGAGTGACAAAGGATAGGTTGAGCCGCTTGAAGCCGGCCTGAACCATAGAGGGCAATAAGGATTCCTCGAGCGTCGCCGAGCAAAGCCCGTTCATGGCGGTGAGTTCTAGGTCTTTAAGGATGGGATCCTCTTTCACGGCCCCTAAGAATTCCAAAAACCACTCCCGGTCATAGGAGAGATTGTCGTCTTCAAAATTAAAAATACGCACGTTTTTCTGCATATAATTCCAGCGCATTTCCTCAAGGACCATCTCCACAGGCCGGTAGCTGATGCTACGGCCGAACATGCTTTGGACGCTGCAAAAATCACAGCGAAATGGACAACCCCGGCTGGAAGTCAAGGAAACGTAATTTCTCCTCCCGATCGTGTAATTCGCCGGATTGAGAAGATGATGGCCAGGTCGAAGCTGCGTCCAATCCGGCTTCTCTTCGGCAACGCAATGGCCGCGCCTCTCAAGATATTCGGGCAGGCAATCTTCCGCCGGTCCGATGAGGATGTCATCAATCTCGGGCGTTCTTTTTCTGATCTCAGCGGGAAAAGCCGTGGCATGGTTGCCGCCGATAAAAACAGGGGATCGGAAGTTTTGCTTGATCAGCCTGACAAGTTCTTCCACTCTTTGATAATAGGCGGTGAATTGGGAGGAAACCCCGATGATATCGGGCCCAAAATCTTTCACCCTGCGGACAGTCTCATTCGCGCTCATCCCGTATTTATAATAGCCTTTGAAAAAAGTGGGCTCGCCCATAAATGGCTCGAGATAAGCAAAATCCAGGGGGACAGGAATTCGACGCTGTCGGAGAGGCGACAGGCAATCCAGGATTTCGACCGTGCAGCCCGCCTCTTCAAGGACGGCGGCCGCATAAAGCAGGCCGAGCGGATAGAGCCGGATCGCCGTCGTATAGAAATCCTCGAGCGGTGGCTGGACGAGCAGGACTTTCATTCACCCCCGCCGCTCGGCTAGAACCCGGGATGAAGCTCAAAGAGGGGTTTGAGGTTCGACGCCAGCTGGCGTACGTCGTTTTCCTCCTGCGAGCTCAGAGGCGTAAAAGACCGGGCAACTTCGAGCGCCGGATAAAAGAGTCTCGCATCCCCAGGCGGCACGGCGGCTGTGACCGGCAGCGAGAGCGTGAAACGAAGGCCGAGGGCAAGCTCGGCTGGATCGGTCAGCGGCTGATACCAGGCTTTCGGCCATTCTTTCCTGAGGTCAGGGCTCGGCCAGGGCCGCCGGGCAAGGGCTTTCAGGGCAAGGACGCCCATTTGTTTTTCTTTTGCTTTTTTCATGACCGCCGGCCCGAAGTCGGCTTTTAAAAAGCAAACGAAGTTGAAGGGAAAAAGGACCGTGTCAAAATCGAACTGGTCCATGGCGGCGAGGGCGGCTTCCTGAGAATGAGCCGAAAAACCGATAAAGCGGATCTTGCCGGCCTGCCGGGCCTTTTGGAACGTTTCCAGGGCTCCGCCGGGTCCAAGAGCCTGCTGGACATCCTCGATTTTCGATAGAGCATGAAGCTGGTAAAGATCAAAATGATCCGTTTCAAGCTTTCGTAGCGAGCTCGTAAGCTCCTCCTCGGCTCCTAGGCTGTCGCGCCGAAGCGTTTTGCAGGCGAGAAAGACATTTTTCCGGAAGGGCTTAAGAGCCGGCCCCATCCTGTCCTCTGCGTTTCCGTAACTGGGGGCGACATCAAAGTAATTCACGCCGGCATCGATCGCATCGCGGACAATCTGGCTGGCCTTTTCCTGTGTTTCAGAGGCCAGGACAAGGCCGCCCAACCCAACGATGGAAAGCTTCTCCCCTGTTTTGCCCAGCGGTCGCTTGGCCAGGGTATTTCCGCTCAAGGGCTTTCCGACGCTCCGGGCTTGGGCTTGGAAACGCCTCAATCCGGAGAGCCCGATAACCCCTCCGAAAGTCAGATGAAAGAATTTTCGTCTGTCCATGTTTCTCCCCAAATTTGGATTTTGATTTTATCAGAAGTGCCAATCGAAGGGCAAGGCGGGTCAATAATACCGAAAAGGCTTGACAAGGCGGGCTTCTTATGCATAAATATACAATTAAAATGGATAAATATACAAAGCTCAAAAGACGCCAACTCCTCAGGGAAATCATCACCCATCAAGGCATAGGCGATCAACATCACCTGCTCGCGGAGCTTAAGAAGCGCGGCGTTGAGACAACCCAAGCTACCATCTCCCGGGACCTCAATGACATGGGTTTTCTCAAAATCAGGGTGGAGACGGGAGTTTACAAATATCGATTTATTGAAAAGGTTTCAGACAGGTCGCTCTGGGAACGGCTGAAAATTCTGTTCAAAAACTTTGTGACCGATATTAAGAGTACCAACAATCTGATTTTGGTCAAGACCTCGCCGGGAAACGCCAACGGCGTTGCCAGCCTCATCGACGGCTTGCAGCAGAAAGAAATTCTGGGAACCGTGGCCGGGGATGACACCATCCTGATTGTTGTCGACAGCGAGGTTAAGCGCAAAGCCGTTGAGAAGAAACTGAGAAGCCTGATCGAGCCCGTCGCGAAGCCATGAGCTTCCGGATGAACAGGCCGACGCAATAAGACCGCCGACATTGAGCGGCAAAGGAGTTCCTCATGGATAAAATTGTCCTTGCCTATTCGGGAGGTTTGGATACCTCCGTCATCCTGAAATGGCTGATTGAAAAAGGCTATCAGGTCGTCGCCTATTTGGCCGACGTAGGCCAAAACGAGGATTTGAAGGCGGCCGAAGAGAAAGCCTTGCGAACCGGTGCCGTCAAAGTCTATGTCGAAGACCTCAAGAAAGAGCTCGTCACGGACTACATTTTTCCTGCCGTCAAGGCGAATGCCATCTACGAAGGCCGTTATCTTCTGGGGACCTCCCTGGCACGACCTTTGATCGCCAAAAGGCAGATCGAGATCGCCCATCAAGAGAAAGCAGCGTATGTCGCTCACGGCGCCACGGGGAAAGGAAACGACCAGGTCCGGTTCGAGCTGACATATTACGCCCTGGACCCAAAGATCAAGGTCATATCGCCCTGGAAAAACAAAGAATTCCTCTCCGAATTCGAGGGCCGCACGGATATGATCAACTACGCCCGGAAGCATGGCATCGAGATAAAAGCCTCGATCACAAAACCTTTCAGTGAAGACGCCAACTTGATCCATATCAGCCACGAATCGGGGATTCTGGAGGACCCCAGGGCCAAAGCAGAAGACGATGTCTACTCCATGACGAAAAGCCCTAAACAAGCCCCGGATAAGGAGACATTCCTCGAAATTCACTTCAAAGACGGCGTCCCGATCAGAGTCATCGATCAGACAAACCGCGTCGAAAAGACGGATCCTTACGAGCTTTTTCAGTATCTGAACGAGCTCGGTTCGGAAAACGGCATCGGACGAATCGACATGGTTGAAAACCGTTTTGTCGGAATCAAAAGCCGCGGCGTCTATGAATCCCCAGGCATGACTATCCTGAGGGCGGCCCATATGGACATTGAAGGGATCGCCATGGACAGGGAAGTCATGAGGCTGCGGGACATGCTGACTCCCAAATTTTCAGAGATCGTCTACAACGGATTCTGGTTTTCTCCGGAGATGGACTTTCTCATGGCGGCCATTAATAAGAGCCAGGAAGTGATCGATGGCGTGGTCCAGCTATCCCTCTACAAGGGGAATATTTCGATTTTGGGAAGGGAATCGCCAAGCTCCTTGTACGACAAAGAGCTGTCCAGCATGGATATCGAGGGGGGCTTTAACCAACAGGATTCCGAGGGATTCATCAAGATCCACGCCATTCGTCTCAAAGCCCATAACGCCATCATGACGAAACAAGGCAAAAAGGTCACAGACTTCATGAGGAACGGAAAATGAAGGTCTGGGAAAAAAGATTCCCCACTAGAAAAGAAAACCCGCTGCTCGAGGCTTTTAACGCCTCCATCGAACAGGATCGATTCCTTTATCAGGAGGAAATCAGGGCTTCGCTGGCCTACGCCCAAGCCCTCCAAAGGGCGGCATTTCTCACGAAAGAAGAGCTGCGCGAGATACGCGCCGGCTTGAAGACTGTGAAAAAAAGGATCGAAGCGGGCGAGAATCTCAGCCGGTTCGAAGACATCCATTCCGCGGTCGAATTGATGCTCACCCAAGAAATCGGAGAAGGCGGCAAAAAATTGCATTCCGGCCGGAGCCGGAATGAACAGGTCGTCACGGATGAGCGCATGTACTTGAAAGAAAAGCTGCCTCGGATCATCGACCTCCTGAAAATCAATCAGCGATCGGTTATCCGCTTGGCTGAAGAGAACGCCGATATCGTCATGCCCGCATATACCCACCTGCAGCGGGCTCAGTATGTTCTTTTTTCACATTACATCATGTCCCTCTTTTGGCCGCTGGAAAGAGCCAAGTCCAGGCTGAAGGACGCCCTGGAGAGGATCGATTCGCTCAGCCTGGGTGTCGGAGCGTTGGCGGGATCGACAGTCCCCATCAATCGAGAATGGCTGAGGAAAACCCTGGGATTCAGCTCGATCACAGAAAATTCCATGGATACCGTTTCCGACCGGAGCTTCATTCTCGAGACCCTTTTTGTCCTCGCCCTCCTTCTTCTCGATTTAAGCCGATTCGCCGAGGATTTCGTCATTTTCTCGAGCCGGGAATTCGGGTTTTTGGCTCTCGACGACAGCATAGCGACCTCCAGCAGTTTGATGCCGCAGAAAAAAAACCCCGATTTCTTCGAGCTTATCAGGGCGGGCCCGGGCAGGCTTTTCGGATACATGAGCAGTCTGTTTATCACCGTCAAAGGACTGCCATCGACTTATAATAAGGATCTCCAACAGGACAAAATCCCCCTCCATCAGGGAATCGAAGAGACAATCCAGATCCTGAAGGTTTTTAATTATGCTTTGACGAAATTCATGCTGAACAAAGAAAAGCTGGCATGCGAATCCGATTCATTTCTATTCGCCACGGATCTGGTCGATTATTTGGTCAGAAAAGGGCTCTCTTTCAGGAAGGCCCACGGTCTCGTCGGTGAGATCGTCCGGTATGCAGAGGAAAAAGGCTTGGCCCTGAATGCTTTGGGGATTGACGAGCTGCGGAGGTTTGATCCTTCCTTTGGGGAAGATGTTTGCGAGGTTTTTGATCCTTTGCGATCCGTCAAAATGAAAAAAACCTATGGATCAACCCATCCCGGGCAGGTGAAAGCTCAAATAGCCAAGGCAAAAAAATCGGCCGTTCGGTAAAAATCTTCCCCCTTTGATCCCATCTTTTCTTATTTTCTTCTTGAAAAAACTACTTCATCCCAAAAAGCATAAAAAGAATTTATTTCGGATGTTCGGAAATAATTTCGCTAGACTGGCTGGATTTTCAAAATTAGGGACAGTCCGCAATTTTTTTATTTTACCTTCATAACCTTGGTGGCTACCAGAAATTTTGGCGCAATATCGACATCCTCACCAGCTTTTTTTCCTTCTACGAGGATACGCCGAGCGGAAAGAGGTTTATCGAGTTTCAACGAGATACTGGCGACATCGAGAAGGATTTTTTTCAGCTTCTCGACTGAAATATCTCCGGGAAGTGGAATGACATCGAGTCCTGTTCCACAAACTGCGGAATAGCCTAACAACTCATCGAGTCCATCAATAAGGAGAACACCGTCGCTATCGAAAAGAAGGTGTATAGAAAATAGCTTAATGAAAATCCAAAATGGGGTTCTGGCCGAGAAAACGTCAACCGTTTCCCCTCCTGAATTCCAGGACGGGCCGGGGAGGTTCATATCGATAAGTAAAAATCTTAAAGGCGTTTTGAATTCGCTTCCCCGCGCCAGTTCCTCTCCCGAAGGCTGGTCTCATCTTGCGCGGTTCGCGATATTGACTTGCGTCGCGCCGTCCGCTATGCTTTGCTCAGCAAGTTCCGATGGAGGTGAGCCGTGCGAATTAGAGAACATTTCTC
>Ga0153915_10004856_pt1 | contig 12447 bp, 11 predicted proteins | sample Opewatmetagenome_2_FD_107003 | JGI IMG/M metagenome (GOLD analysis project Ga0153915, IMG submission 107003) | Freshwater wetland microbial communities from Ohio, USA - Open water 3 Core 3 Depth 3 metaG | ecosystem: Environmental > Aquatic > Freshwater > Wetlands | place: USA: Ohio, Lake Erie... | reverse complement strand
CCCGCGGTTACAGGCTTGATGCCAAGCCCTCAGCAGGCCGCCCATTTCACTCTTAAAAAAAGGACCTCCCATGCCGTCAAGCAGGCTTTTTTTATATGCAAGATCCTAACCGGACATTGCTGATAAAAAATAAAACAATCTTTCAGAAAACAGAAAGACGTATTACATAAAAATATTGAAAAGTCTAACAACCCAGGGTAGAATAAAATCATTGACAAAATTATCGTAAAAGTGGTAATAAGACGTTAACGGAGAGAAAAATGGAAAAGAAGAAGATACTCATCGTTGATGATGAATTGGCTTGCAGGGTTATGATGCTCAAGGTGTTGAAATCGGATAATTATCAAATTGATGTTGTAGAAAACGGCAGGCAGGCAATAGATCGCATCGAAAAAATATCCTATGATTTGATTATCACCGACTACTCTATGCCTGAAATTGATGGCCTTGAATTAATGAGGATAATAAGGGCAAGGTATCCGGATATGCCTATCCTCTTTGTGACAGGCACAGAATCAGTTTGTGATCTATTAAAAGAAGCAGGAGCTGCATTTTTACTAAAACCTTTTAGAATATTTAAACTTAAAAATAAAGTTGAAAATATGCTTATCGGGATGCCGGTATAATATTAATCCGGCAATGTCCGGTTAGTGCCTCCAGTGCCGTCAAGCAGGCTTTTTTATATGCGAGATCCTAACGGGACATTGCTGATATCAATCCGGGAAAGGTTTGATTTTTTCGGGAAAACGGCAGTAAAGACAATTAGAAAAATTGAGATCCGGGCAACTATCCAATCATGCCTGCCAGGTCATCAGGCATGAAACTCAATACGGCGAAAAGCTTTTTTTCAACCTCTCTGCATTGGGCGAAATTTTCTTTGATTAAACGTTCCAGCCGCTCGTTGCCCTTTGCGTAACGGATAAGGATGTCTTCCAGCCTCTCATCAATACTGACTACCTTGTCATGATTAATCCTTTTATCCGCGTAATAAATAATCTCCTTTTCATTCACATCGCCCTGAGAGTCGAAGGTCTCAAGGATGACATGCTCTTTTACGATTTCAGCAATCTCTTCGAAATGGTTCATGACACAGATATCACTGCCCTTGGCGGCATGGTCATCACGGGTGTTAAGGCAGGAGGTCTTTCCTATATCGTGTATCAATGCCCCGGCGGTAATCATGGACATGGAGATATCTATTCCCGCCTTCTTAATCTCCATAGCTATAACGCTCGCCACCCTCTCGACCATGATGGAATGGGCCTTGATATTCTCCAGCATCCCGTATTTTCCCATCAATTCAAAACATTGATCAACAGTTGGTATCATATTATTAATCCCCGGGGTTGTCCGTTTAAAATCCTGTAACCCTGGCGCTGCCTGTCAACGCCTTGACTGTTATCAGGCTTCAGCAAGGTATTGTTTTACAAGCTCAAGCATTTCGCTTGTCTTAAAGGGTTTTGCAAGAGTGGGATAGCCATATGTAGAGATATCGCTGTCCAACTCCTGTTTTAACCTCCTGATCCCAAAAAAACCGCTGATATAGATCACTTTGATAGACGGATTTATCTCCCGCACCTTGCTGACAAGCTCCAATCCGCTCATATTCGGCATCACTACATCTGTGAAGATAAGATCGGGTTCAAATTTTTTATATTCCTCCAGACCGTTTACACCGTCAATTGCAACCCTGACATCATATCCTTCCAATAAAAAGATATCTTTGAATATTTCCTGCAACCCGAACTCATCTTCTACCACCAATATTTTGATCTTCCGGGTTTTTACTCCATTAATGGGAGCAGGATTGAAAATCTCGATAATCTCTTCGTCTTTCATCAGGCTGATGAGCTGACTCAACTTGTTTAGACTTTGTTGGGTAATCGTTGCCTTTTCAGTATTTTTAGGATTCAGGTCAGGGTGATATACCTTGCTTAAGAGGCGATGGCTGGATTTGATATACGACAAAACAGCCCTCTCGCCAAGTTCGGAATAGATCTCTCTGGCCTTATCCATCAGTCCTAAAAAATCAAGTTCGTTTTTTAAATAGTCACTATTAGTCACGATGCTGGCCCTCTAAAGTTGCTGAAAATTTTTTGTGCATTTTGCCAGAATCCATGGGCTAAAGCAATAACTATCAAGGCGCTGTAATATTAATCTTGCTTGATTGCTTGAATCCTCTTATAAGCTTAAAAGATCAAGAAAGGGCTTTGTACGAAGGCGAGGGTTTTTCCCATTCCCGGAATGGGAAAATAATTCAACAGGATTCCATTTATGACGCCATGAATATTTTTTACATCATATATCTTTTAATCACGACTGTTGTGTTCATCATATTTTCCCCTGTTTTCTTTTTATATGCCATTGCGAGCGGCAGATGCCTGCATGGGCTTAATGAACGGCTGGGATGGATATCCCCGCGTATTATAAGCCCTCTATCAGGGTCGCAGCGCGTCTGGATACACGCTGCATCATTGGGGGAAATCAGGGTGGCTGAGGCTGTCATAGGCGTTTTAAAGAAAGCAATCCCCGGCAGTTCCATAATAGTATCCACGATGACGGAACACGGCAGGAACCTTGCGACCGAGATCTTCGATAAAGATATATGCGTCATTTATGCACCTGTCGATATTATATTTTTTGTAAGAGGCGCCCTTAACAGGATTCGTCCCGACGTCCTTGTCTTTCTGGAGGCCGAGATATGGCCCTCATGGATTTCCGAGGCGCGACGGAAGGGGATTAAGATAGCCATGATTAACGGAAGGATATCACCAAGATCCTTCAGCCGTTATCTGAGCTTAAGACCTCTTTTTAAAAATATTCTCGGTAAGTTTGACTCCTTCAGCATGATCACAGAGGAAGATAAAAGACGCATAATGGCCATGGGCGCTGATCCGGTTAAGATAGTCGTAAACGGCAACGCAAAGTATGACCTTTTAACCGAGCTTGCGGATTTTTCCATTGAAAAGGATATGCGAAGGATATTCAACCTGGAAGAGACTACTCCTGTTTTTATAGCCGGAAGCACACGCACCGGCGAGGAGGCCATGCTTATAGATGTCTACAAAAAAATCATTAAGGAATTCCCTGAAACCGTCCTCTTTATCGCGCCCAGGCACATTGCGAGGGCTAAGGATATAGCCTCTCTTCTTGAAAGAAATCAACTTGAATATCAATTCAGGAGTGAGTTTAAGGACGGTTCCTCGAAACGGGATAAGAGGGTTGTGATTGTTGACAGTTTTGGAGAACTCTTCAGGCTTTACAGTATAGGCACAATCATATTCTGCGGAGGGAGCCTCGTTCCCCTGGGCGGGCAGAACCCCCTTGAGGCCGCGGTCTGGGGCAAGCCTGTTTTATACGGACCGTCCATGGAAGATTTTCTTGACGCCAAGGCCCTTCTGGAAGGGAACAATGCGGGGATAGAGGTTTCAACCCCCGAGATGCTGACTGAAAAAGTGATTATGCTTTTAGGGGATAAGGCCCTTATGCAAGGATATGGCGCACGTGCGCGTGATTCCATTTTTAAAAACCGTAAGGCCGCAGAGAGACATGCCGCGGTAATTGCCGGACTGCTCGGATAATTATATGTCCCCGCCAAAGACCAGCGCTGTTTCGGATCAGCAATCTCCGGTTAGGATATTTATTGACTAATAAATACTTATCATAATAGAATGCGTGCCTTGCCGAGAAGTTTATCAGATTTTATTTTTAAACCTGTTATTAGGAAAGGAGCACCTTGAGCAGAGGAGATTTAATTGAACTGGAGGGCCTGGTGACCAGGATAATGGGCAGGGGGACCATGGAAATTCAATGCGACAATAACGTGGTTGTTACAGGCGTCCTTTCCGGCCGGATGAAAAAAAACAGGATTAAGGTTATACAGGGCGATAGAGTCAAGGTAAGCGTATCTCCTTATGATACCTCTCATGGTCTGGTTACATACCGCTTCAAATGACAGGTCTTTCAATTTTAACATATCAAAATTAAAGGCAGCTTTTCAGGCTGTTAGGCTGAAGTCGGAAGGCTGAAGGCTGAAGGCTTATTGGCCTGAGATCCTTCAGCCTTCAGTCTATCGACCTAAGAATTATGAACTGAAAAGGTAAGCTGTTTTGAGATCAACACTCTTCAAATATATTTCACGTGAGATATGGTCTGTATTTTTTGTGAGCCTCCTGGTGTTTATTTTTATCGTTCTGTCCACAAGCATAATGAGCATCATGGACATGTTGGTAAATCAGGGCATTTCACCGCGTCAACTATTGAAGATAATACTGTGCATGCTCCCGGAGATCGTGCTGTTTTCATTGACCGCCGCATGCCTGATGAGCGTGATGCTGGCCTTTATCCGTCTTGCCGGCGATAATGAGATTATTGCCCTTAACGCCTCCGGGGTAAGTCTCTATCAGATGCTGCCTCCCGTCGTCTTTTTTTCTCTTGTATGTTGCATATTCGCCGGTTTTCTCGCCATATACGGCGTGCCGTGGGGGAACCGGTCCTCTAAGGATTATATGCTTGGAATAATAAAATCCAAAACGAACCTTACCATCAAGGAAAGGGTTTTTTACGAACCCTTTGACAAGGTAGTCTTCTATGTCAACAGCTTTTCCGCAAGGAAAAAGGAGATGAAGGATATTTTCGTAGTGGACAGGAGCAATGACCAGGTGACAAATACTATCGTGGCGGAAAGAGGCATGATCATTAAAGGCAAGGGCTCTAACACGATCATTATCCGATTTATCAACGGTACGATTTTTATCGATGAAAAAGACTTTAAGGAGGCAAGGACCATCAGATTCCCGGATACATTCGACATGAGTATCGACCTTGGCGACATAGCCGCCCGGATAGCCTCAAGGGAAAAGAAACCGAGTGAAATGTACATCCGCGACCTGATCAGAGGCATTAACGCAGAAAATGGAAAGACAACTAAAAGAATTAAGCTGGGCATCCAGCTCTATGAGATGTTCTCAATCCCTTTGGCTATCTTTATACTGGGAATAATAGGGGCTTGCCTGGGTTCCCATGTAAGGGCTCACGGGCGCACAACAGGTGTTATAATAAGCCTCTTTGTTTTTCTTGTCTATTACACTTCTTTAATGGGTTCCCGATATCTTTGTGAAATGGGCGTGGTCGCTCCCTTCATAGGCATATGGGTCCCAGTGGTTCTCCTTTCCGGCATCTCTTTGTTTATGCTGTCAAGGGTGAAGAAAAACAATGCATTCGGAATTTTTTGATAATTTTCTGTTAGAAATATCTTCATCATCTATATTGCATGTTCTGGGTAAAAAAAGCACCTAGGCAATATGGCCTAAGTGCTTGTGCTTGAAATTACTGGTCGGGGTGAGAGGATTTGAACCTCCGGCACCCTGCTCCCAAAGCAGGTGCGCTACCAGGCTGCGCCACACCCCGAAGGTCTTGGAAGTTATATCTTTCCTTTGACAAAATCAAGAATAATATAACCTTTTAAGTTTTCGATTGGGAATATGCGAGATCCTAACCGGACAATGCTGAGACTGAATAAAGCATGCATGCCCTATTATTATTCCCCGAAGCATCCGCTCACATCCTCAAGGATCAGGTCATGAAGGACCGGTCTGAAGGCCCTGATCTTCAGATTGTCTCTGCTCGGATGGATCCTGTTGCTTAAGAATATCATCAATACATCTTTATCAAGATCCATCCAAACGGAGGTACCTGAAAAGCCCAGATGCCCTATGCTGTTGGGAGAGATATATCTCCCTGCGCTCGAATTTGTTGCGGAAGGCGTATCCCATCCCAGCGCCCATGTGCAACCTTTAACCAGCTCCTGCCTCTTAAAGAATTCCCTTATGACGCCGGGCGAAAAATAATCGCTTCTTTTTCCAAGACAATGTTCTCTCAGCATATTGACTATGATAAAAATTTCCTCAGCTGTCCCGAATAACCCGGCATGCCCGGAATATCCTCCTGCGGCATAGGCATTTTCGTCGTGTACTTCTCCCTGGAGTACCCGCTTACGCCAGGGGCAATCCTCTGTTGCGGCAAACTCCTCTCTTTTAAAAGGTAGATCTTCTTTTCCCAGGAAGGTCCTCTTTAATTCCAGAGGGTTATAAAAATTTCTGTGAACGAAGTCACGCAATGTCTCCCCTGATGCCTCTTCCACAACCCACTCAAGGGCCATAAATCCCAGGTCGCTGTACAGGCAATCGGTCCCTTGAATATACTGAAGCGGTTCTTCAATTATTCTTTCTCTTAAGACCTTTTTCCTTATGTCCGCCCTGCATTTTACAAGCTCCTGATAAAAGGGCATCCAGGCCCTGAACCCGGCGCAATGGCTGAGGATTGAACGAACAGTCAGGTCCTTTTTATCTCCAAGGGGATATGTTGTGATAAGGTCGGATAAGGTTTCATCCAGGGTGAGACTGTTGTCATTAACCAGCCTCATAACCGCCATGACAGTTGCAAGGGGCTTTGTCAATGACGCAAGGTCAAATATCGTATCCCTTTTCATCGGCAGAACCAGGGGGATGATTGAGCGATTTCCAACTTCTTCAAAAAATATTGCCTGCCCGTTTTTTGCGACCAGAAGTACGGCCCCGGGATACACCTCATCCCTAACTCCCTTTTCAAGCAAATCCGTCAAGTTGTGCCGGAATTTATTCAGTTGTTGTTCCATATGTTTTTTCAGGCGCAGGGCAAAAGGCCCAAGGCGCAGGGCAAAGGATAGATTAATATGATTTTTCCTAGGTGCATGGCGCATGGCGCAAGGCACAGGGAAAAGAAAGACTAGTATGGTTTTAACCTTGCGCCTTATACCTTATGCCTTGCATCTTCCTTACACCTTATACCTTGTACCCTATTCTAAATATATATGCGCAAAGATCTTTGCGTCCGATATTATATCGCTTATAGGGCAGTATTCATTTGGTTGATGGGCCGTATCCGGGGATGTTACCCATACTGCCGCAGGAAGACCCTCCCCGCGGAAAAAGGCCGCCACTGTGCCTCCGCCCATCCCCATTGGTTTCGCCTCCAGTCCCTTAACCCTCCTGATTGCCCTGGCAAGAGCCCTTACAACAGGCGCATCCGTAGACGTCGGATTAACGGCATCCTGCCTGTGAACGGGCTCTACATTAATCGATAGATGCAATTCATTTTCCAATGCGACGGCGATTGTCTTTATTTCATTAATGATATCATCAACGCGATAATCAGGGAGGACCCTGCAGTCCATATAAAATATGTCTTTCCCGGGTATTGTATTGATGTTAGGGACATTGGCCTCGATCTTCGTGGATTCAAAGGTCGATTCAGGAGGGCTGAAGAGGTCGTCTGTCAGGTTAAATTTTTCTTTTAAGCCTTCAAGGGCCACAATAAGCCTTGCCGCGCCATAAAGGCTGTTCCTGCCTTCCTTCGGCGTGCTCCCATGACACTGCCTGCCTATAACAGTAAATTTAATCCATAACATGGTCTTCTCAGAGACCTCAATCATTGTGCCGTCCCTATTGCCTCCATCCGGGACAATGATAAGGTCATCAGGCTTGAATAGATCCCTGCGGGTTTTTAATAGATACTCAAGCCCGTATCCGCTCCCAGTCTCTTCATCGGCGACAAAGGCAAGGCCGATCCTTTTTTTGAGTTCTATCCCGCAGTCCCTGACTGCCTTCAGGGCGAGGAATGAACTTACAATCCCGTGCTGATTATCCTCCACTCCCCTGCCTATTACATTATCGCCTTCCACCGTTACAACGTATGGATCAGTCTTCCAGAGAGAAAGATCTCCCGGCGGGACGATATCCGTATGACTGAGCACCCATACGGTGGAAGAGGCGTTTTGATCCCCCCATAGTGCCACTATATTGGGACGATATCCGTCCTTTGCCCTTTCATCAGGCGCCTTGATCTCCTCTACAAGATCAGGCGACAGTTCTTTCAATTTCTCCTTGAGGTAAGCTGCCTTTTCATGCTCCCCTGTCCCGCCGTTACCAGGGCCAAGGGCAACCTTTGCCGTCAACTCAGTCTGAAAGTTTATTATCTCATCCCTGTAACCATCTATCCTCTCAAATACTATTTCAAGTTCCGACATCTGCGTTTTCTCCAATATGATTTTCTTGTAATCCTGAAAGCCTTGCTATCTCTATAAAGGCAAGCTCAATGCCCTCGTTTATATTGCATGATGATTCCGGCAAGACCGGCCTGCCGATCTCTATCCTTACATGTATCCTGTTTCTGCCTTTTGAATAAATGATGCCGACCGGTATCAGGGGCGTCATATAACGTGAAAGGATCATCCTGATCAATCTCTTGTGTCCCTTTCCCATCCTGTCTTTATAATATGTGCCTTCAGGGAAAATTACAATCCCTTCCCCGTTATTCAAAAGATCAAATAATTTTTTTACGGATTGAATGCTCTCGGACGGGTTCACCCGATTTAAAGGCATGCCTCCCAAGGATGATATAAACCATCTGGATAGCGGGTTCCGGAAGAGTTCGTGTTTTGCGATGTAATAGAGGGGCCTTGCTATTGCCATAGAAAGAAGCGGTATATCTTCCCAGCGCTGATGCTTGGGCAGCAATAAAAACGGGCCTTTTTCAGGGATATTGATATGCCCGATTACTTGAAGTCTGAAAAAAGGGCGTAAAACAAATGCCGAAAATATCTTTGTCAGATTATATACAGGTAATATTCTTTCCCCGACAGGAATAGCCATTGCTTAACGCTTGAGGTTAAAGGATAAAAGTTGATCCTGTCCTATTCCACTGTTACGCTCTTTGCCAGATTCCTTGGTTTATCGATATCCCTTTTAAGAAACTGCGCGCAGTAATAGGCCAATAACTGGCACGGCACAACAGCAAGGATAGGATAGAGAAAGTCCAGGGTTTGCGGTATCTCAATAATATCGCCCACTATCTCTTTTATATCAGTATCTCCTTCCGTGACTATCGCAATGACAGGCCCCCTCCGGCTTTTTATCTCCTGAATGTTATTGATCATCTTGTCATACATGGAATCCATTGGCGCTATGGCTACCGTGGGCATATCAGGATTTATCAGGGCAATCGGGCCGTGCTTCATCTCTCCCGCCGCGTAGCCTTCTGCATGGATATAGGATATCTCCTTTAGTTTCAATGCCCCCTCCATAGCAATAGGATACTCGTATTTTCTTCCCAGGAATAACCAGTTGCTGCAATGGTAATATTTTTCGGCTATGGCCTGTATATGATTGGCCTTTGACAGTATCGCCTTAACCTGGTCCGGCAGCTTTTCCATTGCCCTTATAGCCTCCACCCCGTCTGTAAGGGACAGGTTTTGATGTCTGCCCAGGAGCAGGGCCAGGAGCGTAAGGATAGTCAACTGGGATATAAAGATCTTTGTTGAGGCCACGCCTATCTCAGGCCCGGCATGGTTATAAACCCCTGCCTCCGTCTCCCTTGAGATCGAACTCCCCACCACATTGACGATCCCCAGGAGCCTGGCGCCCTTTCTGTGGGCCTCGCGAATTGCCGCCAGGGTATCGGCGGTCTCGCCCGATTGACTCATGGCAATAATAAAGGTATTGGGAGGGAAATTCAGCTTTCGATAACGGAATTCGGATGCCAGTTCCACCTCCACGTCGATCTCCGTGAGTTTCTCAAAGACATATCTGGCCACGGAACCGGCATAATAGGATGTCCCGCAGGCAACAATAACTATATGACGGCATTCCTTAAGGGAATCCCATACCGGCATTATCCCTCCCAGTTTAGGGACGCCTTCTCCTTTGTCCACCCTTCCCCTCATGGCGTTCTTTATGGTCTCCGGTTGCTCGAATATCTCCTTCAGCATAAAATGCGGGAAGCCGTCCAGATCAACGTCTTCAGCGGACCATTCCACTGTTTCGGCATCCCTTGTCACAGCCTTTGCCTGGGCCGTAAATATAGAAATGCCGTCACTTGTAATGGTGGCCAGTTCATTGTCGTTCAGGTGAACGACCTTATTCGTATATCTCACCATGGCAGAGACATCCGATGCCGCGAAATTGCCGTCTTCGCCCACGCCGATGATTAATGGACTGCCCCTCCTGGCAACGACTATCTGTCCCGGCAGGGCCCTGTGAATTACAGCTATCCCGAAGGTTCCGTCAATCTGGGACATGGTCTTTCGCACAGCCTCTTTAAGGTCCCCTTCAAAATTAAGGGCTATCAGATGCGCCAGTACCTCGGTATCTGTCTCCGATCTGAATCTAATCCCCTTTTTTTCCAGCCTGTTTTTGATAGCCTGGTAATTTTCTATAATTCCGTTATGGATAACATATACATTTTCCGCCTGATCCGTGTGTGGGTGGGCGTTGCTTATAGTGGGTTCTCCGTGAGTCGCCCATCTTGTATGTGCAATGCCGGAGGTCCCTTTGATCTCCATGCCGTTAATAGCCTTCTCCAACTCGGCGATCTTGCCGACGGCCCTTATATAATCAATATGATGTCCGTCCTGCACAGCCAGTCCGGCTGAATCATAGCCTCGATACTCCAGACGCTTGAGTCCTTCCATCAGGATGGGCTCTGCCCTGTTTTTCCCTACATAACATACAATGCCGCACATTATAATTCCCCTTATCTTTTGGAGTTAAAGGATTATGATTCCCGTGAATTGATTATTGTGGTACCACCCATATAGGGCACAAGGACATCAGGTATTATTACGCTTCCGTCCTTTTGCTGATAATTCTCAAGGACAGCCACCAGTGTCCTCCCGACAGCCAGCCCGGAGCCGTTCAGGGTATGGACAAGTTCCGTTCCGCCTGCGCCCTTTCTCTTAAACCTTATCTCGGCGCGTCTCGCCTGAAAATCCGTAAAATTACTGCATGAAGATATCTCGCGATAGAGGTTCTGCCCCGGGAGCCAGACTTCAAGGTCATAGGTCTTGGCTGATGAAAAACCCATATCCCCTGTGCATAATGAAACAACCCTGTAGGGCAATCCCAGCCGTTTAAGGATGTCTTCAGCGTCAGACGTGAGTTTTTCCAGTTCTTCCCATGAATCTTCGGGACGACAGAACTTTACCAGTTCCACCTTGTTAAACTGATGCTGTCTTATAAGTCCTCTTGTGTCTTTTCCATAGGAACCCGCCTCTGAACGGAAGCAGGGAGTATAGGCGACATAATGAATAGGCAGGGTTTCTTCCTGCAGTATCTCTTCCCTGTGGATATTGGTGACAGGGACCTCGGCAGTGGGGATGAGGTAATGATCCCAGCCCTCGATTTTAAAGAGGTCCTCCTTGAACTTCGGCAACTGGCCGGTTCCGGTCATGCAGGCAGAGTTCACCATAAAGGGGGGAAGCACTTCGGTATAACCATGCGTCCTTGTATGGATATCGAGCATGAAATTTATAAGCGCCCTTTCAAGCCTTGCACCCGCGCCCATGTAAAGGGCGAACCTCGCGCCTGCCAGCTTTGCAGCGCGCGCGAAATCAAGTATCCCGAGCCTTTCGCCGATCTCCCAGTGGGGAAGCGGCTCAAAATCCATTGCCTTTATCTCTCCCCATGTGCGGACAATCGGATTGTCCTTGTCATCCTTGCCTACAGGCACGGATTCATCGGGCATATTGGGAATGATCATAACGATGCTGTCCTGTTTTTCCTGGATCTCCGCTAAACCTGTCTCAAGGTCTTTGATTTCAACGGATACCTTTTTCATCTCGGCGATAACGGAAGATGCATCCTGACCGCTTTTCTTCATTACGGCAATATCCTCGCTGACCTTGTTTCTCTGATAGCGAAGGGATTCCAGGACGGCCAGCCTTTCACGCCTCTCCCTGTCAACCGACTCAAAGACGGACATATCCAGATCGTTTTTCCTGTTTCTGAGCATTTCCTTAATTTTATCCGGATTGGATCTGATAAACTTAAGATCAAGCATAAGATCTCCTTAAAAATTGTTTTCCAGCCTTATAACTTTTCTATCATGAATCATGTCCCGGCGTCAAATGTTTTGGCGTTCATGCAGCGTTGCCCGGTTAGAATCTTCCGGTAAATCAAAATCAAGATGGGTTGCTGAGGCAATTGGGCAATAAGCTTTTCAGTCTCGATCTTGGATTCCAGGGCAGAGACCTGCTTTCTTAACGATTCAAAGAAAAACAATATCCATTCATTAAGTTTTCCATTATCTGTGTAAAGGGTTGACTGGGCGCGTCTCAGGGCTGAGTAGTATTTTTCAATAAGTTCAGAGTTCACGGTTCAGGGTTCGAGTGAAATGATTAAAAAGAAAGGGCAAGGAGGCCAGTGGTCAAGCAATGGATATAAAAATGAACAAAGGAGAAACTTATTATAAACCAGGTCAAGCTTCAGAGGGCTTCGGCGAGCTCAGTCGAGTCGCCACAGGGTATTCCGGCGAAGGCGAATAAAAAAAAGCAAGGCGTTTCCGCCTTGCTTTTTAATAGCTTGATGTCGCTAAAGACTGACTATTTTTTCTTTGTGGCGACCTTCTTTTTTG
>Ga0153915_10004855_pt1 | contig 12448 bp, 9 predicted proteins | sample Opewatmetagenome_2_FD_107003 | JGI IMG/M metagenome (GOLD analysis project Ga0153915, IMG submission 107003) | Freshwater wetland microbial communities from Ohio, USA - Open water 3 Core 3 Depth 3 metaG | ecosystem: Environmental > Aquatic > Freshwater > Wetlands | place: USA: Ohio, Lake Erie... | reverse complement strand
GTTTGAGGGGGACGGCGTCGTTCCCCTCAGGGGGTCAGCGGAGCGGAGCGAAGCGCCGAGGGGGGAGCTTGACTCCCCCCTGGAAGTGTCCCGTCTCTGCAGAGGACTTTGGAAAGAGATTTAAGAGACGGGACACTAGATGCCGCCCTTTTTTTTGTCCCACCCAAATAGGCTCGCCTGCTGATCTGAAAAAGTGTTAATCTAGCGTTTACGTCATAAACAGAGTACTATTGTCACGGCGAGCCGTTCTTGCGGCGCGGCCATCGGACGGAGTCGTTGCGGGGAGCTTTGCGACGAAGCAATCTGACCCAAAGGGTTATTCCGAGCGGAGCGGGGAATCCCGGCTTTTTGCGCAGAGGGCACTAGATTGCCACGGCACTCCGTGCCTCGCGATGACCAGTTATTTGAGATCGCCACGTCACTTTGCTCCTCGGGATGACAGAGGATCAATTTCGTTTACACGAGTAAACACAATTTTAGCGCAGAAAGGAGGAGAGGATGAGATATCGATGGCTCGGAGTTGTGTTTATCATTGTCCTTATTCCGTTTCTCGGCGCGGCGGGATTGACGACTTTGGCTTCTCAGAACGAAGCTCCGGCGAAAGCTGGGCTGCGCGGCGGCTTCACGGGGCCGGGCGTGCCCGCTTTTGTCCCGATGCTCGGGGATTACGTCCACGTCGGAGTCCAGACGGCGGACAAAAGGACGGATATCCCTAGATTGATGGCTGCGCTCAAGAACATGGGCGCCAGAGATTATCTCCACCTGGTCTGGTCGAAAGACCTCTATCCGAATTCTTGGCAGGATTTCAAGCTCTTGGCCTCCGAATTCCAAAAGGCCGGGCTCCGTCTCTGGCTCTATCTCGTTCCGCCTTCAGAACGGCCTGCGCCCGAGCCTTTCGGCCATGATTATGTCCGCTGGGCCGAGGAATGCGCCAGGCTGGCTAAGATATATCCCTGCATCGCTGGCCTCTGCATTGACGACTTCAACGGCAACGTGGATAAATTTACACCGGCTTACTGCCAAGAAATGATGAAGGCCGCTCACAACATCGCTCCCCGTCTAGCCCTGCTGGTCACGAATTATTTCGGCTATTACGAAAGCACTATGGCCGAGCACGTTCGGAAGGGCGCCATTGACGGTGTCGTCTTTCCTTATTTCTGTCCTCAGAAAAACCATTCGGACACGACACTCCTCATGTCCCAGGTCGAAACGTATCGCAGATGGTTGGACGAGCAGACGGCGAAAGGCGGCTTTTCGAAAACGATGCCTCTAATCGTCATGATTTATGCGACAAAGCATTCCCAATCGCCCGATTCCCCGAAACCTGCCTTCATCCAAAAATGTCTCGAGATCGGCTTGGACGCTACCGGCAAGGGGATGGCCGACGGAGTCGTGACGTATTGCCTCCCCAAGGATAAACCCGAATTCCTGGAGGCCGTCGTGGCAGCGTATAAGCCCTGGCGGGCAAAGATCAAATGAAAATGGTCGCTGCGGCCGTTTCCGGATCGTTTCCCGTTTCTACCCATACGAAATGGAAGAGAACCATAAAAATAGAGTGATGGGAGAGAGCTATGTCTAAAAATAAGACTAGATTTTTATTGTTAGCGATTGCCGGAGTTGTCTTTGTTGGAAGCGCTTTCAGTGCTGGACAACAAGCTGTGACCGTGGGCGCAAAAGGACAGGTCGCTACCATCGAAAATTCTTTTATTAAAATCGACTATGATCTTACCCGAGGGACTTATGGCGCGATCGATAAGAGAACCAATTCCCCCTGTCTATCCGAGGCGTTTACGAGCATCGGCGTTTTGAATTCTTCGGACCCTGGATTCAAACATGCCTGGCAGGGTGACACGACGAAGGACGCTCTGGGCGATGGAAAAACCTTGAGAATCACGAGTTCCAAACCCGGACTGCCCTCAATCATCCTGGAAATTTCGCTCTATACAAATAAAAAATTTTTTGTCCTGGCGGCCGGCGTCGATAACAAAACCGGCTATCCGATCCATGTCAGAAGCATCCATCCGATGAATGCCAAAGCTTTTGCCGGGCTCGACCTTGATGCGGATTTTAAGATGCTGGATGGAAACGGGGGCGGCGAATGGACGCGGGTGACCTCCGAGAATACGCTCCGCTGCCGTAATAATCTTCTGGTGACTTTTGGAAAACCGGGGGCAAGGAGGTCGCTTGTCATCGGCGGGCTGATTTATTACGATTTTGAAAAGTTCGCCAGGACTTCAAAGAACTCGAAGGGCAGCGCGGCTGGCGGGCAAAACTTCCTCAGCCTCGACCTGTGGGGCGATGATCCTGTCGGAAAGCTTGTCGGTCCGGGCTCACGCTATATTCCCGGCGATAAGTATTTTGTGAATTTTGCCGAAGACAATCCGTTTGCCGCGCTCGAAGAATACGGGTTCGCTCTGCGCGCCGCCCAGGCTATCAAGCTCAATGCCTATGATTTTCCTTCGGTCTGTCTCTGGTATGTGAGCGTCCCGGAATATGGCGGCGGGCCGGCGATAAATGATTCGACGGGGACGGTTTGGGAGATCGAGCAGGCCGCGAAAAGGGGCTTTCTGAAATATTCGCCCGTAGCCATCCGGCTCGTTCCCGACAATTACGATGTGAACAATGAGCAAGGCTGGTGGGATGACGGCCATTTCCAGCGGCTGGGAGAGGCGAGCTTGATCATCGGCCCCCATTATAAGCCTCCCTACGAGACGACGAAAAAATGGGGCGAAGCGGTCACGGCGCGAGGCGGCATCCCTTTGCTTTATGTCCAGACCGCCCGGCGCTCGGAGGATTACTGCCTGCAGTTCCCCGGCCATCTCCTCTTCAACAGCCCGTTTGTCAGGTTCACCCGCCACCCTGAGGGACGGGAGATCTGGTGGTATCGCGATTCCATACCCCTCTGGGGGTATGATTTTACCGACCCCGGCTTTATCCGCCACATGCGCGAGGTCTATGCCAATTTCAAGAATGGCGGGATCCGGGGCCTGATGTACGATTACCCGAGCACGGGATGGGCATTTGACGGCGGCTTTGAGGACAAATATGCCACGACGGCGTCCGCCTATCGCAATATTTTTAAGCTGGCCTACGAAGGGCTGGGCGCTAGCTGCCTGCTCGACGAGCGTAACCTGGGCCGCGGCTCGGACGTGACGCTCGGTTTGGTCGCTTCACAGCGCGTCTGGGGCGATACGGACAGGATCAACCCGGCCATGCTCACCCGGTGCGGTTTGCGCTGGTATAAAAATCGCGTCGTCGTCAGCTACGATATGGACGCTAAAAACCCATTTCATTGCGTCCCGGACAATTTGGACGGCATCCGCTCGATGTTCACCATGGCCTATGTCGTGAGCGGACGGCTGCTGCTGGGAGCGAGTTTTTCAAAAATGACGGACGAACAGCTTTTTATTTTGTCTCGGGCGTTTCCGTATCATAAGGACCCAAAAAGCGCTCGGCCCGTGGATGCCTTTGGCGGCGGAGATTGGCCTCAGGTTTATGACTTTGAAGTGAATCCTCAATGGCACCAAGTGACTTTCTTTAACACGGCTTATGACAGCGGCGAGTGGAAGAAAGCCGGCGATGGCTCGAAGCTTGAGCCCCTGGGAAAGCCCATCGCGGCGACGATCGGCGTCGATCTTGGAAAAGAAGCTGCGTCGGGCGGTTTGGGTCTCAATCCTTCTCAAAAATATTATGTCTATGATTTTTGGAATGAAAAACTTGTCGGCATTTTCCCGGGCAGCGCAAGGCTCGAGCAGCAGCTCCGTCCTGGTGAGGCCAGAATGATGTCCGTCCATGAAGTCGAAAGCAATCCTCAATATATTTCGACCAACAGGCACATCATGCAGGGCTATATGGATATGCTGCGCTGCGAATGGGATGGAAATAAAAGGGAACTTCGAGGGACATCAAAAATTATCGGTGGAGAGACCTATAAAGTCATAATCGCTCTCAACGGCTGGAAGCCGAAGGCTGCCGATGCCCTGGGTGTTAAAACCAAAATCCGCGTGATCGATGAAAAGTTCGGTCTGGCCGAGCTCAGCCTTGACCGCACCCAGAATGGCGACACCGACTGGACCGTTAATTTTGGTAAATGAAAAAGAATTCTATAAAGGTCTACCGTGACGATCCGAGGTCACGTTCCTGGCTGTCGCTCGAAATGAAAGGTTCCGGCCACGGTTCCGCAGCAGCGGCCGCCCAGAGTTCCCGAAAACGCGACGAGGTTGCCCTTCGCATCAAATTGGGAAGTGTTGATATACAGCTGAAAGGAATAGCAGGTGCTCGTCCCGGGGAGGTTGCCGAGGTCTAAGATGGCCCTGCTGAAGGAGACCGTTCCGGAGACCGAGTGGTGGGTCCCGTCGGCTGAGATCATGTCCCCGCTGATGGACGACCCGGATTGACGAAGAGTCGCCCGGACCGAACTCCAATCCTCCGCGGTCGCGTCGGCCCGGCAAGGGCTGCGGGTCGCGGAACCCGTCCAGGAACCTACCAGCGACCCGTTCGCCGGTTCCGGCGTCGTGGAAGTCGAACATCCGCCGGTTATAAGGAGAACGATCAGAAGGGGCCCGACCGCCCAAGCTATGGGGCGGAATCCCGATCCGCTTCCGCTGAGCTGGTCGAATGATCGTTCAAGCGTCAATTTTGCTACCTTCTATTATGGGGGATCATAAAACGTGATCTGAAGGTATGTCAAATCCTTTCCTGACCCCATTTTTGTCATAGAGCCGTTGAGCTCAAGATGGCGGAGGACGAGCCAGAAAGCCGAGGGCAAGCTCAAAAGCCTCGTAAATCCGACAGGCCTCTCTGCACGGGGCAAAGATAAGATCATGGAAAGGCGGCTTCTGGAAGGAAATTTCTTTGCACCTTTTTTGCCAAGAGCGTCTGACTGAATCTTCTTAGTGCCCGTTAGGGGGAGAATACGAAGTAGGCTTTTTCCTCTATATTTATTATGATCGAGTTTAAATCTCATAGCGTTTGTAGGTAAAGTTCAATGATGTTAACATTGTATCCATGACGGTCGGCGAGCTTCTCTCTCCGTTAACTAAGCACGGTTATCAATGGCGTATTGTATCCGTTAGCCACCTGGACGAGCTGCAAGCGGAAATCGAGGGGCCTCACAAGCAGGGACTTTATGACGAAGAATTCTATAAGGAGCGGATTGTTCCTTTTGCCTTTAAGCCTACTAAGGAATTGCAGGACGTAAAATCCTTAATCATTGTCACAAGCCCTCAGCCTCAGTTTCGGGTTGTTTTCATCTGGAAAGGAAACAAACTACCAGCCCTTGTCCCGCCGACCTACGTGCGTTATAGGGGTGTCAAAGCCCACGCTAAAAAGTTGCTTGAAGGTATTCTGGACACGGCCGGGTATCGCCTCGCGACGGCCTTCCTGCCGGAAAAATTGCTGGTCGCGTGCAGCGGGCTTGGCTCTTATGGAAAGAACAACATCTCCTATGTTTCCGGCATGGGGAGCTTCCATGAGCCCGCGGCTTTTTATTCGGATTTGCCCTATGCCGAGGATCATTGGCAAGAAAAGTCTATGTTGAAGAGATGCCAGAAATGTTCGGCCTGCGTTCGGCAATGCCCGAGCGGCGCGATCACGCCTGAGCGATTTCTCCTCCGCGCGGAAAGGTGCATTACGTATCGGAATGAAAAACCCGGAACGATTCAATTTCCGGGCTGGCTCGACCCGAGCTGGCACAATTGTCTTGTCGGATGCATGATCTGTCAACAGGTTTGCCCGGAGAATAAGAAATTCTTAAATTGGATCGAATCCGGGCCTGAATTTTCCGAAGAAGAAACGGACTTGATTTCACGAGGGATACCCTTCGACGAGATCCCCGCCGCAACCAAAGACAAATGGACGTGGCTCGGCCTGTCCGAAGACTTTGACGTTTTTCCCAGAAATTTGAGAGCCCTGTTGAAGAAGTCGGAACGCGAATAATCCTAATTCCTTTCCCAAAAACTTTTCATTGCTCTTGACATGGAATAGGCCTCCAACGTAAGTAATGGGGGATGAGGGTGCCGGATTGGATCTTGGCTCCCCATGATATTCAATAGGGAGAGGATTTCGTCATGGACAGTAAAGCGTCGACCACAAAATCGAAAATTCAGCCGCGCTGCTGCCCGGGCGGACACCAGGCCGGAAGCGCGGGCCAAGGCTTCAGCCGCCGGGCGTTTCTAAAGGGAATGGGGGCAACAGCTATTACCGGTATGGCTTTGGGCGACCTTTCCTGGCCGCTTCCCGCCGGAGCCGAAGTCGAACCCGATGTCGGGCTCGTCCGGCGGCCCCTGAAGGTCAAACCGATTCTTTCCTACGAAATCCCTGAGCGCAGGCTGCAGACGAGCTGGAGGAATTGGGGCGGGATCCAGACCCGGGCCGACGTCGAGCAGGAGTCCGCGCGGATCCGGGGCGATCTCGACAAGCTCCGCTCCGCGTCGGATTTCCCGGTTGAGTTCCTGCCCCTGTCTGCCGTGCGCAAGGCCGCCGATCTTTCCTCGGTCGTTGACCTTTCCGATTCTGACGCGATCCTTCTCTATGCGGCAGGCGGCTGGATGGATGTTTTCGACACCTTGGGCGGGTTGGGAAAAGATGTAATCATTTTTTGCCGCCATAGGTCGGGCCCGGTCTATCTCTGGTACGAGATTGTCAGCCCGCGCTACCTCCGCCAGCATACAGACGCGCAAGCGGTCAAGGGCGTTACCGATGAGGACGTCGTCATCGACAATCAGGAAGAGCTCCTTTGGCGATTGAGGGGATTGGCCGGCTTGCGGAATACCATGAATACCCGGATTCTCGCTATCGGCGGCCCCGATGCTTGGGCTCAGCCGAGAGGAGTCGTACCCAAGCTCGTCGAAAATATCTGGAAGTTCGACTTCCGGACGCTTCTCTACGAAGAGTTGGGTCCGCTCCTCAAGGCCGCGCGCGCCGACCGGGAAGCCGTGAAAAAAGCGCGCGACCGGGCGGCCGCGTACTTGAGCACTCCGGGCACGACTCTCGAGACCGACCGCTCGTTTGTCGAGAATGCTTTCCTTCTCGAGCAGGTCTTTCTCGGCTTGATGAAGCAGGCGGACTGCCGGGCCATAACCATCAGCGGCTGTATGGGCACCATCATGCCCTTGGCCGAGACTTCGGCCTGCCTCACGCTGAGCCTCCTCAACGATGCCGGCTACATGGCCTTCTGCGAGTCCGACTTCGTGGTAATCCCATCGGGTGTTCTCCTGGCCAATATCTCCGGGAAGCCCGTGTTCCTTAATGACCCGACTTACCCGCACGAGGGTATCATCACTCTGGCCCACTGTACCGCCCCCCGGAAAATGGACGGCCGGAAGAGCGAGCCTGCCCGGATCCTGACCCATTTCGAATCGGATTACGGGGCAGCGCCCAAAGTTGAAATGAGCCGAGGACAGATCCTGACAAACATCATCCCGGATTTCGCGTCCAAGCGATGGGTCGGGCTCAAAGGGGAAATCGTCGATGCACCATTCCTGCCCATCTGCCGCTCCCAGATCGATGTTCATTTCGGCTGTGACAACCTAACCCTGGCTCAGCGGATGCCCGGTTTCCACTGGATGACATGCTATGGTAATTATCTTCGGGAGACCGGCTATGCTCTCCGGCGCGTGAATATCGCCTGGGAAGTCCTGTAATCTGCCTCCCTTAGCTACTCTCGATTTCCGGAGGCTCCGTCTCCCTCATTCGTGACGGAGGACGTCGGCCGGGTTGTCGCGGTCGGCCTTGATTCCTTGAACCAGGACTGCGGCCAGAGCGATCAGAAACGCGGCCGCCAGGGCGAACGCAAAAACGGGAATCCCCGGCTTGATCCGGTAGGCGAAATCCTGGAGCCATTTGTTCGCGGCCAACCAGGCCGAGGGAACGGCCAGGACGGCGGCCAGGATGATCAGGCGGACGAAGCGGCGGCTCATCAGGAAGACGATTTGGGAGGTCGGCGCCCCGACGACCTTGCGAATCGCGATCTCCTTGCGGCGGAGACGCGAAGTGAAAGCGACCAGGCCGAAGAGCCCTAGGAAAGCGACCGAGATCCCGAGCCCGGCGACGATGCCGAGGAGTTTTCCCATCTGTTCTTCGTAGCGATACACCCGGTCGAACGACTCGTCCAGGAAAAAATATTCGAACGGAACACCGGGAAATTGCTCGCCCCATTTTTTCTCGACGAAAGCCATGGTCTCGCGGATCCGGCCCGGGGCCAGCGACAAGGTCAGATAACGAAGCAGCGAAGGTTCAATGTCCAAAATAAGCGGCTCGGCCGACTCCTTCATCCCCAGGAAGTGAAAATCCTTCGTCACGCCGACGATGCTCTTGGTCCTCCGGTTGTAATGGGCCGTGAAGCGCGCCCCCAGGGCTTCGTCCGGAGAAGAGAAACCCAGCTCCCGGGCGCCGGTTTCATTGACGATAAAGGCGCTGTCCCCGTCCCCGGTCGATTCCCGTTGAAAGGCCCGTCCCGCGGCTAGGCCGATGCCGTAGAGGGATAGAAAATCTTGATCGACCGTGATGACTTTCAGTCTAAACGGCTTCTCCGGTCCCGAATAGCTCTCCCCGCGGCGGAGATAGTATCCCGACCCGCTTTTCACGCCCGGAACCAGGGAAGAGACCGCGGCGGCCTTGATCCCGGAGTTCTGGAGGAAGCCGGTCTTGATAGCCTCGTAGCCTTGCCGAAAACGGGCCTGGTCGCTTTTGATCTCTAAGACAAGCTTTTGCTCCCGGTCGAAACCCAATGACCGGCCCTTCATAAAACCCAGTTGCCGAAATACCACCAGCGTACAGACGACCAGAAAGATGGAGATGGCGAATTGGCCGACGACAAGAAGCCGCTGGACGGCGGAGCCGCGGCGGCCGGAAGCGATCTCGCCCCGGAGCATCGACGCCGGTTTGAAAGACGATAGGATCATGGCCGGATATCCGCCGGCCGCCAGGATCACGGCCAGAAACAACAGAACGAAGGCCGGCCAGATTTCCGGCCGCCAGATTTCCGAGAGGGCGATCGATGTTCCGGCCATGGCGTTGAAAGACCGGAGGAGGAACGAGGCGAATATAAGCGAGAGAAGAAAGGCCAAAAGGGTGATGAGGCCGGATTCGCTCAGGAATTGAAAGACAAGGTCTCGCCGCCGGCTTCCCGCGACCTTGCGGACGCCCACTTCTCGGGTTCGGGTGGCCGAGAGCGAGGCCGAGAGGTTGACGTAGTTCATGACCCCTATGAGCAGGATGAGAAGCGCGACGAAGGAATAAACGTAAATGTAATACCGGCTGCCCGGGGCCTCCATTTCCTCGTTTATATTCGAGCCCAGGTGGATTGAGCGAATGGGCTGAAGATAGAATTCCAGAAGCTGGATATTGGTAGCCTGCGATTTGACGCTCTCCGCGTAGCCGGCCAATTGCTTTTCGAGGGCCGCCCGGTCCGCTGCCGGGGCGAGCTTGAGGTAGGTATATTTGGTGTGGTACTCGCGCCAATCGGTGTCGAGGTCGGGCCGGCGGGCCGACAAGGTCGACATAGAGACCAGGATGTCGTATTTCCAGTGCGTGTTGGCCGGCGCGTCCCGGACGACGCCGCGGACCTGAAAGTCCTCGATGACCGAAGCGCCTGTGTCGTAATCGAGTTCGAGCCGCAAGGACTGACCGACGGCGGGAATGGAACCGAAATACTTCCGGGCCGTGCTCTTGGTGATGATAACGGATTGCGGCTCCACCAGGGCTGAGCGGGGGCTCCCTTCAAGAACGGGAATGCGCAGGACGTCGAAGAGCTCGGGATCTACGAACCAGACCCGTTTTTCAAAAAAACGCTTCTCGCCCTGGACGGCGAGGACATGCCCGGCGTTTTCGTACGGCGCGATGATCCGAGCGGAGGCTTCGACCTGGGGAGAGTCCCGCCGGATGGCCGGCAGCATGGGGCCGGGGGAAGTGGCAAAGCGATCATCCCCCGACGGGCTGATTCGTCGGGTTGCGATCCGAAAGATTCTTTCGGAGCCGAGGTGGAAAGCGTCGTAGGTCAACTCATTCGTCACGTACAGAATAATGACCACGGCGCAGCCGATCCCGGCCGCCAGGCCAAAGATCTTGATGAGGAAGAAACCCTTATGGCGAAGGATGTGGCGGCGAGTGACGACGAGATGGGTTCGCAGCATGGCCGCTTTCCAGCTAAGCCAATGGCGGACAAATCCGGGAATCGAGCGGAGGACCTGGCTCCAGATCCAGCGGTTGGCAAAGGGCCGGCCTTTTTCCGAGGCGGCCCGGTCGTACATCTCTTCATAGCAGCCTTCGAGAAAGGCCTCGTCCTCCGGGGGGAGGAGATGGCGGAGGAGGCGGAGCGCGGTCTTCATGGTCATTCCTCGACGGCGAGGCAGATTCCCCGCCACATCAGGGCGTTGAGTTTCCGGAGGTCCTCCAGGGCGCGGACTCCCTTTTCGGTCAGCCTGTAGAATTTGATCGGCTTCTTGCTGGCGAATCGCCGCTCCTTCTGGTAATAGGACGTGACGAAACCGTTCATTTCCAGACGGCTGAGGGGCGCGAAAATGGTGCCGACGGAAAAATATGTGCCCGTGAATTTATGGATCTGCTCGCGGATAGTGATGAGATAAGCGTCGCAACGGAGATGCTGGATGGCCAGGAGTATCTGTTCTTCCTTCCGGGTCAGTTCTTTCATCGGTCGTCTCCTAACAATTCGAATATTTCGAAGTGCTCATAATATACGGCAACACTTCGAATTTGTCAAACTGTTATTTTTTTGCCCTTTGGAGAGGAGCTCAGTTGCGCAGCGAAATTTTAGATTCAGCTTCGCGGGCGGCAAGTTCGGCCTTGATTTTCATCATGAACTTCCGGTCGACGGGGTAGGTCAGGATGATCAAGAGGGCGAGCGCGGCAAAGATCGGGCCGGAGATGAATGTCACGAGCGCCACATTCCTGGCGGCGGAGGCGGTTTGGGAAACCGCCTCGGGGACGATCCCGGCCCAGTCGAGCATCAACCCGGTCAGAAGTAGCCCTAGGGCTAAGGCGGCTTTGGAAAAAAAACTGAATACGGCGGCATAGCTCCCGTCTTTGAGAACGCCCGTCCGATGCTTATTGATTTCAGAGATGTCCGCAATCATGGATGTGGCCAGCGGAGCCAGCACGCCGCTCCCCGCCCAGTACATCGCCTGAAAAAAGGCAAAGACTAGAGCAGCGACAGGAATAGTTGTCTCGCCCAGGACGGGGATTGCCGAAGGCACCGCCCATACGGCGCGCGGCGGCAGCAAACTCCCGCCGAAAATGAGAAGAAGCATGAGGTTGCCGGTCACGCTCAAGGCCGCTCCCAGACAGGCTACGGGTTTCTTATCCAAACGCCGGACCAGGGGAGCCGCGATCAAAGATCCGATGGCAAACCCGACCATGGTGCTGCCGTGGACAACGGTCTTCTGCACGTCGGGAAATTCCATGTAGAAGCGGTAGGTAAACATTTGGACTTGGGCGACGAACATCATGCCCAGCTGGGCCACACCGAAAAAGACGAAGACGATCATGGCGCGTTTATCCCTCAGGATATCGCGCATATCCAGGAAAAACGCTTTCAGGCTGTTGCCTTTGATCTCCCGGCTGCCTCTGGTGTCGTAGGCATATCTCCTCGTTGTGAAAAAACAGATCAGGATCAAGCCCAGCGCCGCCATGGCTAGCACGGCGCCCATGCGCGGGTAATTGGATCTCAAAGTCGTCCCATCGATCAGCGCGCCGCCGGCACCGATCCGATCGGAGAAAAAAAAGACCCATCCGCCGGCATTAAACAAGAGGTTCATGGCCATGTTAAAGATGGACCGGACACTTTGAAGCTTCGCCCGTTCATCGTAATCCGTACAGACTTCGAACCCCAGCGCTATATAGGGAACGCCGAAGATCGTCCAGGCGGTGCGCACGACGAGGTTGACGGCAAGGATGTACCAGAAGATCGCCACCGGTCCCCGGAAGATCGCGGGGACGAACCAGAGAAAGAAAAACGAGATGGCCAGAAAGATCCCTCCGCCCAGGATATACGGATGACGCCGGCCGAAACGGCTGCGGGTGTTATCGGAGATATGCCCCATAATCGGGTCGGATATGGCATCCCAGAGCATGGAGATGGAAAGGGCAATGCCGGCCCATTTGCTGTTCAACCCTAGGACCTGAACATAGTAGAGCATGGCAAAAGCGGCGATGCCGTTCATGGTCAGCGACGTCGCGCCTTCGCCGGTGGAGTAGGCGATGATTCGCCGGAGGGGTGTGCCCGGATTCTTCAGGGCGTTGCTAGAAGTCATAAGGATCTCGCCGTTTAGCCGTGATCCTTCTTTTTATGCGAGGAGAGAAGAGATGTCAAGCCGGCCTGCATGAGCCGGGATATCGATCGGGAGGAGGGGCCTACTTTGACGGCTCTAGGACCTTTAAAGTCTGCCCGGCGGCGACCTCCTTCTGGACGACTTCGATCCCCGAAGGAAAG
>Ga0153915_10004854_pt1 | contig 12450 bp, 7 predicted proteins | sample Opewatmetagenome_2_FD_107003 | JGI IMG/M metagenome (GOLD analysis project Ga0153915, IMG submission 107003) | Freshwater wetland microbial communities from Ohio, USA - Open water 3 Core 3 Depth 3 metaG | ecosystem: Environmental > Aquatic > Freshwater > Wetlands | place: USA: Ohio, Lake Erie... | reverse complement strand
CGGCCCGACAGGCACTTGTTGAGCTCGTACTCGAGCGCGTCCATCGACTGCGGGCGCGTGTCTGGACTGCGCGACATCGCCGCGAGCACGAGGTCGCTCACCGGCACGGGCAGCTCGCTGCGGATCGTGTTCGGCGGCGGCGGATCCATCGTCGCCTTCTTCGTCAGGATCTCCATGAAGTTGTCGCCCTGGTAGGGCGGCACTCCGGTGACCATCTCGTACATGATCGCGCCGAGCGAGTAGACGTCGGTGCGCGCATCCGCGGGCCGACCCGCCGCCTGCTCCGGCGCCATGTACTCGGGCGTTCCCATCGCCATGCCCGGGCTCGTCAGGCGACGCTCGCGGGCGGCCTCGGCCTCGGTCGTCTTCGCGATGCCGAAGTCGAGGACCTTCACGACGTCGGCTTCACCACCGCGCGTGATCAGATAGATGTTCTCGGGCTTGAGATCGCGATGGATGATGCCTTCGCGGTGTGCCGCCGACAGCGCGCGGCAGATCTGCGTCGTGATGCGCAGCGCACGCGCGATATCGAGGGCGCCCTCGCGCTCGATCACCGAGCCGAGCTCGACACCCTCGAGGTACTCCATGACGAAGTACACGCTGCCGTCGGGCGTCGAGCCGGAGTCGGTGACGTCGACGATGTTCGGGTGACCGATCTTCGATGCCGCACGCGCCTCGCGCCGGAACCGCTCGACGAGATCGGGCATGCGCGAGTAGCTCGGATGCAAGACCTTCAGCGCGACGCGCTTGCCGATCTCGACGTGCTCGGCGAGGTAGACCTTGCCCATGCCGCCTTCACCGATCAGCTCGGTGACCTTGTAGCGGCCGTCGATGATCGAGCCGATTCCCAGCTCGGGGGCTTCCTCTTCCTGTGCGGCGAGGGCGAGTGCCCCCGATTCGTTCGCTTTGCCGCCGCCGTTCTTCGGCTGCGACTGCAGGCGGCGATCGCTCTCGCGACGGCGATCATTGCCGTCGTCACCGCGGTCCGTCGCCCGACGACCGACCGAGCCAGGCTTGCGCACCGGCGCACCCTCTTCGTCGGTGCCGAGGTCTGCGATCGAGACCTTGTCGGACTTCTCGATCATCTGGCGCAGCTCGTCGGTCGGCGGCAGCGTCAGTGCACGCGTGCGAACGCGCGAGATCATCTCGGCGCGCTCGGCGCGCTCGCGGACGATGTCCTCGGAGAACAGCTCCTGGAGGAACACCGACATGCGCGTGCCGTCGGTGGTCGGCGCGTTCGTCGCCAGCCAGCTCTGCAGCGCCATGCGCATCTCGTCGCAGTCCGCGTAACGATCCTCTCTGGCCGCGGCGAGTGCCTTGAGGCAGATCTCGTCGAGCTCGACCGGAACGCGCGGCGCGCGCTTGCTCGGCCGCATCACCTCCGGGTTCTTCGCGCGAGACAGCAGATCCTGCGGCTGATCCTTGCCGGGCGGGAACAGCTGACGCCCGGTGAGCAGCTCCCACAGGACGATGCCCGTCGCGTACATATCGCTGCGGCCGTCGAGCTTTTCGCCGCGCGCTTGCTCCGGCGACATGTACGCGACCTTGCCGTAGATGATGCCGGGGGCAGTCTTCTCGAGCTTGAGCGTAGAAGAAGCGAGGCCGAAGTCCGTCAGCTTCACCTCGCCCGTGTACGAGACGAGAACGTTCGGCGGCGAGATGTCGCGATGGACGAGGTTCAGATCCGGGAAGGCGTGTGCGTACGCGAGACCGCGGCACAGCTCCTTGACGATGTAGACAGCGACATCGATCGGGAACGCGACCTGTTTCTTCGCACAGCGATTCCACACCGCGCGAAGGTCGCGACCTTCGACGAAGTCCATCGCCAGGAACAGCTCGCCGCCAACCAGACCCGCATCGAAGACCGGGATCAGGTTTCCGTGCGACAGCTTCACTACAACTTTCGCTTCATCGCGGAATCGCGCGACGTACTCCGCGTCAGCGAGATGCGGCAAAACGGTCTTGATGACCATCATGCGCTCGAGCCCGCGGTCACCGGCGACGGCGAGATAGAGCGCACCCATGCCACCTTGGGCCAGGGGGGCAAGCAGATGATACTTGCCGAATTTCCTGGGGTAATGCTCCCAGTCTCCCTCGCGGTTGGGCACGCCAGACGAAGCTACCACGGTGGCCGTTACGCTACCAATCGAGGAAGTACCTCCAAGTTGCGGTGACAACAAAATGGGGAGCACATAAGATGTCGTTCCCGCTGTTGTCCTGCGGGGTGAGGGAAAGACGCACATGGCCGGCGAGCTGGTGCTCGTTATTGATGACAGCCCGACGATCACGAAGGTCGTGCAACTGGTTCTGACGAAAGCCGGGTACCAGGTGCAGACCGCTGCCGACGGAGAACAGGGCCTCAGTGCGATTCGTGCACAGCGCCCGGATCTGATCCTCCTCGACTTCGTGATGCCGAGGATGAACGGCTACCAGTTCTGCCGCGAGCTGACGGCCGACGCGAAGCTGCGCGATATCCCGGTGATCCTGATGAGCGCCAAGGGCGATCAGGTCGGCGAGCGCTTCGTCAAGGTGATGGGGATCGTCGACTACATCACCAAGCCGTTCTCGCCGGAGGCGATCACCGCGGTCGTCCAGCACACGATCGGCAAGTATGGCGGTCCAGGTGTGGACGAGGAGCACCCCTCGCTCGTCACCGGTGAAGATCTCGCCGCGACCGATGATGCCGATACAACCCACGCGAGATCGGCCGTGCTGGGAGATCTCCGCCGGCAGATCTCCGATGTCGTGTCGGCCCGGGTGGCCGCGCTGTTCCAGCTCGCCGCGGAGTCGCGCGATGCGGATGGCAAGGTGACCGCGGATGCCGCCGCGATCGCGGACTCGATCAAGGGCGCGCTCGACGACGCGTCGCTGCAGAAGATGATCGGCACGCTCGATCTCGGTCTGTTCGGCGAGGGCATGCCGGGCCTGCGCGGCGACCTGCGGGTCGTCCCACTCGCCGAGGTGCTCCAGCTACTCGACGTCCAGGAGCAATCCGGTGTGCTGACGGTCGAGCGCTCGGGAGCGCGCGTCGACATCTACTTCCGTCGCGGCCGCGTCGACCAGGCGATCGCCGAGGGTGTGCCGGACGAGTTCCTGCTCGGCCGGTTCGTGGTCGATGCCGAGCTGATGACGCGCGGTGACTTCGACGCGTTTCTCGAGTCGCGCTCGCTCCACACCGGCACGAAGCTGCTCGGCCAGCAGCTGACCAAGCTCGGTCACATCGCCGAGGCCGACCTCAAGACGTGCCTCACGCGGCAGTCGAGCGAGCTGATCTACGAGATCCTGCGCTGGCGTCACGGTCGGTTCCGCTTCAGCGCCGGCATGGAGCTCCCGCCGCCGGTGATCGACGCCGCGCTCGGGCTCGACGTGGAAGCCGTCCTCATGGAGGGCTACCGCCGCGTCGACGAGTGGCACCTCATCGAGCGCGCGATCGACAACTTCGATGTCGTGTTCCTCCGCAACGAGGACTCCGTCGCGCAGATGGGCCGCGGCCGGCTCACGCGCGAGGAGCTCGCCGTGCTCGAGCTCGTCAACGGCAAGAACACCGTGAAGGACATCATCCGCAAGTCGCGGATGGGTAGCTTCGAGGTCTCGAAGATGCTGTACCGGCTGCTCAGCATCAAGCTCGTGCGGCGCCGCGTCCTGCCCGTCGCCGTCTGAGCGTGCGTCGCGTCGGCTGCTCACCGGGTGCGGCCGCATTTCGTTCGATGCTGCGCCACCGCCTGCCGATGCGATGATCGCGAGCGGCCACGACTAGTAGTTCGAGAAGCTCCACGCACCTGCGCGGAGGCCCTTCGCGATGTCGCGCTCGGGGTAATCGAGCGCCCGTGCAAGCGCCTTCGCGTGCTTCGCAGCGTTCTTCGGAGGAGCTGCAAGGCGAAGGTCGAAGTCACCGCGCGAACCGATGCGGGGAAACGAGATCTTCGATTCGGCGTCGAGCGCCTCGAGCGCAGGCAGGAGCTTGTCGGGCTCCGCGACCTCCAGAAGCAGCAGCGCGGCGAACCTCACGGCGGAGCCCGCGATGATGCAGAGCATCGACGAGAAGCGACTGCTGCGATACGTGGCAGCTCCGCAGCACGACTCCACGCGCTTCATCAAGCGCGGGACGTCTCGGTTGTGCCGGACCTCGCACGTCCACATCCCGAGACCGCCGTCTTCGCCGCGATCGCTCGCCTGCAGCTCTTCCAGCATCGCGCGGAACTCGGAGGAGCGCTCGATCGCTGCGTGCTTCCTCGCACTTGCTTTCTCTCGCGCGCGGAAGTCAGCCAGCGCCTTGGTGATCCCAGGATACGAACGCTCGACGAGCCAGCCACGTTCGATGAGGTACTCGGCGTGCGGGTCGTCGGAGACGCGCTGGCGATGGATCACCTTGCTGCCCTGCTCGAGCACCTCGACGAGTCGCGGCGAACGGCGCGACGCCGCGTACCCCTTGTCCTCCGAGACACGGATCTTGCAGAGCTTGCGCTCGACGACCTTCATTGCGGAACGTCACCCGTCGCGCCGCCCGGTGGATTCGAGAGACACGCCTCGAGCGCGGGCGTCTTCGTCCAGCCGCACGAGCCGTCCGCCTGGCGCCCGCAGGTTGCATCGCGGTAGCACGCGTACTCCGGCTTGAACTCGCAGGTCGTGACGACCTCCTTGCCCGGCTCGACGCACACGGTGCCGCTGCAGCCGCTCTTGACGCAGTCACCGGCGACCGCGGAGCCGCTCCCGTCCGATGACGACGACGGCGTGGGCGCCGATGTCGAGGCCTTCGAGCCACCACAGGCGATCAGGAACGCGAGCAGGAGATAGCGCATACCCGCGGACTCTAGCGAATGTTCGCGCACGCGACCCCACTCCGGAGCACTCCCGACGAGAGGGGTGGCACGGCCGCCGCAGGATGTGAGGATGAGGGAGCGTCTGCGGCGGCCGGGCCGAACTGTCTAGCGACGGCGGCGGCGGCGGACGATCAACAGGCCGATCGTCGCGAGCGAGAGCAGCGCCGGGCCGGCGGGGTTGGTCCCCACGCTGCAGCAGCCGCCATCGCCACCACCGTCGTCGCCGCACGTCGACGAGCAACCATCGCCATCGGCGGTGTTGCCGTCGTCGCAGGTCTCACCCGGGTCGACGTTGTGGTTGCCGCACAGGTTCGAGGGCGGACCCGCCTTGACGATGCAGACCTCGTCGATCGTCCAGCCGGCGAGCTCGAGGCCCGGATCGCTGACGAGCTGGAACTTCAGCTTGACCGTGCCGGCCGCGGCCTGCGCCGCGAGATCGACATCCTGGAAGCGCCACTCCTTGTCGGTGTGGTTGACCTCGGTCTGCGTCATCGCCGGACCCGCGTAGTTCGTCCACACCTGCTGGTCGTTCGCGAAGATCGACGCCTGGTCGTACGCGCCATCCTCGGCGTTGAGCCAGCGGTAGTACTGCAGCCGCACGTTCGTGTTGCCCTGCAGATCGATCACCGGCGACTCCACGTACTGCGTCGTGCGCGGATAGTAGAGGCCGTCATCGCCGCCGAGGTCGATGCCGAGGACACCGGTACCGGCGTACGCGGCCTTGGGGTCACCACCGATGCCCATCGGCGAGCCGGCCTCCCACTCCACGCGCTGGGTCGGCGTGCCACCGACGGTCCAGTCGCCGAGCCCGCTCTCGAAGTCCGCGCACCACAGCTTCTCGACGTTGCCGACGTAGAACTGGTAGTCGGGGTCGGCCGGGTTCTCCGGGTACGTGAGGCTGCTGCCGTCCGCGAGCTGGAGCGTGACGTGGTAGTTCACGACCGTGCCGTCGGGCTGCGTCGGGATGTTCGCGGCCCACGTGTTGCCGTTCGCCGCGAGCTGGATGTCACCACCGGAGCCACCGCGCGGCGCCCACGTCAGCGTCGCCGACGCGACCGACGGCGGCGGGCATTGCGTCTCGTTCGGCGGGTTCAGCGTGAACGAGATCTGGAAGCCATCGCGCTGCGGCGCCGTGAGGCCGAGCGAGACCGCCGGATCCGTCAGGCCGTGCGGCGCGAACGCCGCGTTGATGAGGCACTGGTTCGGCGTGCCGTTCGCGAGGTCGCCGTCGTCGTCATCGGTGACGAGCACGGCCGCGTACGACGTCGGGATATCCGACGCGCGCTGCAGGACGCCGCGATAGAGCGCGAGGAACTTCGTGAAGCCGGCCTCCTGGCCGTACTGGGTCTCGAGCGCGGTGCGCAGATCCCAGAGCGCCTCGCCGATGATCTCGCCTTCGTCGTGGACTTCGCCGTCCGCGTCGTCGGGCCACTTCTTCTCGACGCCCACGGGATCGAGGTCACGCAGCGCTTCGTCGGTGTGGAAGAAGCCGCGGCCCATGCCGTGGTCGCCGGTGATCGCGGCGGCGAGCGTGTCGGCGAGCCCCTCACTCAGCGAGCCGTCGAACGCGCCGACGCCGTCGATGATCGAGTTCGCGTGAACCGAGTGGCCGAACTCGTGATACACGACGTCCGAGATCCGCCCGGTGTTCTCGCACTGGGTGTTGCCCTTGAAGAAGTGGATGTCGTCGCCGGTCGAGTAGGCATTGCAGGTCTGGTTCTCGTTGACGTTGACCGAGAGCTGACCGTCGAGCCAGGCGAGATCCGGTGCGAGCCGCGTCTTGACGAACTGCTTCGCGGTGCTCGCGGCAACGAACGCATCGAGCTGCGAGTCGGCGAGCTCGTCCGTCGCCTTGCTCCACACGAGCGTCGCGCCCGGATCGAGCTGCAGCGTATCGGTCGCGAGCGCGCCGGCCTTGTTCGTGATGCGGATGTGCGGTCCCGCCAGGCCGAGCATGACCTGCGCGGCGGCGTCGCCGGCCCACGTCACGGTGCCGTCCATCAGGCTCATCACCGACGCGGCGGCGATCGTGTGGTTCGCTTCCGGCGCCGGCTTCGCGCTGCGCGTCCCGAGCGGGTAGCGATCCGGCGTATCGAACAGGATCTTGCCGGTCGCGAACATCAGCTGCTGATGCCGCGCGATCGGGCTCGCATCGCTGGCGTCGAGCCAGACATTCCAGCGGCCGGCTTCACGCGTCGATTCGACCGTGAGCGTCTCGGCGACGCGGTACTCGATCTGCGGAGCCGCGCGGTTGCCACGCGAGTGGACGACCGGAACGATGACGCGCGCCCCCTGCGCCTTCACATCGACGGCGTAGCCGGCCTGCCCGAGCCAGCCCTTCGCGGCAGACGCGAGCGTCGCCGGCGACAGCGAGCCGCCCGGCATGCGCACGGAGACGTTCGGCAGCGCGGTCGACCCCACGAGGATGAGGCGATCGTGCGAGAACGTGAACGCGATCGCGCCGCCGACCACCGCGAGGCCGTTCGCGTGCTGCGCGAACGACACGCTTCGCAGCGCACCATCGACGCGATTCGTGAGCACCGTGAAGTCACTCGTGGATGCCCCCGGCGCGATCAGCGACAGGTGCTGGGCGAGGAATTGACGAGCAGCTGTTTCGGCGGCAGCTGCATCGCTGTTCGCGTTCGGTGCGGAGATCGGCGGTCCCCACATCCGCAGCGGAACGTCGGTGTCGTGATCCCACATGACGCGCCAGCTCGGCAGGCCGGCGAGTGCGCCCTGCGGCGCCGTCCACGTGACGTCGCGATGCAGGCGCGCGGCGCGACCCGCCGTGACGAGCGGGCGCTCGGCGCCCTTGCGCGGAGCATACGCGTCCCCGGTATGCGTCAGACCGGCGGACAGGACGGTGGCGAGTGCGATGGTACGGAAACGCATGAGAGCCCCCCTTAGAAGCGAGCACATCAGACACGACGACCTGCACGTCGCCAACGCGGCCGACATGACACCTTCCGACTGTCATGAGACCGAACGCTGAGACGCCTGCGCCTCAGAGCGCGCGGCGCGCCGCGTCGACATCTCGCCGGATCTGCTCGACGAGCGCATCGACCGAATCGAATTTCGCCTCGTCGCGCAGGTGCTGCACGAACGTCGTGCGGGTGCGCTTTCCGTAGAGGTCACCGTCGAAATCGAGGACGTGGACTTCGAGGACGAGGCCACCTCCATGCTCGACGAACGTCGGGTTCGTGCCGAGGCTCGCGACCGCCGGCATCGGCGCGCCGTCCTCGACCGCGAGCGTCACGGCGTAGATGCCCGCGCGCAGCGGTAGATCGGATTCCGGCTTGATGTTCGCGGTCGGCACCCCGATCTGCCGGCCCCGCTTCGCACCGTGAATCACCGTCCCGTCGACGTCCCAGCGGCGGCCGAGCAGGCGTTCTGCGGCGACGAGCTCGCCGGCCTTGAGGTGCTGGCGGATCCGTGACGACGACGCGACCTCGCCGTCGCACGCAACGGCGTCGACGATCGCGACCTCGATGCCGGCGCGTCCCCCATGCGCGCGGAGTGCGTCGGTCGTGCCCGTACGGCCGTGCCCGTACGAGAAGTCGTAGCCGACGATGATCGCGCGCGCCGACAGCGCCTGGATCAGGATGTCATCGACGAATGCGTGCGGCGCCTTGTTCGCGAGCGTGCGCGTGAACGGCTCGACGACCACGGTATCCGCGCCCGCCTCGCCGAGCAGCTCGATGCGGCGCGCGAGCGACGAGATCATCGGCAGCGCCTGCGACGAGAACAGCGTCGAGGGATGTGGATCGAATGTCAGCGCGACCGTGCGGGCACCGTGCGCCTCTGCGAGTGCCTTCGCGCGTGCGATCAGCGCGCGGTGGCCGAGATGCACGCCATCGAAGTTGCCGATCGCGACCGCGCTACCGTCGCGCCACGTCGGCACGTTCTGGTGGCCGCGGATGACATCCATCGCGGCGAGAATAGCCTAGACAGGCCAGTGCGCGAGCGCGGGGGCGACGACCATCATGAAGCCAGTCGCGGCGGCGACGAACGCCTGTCCCGTCGGCCAGCGGACCATGCCCGTGAGTCGCGCGATCGCCATGCCTGCACCGAGCGCGGCGATGCTCGGCGTGGCAGCACCGAGCGTTCCGGTCGCGAGATCGACCGCGAGCGCTCCCGCGACAACCGCCGTCACGCTCGCGGCAGCATACCGCCCGCGCATGATGCATACGCCGAGACCCGCGAGTGCTGCCACTGCGGTGACCGGACCGAGCACGTCGCCGGCCGTCGCGAGCAGGCCGAGCGGTGACATCGTCGCGCCCTCGCGCGCCGACCAGGTCGCCCACAGATCCGCGAGCACGCCGCGTGGCGCGAGCGCGGAGCCGATCGCGAGCAGGCACCCGAGCACGCCGATGATCGGGAGCGCGATCGAGCCGCGCGGCCGCGACCACGGTCCACGGACGAACCGCCATCCCGTGATCGGGACGAGAGCGACGAAGCTCGGATCGAGCACACCGGCGAGCAACGCGGCGCCGATCGATGGCAGCGGAGATTCATCGGGCGGCATCGGCCGGACGAGCTCGGCGATCGCGAACATCGCGGCAGCGGCGGCCAGACTCGCGCGCGCGAGCTCGAGCGCATGGCCATCGAGCACGGCTGCGACGCCGAGCAGCGCCGCGGCAACGGCGGCGACGGCGGCCGCGACCGACGAACCGGCGAACGCGCGAACAGCCGCTGCGAGCGCTGCGCCGAGCGCACCTGTGGCGACGATCACCTCGGGCGTCTGGCGGAGCGCCGCGGCGGCACCGGCGCAGGCGACCGCCACGCCCGGGATCGCGAGCCAGGTCTTCGGAGCCGCCACGGTCCTTCGACGCTACGGGTCCGGCGGCGACGGGGCAAACATTCTCCATGCGATCACGAGTCCGGGGATCGCCATCGCCGCCGTGGTCGCGAAGAACCCCGCCCAGCCGGCGGTCTGGACGACGTCGTAGGCGAACGGACCGAACACGCGCTGGCCGATCGACGACAGCGAGGTCAGGAGCGCGAACTGGGTCGCACTGAACGCCGGCGAGCAAGCCGACATCAGCACGGACAGGAACGCGGCCGTGCCGAGCGCAGTTGTTGCGTTGTCGAACCCGATCGCGATGCAGAACACCGGCAGGCTATGCCCGGCGAGCGCGAGCCACATATAGAGGAGGTTCGTGAAGGCCGCCATGACGCCGAACGCGACCAGCATGCGGCGCAACCCGAACCGTGCGACCAGGCCGCCCGCAAACATGCCGCCGATGGCGAGACCGGCAAATCCCAGACCCTTGTTGACGAGCGCGATCTCGGTCAACGAGAAGCCGACGCCCTGCTTGAAGAACGTGATGATCATCGCCTGCGCGAAGTAGTCGCCGAAGCGATAGAGCGCGGCGAATCCGGTGATCAGGAGCGCGCCACGCCAGCCGAGGCGGCGGCCGATGTCGCGGATCGGTAGGACGATCGCGTCCTCGAACGTCCTCGGCACGTTCACCGGCGCCGGCGGCTCGGTCGCGAGCAACGTGCCGACGACGCCGACGAGCATGAGGGCCGCCATCGCCGCGTAGACGAGCCGCCACGGCAGGTGATCGCCCATGATCAGTGCGACCGTCCCGGTGACGAGCACCGCGACGCGATAGCCGAGCACGTACATCGCCGAGCCCGCGGCGCGCTCGGGCGGCGCGAGGATGTCTGCGCTGTAGGCGTCGATGACGACGTCCTGCGACGCCGAGATGAACGCGACGACGCAGGCCGCGACGAACAGCGCGGTCGGGCTCGCGACCGGATCGATCGTGCCCATCGCGGCGATCGCGACCATCGAGGCGACCTGGAGCGCGAGCAGCCAGCCGCGCCTGCGTCCCAGGAACGGCAGCCGGTACCGATCGAGCAGCGGTGCCCACAGGACCTTCAGCGTGTACGCGAGACCGACGGCGTTGAGGCTCGCGATCCGCCCCGGCTCGACGCCGATCGAGCTGAGCCAGGCCTGCAGCGTCTGGCTCGTCAGCAGGCTCGGCATTCCCCCCGAGAAGCCGAGGAGGAACAGGACGGCCATCCGCCTCGAACGAAAGACGGTGAGCAGGCCGGGCGTCCCAGTTTCTTGCAGAGCCACGATCGTGCCACGCACGACCGGCACGGGTAGAATTTGCGCCAGCGCGTGGTGTCACCGAACAAAGCGAAGGTCGCGTCCGCGCTGCGCTGGCTCGCCCCGAGCGCGGTCGCCGCGTCCGCAGGCGCGCTGGCCGCGGGCATCTGGGAGGGCATCGGCATGGACGGCCCGCTCGGCATCGCCGCCGCTGCGGGGTTCCTCGGCCTCATCACGCTCCCCGCCCTCCTCGTTGCCAGCACGGTCGCGCGCGGGCTGTGGGCTGCGTGGCAGCCGGACCAGCTCGCACTGATCGACGATGACGGTGGCGCGCCTCGGCTGGCGGCGTGGCTCGGCGTCCTCTGGCTGTGTGCGCTGTGTCTGGCGTGGGCGCTGTTCCAGGGCACGTGGATGCTCGCCGCGGCGACCGCGTTCAAGCCGCTGTCGATGTCGTTTCTCGAGCCGGTGCTCGGGGTGAGCATCGCGGCCGTGCTCGTTGCCGTCTCGCGTCCGCTCGCCCGTGGCCTGACGTGGCTCCTGCGCAAGGTCAACGCGCGGTGGCGGCTCACGCCACGCCGGATCATCCTCTCGCTCGCGCTCAAGACGCTGATCCTCGGCTACCTCGTCTGGCGCTTCCTCGTGAAGAAGCGGATCGGGCCCGTCGATCTCTCGCTGCTCCACGCGCCGGTGATCGCGTTCGCCGTACTCGGCCTCGTCCACGCGACGTGGGACCGGCTGGGCCGCGCGCGCCGCATCGTCGGTCCCGTGCTCGGAACGCTCGCGGTGGCGGCGATCGCGGCCGCGCTCGTCGCCTGGCGCATCGCGCCGAACACGACGCTCGCGATCTGGGGCGACCGGCCGATCGCCGGCCTCGCGATCGACAAGATCTTCGACCTCGACAAGATCCGCGCACGCGTCTCGCTCGCCGAGTTCCGCCCCGTCGAGAAGGCGAACACCGAGCATCCCGACATCATCCTCATCACGATCGATACCGTCCGCGCCGATCACACGCCGCCGTACGGCGGGGCCGCGGAGATGCCCCTGCTGCGCGACCTCGCCGCGAAGGGTGTCGTGTTCGAGTGGGCGTTCTCGCCGAGCAACGTCACCCGGCGCTCGATCCCGTCGATGCTGACCGGCCTCGGGCCGAACCGGGTGCGCGGCCGCGTCGTCGGCTGGGCGTTGCGCGTCGATCCGCGTCACGTGCTCCTCGCCGAGCGACTGCAGGCCGGCGGCTACGACACGGCCGGGTTTGTCTGCTGCTACGGCTTCTATGGCGACGAGTTCCGCACGGGGCTGCAGCGCGGCCTCCAGCACCTCGAGATCGAGCCGAACGGCATGAAGCTCGCGGCGCTCGGCCGGAAGTGGCTCGAGGCGCGCGAGAAGCAGCCGCATCGCAAGCCGCTGTTCGTGTGGATGCACATCCTCGAGCCCCACAACTGGACGGTCGCGACCGGCGACGGCCGCAACGACGACGAGCGCAAGCGGTTCTACGACCGCTCGCTGACCGCGTCGGACGCGATGCTCGCCGAGGTGCTCAACGCGTTCTCGCACCGCGACCCCAAGCTCGCG
>Ga0153915_10004853_pt1 | contig 12452 bp, 8 predicted proteins | sample Opewatmetagenome_2_FD_107003 | JGI IMG/M metagenome (GOLD analysis project Ga0153915, IMG submission 107003) | Freshwater wetland microbial communities from Ohio, USA - Open water 3 Core 3 Depth 3 metaG | ecosystem: Environmental > Aquatic > Freshwater > Wetlands | place: USA: Ohio, Lake Erie... | reverse complement strand
CGGCGCTATGTCCGTGTGCCTCTGGAGTCGCCGCTCCGCGCGCAGATTGAAGGCGCGTCAGCGGGTCTGGCCCGTGTGAAAACGATCAGCCTGGGCGGGGCGTATCTGGAATCGCCCAGAAAACTCAGCGTGGGCGACTCGATCAAGCTCGAAGTTCGCGCCGGCCTTCGCAAGATCAATTTTACCGCGGTGGTCCGAAACATCGGACCGGACGGCAGCGGCGTGGAATTCGTCCACATGCGCGACGAAGACCGTGAGAAGCTCCGCAAGCTCGTGCAGCGCCATCTGCAGCTCTAATCTGCCTCTTCTCGCCGTACCCCCCTTGTTCCGCTCAATCGTGCGTTCTCCATAATCCAAAACGGCCCATAGGGCCATCGATAACGACAAAGAGCGACACGGCTCTCCTGTGACGGCGTTTCGTACCTTGTCTCTTGCGTATCTCTTAAAGATGGGGGATTCTTCGCTGACCATCGGCGTTGTTGCCAGGTTTTGGTCATTTCTGGCGGAGCTGGAGTCCCGTCTTTCCGTTGGGTCAGGCTTAGGCGGGAGGGCTGAGAACTTTTCAGTTGAAAGCAACGCCGTATTGCAGTAAAAGCCGTGTATTCAATTGCGTAAGCTTTGAAGCGGTGGGGAAACCCGCCCCGCTAGGGGTAGCGGAAGATTATCTGGTGCCACGACAGGAGGAGTTATGCAGCGCAGGCAGGGTGTGTGTGTATTAACGTCTTCGAGAACAGTAATCGCAGGAATGTTGCTGTGTTTGCTGGTACTGGGCTGGGCGACGATCGCTTCGGCGCAGGTGAATACCGCAACTCTTTCGGGAACGGTTTCTGACCCGCAGAATCTGCCGGTTAAAGGCGCAAAAGTCACAGTTACGAACGCTGGCACGGGCGCCATGCGGACGTCCGTCACGGACGACGGCGGCCGCTACAACCTGGTCGGGCTTCCTCCGGGCCAGTACAAAATGAGCGTAGACGGCGGCGCCAACTTCGCGGTTTACGAGAATGCTTCGATTGTGCTTACGGTGGGTGAAAACGCGAGCTTCGATCTGCAATTGGGACTCAAGGGCATGCAGCAGACGGTAACAGTATCGACCGAAGCCGCGCCCGTCGAAACGACCAAAACGGAAGTCTCGCAGACCGTGGAGCAGCGCCGCATCGACAATCTCCCGATCAACGGCCGCGGCTACATCAATTTCACGCTTACGAATTCGCAGACCACCCGCGACATGGCACCGACCATCGGTCCTGCACCCAACAGCGGCTTGAACATCGGCGGCGCGCGAGCCCGTGGAACCATGGTGAGCGTTGACGGCGCGGATGCCGTCGACAACTCCATCAACGCCATTCGCTCGACCCTCTCTCAAGAGGGCGTGCAGGAGTTTCAGCTCATTCTGAGCAACTACAACGCCGAGTACGGCCGCGCCAGCGGCGGTGTCATCAACATCGTGAGCAAGAGCGGCACCAACGAATTACACGGAAACGCCTTCGGGTACTTCCGCAACAAGGCCTTTCAGGCGCGCAACCCTTTTTCTGGCCAAGTCGACCCTGTCACCGGCAATCTCGATCCGATCAAGCAGGCCTATACCCGAGTCCAGACAGGTTTGACCTTTGGCGCCCCGATCAAAAAAGACAAGTCCTTCTTCTTCTTCTCTTATGAATACACGCAACGAGAGGAAAGCGGATTTTCCAGCATCGGCATCAACAATTTCGGGATGCAGACGGTCACTTTGCCGACTCCTGGCGGTCCGCTACCAGTGCAACTGACCGGACCGCAAGCGGCGGCCGTGAACGCGCTCCTCACCTCCGGTGTCCCTGCGCTACAGAGTTTGGGTGTGCAGTACGGAGTCTTCATGGGATCCGCCTCAAGCGTCGCACTGAATAGAATTGATTTTGGCGCTGTGGCGCAAGGCTTCGGATTCCCAAATCCAGGACCCGGGGCTCGCTTCCCAATTCCAGTGCGATGCCCTGCAGGAGTGCTCGTAAATGCCATGCAATGCGGCCCCGGTGGTTTTGGGCTTGCGCCGTTGCCGGGTTCGTTTGCCAGTCTCAATGGCGTTCGCGGCAATTACCCAGTGATGGAGAAAACCAGCTTGTGGTCTGCTCGGATCGACCATCATTGGAACAATCACAACAATTCATTTCTCCGGGTGGGCGTTTCGCCCTCTCTCGTTACCGGTCTTCCGTCCACTTCGCAGAATCAGGTCTTTGGTCAGAACTCCGGCTCGCGCGCAGGTTTGAACCAATCGCGCGATCTCAACTTCACGTTTCAGCATGACACCATCGTCAGCGGCACCGCGTTCAACGAATTCCGAATGCAGGTCGCGCGCCGTGGTCTCCACTTCGGCTTCTCTCAACTCCCGGGTGGCGACCAGATCGCGGTGAACATCCCGGGGTTCGCCTATTTCGGCCGGGAACCCTACTCCACCGTCGACCGTATCGAACGGCGGTTTGAATTCACGGACAACGTCAGCCTGGTTCGCGGCAAGCACACTTTCAAAATGGGTGGTGATGTAAACGTCGTTCAGCTCCGCTCGAAAAAGCAGCAAATCTTCGAGCTCGACTTTGGGGGCGTTGTGAACTTTGGCGGATTTGCGGCCTCCACGTTCGGTTTTCCGAACAGCGTTGCCGGAATCTCCCTGCCGGGGACGACCGGCTTGCAATCCTACGGCCTCGGAATTCCCACCACCTACATTCAGGGCATCGGCAATTCCAATCAACCCTTCGACAACCTTCCATTCGCTTTCTTCCTCCAAGACAACTGGCGACTGAATCGTCATCTGACCTTCAACTACGGCATCCGGTACGACGTCGAAATTAGTCCGCTCTTCGTGCCTGCCACTGCGCTCAATGCCGCGGCGGAAAAGGCAGTGGGTGTCGTCGAGGGCATCCCGAGAGACTTCAACAACTTCGCGCCGCGCTTTGGCTTGGCTTGGGATCCCGCGGGCAACGGCAAGACCGTCATTCGCGCCGGTTACGGAATGTTCTACGATCACCCGTTGCTCGCCGTGGCCTTTGACTCGGCCACGGCCGATGGCGGGCGGTCCACGCAATTGCTCTCTACCGGGGGCACGCCCTCTGCTTGCGGGCTGATACCGCAGATTCCCGTGTGCCCGAGCGGCTTCAATTCCCCGGCGAACCTGAATGGGTCTTCGATCTTCCAAGGCGTGCTTAATGCCGACTCCATCTACCCAGCATTCCCGACATCGCTGACGCTCGGCTATAAGTTCAATGAGCAGCGTTTCGATCCCTTTGCAACCGGCTCCCTCTTCGCAGATCAGAACTATTTAACCGCCGGCTTTCCGCTTCCGATTCTGCCGTTCACTCTTCCGGTGGGGAAAGACTTCGTCTACGGCTACGCGCAGCAGGCGAATCTCACCATCGAACGCGAAATCGCGGGCTCCTGGAAGTTCAGCCTCGGCTACCAGTGGACGCGTGGTTTGCACCTGAACCGTGCACAAGACATAAATTCCACGGATCCCCGGCTGCTCGCGCAGAACGCCTTTAACGCGGCTGCCTCGGGACTTTCCGTTGGCAACCCTCTAACGGTTGTGGTGCCCTCCGGCGCGCCCAATAGCTGCGTGGCCACAAGTACCGGCAGTATGTTCCTGATAGCTCCTGGTGCACTCGGCCAGGGCTTCGCTGCACCTGGTTGCAACCCGGCAGCGCTCGTCGGGTTTGTAGCCACCCCAGCCTTCTTTAACTTCTTCCGGCCCTCCGGCCCGAATCCTTCGTTCTTCGGTCTCGTTGCCCCGGGCCAACCCCTCGAAGTGGGATACGCTACTCAAGTCGCCCTGGCAAACCTGGCGGGTTACCCCACAGGTTTTGGCGTTCCCGTGCCGTTCAACAGCGTGGATGCGCAGCTCTCCAACGGGAATTCCTGGTACAACGCCTTGACCTTTAACCTCTCCAAGCGTTTTTCCAAGGGCTTTGAGATGCTTTCCAGCTACACCTGGTCCCATTCCATCGACGACTCGACCGACCTGCAATCTCCGCTTGAGCCTCCGGACGGCCGCTTCCCCAACCTGGAGCGTTCCAATTCCGTGAACGACCAGCGCCATCGCTGGGTCACCAGCGCGGTCTTCCAGTCGGTGGGTGCCAAATCCGGCGATAGTTTCTTCAAGTATCTCATCGGCGATTTCACGCTTTCTCCCATTGTGGAGCTCGCCTCCGGCCGTCCGTTCAACGTTATTTCGGGTACGGACTCACGCTTGGACCTTGGCGCGTCGCAGTCCCGGCCTTCTGTTGTCAGCGGCACAGCCGGCACGACCTCGCCCTTCATTCCGGGCGTCACGTTCGGCCCAGCCGATGTCTGTCTCAATGGCGACGGTACAACGTTCACCGTACCCTTCGTTGCTCCGCCTGCAGGGTGCAATGGAAACCTCGGCCGGAACAGGTTTGTGCAGCCGAACTTCTTTCAGTGGGACATGCGCCTAGCCAAGCGCATTCCCTTCGGCGAACGCTTCAAGATGGATCTAATCGCCGATGCATTTAACCTGTTCAATCGCACCAACGTCGGTGCGGTGAATCAACTCTGCGATCCATTCGCCGGCGCAACTTGCAGCGCTGGGCAGCCAACCGCATCCTACGATGCACGCCAGTTCCAGTTCGCTCTCAAGCTGAGCTGGTAGAAAGCAAGTTCACAGTTATCAGTTGAAGGTTTAACGTGAAGAGGGCCCCCGACCGGGTCGGAGGGCCCTCTTCGTTTTCAGCAAGAGTTTTCAGAACCGCAGCATTGCGAGTAGAGTAAGAAGACCGTTTCCCGTGAGGGCACTGGAGAGCGAATGAGTTCGGTGTTGATTGGTTTGGTAGCTCTTGTGGCGTTCCTGGTCCTTTGGCTGGTCTTGCAGAGTACGCAAGGACGCCAGAAGAGCGAAGCGCTTGAATCGCAGATGAACGAATTGCGCCGCGATCTGCAAACCATCGCGACCGCGCAGGCCCAGAGTACCGGGCAAATTGAAACCATCGCGAAGGGCGTCGCGCAACGGCTTGATAACGTCACTCCCGCGCTGCAGAATGCCATCAAGAATTCTGCGCAGATCACCGGCCAGCTGGCTTCAGACGCGCAAACCAGGATGGCCGACGAGCTTAAAAACACCCGCGATCAAATCAGCCAGATTCAGAAACAACTCGGGGCTGTCCAGCTCGCCGGACAGCAGATGTCCCAGACCGCCCAGACACTCGAAGGGATTTTGGGCGGGGCCAAATCCCGCGGCTCTTTGGGCGAAGTCGCGCTGGAGCGCTTGCTCGAGGATTCTCTGCCCTCCGCTCAGTATGCGACGCAGTACCGCTTCTCGAGCGGTGAGGCCGTGGACGCCGTGATTCTGCTTCGCGACAAGAAACTGATGGCCATCGATTCGAAATTCCCTCTCGATGCTTACCGCAGAATCGCCGCCGAAGGCGACGAAGCGCGGCGCGCCTTTGCGGCCGCGGTGAAAGGACACGCGGACTCCATCTCCAGGAAGTACATCGTGCCCAATGAGGGCACGCTGGACGTCGCGCTGATGTTTGTCCCCTCTGAGAGCGTCTACTATGAACTGCTCATGACTGAGGACGGCAAGGGGCAGCCCCTGGACGCCTATTGCCGGGACAAACGCGTCATTGCCGTTTCGCCGAATACGCTCTATGCGCATCTCTGCGTGATCGCCATGGGACTTCGCGGAATGCAGATGGAAGAGAATGCCAAGCACCTCCTGGAAAATCTTTCGGGCATGGAGAAACAGCTTGAGAAATTCGCAGACAAATTCGGCACTCTGGGCACGCATCTGAAAAACGCTCAGCAAAGTTACAGTGAATCGGACAAACTTTTCGAGAGGGCGCAGAATACTCTGGAAGGCATGCTCGGCGGCGGTGCGGCTGAGGCAGCCTTGGAAAACGTGCAGGGTACGCTCACTCTTCCTGCGGCGACCAGCGCCAAGAAGAGCGCTTAGTGCCGTTCCAACTTGTTTGAGCAAATCCTCTCGAAAATTCATATTACGTGTTCGTGCCCGACCCTTGGACCGTCATTTGGCCCAAATGGTTGGAACGGCACTAGCTCATACCGTTATTGGTTTGGATGAGGCCGGCTTACCACGGGCACGAGCCGGATGGAAATCAGAAAGCTCCCCTGCTTGCGTCCCACTAATTCAAATTGGGCGGTATTGTTCATGCCGCCGTTGCTCGATTGCCTCACGGCAGTGCCGCCGGTGAGTTCCGCGATGTCGGGAGCCAGATTTCGCGCTTCAAGCGCAATTTTGGAGTTTGTACCGCGCACGCGAACCGTGAGCGAGCGGTGCTCGCCCGGCTTCAGCGGCGAAGAATCAGCCTCCAGTTCAAGCGCCACGAACGTGGTCAGAAAAGCAGGAGCGGCATTCTTGGCGCAGGAAACTTCCACGGCCGCTGCTCCCGGCTTCGTCTCGAATGGCGGGAGAACCACTATGGAAGCGGGCGATGACGCGAGGACGAGAGCTGGCTGGCCGCCCACCGTGACCTGATTCGCATCCGCGTCGCCGCAAAACCCGCGGCCCGAAATCTCAAACCGGTCGGTCACCAAAGCCACCTGCGGGACAGATGAAATCTTAATTGCAGTGGATGCCACTTCCTGCGGAGACAGAATGGCCGTCGCGACGCGCCCCGGGCGGCCGGCAATCGACGCGAAGATCACCCCCGGATTCAGCGGGGCCACGAATAGAGCTCTGCCTGTCGAATCAGTCGTGAACCGGTCACCATTCGAAAAATTCACCGTGACTCCCGGGGTCAAACGTCCGTTCACGTCCAGTACCGCGAGCGTGGCGCGCTCACCCGAAACGATACGCCGAGGCAGGATCAGCATCCGGGCTCCTGACGCTGATGGCGCTTGTTGCGCAAACGAAAAAACCTGCGCATCGGCGCAGAATATTCCCAGAATCAGGCTGATTAGAAAGAAGCGGAGCGCGAGCATGCGTGGAATTGTAGTGGAGAACCTCATTCGCAGGAAAGCCGCACAGATGGCCCGCGGGTTGAACGATGGGTTCTAAGTTTTTCCCCGGACAAGTGGTTCTTCGGGAGAATAGATCAGGACGCTTCGCCCGGGCACTCCGGCCGCCAGTCGGCGCAGTTGATAATGAAACGGCCGCGGTAGCGTTCCCTCTGAAGCCGATTCCAAACGGTAGTACGCATCCTGGAAACGCACAGTGCGCGGCGGAGTCCACTCCTCTTTTCTCCGGCACGCGCGAATTTCCAGGATTACATCCGCATCGCTTCTTCGATAACAAAGCTCATCCGGGACTTGAGGAAGTCTCGCCACCATTACCTTTTCTCGAACGGATCCGAGATACGAGGAAAAGTGCCCTTGCGAGAAGCCGGCGGCTCTCGCCGCTCCTGGCCCTCCGCGCCCGGATATTTTCGTGATGATTTTCTCCAGCACGAAAAGCGGAAGAGTCCCCAGATTGGTTTCCGTGAACGCCGCGGCCACTAACCGCACACTTCCCTCGGCACCGGCATAGGCAATCAACCATGTCAGCGGGTGCGTCGCGAAGATCAGCAGCGCTGTAAAGCCGATCTCATGATCCGTCACTCCGGAAGGCATCTTGCCCTCCAGCGCCGCGTCCAGTCCGTGACTCACCCAGGTTGTCACGGAGTACGAATACCAGTACATCAGCGCGATGAGCGCCATCACGGACTCGGCAAACCCGCTGAGAACGGTAGCCCTGCGCCAGTCCAGGGCTTCGCCGACCGGCAGTAACTCACGCCACCTTCTGGGGAGCAGCGCCAGGATTGGTCCAAGAAGATATGTCAACACTACCAAGCCGCCTCTCTTCAGTTTAAAGGATGCGGTCCGCGGCCTGTTTTGCGAGTGTGCAGATCAAACGTATAAGTAATGTGCGAACGGAGATTAAGCCTGTTCCCCGGCCAGCCGGTAAACCCGGGCATCCAGAAAAACACGGAAGAGTTCCGGATCAATCTCTTCGTCGCGCACGCAAAGTTTCAAGATGTCGAGTGCGCGGTCGGTGGGAACCGCCCGTTTGTAAGGGCGGTCCGATGCGGATAGCGCATCGAAAATATCGCAAATCGTCTTCATCTTGGCCTGCACCGGAAGGTGCCAACGAGCCGCAGAGGCGGGGCGCTCCGGGCAGACCAAAAGCATAGCGAAAGCTCGTGCGCGAGGCACGCAGCGCGTTCAGTGGCCCATCGTAGGGCTCTTGGATTAGCACAGGATACGCCAGCTTTCCCTGGCTGCGTGTGGCCTAAATGCGAGTAATCAGTAGGGTTCAAAGCCTTTCGCGAGCCTTGGGCCTCTGTTAGCGTGGGAGCAGTATTGCCGGTACACGTGTGGGCAGGGGTGTAATCTCTCGGCGGCAATGGGAGCTAGTGTGCAAATTGCAAGTGGCGGCGCGACCGACGTGGGCCGCGTGCGTACAAACAACGAAGATTGTTACCGGATCGTTGCGCCGCTGAATCTCTTCGTGCTCTCCGACGGGATGGGCGGCGAGGCGCATGGTGAGGTCGCCAGCACGCTGGCCGTTGAAACAGTCGTGAAACATTGCCTAGACGTTGAAGCCAATCCAGCGGCTCGCGTCCTGGGTCAAACACAACCCAATTGGAGTGCCCGTACGAAGCGCCTTTCGACGGCGTTCCATCTCGCCAACAAATGTATTTTCCAATCGGCTGAGGAGCATCCCGATCAGCACGGCATGGGCGCTACTTTAACCGCGGCATGGATTGACGGCGCGAAACTCAGCGTCGCGCACGTCGGTGACAGCCGCGCCTATCTGCTGCGCACCGGCAGCCTGCTGCAGCTCACGCGGGATCATTCTCTCGTTGCCGAACAGGTGCGGCGCGGCATTCTGACCGTTGCCGAAGCGGAAGAGAGCGACATGCAGAGCGTCTTGCTGCGCGCGCTGGGGGCGCAGCCGGAAATCGAAGTGGACGCCGAGGAACACATGCTTTTCCCCCGGGATATCCTGCTGCTCTGCTCGGACGGATTGACGCGTATGGTCACGGAGCCGGAAATCGCTGGAATGCTTCAGGCGGAGACAGATCCGGCGCGGGCGGCGGAAAAACTCGTCGCACTGGCCAATGATCGCGGCGGCCCGGACAACATCACGGTCGTGATTGTGCGGCTCGAAAAAGATTCCAAGGGGTGGTTCTCGTGGTTGCGCCGTGGAGCGCGAAAAAATCCAAGTGGGAATGGCAACGCGGGAGGAAATTGAGATGCCGAAGCTCAGCCTCATGTTTGAAAACAAACTCGTAAAAGAGGTGCCCGTGGGCAGCCGGCCCGTAACCATCGGCCGCGCCCCGGACAACGATTTGCCGGTTGATAATCTGGCCGTTTCCAACTATCACGCCAAGATCTATTACGAAGCCGGCCGCATGGTCATCGAGGATCTCGACAGCCTCAATGGCACCTTCGTAAACGACCTCCGCATCGAGCGTGCCACTTTGCACGATGGCGATAACATTCACATCGGGAAGCACAAGATCAAGGTGGATACCAGCGGCGATGCCCCCGTGCCGTGGGACACCGGCCGCAAGACCGCCGCCCCCCGCATCAACGAGACGATGGTGCTGGACACCAAAGAACGCCGCCAGATGCTCCAGCAAGCCGCGGCCATGGGCGAATCCATGCAGTTCGCTTCAACGCGCATGAAAGTTCCCACTCTTGTCGTACTCAACGGTAAAACGGACCAGAAAGAATATGTTCTGACCAACAAACTTACCGTCGTAGGGAAATCCGCGATGGCCACCGTTCGCCTGAAGGGCTGGTTCAAGCCGCAGATGGCCGCGCAGATCAATCAGCGCGATGACGGCTACTACCTCGGCCCCGGCGACAAGGTGCCCAGCGTCAATGGCGCCCCTATTCACGGCCCGGTGCGGCTCAACGACGGCGATCTTATCGAAATCTCCGGCGTCCGCCTGAACTTCATCTTCCGCGAGTAGCATTCGAAACGCGATGGCTGCTCCGTCAGTAGGCTTCTGGCAACGGCGGGGCGCATTTAGCCTCTACGAACTGCTGCAATCCTGGTGGCGCCATCGCGTCTCCTTCATCCTCAGTCTAGGTATCACGCTGCTCGCCCTTTCCCTCTATTACCTTGTCTTTTTGCAGGAAAAGAAAACTCCTCTTTCGGAACTGGCTGAGCGGCTGGAACTCGACACGCTCGATACTCGCTTCCGATATCGGCCTGCCCGGTCCACGCGCCCCGACTCCCGCATCGTCATTGTTGACATTGATCAGCGTGCACAGGAGGTTCTCGGGCGCTGGCCCTTTTCACGCGCTTATTTCGCAAAAATGCTCGACGCGCTCCATGCGGATCATGCCGCCGTAGCGGCTTTTGACGTTACCTTCAGCAAGCCCGATCAAAGTTCTGCACCGCTGCGCTCGCTTGCCGCTGCTCTCGAAAAGCGCCGCCAAGACGGTGAGCAAGTCGACCGCAAAGTGATCGCGGAAGTGAACCGGCTCGCAGCCGAGTACGATGCCGACACGCAGTTTGCGGCTGCCATTCGGCGCTTCGGTCCCGTGATCCTCGGCAACTATTTCTTATTCACGCCGGCGGATCTTCAGGGGATCTCGGATGCCACGCTCGATGCCTACGCCGACCAGATCGCGTTCTTCGCTTATCCGCCCGCACACCCCATGCGTGAAAATTTTGGAAAACAAGACAAATTGAATTTGATGGAGGATTTTGCCGGCGCAAAACTCTTGCCGCGCGGCGCCGAGGCCAATCTGGACATTCTCACGTCAGCGCTCCAGGGCAATATGTCGTGGACCGGCTTTTTCAACGCCCCGCCGGACAACGATGGGGTGGTGCGGCGCGCCACGCTGATTCTTCCCTACGGGCGATCTCCAAACCCGGAAGACTGGGATCTTTATTCTTCCCTCGATCTGGTGGCCGCTCGAGCCCTCCTCGGCCACGAAGCTCAGGATACCAATCTCTTCTATGGCCCCACCGGAATCCGGAAAATTGATCTCGGAACGAAAGCGGCCGTTTTTCCGGATGGCCGAGGTCAATTGCTCATCAACTACCAGGGGCCGTGGGGAACTTTTCCCCACTATTCCATCGTGGATGTTCTCCAGAGAAATTTCTCCCCGGGTACGTTCCAGGGAAAGATCGTCCTTATTGGTGCGACCGCCACGGGCATCGGCGACCTTCGCGCGACTCCTTTCGGGGGCACCAATTTCCCGGGCGTGGAAATCCACGCCAACGTGATTGATAACATTCTGAATGATCGTTTCGTGAAGAGAGATGCGAAGCAAGCGCTGATAGACGTCTTGTTGATCTTTGCGTTCGGCATCCCGCTCGGGATCTGGATGGCGCTCGTCTCGCCCAGATGGATGTGGTTCGGCGCTGCCCTGCTGTTCCCGCTTGTTGCTGTGGACTATGCAGCGTTTTTGCGCGGCTGGTGGCTCAACTTCACCGTTCCCGCGATGACTCTCAGCTCCAACGTGGTTCTTGTCTCTTTGTATCGCGCGCTCTTTGAAGAAAAAGAAAAGCGCCGCGTGCGTTCCGCTTTCGGCCAATACCTCAGCCCGGAGGTCATCCGCCGCCTGCTCGTCAATCCGCGCCTTGTCGAACCGAAGAAAACCAGCATCACTGTGATGTTCAGCGACATCCGCGGCTTTACCACCATTTCCGAAAAACTGGACGCTCAGGACCTCGCGCTTTTCCTGAATCAGTATCTCTCGGACATGACCCAACTCGTCTTCGAACACCACGGCACTCTCGACAAATACATCGGCGACGCCGTCATGGCTTTCTGGGGCGCGCCCTTCGAGGAACCCGGCCATGCGGGCAGAGCGTGCAACACCTCGCTGAAAATGATGGCTCGCGTTCGCGAGATGCAGAAACAATGGGAAGCTGAAGGCAAACCGCACCTCGACATCGGCATCGGCCTCAACACTGGTGTGGCCAGCGTCGGCAACATGGGCTCCGTGCTGCGCTACGGCTACACCGCTCTCGGCGACACCGTGAATCTCTCCTCGCGGCTCGAAGGGCTGAACAAAGACTACGGCACGCACATTCTGGTGAACGAGACCACTTATGCGGCCGCGAAGGAAGACGGCTTCGCCTTTCGCGAACTCGATCTCATCCGCGTAAAAGGCAAGCTCCAACCCGTCACCATCTACGAACTTATCGGCCGCTCCGGTGAAAATTCCGCTTACGGCACTCCCGACGATTTGCGCACTCGCCTTGAAGTCTTTCAGAAAGCCCGCGGCCTCTACTGCAAACGCCAGTGGGAAGACGCGCAGAAAGCCTTTCAGAGCATTCTCGACAAATGGCCCGATGACGGTCCTTCACGTACTTACTGGAAACGCTGCCAGGATTATCTGTTTGACGAACCACCCTCCGGCTGGGACGGCGTTTTCACCATGACCCACAAGTAGCACCGGCTGCGACGCTTTCACGCCTCGCGAATTCCGCCCTTCACTTTGATCCATGCTGAATTCGGATGGAGCCACGCTCGTGCCTTATGTCAGAATGGGAGCACCGAATCGGTGAT
>Ga0153915_10004852_pt1 | contig 12453 bp, 10 predicted proteins | sample Opewatmetagenome_2_FD_107003 | JGI IMG/M metagenome (GOLD analysis project Ga0153915, IMG submission 107003) | Freshwater wetland microbial communities from Ohio, USA - Open water 3 Core 3 Depth 3 metaG | ecosystem: Environmental > Aquatic > Freshwater > Wetlands | place: USA: Ohio, Lake Erie... | reverse complement strand
TTGGGAAAAGATCCCTTCCGGTGGAGGTGGCTGCCCCCAGAAGAACTACAGGTGGATGTTCTTTAATTAAGGGAGCCATATTGATCGAGTAGGCCTCTGAAGTATACGAAGCGAGGGAGGGGTCATCCACCAGATAAATTTTGTCAGCAAAAGGAGACAGGCTCTTCACCACTTCTTGAAGACCGCTTCCCAAGAGAATGGCTGCCAGGGGGGAACCGATTTTCTTTGAAAATTCAGCCCCGGCCGACAGGAGTTCAAAAGTTACCTTCCTGACCTTTCCCTCCTGCTGCTCAACAAAGACCCAGATCTCGTTGGACATGATTACTCCTTTTGAAATTGGAGGGTGGGATGTGGAAGGGAGATTGTGGCATTTTATCCACTTTCTACCATCCACAATCAACACTCCTATATGACTTTAGATTCTTCCCTAAGAAGCTTAACAAGTATCTTCACATTCTCAGGAAAATCTTCTTTGATCATTCTCACCGGCGGCCTCTTAGGAGGTGGTAGATATTTCTGGACTTTCATTTTGGCCGCCTGGCGACCCGTTTCGGCTGCACTCAACCCAATAGCTGCAAGATCCAATTTCTTAATTTGTGCCTTCATGGCCTTCATCACGTTCATGACCTGAGGGATGCGGGGATTGTTTAGACCTTTCTGGCAGGTGAAGAGGGCAGGGAGGGTGCATGAAAGGATTTCTTTTCCCGCCTCCACCTCCCGGATTACCTTTAACTCTTTTTTGGGGTCATCCATCTCGAGGCCGATGATCATATTGACATATGGAATCCCCAGTAACTCAGCGACAGCGGGTCCGACAATTCCTGCATCGTCGTCCATGGCCTGCCTTCCTGTCAATATCAGGTCGAAAGGTTTATCTTTGAGATAAGCTGCCAGGGCTTTTGCAATAGCAAACTGATCCGAACCCTCCAGGGTAGGGTCAGTGATCTGGATCGCATCGTCCGCTCCCATGGCGATTCCCCTTCTCAGGGCATCTACCTTCTTATTGTCCACGGTCAGCACTGTGACCTTGCCGCCAAACTTTTCTCTCATTTTCAGACCGGCTTCGACAGCAATTTCATCGAAGAAGTTGGTGAAATATTTATTCTCGATCTCCAGTTCGGAATCCGATTTGACTTTTATGATTGCCTCCGGATCAGGAACCTGCTTCACCAGAACATAAATCTCCATCTCAACCTCCAATAAATCCGAATCCCCTCCTACGGCTACGGCAGCCACGCAAATATTGGAATCCTAACTCGCAAGGAGCGAGGCCTAAGGGGTGAACCCACTTGCGACTTGCACCTCCCGCACTCGTGGATTGTCAATCTTTACAAAAGATTCTCCCTAAGTAGTCGCACAAGACTTCATGGGTGCCGCCGCCGTAAAGCAAGAACTTAGCATCCCTCCAGTAGCGTTGGGGTGGATATTCTGTGCAGAAGGCGTTTCCGCCATAAATCCTCATGGCTTCTTCGACGGCGTACATGCACATCTCGGTGGCATGATATTTGGCTAGCATGCACTCATTGGTGCAAGGGATCTTGTTTTGAATCATCCAGGCGCATTTATAAGCGTAAGTCCACGAGGCCTCGTACCAAGCCCAGAATTTAGCAAATTTTTCCCGGATCAACTGATATTTGCTAATAGGGTTTCCAAAAGCGATCCGGTTTCTAGCGTATTCGCGTGCATCATCCATGGCCCCTTTTGCAATGGCCAAGGCATTCATCGCCGTCATAATGCGGACTTCGTTGAGAATATCTCCCGCATATTGAACGCCTTTCCCAATCTCCTCGCCCAGAAAGTTCTCGTCTGGGACGAAGACATTGTCAAGGACCAATTCTCCTGTAACGGAACAGCGGGAGCCTAACTTATGGAGTCTCTGGCCGGGGACAAAGCCGTCACGATCCGCTCCCTTCTTTTCAACCAAATAGAAATTGAGGCCCTTTAACCCCAATTTTGGATCTACCGTTGCCATACAAGTGCAGAACTCGGCAATCGGCCCATTGGTGATCCACTGTTTTCTTCCGTTGATTCTCCAGCCCCCATCCACCTTGGTCGCTAAGGTTCTTGTTCCACCCAGGTCAGAACCGGACTGGTCTTCTGTGAAGCAGATGGTTCCGATTTTTTCGCCTTTAATCGCTGGTACGAGGATCCTCTGCTTGATGTTTTCGTTTCCAAACCGGGCGATGAAGTAAGTGCCCATGAGGACTTGCATGATGGTTGCCATGGCAAATCCGCAGGATCCCCTCGCCAGTTCCTCATAGAAGATCATTTGGGAGATCGTGTCGGTAGCCATTCCACCATATTTTTCTTCATGCCTTAGCCCGAGATATCCGAGGGCGGCAAATTCTTTCCAGAGATCCCAGGGAAATTCTTCCTTCTCGTCCAATTCAGCCACCCTGGGCATGATCAAACGGTTCACGGCATCGCGAACCATCTGCCTGAAGAACTCCTGTTCCTCGGAAAAAGCAAAATCAAGAGGCATGGGTTGCTCCTTTCGTCACCCCCACCCTCACCCTCCCCCCTTGAGGGGGAGGGGTAAGGGGTGGGGGGGTCAAATGATGTTCTTCTCCTTGAACTCCTTCAGCTGGGCAGCACTATATCCCAATAACCCGCTATAGATCTCTTCATTATGTTCCCCGAATCGGGGAGGGAAGCTCATCCTTCGGTTGATTGATTTGAGATAAGGGTTATTGATGGGGGCAGGTGCAATGGTGATCTCCATCCCTGTCTTGGGGTCTTTGCTTCGAATCAGATTCGGTTTGACCAGTGGATCCTGAACAACGTCTTCAATGGCGTTGACCTTGGAGATAGCAATCGTGGCTTTATTGAAAATTTCGATCAATTCAGCAGTTGTAAATGTTTTGGTGATGGCATTGATCGCATTATTTAAGTTGTCAACATCTGCAATGCGGCCAGCATTTCTTTCATACTCCTTTTTATAAAGGGATTCGAATCCCGGGATCTTTGTCATCGTCTCCCACTGCTTGTCATTTCCCACTGCAACATAGGCATAGCCATCCTTGGTCTCATATACAGAGACAGGAGAAAAGAATTCATGAGTATTTCCCCTTCGAGAAACTTTCTTATTGAAGGAAACCGTATGGGTGATCGCCTGAGTGAGCCAGGAGACCGTGCTTTCGAACATCGAAAGGTCGATACGGCTTCCTTGGCCTGTCACCGCTCTCTTGAAGAGGGCCTTCATCAGAAGACCATAGCCATGTTCACTGGCCCCCATATCGGGAAGGGGGATGCCCATCACTTGAGGCGTTCCTCCCTTTTCTCCAGTTAATTCCATCAATCCTCCTCTCGCTTGGAGCACGGGATCATAAGCTGCCTCATTGCTTTGGGGACCGAACCCTGTCATTCCCAGCCAGATGATGTCCTCTTTGATTTTTTTGAGCATCTCATACTCGATCCCGAGTTTTGCATAATTCCTGGGGAGTTGATTCGTGGCGAAGATATCTACCTTTAGTTTGGTGATAAGCTTTTTGAGAATCTCCTGTCCCTCAGGAGCTCCTATGTCAAGCGTGAGGGCCTTCTTCCCGGAATTAATGGACAGATAATAGGAGAACATCCTGTCTTCTTTCAACACGTCGTCCCCAACTCGTCGATTGGGATCTCCATAAATAGGATGTTCCATGCGAATGACATTGGCTCCTTCCTCAGCTAAACGGAGGGTTAAATAAGGGAGAACAGTTGCCTGCTCCAGACTTAAAAGCGTAATATTTTTGAAGAGTTGGACTTCGTCCATAAAGGGTCACCTCCTGGTCAAATTTTTGGATACTGTATACAAAAAATTATATATACCCAAAACCGCAATCCTGTCAAGTTTTTCCTTTTTCAAACGGTCGTGATGAAGGCTTCTGTGATAAGGAGTTTTGGATTGTTCTCTAACCAAGGATGGAAGAAGAAACGTAATTTTTGACCTTGAGGATTTTCCCTTCGCGGATCGATGGTTCGATCGGTGTTCACTTTTTTGCTAAATCAGATCCCAGGATGATTTCGGCGATCGCGTCTTTCTGCTCTTCCTCTGTTCCGAGTTCCACTCCGATTGCCCAGGCATCCCGGTAGTAGTGTTCGATAGCCTGCTCAGCCATATACCCGTAGCCACCAAAAATCTGGAGGGCCTCATCGACGATCGCCACCAGTCTCCTCCCAACTTCCAATTGGGTGACGGCGAGGAAGTTGCGATCCCCGTTGCCTTGGCCAAATCCTGCAGCACACTTATAAGCGAGGCATCGTGCCACTTCAATACTGGCAGCCATATCAGCCAGTTTATGTCGAATGGCTTGGAACTGCGAAAGCTTTCTGCCAAATTGCTCCCTCTGTTTGGCATGCTGCAACGCCCGATCAAAGGCTCCCTGTGCGGTGCCCAGGGCCTGAGCTACGCTTTTGAGTGCTCTGGCTTGATAACAATGGTCTACATGGGTCAACCCTTCACCTTCTCTTCCTATCCGGTTCCCGAGCGGCACCGAAACCTTTTTGAAAAGGAGATCACCGAAGGGGATCATCCTTAATCCCATCTTATCGACGGGATGAACTTCGATACCCTCCTTTTCTCGTTCTACAATCAATGTGATCCACCCTTCCTTGGGTTCCTTGCAGAGGGTGACGAAGAAATCTGCCAGGGAAGCGTTGATGACATAACTTTTCTTTCCATGGATAATATAGTTTCCGTCCACCTTTCTTTCTGCGGTCGTGGAGATGACTGTTAGGTCTCCACTGTCCTCCGATTCAGCAAAGGCAATACCCAACCGCCTCTCTCCTTTTGTTAAAGGAGTGAGGAATTGTTCCTTCTGTTCGTTAGAACCAAATTTCAAAATGACCTCTGAACCCAGATCCACTGTGCTCAGGGCGCTTCCAATTCCAGAATCAACCGTGCAGAAAGCTTCGATGATCAGAAGGGTTTCAAAGAGACTTAAGCCTTGCCCCCCGATCTCTTCGGGATAATGGATTCCAACAAATCCTAACTGAGCAGCCTTCTTCCATATCGATTCAGGAAATTTCCCGGCCTGATCCAGTTCTAGGGCAAGGTCCGGATCGAACTCTCCTTGGGCAAACTCTTTCGCCGCCTTTTGAATGTCCTTCTGCTCATCCGTTAATTGGAAATCCATTATCTTTCCTCCTAAAGTCCCAATCCGCCAGCGATCACTAAATGTTGAATTTCAGAAGTTCCTTCTGGAATCTTACTGAGCCTCCCGTCACGGAGAAATCTCTGGATGGGATTGTCCATCCTCTGCCCGGCGTTCTTTTGGATGGTCGTTGCCTTCTGAACGATGCTTTGAACGGATTCGCTACAGAAGAGTTTTACGATGGAGGCGTCTTTCATCGAAGCGAGGCCTCGATCAAAAAGCCAAGCCCCTCGATAGGTCATATACCGCATGGCCTCAAGATACATCGCCATCTCCGCCATAATGAATCGGACAGCCTGTGACCTTGCGAGAAGCTGGCCATCTCTCTTGGTGCTTTTGATATAAGAGAGGGTGGCTTCGAATGCTGCCTGACCCACTCCCGTGCTTCGCGCCCCATAGGTAAGCCTTCCTGACTTGAGGGTTCTTTCCAGCTGTTCCAGCCCTCCTCCCTCCTGTTCTCCAAGCATCCTTTCTTTCGGAACGTAACAATCGTCAAAGGCCAACTCGGCCGTATCCGATGAGTGATTCCCCAGTTTTTTTAAAGTCTTGATCACAGAGAATCCCGGGTCTTCGCGCTCCACGACAAAGAGATTGACCCCCGTCCCTCGTTTGGAAGGATCCGTGTAGGCGGCAACGGTCACAAAATCACAGATCGTCCCGTTCGTGATGAAGGTCTTCGTACCATTGATCCGGTAACCCTTTCCCTGCTTTACAGCCGTCGTCCGGATTCCAGAAGCGTCGGATCCTGCGTTGGGTTCTGTCAGTGCAAAAGCCCCGATCTTCTCCCCCCGCACTGCCGGAGAGAGATATTTCAGTTTGAGTTCTTCGGAACCAAAGTGGAGAATGGGGTCTGTAGCCAGACCTCCCTGGACCATGATGCTCGCGCCAATGCCCACACAGATCCGATTCAATTCCTCCACGGTAATGCACTCAGAAATCTTGTCCAAGCCAGGACCCCCATATTCTGTCGGACATCGCAGGCAAAGAAGATGCTCTGCACCCAGGATCGGATAGAGCTGAACTGGAAAGGCTTCCTTTCGCTCATATTCGTCAACCAGGGGGCTGACCTCTCTCTCATAGATTTTCCGAACCCTTTTTTGAAATTCCTTTTGTTCATCATTTAATTCAAAAAACATGGTCTCCCTGCCTCCTTTATCCCGTTAGAAATAATGCCCCGCTGGAATTTCTAACGGGGTTCAACAAACGCCCACATAGACTATTCATTCCTAAAACCCGGTTTTCTTTTTTCCAAGAAGGCAGTCACCCCTTCCTTGAAATCTTTTGTCTTGTAAACCTCCCCATAGATCTCCGAATCCTTCGTCAGGGCCTCTTTTAAAGAGAGCTGAGAGGCGTGATACATCGCTCGCTTTGCAAAATGGACAGAAGCAGGCCCTTGAGCAATCTGTCGGGCTAAAGTCATTGCTTCCTCCATCAGTTTTTCATGCGGGACGACACGATTGACCAATCCTATTCTCTCTGCTTCTCCTGCATTCACAATCCTTCCTGTATAGATCATCTCTTTCGCACGGCCAGGCCCGATAAGCCTCATCAAACGGACATTTCCGCCGTATCCAGGCATGATTCCCACCCGAACCTCTGTCTGGCCGATCATTGCCTTCTCGCTTGCAATTCGGATATCACAGGCCAGAGCGATCTCACAACCTCCCCCTAAGGCCCAACCGTTAATCGCTGCAATCATCGGCTCATCCATCGATTCCATAAAAAGGAGGATCTCATTGGCCTTCTTCGAGGCATTGACTGCATCTTGAGGGGTGCGATCTTTGAGCATTCGAAGGTCGGCTCCGGCAACAAAGGCCTCATCCCCAACACCCGTGATGATGCCTACTCTGATATTGGGGTCTGAATGCAACCGCTTCAATACATCCTCGAATTCCACCCACGTGTCCCAGTTGAGGACATTCCTTACGTCAGGCCGGTTGATTTTGATGATGCCAATTCTGTCATCCGTTTCATAAATCAAATTTTTGTAAGACATTTCAATCCTCCATCTATTCATTTTCAACAATCATCGTAATGCCTTGTCCTCCTGCAATACACATGGTTACTAAACCAAACTGAGATTTTCGTCTCTTCATTTCATAAATGATTTTTGTGAGAAGAATGCAGCCTGTTGCGGAGATTGGATGGCCAAGGGCTATGGCTCCACCATTCACATTTACCTTTTCCATATCCATGTCTAATTCTCTTATAACGGCGACGCTTTGGGCCGCAAAGGCTTCGTTCAACTCTATTAAATTGATATCCCTAAATTCCAAACGGGCCTTTTCCAGAGCCTTCCTGGTTGCCGGAATGGGGCCGATTCCCATAATTTCTGGCTTCACTCCCACAGATGCATAAGACCGTATCGATACAAGGGGTTGGATGCCCATTTCTCTTGCTTTTTTCCGAGACATCACCACGACGGCAGAGGCCCCGTCATTCAAACCACTTGCGTTTCCAGCAGTGATTGTGCCATTTTGTTTAAAAGCAGGTTTTAGCTTTGATAGCTCCTCCAATGTTGTGCCGAACCTTGGGTGCTCGTCTGTATCAAAGAGCACAGGAGATCGACCCGTTTGTGGAATCTGGACCCCCACAATCTCTTCCCTAAATTTATTCAACTTGATTGCTTTTTCAGCCTTTTGTTGACTCAGAAGAGCAAATTGGTCTTGATCCTCACGTGAAATCTTATAAAGTTCGGCTACATTTTCTCCGGTTTCTCCTAATGAGAAGCCGGAAATGGGATCTAGGAGAACCAGTTGATCAATGAGCCGGGCATGTCCGAGCCGGCTACCCCATCTCACCTTGGGCAGGATGTAAGCAGCCCGGCTCATGCTTTCCATCCCTCCGGTAACGATGACATCGCTTTCTCCGGCCCTAATAATCTGGGCGGCTAAACTGATAGCCCTGAGGCTTCCGCCACATGCCTTATTGATCGTAAATTGCGGAATTTCGATCGGGATTCCGGCCTTAAGGGCTACAGCCCTTGAAGAATTCGCTGGGAGATCGCCCGTTCTAAAGCCGTGAGCCATGATGACCTCATCCACCTCGTCTCCCTTAAGGCTTGCTCTTTTCAAGGCCTCTGCGATGACGATCGTTCCCAGGTCCCAATCGCTCACCTCCCTTAGAGATCCACCAAATCTTCCAATGGGAAGTCTTGCTGCGCTTACAATGAGAACATCGTTCAATTTATATCCTTCCTTTCTTAAATATATTTTGATTACCTTTCTGATTTCTTCAAGGTGAATTTTTGAAAAGTCGTCGTAACACCTTGCCTGAAGCACTACGTGGAATCGTTTCTGCAAAAACCACTTTGGCGAGTCGTTTGTATTTGGCCAATCCCTGCGCCGCATATTCGATGATGGCCTCCTGAGAGAGACTGGCCTTATCCTGAAGCACGACATAGGCTACGGGAACCTCACCATATTCTGGATGGGGCTCTCCTATGACTGCCGCATCCTTTATATCGGGGTGGCTGACCAAGACGTTTTCGATCTCGGCAGGTGGTACTTGGAACCCCTTGCATTTGATCACCTCTTTGAGGCGGTCAACGATAAAAACATATCCTTCCTCATCCTTCCAGGCTAAATCTCCGGTCCGAAGCCATCCATCGATCACTGTCTGCGCAGTGGCTTCTGGATTGTTGTAGTATCCTTTCATCACCTGCGGCCCTCTGACCCAGAGTTCTCCGATCTCCCGCGGCCGCAATTCAGTCTTGGTTTCTGGGTCAACGATTTTATCATCTGTCAAGGAGAGTGGGAGCCCGAACGATGCTACCTTGATCTTTCCGATGGGGGTGATGTGAGTAGTTGGTGAGTATTCGGTAAGACCATATCCCACTATCACAGGGACCCCAGTGATCTGTGTAAACCTCTCCTGGACCTCAGGGGAAAGGATCGCTCCTCCTGCATTGACGTACCGGAGACGGCTCCAGTCCATGGTCAAAACCTTTGGGTGATGGCAGAATTCTTGGACGATCAAGGGAACGGTGAAAAAGAGGGTGGGTTGATAGGTTTCGAAGAGAGAGAGGAATTCGTCTATCGGACGGAAACGACTCGCCAGAACCTGAGTTGCCCCGGCCAGGATGGATGTTCCCATCAGAACGGTCATCCCATAAATATGGAAAAAAGGGAGCTGGTTAATCATGACATCCGTTTCCGTAATTTCATGGACCTGAACAACCTGGTAGAGACAACTGAGGAGATTGAAGTGTGTCAGCATCACTCCTTTTGGAAGCCCGGTTGTTCCACTCGAAAATGGCAATACGGCGATCCTCTCTTTGGGATCTATCCCGATAGTGCGGTCAAGTCGATCCGATCCCGCAAGGAACGACGAAAAGGGGAGGGTGCCCGAAGGCGGTTCTCCTTGCCCTTCAAGCACTATGAATCGTAATCCCTGGATCTCTGGAATGAGATTTCCCACCTGGGCATACAGATTGTCTGAGGTGATCAGACCCTTGACTTCTGTCTCTTTCAATTGGTGTAGAACCTCTCGCTCTCCATAATGGGTGCTAACTGGAACGACAACACCCCCTGCCTTCAAAATCCCATAGAAAGAAAGGATGTATTGCAGACTATTCCTCATCCAGAGTGCGATATGATCTCCTGGTTCAACACCCAGGCTCGCCAGAGAGGCAGCAAGGGCTGAAGAATTGTCATCCAGCCACTGATAGGAATATTCCTTTCCACCTTTCTCAGGTTCGATCACGGCCACTTTTCCCGGGTATTGTTCTGCTGTCCTGCGAAGCGGGAAAGTCAGAGGTTCTAATGGTACTGTGATGGGGGGATAGACCAGACTCATTTCTTTCTACTTCTTCATCTTTTTTTGACCCATTTGCCCAGTAAACCTACTGGTGCCCAGACGATGACAATGGTCAGAAGAAGGCCGAAAAAGAGCTTATGCCCGGTCTCGAAGAATCTCTTAAATAGAAATTCATCCAGGCCTGTGATAACAAGTGCTCCTATGCTCGGGCCGATCAGTGTCCCAATTCCTCCGAAGAGCGATCCCACGATGGGCATGACTGACCAGAACCCATCGAAAGCTGAATCGGGGTTGAGGAAATGGACGTAGTGGGCGTAAAAGGAACCCATTAAAGCAGTGCAAAATGCTGAAACCGTGAGGGCAATGATCTTGGTTTTGAAAACGGGGACGCCGATTCCGGATGCGGTCTCTTCGTCCCCGTGGACTGCTGACATGGCCAGTCCTATGTTTGAATGTCGAATGAAATAGATCGATAGATAGATGGCAAACATCAGGGCCGCGGCCAAATAATAGTTGGTCGTCCTGGAAATATAGAAATCAAAAGTCATCCCGCCCAATTTTATTAACGGCAAAGAGGGGATGTTGAAAACCCCCTTCGAGCCTTCTGTCAAGCTGGTCAGGTTCAAGGTGAGGAGCTTCATCACCTCTGCGAAGCCGAGAATGGATAAGGCAAAGTAGGGTCCGCGCAATCGAAAGGCAGGAATTCCAATGATCAGCCCTCCCATCACGCCGGTCATCGCAGCGCCTGCCATGGCCAGAAAAGGATTGAAGCCTGCTTTCATCACCAGGAGGGCAGAAGCATAAGCACCGATTCCGAAAAAGGCTGCATGCCCAAAGGAAACCTGTCCGCACACTCCGGCGAGCAGGTTCCAAGCCAGAGAAACAGATCCAAGGATGAGAGCTGAGATGAAGATGCTCAAATAGTAGGGATTGAAGGAAAGGATGAATGGAAGGGTTAACACCACAACAAATGTGACGATGGCCATCTTTTTCTCGGACACCTGAAAGGGGAGATAGGATTTCATTTATATCCTTTTACCAAATAGTCCAGAGGGTCGAACTAGAAGAATAATGAGAAAAAGCGCGAACCCAAATAATTCCCTGTAAGAGGAGCTCACAAAAGTCACGGTCATGGCCTCTCCTATGCCAAGGATCATTCCAGCTGCAATCAATCCTGGAATAGATCCGACGCCGGCAAGAACCGTAAGAATGAAGGCCTTCACGGTAATGTGAAGTCCCGTTCCCGGACTTACAAATGACAACATTCCGAGCAAAGGGCCTCCCAGACCTGCAAGCAACCCACCGATGCTGAAGGCAAGGAGATCTACCCTTTCGACATTAATTCCAGCCAACGTTGCAGCATCGCGATCGATCGCAGTGATCCTGATGGCTTTTCCCATCTTGGTATGGCGGAGAAAGGAGTGGAGCGCCGCGACTCCAATAAATGAAATCGTAAAGGTGATGATTTCTCCAAAACTGATGTAAATTCCTGCGAGCATCAATGGTTTCTCCATCCAGTCCACACCGATATTGCGGATGTCTGCTGACCAAAGTTGAAGATAGAGATTGGAGAGGAATATCCCAATCCCGAAGGTCAGGATGAGGGTATTCAGTTCTGCAGTCGTCCGGATCCTCTGCAAAAAAACGCGATAACTCAAGAAGGATGCTCCAGCGGCAATCACCGCTGCTATGGGAAGGGAGAGAAGAGGATTAAACCCCCATTTCACCAACAGCCAATAAGCAATATAGCCACTCAGCACCAAGAACTCTCCGTGGGCCATATTGATAATTCGCATGATGCCAAATACAAAAGCCAATCCCAAGCAGTAAAGGGCATAATTCATCCCTTCCAGCATACCGGATAGTAATGACTGGATGATACTGGCCGTGGAAATCAATTCTTTTTTCCTATGTACCTTGAGTTTTTTCTATCAGCCTATTTCCCACCCCATGGAACAGCAGGATACTGGATCGTCCCCAAGGCACGATCCTTGGGATAGACAACGACCTGATTCCCCTTTTGTGTCTGGAATAATATGGCTGTAAAATATTTTGGTTCGCCTTTCTCGTCAAAAGCAACTCGTCCTAAAGAACCCACCGTATCCATCGCCCGAAGAGCAGTTCTGGTCTTTTCAAAGCTGTAATTTCCAGATTTTCCTCCACCCTGAGCAATGGCCTCGAGCATATATCTCGAGGAGAGATAGCCAAGCATTGCGATATAGGAAGGCTCTTCCTTATATTTGGCCTTATACATAACGACAAACTCCGCTTCCTCAACCTTCGCCTCTTTTGGGGCTGTCCCCAATTCCCAGATTGATGTGCCGTAGATGTATTCACTCATGGGGCCTAACTCCCTGACAAAATCGGGCGTGCCAATGCCCCATGCGCCCATGTACGCCTTGACCGGCAGGTTGAGAATTTTTGCGTCCTTAATCGTGCCTACGTAATCAGTAAAATATCCTTCTACAAGAAGGACCTCACATCCGGCATCCCTCACCTTGAGCAAAATGGGCTTGTAGTTGGTTGTCCCCTTTTCAAACTTTTCGAAGACTGGAACCTCAAT
>Ga0153915_10004851_pt1 | contig 12455 bp, 11 predicted proteins | sample Opewatmetagenome_2_FD_107003 | JGI IMG/M metagenome (GOLD analysis project Ga0153915, IMG submission 107003) | Freshwater wetland microbial communities from Ohio, USA - Open water 3 Core 3 Depth 3 metaG | ecosystem: Environmental > Aquatic > Freshwater > Wetlands | place: USA: Ohio, Lake Erie... | reverse complement strand
CTCAGGACGAGATCCTGGAACTCGTATGGACCCTGCGGGAAGAAGGAAGGGCCAACCGGTCCCAGCTGCTGCAACGGACCGACGAGGAGCGGCCCGACCAGCTTCTCGACGAGCTGGCATCGTCGGGGCTCGTGGAGACCAGGGGAGACGAGGTCAGGCTTACGCGCACGGGAGAGGACCGGGCGCGCGGGATCATCCGCCGGCATCGGCTCGCAGAGGTACTCCTGTATAACCTGTTCGACCTCGACAACACCCAGATCGAGAGCAGCGCCTGCAAGTTCGAACATATCCTGACCCAGCAAGTGACGGAGAGCGTGTGCACCTTCCTCGGGCATCCCCCCGTCTGTCCCCACGGCCGCCCGATCCCGCGGGGCGAGTGCTGCGACCGGATCCGGACCGAGATCCAGCCGCTGGTCACGCGTCTCTCCGACGCGGGCCTGGGGGACACGTCGCGGATCGTCTTCATCACGCCCAAGTCGAAGAAACGTCTCGAGAAGCTGTCGGCGCTCGGGATCGTCCCCGGGAGCCGCCTCAGGCTGCTTCAGCGAACCCCTTCCTATGTACTTCAGATCGGCGAGACGACCGTCGCGGTGGACCGGGACATCACGGATGAGATCTACGTCAAGCGCGCGTAGGAGGCTTACCGCACTCCTTTGCGTCCTGCTCACGGCGGGGTCGGGTTTTCCCGCGGCAGTCGCCGCAGAACGGCCCGCGCGGTCACTGATCCTCACGTTCTATGAGTCCGATATCTCCGAGGGGACGGCGCGCGCCCGGATGGAGACGATCTCGCGCCTGCTGCTTGCCGAGCTGCGCGTCGTCTGGGTCTCTGTTCCGCCCCAGGTGGACCGGTCCGGAGACAAGCCGGAGCCGCCCGATCCGGACGGGGCGTCCCTCGGACGGCTCGCGGCAAAGCTGGGCCAAGCCGCGCGGCGCATGGAACGGATGGAGACGCGGGAGGCGAATCTCCTTCTGGACGCGACGGAGCGCGAAGCGCGCGCGTTCCGGCCCGGAGATTCCCTGCGTCCCTACCTGGCGGAAATATTCCTGAGACGCGGCCTCCTGCATCTCTGGGCGGGGAACCGGGCGGGGGCTGAAGAGATGTTCGGACGCGCCCGGATCCTGCGTCCCGACTTCACTCCCGATCCGGGCCTTTTCTCGCCGTCATTCCGGGAGTCGTGGTCCCGGGCGGCGGCGCGCCCCCCGGCGGGAGCCGAGATCGTCGTCCAATCGATTCCATCAGGGGCGGATATCCTCGTGAACGGTACGAAAGCGGGCGCCACGCCGGGGCGGGTGCGCGTCCCGGTTCTCTCGCCGGTCGGCATCCGGCTGACGCGCCCCGGATACCTTCCGGTGGAACGATCGGGATATTGGCTGCCGGGGGATTCGGAAATGCTTGACGTCACTCTGACACGCGACCGGTTGTGGCGCCTCGAGGAACTGTTGTCGGCATCCGGCGGCGGGAAAGAGGCCGGGGCCCTCCTTTCCGAGATGTTATCGGCCGCGGGCGCGGAGCGCGTCGGGGTGTTTCTCTTGACCGGAAAAGGGCCGATGACGCGCGTCCGGGTCCTCTCCCTCGAAAAGGGGAACGACGAGCCTGCGGTGGCGGGAGAGTTCGCGTGGCCGGAGGGCGAGGGAGGGACGGGAGCGGCAGCCGCGAGCGCGGCGTCGCTCCTCAAGTCTGCCGGGTGGCCGCCGGTTTCCCGGGACGCGCGCAAAGCGGCCCCGTGGTACCATAAGTGGTGGGTCTGGGCTCTGCTGGGCGCGGCCATCGTGGGGGCCGCGGCCGGAGCCGGAGGGGGCGGGGGAGGTTCCGGCGGAACGACGGGCGAAATCGGGGTGAATTTCTAGAAAGGACATCGTCCGGATTGCACGTCATCCTGATTGTCCTTGTCGTCCTCCTTGACGGCTTCGTCGCTCTCCAGGCCGCCGGTGCCGCGGAAACGGTCATCCGCGACCTCAAAAACACGAAGATCATCCGCTCCCAGGAGCAGCCACACAACATTCTCAACGAAGCGTGCCTGGCATGTCACCCCAGGGACAAGTTCGACTTCTGGCTGCTCATCTACAAGGGGAAGCCGCCGACCGTGGCGGTGGAGGGGGCCGAGGAGAAGGGGCGCGCCGGATCCGGGACGACTCCCGAGGCATCGCCGCCGACGGCTCCCAGGAATCGATACAACTCGCACGATTCCATTGGGTGCAGCTTCTGCCATTTCGGAACGCCGACCGCCGCGGCGCCGACGTTCATCATGGAAATCGGGGCCCTGTGCAGGCTCTGCCATCCGGGGATCGAGCTCCATCACCTGCCGGAAGGAGCCGACCGGAAGAGAATCCTGGACGCCATCGCCTCCGCCAAGCTCCCCGGCGCCGACGGATCGTTCCTGTGCACGACATGCCACAAGCTTCACGATTCGACCTTCGGGATGCGCGAGGCGTATGTCCAGATCCTTTGGTGGGACAAGGTCCCCAATCCGCACGGCAAGCGGATGTTCTGCTTCACCTGCCATCCTGGACCCATCAAGGACGGCGTCGCGGTCCGATTCGCGGCGGACGGCGACAACATCCGGCTCTGCAACGAATGCCATCTCCGTCCCGGGGTCCGCGGATCGCCGCATGTCGCCGGCGTCGGCGCGTCGGAGGGAACGTGGAGAATGGACTACCTTGGATATCCGCTGAATCAGGGAAAGCTCATGTGCTCGACCTGCCACGACGAGGAGTCCCACCGAAAGCACGACCCGGCCAACCCGAAGTTCCTCCGTGGAGGGCCGTACGAGGATCCCGAGGAGTTCTGCTACCGCTGCCATCTCGACGACCGGAGCACGAAGAACAATCCCCACAACCAGGTGGACCCGTTCGGGAGAATTCGGCAGGAGTCGTGCCGCTTCTGCCACAGGAACAAGCCCGGCGACGGAAAGCCGGGCGCTGCCAGCCTTGAGATGGTGGGAGAGGAGTCGGTCGTTTGCGCCAGCTGCCATCAGAAACGTCCCCATCCGGACGTGGAGCACATCGTTGCGATCACCCCCGCGATGGCAAAGCGGAAGGAGGAATACGAGGCGCGGCACAAGGTGACGATCCCGGTCGGGGAAGATGGAATCATCAGATGCAGCACCTGCCACAATCCCCACGCGAAGGGGGTGCTCAAGGACGAAGCGGGCGTCGGCGCCGGATCCAAGTGGCGGGTCCCGGACTTCCGGGAGGTCTGCGCCCCCTGCCACGGACGCTACTGAAGGATACGGGGAGGAGAAGATGATCGACCTGTTCTTGAAGGGGGGGTTCGCCATGTACCCCTTGCTCGTACTGTCCGTCATGACTGTCGCCATCGCGATCGAGCGCGTGATCTCGCTCCGGCGCGCCCGGACGGACGCCGGCGAGTTCATGGGAATAGTCAACGGCTTCCTGTCCCGCAACGCCCTGGACGACGCGTACAAGTATTGCGAGTCCACGTCCGGTCCCCTTTCCAACATCATCAAGTCCGGACTCAAGAATCAGCGCCGGGGCCGTTCAGAAGTGGTCCGCTCGATTGAGGATGCCGGGGCCCTGGAAGTGGCGAAGCTCGAAAAAGGGATCCTGGTCCTCACGACCATTTCCAAGATCGCCCCGCTGATCGGTCTTTTCGGGACCGTGACGGGAATGATCCGGTCCTTCCAGGCCATGGGCGCCGCGGGCGGGGAGAACCCGCGGATGGTGGCCGCCGGCATCGCCGAGGCCCTCGTCGCGACTGCGGCGGGCCTCGTCGTCGCCATCCCCGCCTATTTTCTCTCCTTCTACTTCATGAACCGGGTCGGGAAGTTCCTGCTGGACATGCAGACGAGCTCGATCCAGCTCCTCGACGCCTTGGGCGACCTCGAGGAGAAGGTTGCGGACCGGTCACAACGGCTGGACACGATCGGAGGAGACTACCTTGAAGTTTAAGCGGACCGTGCGACCCGACGAGGAAGGGATCCCGATCACGAACCTCGTGGACGTGCTCTTCCTGCTCATCGTCTTCTTCATGCTCTCGACGGTGTTAAGCTTCGACCGCGGCATCGGTGTGAAGCTGCCCGAGACACAGACCGCGGGGCGCATTTCCAACAAGGGCGTCAGCGTCCTCGTGAGCCGCGAAGGGACCGTCTTCGTGGACGGGAGCCCCGTCGCCCTCGACCGGTTGGGAGAGGTCGTGAAGGAGAAGCGGAAGACGTCCGGGACCAACGTGATCCTGAAGAGCGACAGGGAGACGAAGTACCAGGCGATCGCCGACGTGATGGACAGGCTCCTCGCGGTAGGCATCGACGACCTCTCCCTGCCGGTCGTCGAGCGGGGAGGAGGACGGTAGGACGGTGGACGCCAGGACGGTGGACGGCCGGGGGTTGCGATCCGTCCTGCAGCCGGTCCTCTACGTCGGCGTGGCCGCGATCCTGCACGGACTCCTTTTCCTCATCCCCGCGGGAGGGCCCCCGAAACGCGACTCCGATACGACAAGGGGTATCCGGGTGAAAACGTTCGTCGAAGGCCCGCCGTCCGCGGCAGCCCCGTCCCCGCCGGTTTCCAGGTTAGACCGGTCAGTCCCGACAACCAATTCGAACAGGGACTCCACTGAGATGGGAAAAGACGTTGCGGTCGATATGAGGACCCCCGGGGGAGAATCGGGGGACGAGGGCGGACCGTCGGGGCCGCCGGGCCCGTCGCGGGGCCCGGGTGTCGGGTCCGGAGGGCCGGTCTCCCAAAGCGAATACGGGCAATACCTCTCGCGATTGCACTCGGAGGGTGTCCAGGGTTGGGCCCGGGAAAGCGCGAGAGCGTCCAAAAAAGGGTGGAAGGGATCCGGCCCGGGAACGGGAGGCTGGGGAGCGGGGTCGGGCACCGGGACGGGGAAGGGGGTCGGGAAGGGGCAGGATAGCGGCAGCAACCCGGCTTACATGGACCCGCGAGTGCGGATGGTGGTGATTCTCTATCCGCTTGACGAACACGGCAGCGTTGTCGTCGAGAAGGCGCGGAACGTCGAAAGCCGCCTGCGGCCGGTTCCGTACCCCGACCTGAAGGTCAAGAAGTCGCAGTACACCTCCGGCTGGTGGAACGTCTACATCGAGATCAGAACGGGACGAGACGGGAAGGTGGAGCGGCTCGATGTCCTGAGGCCGGAGACGGATGGGGCGCTCGAACGCATTTTCGTCGCGCAGGTCCGGCGCGAGATGCAACGATGGGACTTCGACCCTTCGGCGGAAATCCACGTGGACGTGAGATTCTATGTGGAGTAGGAGACGCGCAGCCCTCCTTATGACGCTGCCGTTGCTGTGGCTGCCCGCGGCGGGGTCCGTATATGCGGGAGACGAGGAGGGGTGCCTCCTCTGCCACCGTCTCGAGATCCGCGCCGCGGAACCGGTGCCCGAGGGACGGGACCTCAGGGTCTGGGAGACGCCCGGGGGGCCGCACGGCGCCCTGTACTGCTCGGACTGCCATCCGGACGCCGGAAAGGCTCCGCACGCCGCCGCGCCGGGCCCTGCGCAGTGCATCGGGGAGTGCCACGGACAGTCCACGCGCGCGAAGGAGAGCCACCGGCGCGCCTCATTCGGCGGACTGATCGAGTCCCACAGGAGCCTCGCTTCCCCGGGGGCGCCGTGCCGCCTCTGTCACGGAGCGTCCGACGAGGCGGGACGCGTCGGGCCGATCATCGGCCGATGCGTCGGCTGCCACGACAGGGCGCGGGAGTCGATCGCGCGCGGAGTGCACGCGCGTCTCGCGGGACGAGGCGGGGCCGGGATGTGCCTGGAGTGTCACGCCGCCCATTCGTCCGCGGCGGGCGGCGTGAAGGTCACCTGTGCCGGTGCCGGATGCCACGCGTCGACGACGGACGCGATGAGGCGTCTCGCGGGCCATGCGGGGGGCGAGGGGCAGGGACGAACCGGGAGAGGGGCCGCCGAGGGCGGTGTCATCCTCGGTCTCGCCGTGGTCGGGTTCTTGGTCGGGCGCAGGCTGTCTCCCCGGGAGAAGAGGGACGGGGGATCGGGATGAACTGGATTAATCCTCCCGGGACGATCCGCCGCTTCACATGGCACCAGGTGGCCCAGCATTGGGCCGCGTCGGCCCTCTTGGGCGTCCTCGCGGTCTCCGCGGTCATGTCCGGGACCGTCGGCGCGCCCTGGGGGGCGGTCCACGTGACGGTCGGAATGATCGGGGCGGCATTAATTGTTTATCACTTGTTTGCCCTGGTGGCGATCGGGGCCCGATACGACCTGTCGCCCGAGAGGATCGCATTCCTGCCCCTCGGGTGGGAATGGACGCGCCTCGGGCGGGGGCCGGGGCCGACGGACCCCGTCGGCAAGTTCGCCCCGGAGGAGAAGGGGGACTACCTGGCGATCCTTGCCTGGTCTTTGCTGCTGGCCGGATCCGGGCTCATGCTGCGTTGGCCGGGACGACTCGGGATCCCGGGTCCCGTATCCTACGCCTGGCTGCGGGCCGCGCACGCCGGATTTGCGGCCGCCCTCTCGGTGCACATCCTGTGCGTCCACGTGGCGGGCCGGTGGCTGTGCGCGCCCGCGCCGTTCCGACGCGGCATTTTCAGCGGGCGCGTGCCGCTCGAATTCGCCGAGAAAAGAGCGGGGTGGATCTCGGAGCTCGTGGCGGCCGGCACGCTCGTCCCGGTTCCGGCGGAGGCGCCCGAGGAGACCGAGCGCGAATCGCTCCGGGTGCGCAATCTTCTCGAGGCAGGGAACCGGCTTGCGCAGAAAGAGCAATACGGAGAAGCGTGCGCGGCGTTCGAAGAGGCGCTCCGATTGTTCCCGGAGTACGCGCAGGCCCGGTTCAACCTGGCAGTGGCCCGGATGAAGGAGGGACGGGCGGAGCTCGCGGCCGACCAGTTCCGCCTCTTCATCGAAATGGACCCCTTCAACCCGATGGCCGGCAAAGCGAAGGATCTCCTTGAGACCATCGCGCGGGGGAAAGGGGAGACGAGTCGGTGAAGCGGCCACTCGAAGCGGGATTGGCCCTGGCAGCCCTCGTCATGACGGCCGCGTTCGTGGCGGGGGTCTCCGGCTGGGGACGTGACGCCCTCCGCGGGAGCGTTGCCGCACGCCGCACGGAGCGCTATTACCATGCAGGGAAGGCCGCGCCCGCCCGCATGGAAGAAGGCGGGTGCCGGGCTCCGAAATGCCACGCCGGATTTCTTCACGCCAAGGTCCGGACGCTGGCCGCGTTCCGGAACATGCATCTGCGGTTCGTGGACTGCCTGGCCTGCCACGGCCGGGACGCCCGGACGTCGTGGGTCGCCGAGCCGTTCGGCGCGAACCGGGCGGACGGCCCCCGCGGCTCTCGGCGAACCCGGTGGAAGATCGCGTTGCCGGCACCGGCGGTCGCCGGGGATAAAATGCACGCAATGATCGGACCGGCCGTGTCGTGCCGGGGATGCCACTCCGAGGAGGGAAAGAGCGAGCTCGCCGGGAAGGGAATCAAGGACCTCCCCGCCGGTTTCGCCGATCCGGTCCCCCTGCGGATGATCGAGGAGGGGGCGAAGCAGTGGATTCCCGACACCATGCGGTAGCCGGGGGGGGGCTCCTTCTCATCGCGTTTCTCGCCTTTCTGAGCACGGCTGCGGCGAGCGCCGAGCCGCCCGTGGTCTGGCTGACCCGGGTGCAGGGGAGGGCGCTCTCGATGCCGGTCGACGTCGTGGTCGACCGACGGGGGATATCGTTTCTCCTCGATGCGGGGAACCGATCGATCGTCCTGCTTGGGCCGCACGGCGACTTCATCCGCGAGATTCCGGGACGGGGGATATTCCGTGACCCGACCGCCGTCGCGGTCGCGGCGGACGGGGCCGTCTTCGTCGCCGACGGGGACGCGGGGCGCGCCCTCGAGATCGATATGACGGGCCGCGTCCGGCGCGAATACGGTCTCGGAAGAGGCTCCCGCGTGACCGGCGTCGCCGCGTTCGGCGACTCCGTCTACTGTGCGGACAACGCCAACGGGACCGTCGTCGTCTTCAAGCGGGGGGGGGGACGAACGGGGGGATGGGGGGGGAAGGGGGAGCTTCCCGGGAAGTTCAACGCCCCGTTCCGGATTGCCGTCGACGCCGCCGGCCGCGTCTTTGTCACAGACGTGTTGAATGCACGCGTCCAGTGGTTTTCGGCGTTCGGCCAGCACCTGGGGACGCTGAAGAACTTCGGCGCGGGCGAGGGGAAGATATTCCGGCCCACCGGCATCTCCGTCGACCCGATGGGAAGAATCTGGGTGTCGGACAGCTATACGGGGCTCGTCCAGCTCTTCGACGCAAACGGGAGGTTCATCCGGTCTCTCGGAACGTCTGGGCGGCCTTTCGTCTTCGGAGACCCCATCGGTGTTGCGGAAGGTCCCGGGGGAGTCTGGGTTGTGGACCAGCGTGGGGAGCGCGCGGGCCTTTTCCGAAAATAACCGACGGAGGAAATCTCCTCAATGGAACAGAAACGATGGGAGTACGGGCAGATCTTCGTGCGACGCCCCGAGATTTTCGGCGGTCTTCCGAAGACGGGGCTGGAAATGGAAAAGATCAACAGGGCGGGCCAGGAAGGCTGGGAGATGGTCGGCTCGGTTCCGTTCACGTTGCCCACGGGAGAGGTGCGCGGGGCATTCATCCTCTTCAAGAGGGAAATCGCAGGATAGGGGATCGCACTGGTGCGCAACGGTCGCGTCCTCCTCGTCCTGACGCTCGCGATCCTGGTCCAGGGTCCGCCCGCCCGGGGGGAAGATTACTATTCCCAGGAGAAATGCTCGCTTTGCCATATCCGGCAAAGCGTTTTCTTCTCGCCCGGATTCGCGTCGTCCGAGAACCTTAAGACGTTCGGCGAGGAACGCCTCTGTTATAGCTGTCACAACGGGGCTGTTCGGGACAGCCGAGACGTCCTATGGCGCGGCGCACAACACCCGCCGGTTGCGGCCGACGACGGCGCCGGCGGGAAGAGGTGCTCCCCCTGCCACTCCCCGCACGCGAAAGGGGGGTGGGGCGTCCTGGCCGGGACGTCGACATCGATCCGGAAGGGCGGGAATGCCCTCTGCACGAAATGCCACGGCGGATACGAGCGAACCGCCGGACGTCTCCACCGGAGCGGATTCCCCGACGGAGGATGCGGCGAATGCCACCGCGCCCACGGCGGGACGGGAACGGCGCTCCTGCGCGAGGCGACGGGGGCGCTTTGCCTGCGCTGCCATCCCGACGCCGGCTCCAGGAAGTCGGGCGCGCACCCGGTTGCGCGCGCCGCGGCAGGGTCGGCAGGGCCAAGGCCGCTCCCGGAGTGCGTGGCCTGTCACCCGGTCCACCCCAAGGAGGCGCGGGAGAGCGCCATCGACTCGCAGTGCGCCGGCTGCCACGTGTTCAGCATGGACCCGAAGACCTCCGGGAGGAAGGCGCACTCCGCCGAAGCGAACTGCACCGCATGCCACTCGTTCCACGCAACATCCGGCCCGGGAGGACGAGGGCTGCGCCGGGAGAACATCCAGCCCGACCTCCTTTGCGGGCGTTGCCATGCCCCGCAAATCGCCGATGGCCGAAGAGAGGGACGCGCAAAGGGAACCCACCCGACCCGATCGTCGGCCGACGGCGGGAAGGATCTCTGTCTGGGGTGCCACCGGATCCACCGCGGTGCGCCCGGCACTGCGCTCCTCATTACGGCCAAGTCGTATTCCTGCCTCGAATGCCACGAGGGGCAGAACACGATCAGCGAGATCGCCGGGATTGTCCTGGCCCATCCGGTCTTCGAGAGGGTCGAAAAGGGCCGGCTCGCGGAGGTCGCCAGAACCAGGCGCCTGACGCTGGGGACGGCGGGGGAAATCGTCTGCCGGACATGCCACTCTGTGCACCGGGCGTCCCGGGATACGGTGCTCCTCGCATCCGGCTCCTCCGGCGGTGGAAGCTGCCTCTGGTGCCACAACGCGATGCAGGGGCGAAACCACGTCCCGACCGGGAAGGCGGTCGCGGGACCCGGTTGCGAAATGTGCCACCCCGTCCACGGAAAACGGGCGGCCGCCGATGCGGCGAATCCCTGGACGGTGGTTTGCACGACATGTCACGCGCAAGGAATCTCGCACGGTGCCGGTGGCGGCGCGGGTGCGTCGACCCGGCCGGCGGACATGCCCGGATTCGACGGGCGCGGGCGGAAGATCCGGATGGGCGCAATTTCCTGCCCGACCTGCCATGAGCCGCACGGAAAGCCGCGGACCGCGCGCCTCCGTCGCCCCTATGCGCTGTCCGGCTTCGTCTGCACCGCCTGCCACCGTGACAAGGAGACCGTCGCATTGACGCCTCATGACCTTCGCGGGATTTCCGGGAAGAGCGTCTGCGAGCCGTGCCATCGCCCTCACGGAGGCAAGGCGCCGTTGATGTGGGGCCTGTCGAAGGATGAGGGGGACGAAGGGGCGGCGGCGTGCCGTTCCTGCCACCGCGTCAAAGGAATGGGGGGCCCCCTGCCGCGGGGCGGGCACCCGGTGAACATCCTCGTCCCCAGGCCCGTTCCGGACAAGTTTCCCCTCTTCGACGCGGCAGGCGAGAGGGCCAGGAACGGCATGCTGACCTGCGCCACCTGCCACGAGGTTCACGGCACGGGTTTTCTCCCGGTGGGCCAGGGGACCGGGATGCTTCTCCGGGCCGCGGAGGGACAGACGGGGAAGGAAATCGGCCGCACTGTTGCGTGCCTTCCCTGCCACCAGGACAAGCGGGCGCGGCACGGTCAGGCCGACTGCATCTGGTGCCATCCTCCCCACGAGGAGCCGAAAGCGGGCCCCGACTGTCGCGCCTGCCACGCGATGAGCGGGAAGGGAATCGCGCAGACGCACGCGGAGAAAAACCAGGGGTGCGGCGCGTGCCATCGCATTCACGCGGCGACGGGAGGAACGCCTCCCGAAGGACCCTGCCTCGGTTGCCATCCGAAAAACGGCAAGGTCATCGGCACGACGCACGCGGGAATGGCCGGGGGACCTTGCCGGACGTGCCATCCTGCCCATGAAGCCCTGGAGGACCAGCCCATCAGGCGGCACGGATGGGAGGAGGTCTTCGCCCCGGACCTTCCGTGCCTGCGATGCCATCGCCGGGGGGGCGCCGGCCCCGCGGTCGCGCAGGGGGACCATCCCAAGAGCCGCAAGCAGGTGCCGACGTCCTATGGCGCCGTCGTCACGCTCGAGACGCCGATCGTGATGCTCGGGCGTCTTCAGGAAGGCGGAACGCCGCTTTTTCCGCTCTTCGACGAGACCGGCAGAAGATCACAGTCGGGCCGGATGGGATGCCTGACTTGTCACGATCCGCATGCCGGGATTAAAATGGCAAATGGAGAAAATCTCCGGAGCGCCGCGGGGTATCTCCGCGATCCCTCCGGCAACTTCCTCGCCGATGTCTGTGTCCCCTGCCACAGGGATTCCGCCGGCGAACATGCGCGGAAGTTCCATGCGATTCCCCGCAAGACGGATTGACGCGTCCCCCTGCCCGCTCCCCGACGGCGCGGAGGTCGGCGTCATCGGAGCGGGGCCCGCGGGAACGTTCTTCGCCCTGCACCTTCTGGCGATCCTCGCGCCGACGGGACGCACCGCACGCATCTGCCTCATCGACCGCAAGTCGTTCGACTGCTCCGGGCCGTCCGGCTGCAACATGTGCGCGGGCGCAATCGGCGCCGGGATGATCGAGAAGCTGGCGCATCTCGGGCTTGTCCTGGACGACCGGGTCGTAAGAAGGATCGCCGACGGCTACGAGATCCACGGACGGGGCGTCTCCGTGACGGTCCGGAACCCCGGGCGCGGGGCGATCTACACCGTCTTCCGCGGTGGTGGCCCGGTGACGCAACGCGGCAAGGCCAGAAGCTTCGACCAGTATCTTCTTGATGCGGCCCTGGCGCGGGGCGCGGAGTTCATCCACGACCGGGTGGAGGGGATCGTCCGGACCGGTCGCGGTTTCCGGGTCGACTTCTCGGGGGGAGGGCAACGGGAATTCGATTTTCTCGTCGGCGCATTCGGGGTCAATTCCGTCGTCCATCGAAAGCTCGACATCGGATACGCGCCTCCCAGCACGTGGCACACGGTTCAGGCGGAGATTCCGGTCGACAACGACTTCGTCGTGAACAGGCTGAGGAACCGCATCCACATCCTTCCCGCTATCGGAAAGTCCATCCGGTTCCTCGCGATCACGCCGAAAGACGACTTCCTCACCCTGACGGGCATCGGAAAGCACGTCAGGATCGCCGATCTCGAGCGGGAGAGGGGCGAGAACGGGGCGTTGGCCGATCTGATCCCGCCGAACGTCAAGTTCATGTGCCACTGTCATCCGCAGGCTCCCGTGGGCTATGCGCGAAACCCGTACTCGGACCGGATCGCCGTCGTCGGAGACGCCTTCATCTCCCGTTACCTGAAAAACGGGATCGAGTCCTCACACGACACGTCCCGGGTACTGGCCGAGGCGATCACCCGCCACGGCGTATCCGTGGAGGCGCTCCGGCGTTATTTCCATCGCCCCTGCCTGGAGCGGTTCCGCCATG
>Ga0153915_10004850_pt1 | contig 12455 bp, 11 predicted proteins | sample Opewatmetagenome_2_FD_107003 | JGI IMG/M metagenome (GOLD analysis project Ga0153915, IMG submission 107003) | Freshwater wetland microbial communities from Ohio, USA - Open water 3 Core 3 Depth 3 metaG | ecosystem: Environmental > Aquatic > Freshwater > Wetlands | place: USA: Ohio, Lake Erie... | reverse complement strand
CGCCTTCCGTCCAGGCATGTCACTCCTCGGCGAGAATCGCCCGCGGCAGACAGCCGGGGCAGGTATCACCTGCAGGGATCCGCCGGGTGGGGCGGCTGGGCTTTGTGGGTCGACCGCGAGGGCTCGCGGGCCAGAGCCCCGTCACCAGGTCCCCCGTTCACCTGCCGCGTGGGCCCGCGCTGCGCCGCCTGCACGCACCCAGAGTCTCGACTGCCGCGAGCCGTGTTGACCGTCGGTTCAATACACCCTATGTTGAACGCGCGGCCAGTGCAAGCAGACCCGCCGCTCCCTCCCCCGATCCATCCTCGGTCCGAACGCACTCCTCCATGATGCCACGGGCCGGGTGACCGGGTCCGGTCGGCTGCCGCGCGCCCGCCTTCACCGAGACACCGGAGGCGGCCATCTGCCAGGTGGCGCGACACCATGCAGCAGCGTCAACACGCATTGACCACGCTTCGCCGTTCGGCGGCAGGTGACCCTCCGGTCGAACGGATCGTTGCGGATGCCCTGGACATCATCCAGTCCCTCCTGGACGCCGATCACTCTGCCTATGGATCGCTGCGAGCCGGCGAGGACTCCCTCCTTCTCACTGTGGGCCGGGGCTGGGAGGACGGCGTGATCGGTCGAGCGCGCCTGGCCACCGATCCGACCTCCCTTGCCGGTCATACCCTTGGTCTCGGCCGCCCTCTGATCATTGAGGATCTCCGGTTTGCTCCCCAATTCCGCCCGGAGCCAGTCCTGATCGCCGCCGGCACACGGGGGCTCCTGCTGACTACCGTTCGCGGCCAGCGCGGCACATCCGGGCTGCTCGGCGCCTTCACTTCCAGGAGGCGCCTGTACTCGCCGGAGGATGGGGACTTCCTCCGCGCCCTGTCAGACGTGATCGCCGCGGCCCTGTATCGTGAGGACTGGAGGCAGCAGATCGCCAGCCGGCACCCGAACCGCCGCGCCCCGCCCGGGGGCGACAGCGCCCCTCCGGAGCCCTCACGGTGAGGGCACAGCGCCTTTCAGGCGCTGCGCTTCTCCTCCAGTTGTCCGAGCAGGTGCAGGAGACCGTCCAGGACAGTCAATGGGTGTGGGGGACAGCCTGGAATCCACAGATCCACGGGGAGGTCGGCCGGCGCGCCGTTCTCGACCTCGGGGCTCCCGCGGAACGGGCCTCCGTTGATCGCGCAGGCACCGACCGCGATCACCAGCCGCGGCTCCGGTATGGCTTCCCATACGCGGTAGACCGCATCCCGCATGTTGCGGCTCACCGCGCCGGTCAGGACCAGCCCGTCGGCATGGCGCGGCGACGCCACGAACTGCACGCCGAACCGGGCCATGTCGAAGACTACGTTCCCCAGCGCGACCAGCTCCGCCTCGCAACCGTTGCAGCTACCCGCGGCCACCGACCTGAGCTTGAGCGACCGGCCGAAGAGTTTTCGCGTCTTCGCTTCCAGGGCCTGGATCGCCGGCCGCTCGCCCGTCGCGCTGACCAGGTCCGCCCGTTCGCGCGCCGCCATGCGGTGGTCTGTAGACCAGGAGACGGCGCCGCGCCGGCAGCGCGAAGCCTCCTCGGGAGCGAAGAGGCACGCCCCGAGGTCGAGCGCCGCCCGGCCGTCGGTTCCCACGACCAGGGCGGCGCTCGGCATCCGGTCCTGGCATTCTCCGCAGCCGCCGTCGCACAGTGCGGGATCGAGCACCGGCCGGCCGCGGAACCGTTCGGGGAACTCGGACTCGCCGCCGGGGAACGGCGAGGTGCGTGTCCCCTGGGTCCAGCGGGTTCGCAGGAAGTCGAGCATCAGAGGTCGTGCCCCGCGTACGAGAGGTTGAAGCTCTTGTTGCACAGCGGAAAGTCGGAGATCTGGTTGCCCGGCATCGCCGCCGCCACCGCGCTCCAGTTGTGGAACGACGGGTCCACCACCTTGTGGCGGCGGACACCGCCGGTATCGTCGGTCAGGACGACATGGGCGATCTCTCCCCGCCACCCCTCCTCCATGGAGACGACGAACTCGCCGGGCCGCAGGGCGCCGCAGTCGACCCGGGCGACACCCTTGGGAAGCGCCCCGACCTGGTCGATGACGAACTCGAGCGACCGCTGGACCTCGAGCCACCGCACCAGGGTCCGGGCGAGCACGTCGCCGGCCCACGCCGTCGCCACCGGAATGTGGGCAAAGCGGAATAGCCCGTAGGGATGGTCGTGCCGCACGTCACGCGGGACCTCGCACGCCCGCGCGGCCACCCCGACCAGGCCGAGGTCGAGGCAGGTCTGGCGCGGCACCACACCCACGCCTTCGAGGCGCGCCTGCACCGAGGCGTTCTTGAGCATCAGGTGGCCGACCGGCTCCAGCTCCGCGGAAAGCCGCTCCAGCCTGGAGCGCATCTCGGTCGCCATCGCCGGAGGTATGTCGAACTGCGCTCCCCCCGGCCGGATGAGGCCGCGGCCATAGCGGTTGCCCGAGAGCGTCATCAGCAGATTCAGGCACTCCCCCCGCATCCGTCCGAAATAGGAAGCCGCCGGCTGGTACGCGACGTCTCCAGCGATGGCGCCCAGGTCGCCGATGTGGTTGGCCAGCCGCTCGAGCTCGAGGGCAATGCCCCGGATCGTCTGCGCCCGGGGAGTCTTGCGGCTGCGGGCGAGCGCCTCGATCGCCCCGCAGGCCGCGCTCGCGTGGCCGATGACGGTATCGCCCGCGATCGATTCCGCCACGAGGACGGTGTCAGGCCATGCTCGCGTTTCCAGCAGCCGCTCGACCCCGCGGTGCTGGTAGCCCAGCATGATCTCCAGGAACAGCACCTCTTCCCCGTGCGCCTGGAACCGGAAGTGCCCAGGCTCGATGATGCCGGCATGCACCGGACCCACGGCCACCTCGTGGACCTCCTCCCCCTTGAATTGGAAGAAGGGATAGCGCTCCCGATCGATGGGACTCGCGTCCGCTCCGGGAGGTCCGTGGTCGGCGGGATGCCGCCGCAGGGGCTTGAGCCATGGGTGCCCTTCGGGCACGAGGCCGCACTGCTCCGCCAGCTCGCGCTCGAATGCGTGCACCTCGGGACAGTCGGGAGTGAGCGCGGGATAGCGCTCCTCCGCGAAGGTTGCGACCGCACCCAGCTGCCCGCGTTCATCCCGGGCGAGGACGGCCAGGATCAGGGTCCGGCCCCCTGCATCGGGAGTGCCGAACAGGGCGACGACGCGCCAGCCGTCCCGGACCGCCTGGACCACCGTGTCGCGGAACCCCCAGACGTCCTCCACCGGCACCGATGCCAGAGGGATCGTGCGACGGTTTCTGAGCCCGAGACTGTCGAAGGTGCTCACGGTGCGGCGACCCCCAGACCCTGTGCCGCCGCGGCGATCATGGCGTGGAGCGGCACCGGCACGTACAGGCCGAGCACCAGCACGGCCGCCAGGAGCAGCGCAGGCCCGCCCACCAGCAGAAGGCTCTCCCGCACGGCCGGGGCCGGATTGTCGGCGGGGGCGTAGACCACCTCGAGCACCACCGAGGCCATGCCGACGAAGATGATGGCAAGCAACGCGACGACGACCAGGGCGATCCACGTGTGCCCCTGCGCGAGCGCCGCGTTGAGGATGGTGAACTCACTGAGGAACAGTCCGAATGGGGGAGACCCGGTCACCGCGAACAGCCCGAGCAGCAGCAGCACGCCGGAGACGGGCAGCCGGCGCAGGATCCCCTTGGCCTGGTCGGCCGATGCCGACCCCGTCGCCAGCACCACGTTGCCGACGGCGAGGAACACCACCCCCTTGGTGAGCGCGTTGTTCACCAGGTGCAGCACGGTGCCGTAGGGGCCCACCCCGCCCAGCCCGAGACCCAGCACCAGCAGGCCCATGTGCTCCACGCTGGAGTAGGCGAGCAGCCGCTTGAGGTCGCCCTGCCCGATCATGAACGCCGCGGCCACCACGAGCGACACCACGCCGAAGGCGAGGAGCAGCGGCTGGACGAAGGTCGCGAGGCCGGCGGCGATCGTGACCTCGGTGATGCGGGCGACTCCCAGGAAGGCGCAGCTCGTCAGTCCCCCCGCCATGAGCCCCGCCACCAGGCTCGGCGCCTCACCGTAGGTATCCGGCTTCCAGGCGTGCAGCGGCGCCAGGCCCATCTTGGTGCCGTATCCCACCAGCAGGAAGATGAAGGCCGTCCGAAGCAGCGACGGATGCAGGCTGGTCGCCCCGGCGACGAGGTCCTCGAGCAGCAGCGGATGACCCCAGGTCTGCGCCGCCGCAAGGAAGAACGTCCCCAGGAGCGCCAGCGCGATACCCACCGACGACAGCAGCAGGTACTTCCACACCGCTTCCAGGGAACGCCGGTCGTGGCGGTGATACACCAGCGGCGCGAGGGAGAGCGTGGTCGTCTCCATCCCTACCCACAGGAGCGCCAGGTGATGGCTGACGGCGACCAGGGTCGCCGCCGCGAGGAATCCGAGCAGTCCGGTGACGAAGACCCGTCCCCCGCGCGGAGGCTCCCGCCGGAGGAATCCCACCGCGTACACCGCGACCACCAGAAACAGGACGCTCACGAGCGAGAGGACCAGGAGACCGAGCGGGTCGATCGCCAGCCAAGCGCCCGGGGCGATCCCCGGCTCCCCCCACAGCCGGGCAACCAGCCCGAGGTGGACCGCGGCGGTGCCGACGAGGATCGTGCTGCGCAGGCGGACCGACCGGACCAGGTAGGCGGCTCCGCTCGCGACCGCGGGCAGCAGGATCAGCGGGAGGAGTTGCATCAGTCCTTGAGCTCGGTGAGGCGGGTGGAGTCGAGCGAATCGAATGCGCGATTGATGTGGAACACCACGATTCCCATGATGAAGATGCCCACGAAGATGTCCAGCAGGACGCCAAGCTCGACCAGGAACGGCACCCGTTCCACCTGACTCAAGCCGAACACGAAGATGCCGTTCTCGAGCACCAGATAGCCCACCACCTGGCTGAGCGCCTTGTTGCGCGTGGTGAGCACCAGGAGCCCGACCATCACCGTCGAGAGGGCCACCGGTATGAGGAGCGTGCTGTCCGATTCCGGCAGCGGGATCCGCTGGGCGATGCCGAACGACAGGGCCACGGCCGCTGCCCCGAGCGCCAGCGAGGCGGAGTACCCGATCAGCGGCTCGATCTCCCGCCGGACCGCCGCCTCCCGGATCGCCCAGGCCAGGAAGCTCGGCAGGATCACCGTCTTCACCAGGAAGGTCCCGCCGGCAAGGCCCAGCGTGTGCGCGGACCAGCTGGGGTGGAGGGCGATCGGCAACAGCGCCAGCAGCATGCCCTGAATTGCCGTAGCGCGAATCGTCGAGCTCAGGCGCGTGGTGCCCAGCACCCAGAAGTTGGTGAGCACGACGCACAGGAGCAGCAGTTCATGCAGACCAGTCATCGCCTACCTCAGGAGCAGGATGACGCCGAAGACCGCCAGCGCCGACGCCGCCACCAGGAACTGGGGGACCCGGTTCATCCGGAGCCGTGCCATGCAGGACTCGACGATCCCGACGCCGACGGCGACCACGCCCAGCCCGGCGAGAAGGACCACCGGCGTCAGCCACCGCGGCAGCTGACCGAGCGGCACCAGCACGCCGGTCACCAGCGCGCCGAACAGGGCCAGCTTCACCGCGTTGCCGAACAGGATCATCCCCAGCTCCGGGCCGCTGTGGTCGAGGACGATCACCTCGTGGATCATGGTCAGCTCCAGGTGAGTCGCCGGGTCATCCACCGGAACCCGCGACGTCTCGGCCAGCGCCAGCATGAACAGGGCAGCCGCCGCCAGGACCAGCGAGGGCGCCGCGCCCGGCCACACTGCGGCCAGCCGCTCCCCGAGCATGCCGGCCAGCGAGAGCTCCCCGGTGGCCAGCACCAGGACCGTCAGGCACAGGAACAGGGCCGGCTCCGCGAAGGCCGAGACCGTGACCTCCCGGCTGGCGCCCATTCCCTCGAAGCTGGAACCGGTGTCGAGGCCGGCCAGCACCAGGGCGAAGCGTCCGAGGCCGAGCAGGCCAGTGAACGCCACCAGGTCCCCGCTGAAGCTCAGCAGCGCCGCGTGCCCGTCCAGTGGCAGCAGCGCCGCGGCGGCGAGGACGGTCGCGATCACCACCACGGGACCGATCCGGAAGACTGCGGTCGTGCTGCGGCTGTACACCACGTTCTTGCGGAACAGCCTGGCGAGGTCCCGGTACAGCTGCAGCACCGGAGCGCCCCGCCGCCCCGTGAGCAGCGCCCGCGTGCGGGTTGCGAGCCCCGGCAGCGCCGGGGCCACGGCGAGCACGAGGAGCAGCGTGAGGAGAGGCCCGATGATCACGATGCCCGCCCCGCTTTCGTGAGGTAGAAGAGCAGCGCCACCAGGGTGAAGATCACCAGAAGGAGGTACCAGCGGAGCCGGCCGCCCTGTATCCCTCTGAGGCGGTCGCCTGTCCGACACAGCAGCCGCCAGGCCGGCAGCACGGCGCCGTCCTGCACTGGATCGACGACGCTCGAATGAAAGGTGTCGGCCGTCCGGCTGATATGGGTACCCGCCAGGGGGCCAAAGGCGGCCAGAAGGAGCGCGGCGTACGAGGAGGCGGTGTACTGCATGCGGGGCGTCGAGACCGCGCCGGCGCATCCCCAGGTCGGCGCCACTCGCGCCACGGCCCCCGCGGCCAGCCAGTGCCGCGCCATGAGCAGGAGCAGGATCATCGCGAGAAGACCGCCGCCGAGCACCGTGACCCGCATGGCGTCCGCTTGCCAGGCCGTCGCCGCCAGCGCGCCACCGTCGGCACCGATGGCCAGCCCCGCGACGATCAACCGGGCCGGCCGCAGCACCGCCACCGGCAGCATGCCGATCGCGAGGCAGAGTCCGGAGAGCGTGAGCATGGGCGCCAGCATGACCGCCCCGGGATCGCGCGCGGGCCGGGCGCCCGGGACGGCCGACCTGGAGTGCCCCAGGAACAGCGTCCCGTCCAGCTTCGTGAAACAGGCCAGCGCCAGCGCGCCGATGAGTCCGAGTCCAGCCGCGCCGACCACCGCGTAGCGCAGGGGTTCGCCGGAGGCCCCGGAGGCGAGCAGACCCTGGAACACCGTCCACTCGCTCACGAACCCGTTGAGCGGCGGAAGTCCCACAATCGCGATCGAGCCCACCCCAAAGGCCAGGGCCGTCCAGGGCATGCATCGGCCCAGGCCACCCAGCTGGTCGATGATCCGCCGGCCGGTTGCCCGGTACACCGCGCCTGCGCCAAGAAAGAGCAGGCTCTTGAACAGCGCGTGATTCAGCGTGTGCAGGAGCGCCCCAGTGAACCCCAGCAGCGCCACCGCCGGCTGCCCGTGAGCCACCCCCAGCACCCCCACGCCCATACCCAGCAGGATGATCCCGATATTCTCTACGCTGTGATACGCCAGCAGCCGCTTCAGGTCATGCTGGGCCAGGGCCCACACCACCCCCAGCACACCGGAGACCAGCCCGACTCCGAAGAGGGCCCAGCCGAACCAGGGCGGCGGCGCGCCGACCAGACTCATCAGCCGGAACAGCCCGTAGATGCCCACCTTAAGCATGACCCCCGAGAGCACGGCGGAGACATGCGAGGGAGCCGCGGCGTGCGCACCCGGGAGCCAGAAGTGGAGCGGCACCGCGCCGGCCTTGAGCCCGAAGCCCACCAGCGCCAGGCCCAGCGCCACCGAGCGCGCGCTGCCCGGCGTCTGGTTACCCAGACCGAGCTCGGTGAACGAACGGCCAGTGGCGTTCACGCTGAGTGCAGCGAACATGCCGATGAGCGCGAGGGTGCTCAGGTGCGTGAGCGTGATGTAGACCAGGCCCGCCCGCCGCACTTCCGCCTGTTCGTGCTCATGCATCACCAGCAGGTAGGCGCTGATCGCCATGATCTCCCATGCGGCCAGGAACGGCACGACGGCCTGCGCGGACACCACGCCGACCAGTCCGAGGAGCAGCACGATGAACAGCCCGTGGGTCGCCGCGACCGGCCGATGGCCACGCTCAAACCCGAGGTAGCCGACCCCGAATGTCCCGGCAGCCGCGCCGACCCCCAGGATCGGCAACAGGAACCAGGCGGAGAGCGGATCGAGACCGAAGACCCACGGCCCGCCCGGGAGGCTGCCGGACAGGGTCGCGGACACGGCCCCGCTCCGGAGCACCAGCACCGCCTCCGCCACGCCGACGGCCGCGCCGGCAAGGAGCAGCGTGACATACGCCCTGTCGGCCAGGCGTGGCCAACGGGAGAGCAGGACCGCGCCGGCCCCGGCGCCCAGCAACAGGACGACCGCGAGCAGCAGCTGGCTCACGGCCGCCTCACGATCGACGCAAAGAGCGCCGCCAGAAGGAGCAGGACCGTCAGCACGATGTATTGCAGATACCGGGTCACTGGTCCCTGCTGCAACGGGCGGAATCGGGCCGCGACGTTCCTGGCCCATTGCCACGTCGGCCGGACCAGGGCGGCGAACACCTTGTCGCGCGAGCGAGTCTCCAGCGATCCGGGCTCACGCGTGACCTCCGGGGCGGCCACGCTCCCGAAGGCAAGCAGCAATGGAGTCGTGAACGACCCGGCGGTGTACTGCATCCGCGAGGTCGGCTCGGCGTAGGCGCAGCCCCAGGTCGCGGAGACGCGCGCGCCGGCGACCTTCCCTGCCCGCCGGCGCAGATACCAGGTCACGAGAGCAAGTCCCAGCACCAGGATCGAAACTCCGCCGATCGTCAGAGCCGCACCGGCGAGGTCCGGGATCGGTTCCCCGGAGACGGCGGCGCCAGTCGAGGCCAGAATCGTCGCCGTTGTCGCGAGCACGGGCCGGACCGCCAGGATCGGGACGAAGCCGACCAGAACACAGCCCGCGGCCAGCACCAGCATGGGGCCCACCAGCCCCCACTGCTCCCGCGCCGTGGGGCGCGGCCGGCGAGGGAATCCCAGGAACACGCCGCCCACTGCCCGGCTGAAACAGGCCAGTGCCAGCGCCCCAATCAGGCCCAGCCCCGCCACGCCCAGCACCAGCAGCGTCAGGGGACCCGCCTGCCGCGCCCCGGTCAGCAGCGCCTGCACCGCCACCCACTCACTCACGAATCCATTGAGCGGCGGGAGCCCCACGATCGCGACAGCGCCGAGGCCGAACACGACGGCCGTCCACGGCAGCTCCCGCCCCAGCCCGCCCAGCCGGTCGATCAGCCGCGTTCCCGTCGCCCGCAGCACCGCCCCGGCTCCCAGGAACAGGAGACTCTTGAACAGCGCGTGATTCAGGGCGTGCAGCAGCGCCCCCGCGAATCCCAATAGAGCCACCGACGGCTGCCCGTAGACCACCCCGAGCACACCTACGCCCATGCCCAGCAGGATGATCCCGATATTCTCCACGCTGCTGTAGGCCAGCACCCGCTTGCGGTCCCGCTCACCCAGCGCCCACAGCACCCCCAGGACCCCGGAGACCAGACCCACCCCGAACAGCGTCCACCCGAACCAGGCGGGCGGCGTTCCCAGCAGGGTCAACACCCGCAACAGTCCGTAGATCCCCATCTTCAGCATCAGCCCCGACAGTACCGCCGAGACATGCGAGGGTGCGGCGGCGTGAGCTCCCGGGAGCCAGACGTGCAGCGGCACCGCGCCGGCTTTGATGCCGAAGCCCACGACCGCCAGAATCAGCGCCAGGCTGCGCGCGGTACCGGCAGTCTGATTCGCGGCGCCGAGCGAGGCGAAGGACCGGCCCTCGGCGTGCACGCTCAGAGCCGCGAACATGGCCACCAGCGCCAGGGTACTCACGTGGGTCAGGGCGACATAGATGAACCCGGCGCGGCGGACCTCGGCCTCTTCGTGCTCGAACATGATGAGCAGGTAGCCGCAGACCGCCATGACTTCCCACGCCGCGAGGAACGGCACCATGGCCTGGGCCGTGGCGACACCGACGAGGGCCACCAGCAGGAGTGCGAACAGCGCGTGAGCCGGCGCGACCGGGCGGTGACCCCGCTCCGGCTGGAGATAGCCGACTCCGAATACGCCGGCGCAGGCGCCCACCGCCAGAATCGGCAGGACGAACCAGGCGGACAGGGGATCCAGGCCGAAGGCCCAGGGCCCACCCGGCAGCGACCCCGCGAGAACCAGCGGGGGCGCCTCTCCGCCCCGGAGTACCGCGACCGGCGCGCTCATCCCCACCAGCGCCCCCGCGACCAGGAGCACCGCGAAGATCCGGTCCGCCAGACCGGGTCGGCGGTGGAGGAGCACGCTGACCAGCCCGCCCGCCAGCATCAGGCCGCAACCGACCAGAAGTACGGGCATCAGCGCCGCACTTCCGAAGCGAAGGGTGCCCCCAGGAGCGGCAGGCCCGCCGCGGCGGGCGGCAGGATGGGCGGCTTCACCGCCGAATCGCCCGAGGGGCCGGGAAGGATCCCGTGCTGCGATGCTCCAGCTCCCGGACGCGGGCGAGGATCTCCGCCGTCGGTGCCCTGCGCGCCAGCAGCTCGCGCATCTCCGAATCGCGCAGGATGAAGCCGAGCTGGGCCAGGATCCTGAGGTGGGCGGGTACGCTGGGGCTCACGACCAGGAACAGCGCGTGCACGGGCTTGCCGTCGATCGCGCCGAACTCCACCGGCTTGCGAAGGAGGCAGAGACTTACGAAGGGCTCGTCGACATGGAGCAGAATGGGGTTGCGCACGTGCGGGATCGCGATCCCGTCACCGATCCCGGTGGAGCCCATGGCTTCCCGCGCATCGAGCACGGTGAGGAGGAACTCCCGATCCACCTCCGGCGAGAGCGGCAGCCGCCGGACGATGGCGGCGAGGACGGCGCTCTTGTCCTCTCCTTCCACGTCGTGATGCACTCCTCCGGTCTCGAGCAGCTGCGAGAGCGGCGGTACCTGCTCGGGTGAGCGCTGGGCTTCCTCGAGCAGGCTGCGCGAGGCGGGAACGCCATGCTCGACGGCCCATTCCCACACCTCGATGGCGTTCAGGTGGAGGCGCTCATTGACCCGGTGGACCGGCAGATCGCGCTCCTTGATCCAGCGGCGGAGGGTGGACTCGTTCACACCCAGGTAGGTGGCTGCCTGACGTACGGTGATCTGCATGGCGGATTTACGACGTGGGCGGTGCGGAGTCGGTGAAGAGGTCCCGTTCGGCGGCGCGCACCAGTCGGACGACGTCCCGCCCGGACTGCGCGCGCCGGACACCCTCGAGGAAGCCGGGATGCCGGCAGACCCGCTCGGCCTTGGCCAGAAACAGCAGGTGCCGCCGGGTGTCCCGGGTGAGCAGAAGCAGCAGCAGGTCGGTACGTCGGCCTTCAGGGGCGCCGAAGTCGACGGAGGCCGCGAGCCGGCCGATGGCAAGCAGGTCGCTGTGCTCCAGGGCCCGGCCGTGCCAGCGCGCCGTGTGCAGGAAGGCGACGCCCTCTTCGGTCGCCGTGGTGGCGAACTGTTCCCGTTCCCAGATCTGCGAGAATACCAGGTCCGCGTCGACGGGCTCGGGAAAGGTGACCGCTTGGATGAACCGCTCGACGATGTCGCGCCTGGACCCGCCGGCGAGCGGAAGCAGGGCGTTCTCTTCCGCCAAGGCATTGCTGAGGCAAAGCGCCTCGGAGCGCCACTCCTGGTCCATCTCCCGCAGCTCGGTCGGACTCATCCGGGCCATGCGCAGGTCCAGCCAGTAGTCCACCACCGACCGACGGAAACGCCAGTGCCCGCCCACCTTGAATCCGGGCAACTGGCCGCGGCCGAGCAGCCGGTAGATCGTGCGCTCCGACAGCTGGAGGTGCTCGGCCAATTGTCTGAGTGTCAGGACGTCTGGCATGGGCCTAGAGCAGGCATTGTTGAACCGTCGTTCAACATAGGAAGCCTGTCAGGCCCTGTCAACGGCTGCCACCGCTCCCCTCCCGGTGCAGCACGGCGCCGAGCCCGCGGCCGCCCTTTCGTTCAGGCGTGGGGTCTTGACGTTGAACAGTGGGTCAACAAACTTCCGGCCCCGAAAATCCGGCCGCGCGCCGTCACAGCCCCCGGGCACCCACCAGAGATACCATGACCGCGAGCACGCCAGCACCCGCCCATCCCCCCGCACCGCCGGCCGTCCCCGGAGGCGGCTCGATGTTCGCTCGAGCGGTCCGAAAGCGCTGCCCCTTGTGTGGCGGGGCGGAGCTCTTTTCCGGCTGGTTCAGGATGGTGGATCGATGCCCGACCTGCGGGCTCAGGACTCGGCGGGGGGAGGATGGCTACACGCTGGGAGCGCTGTGGTTCAATCTCTTCCTGGCGGAACTGATCACGACATCGATCTTCGTCACCACTCTGGTCCGTACCTGGCCCGACCCGCCCTGGGACCGCCTGCAGGTCCTTGGTCCGCTGGAGGCTGTTGTCATGCCGCTTCTGGTGTGGCCCTTCGCCCGGACCCTGTTCCTCGCATTCGACCTGTCCTTCCGACCGCCCACGCCAGCCGACTTCGGTACGCAGTCCGGGGACGGCGGTCCGTCCTGACGCGCAAGGCAGGGGTCGCCCCCGGTCTCATTCCGAGAGCGCGAAGCGACTGAAGAATCCCTCCGGGCCTGCG
>Ga0153915_10004849_pt1 | contig 12455 bp, 10 predicted proteins | sample Opewatmetagenome_2_FD_107003 | JGI IMG/M metagenome (GOLD analysis project Ga0153915, IMG submission 107003) | Freshwater wetland microbial communities from Ohio, USA - Open water 3 Core 3 Depth 3 metaG | ecosystem: Environmental > Aquatic > Freshwater > Wetlands | place: USA: Ohio, Lake Erie... | reverse complement strand
GTGGAGAACCGCGGCCTGGCCTTCGTGGAAGTCCTGGCCGAGTGCCCCATGCACCTGCACCTGACGCCGTCGGAAGCAGAGCATTGGGTCCGGGACAAGATGGTCCCGCTGTTCCCGCTGGGCGTGAAGAAGGATGCCGCCGTCGAGCCCTGGTTTGCGCCGGGCCAGGCGGTCTACCAGCCCGAGGCCGTGACGGCGGCGGTGGGAGCCACCAACCAGGCGGCGCCGCGGTTCGGCACCGGGTTCCCCACCCATCTGGACCCCGAGGACGTCTCCCTCAAGTTCGCCGGCGCCGGCGGCGACGGCGCGCAGACCATCGCGCTGCTCACCACTCACGCCGCCATCGCAGAAGGGTTCGACGCGACCTGCATCCCCAGCTACGGCCCTGAGTCGCGGGGGGGGACGTCCTATGCCGACGTCCACGTCGCCGCGAGCGAGGTGCTGTCGCCCGCGGCCCACCAGCCCCACGTGCTGGTCGCGTTCAACGGCCAGAGCCTTCTCAAGTTCGGACCCAGGGTGCGGCGGGGCGGCGCCATCCTGTACGACAGCTCGGTGGTGACGGAGGCGCCGGCATTCGAGAATGTCCGGGTCCTGGGCATCCCGTTCACCCAGATCGCCTCCGAGCTGGGCTCGCTCCGGGCCAAGAACATCGTGGCCCTGGGCGCCTTCCAGCGCGCCACCCAGATCTTTCCTGAAGAGAGCTTCCTGTCCGCCCTGCGCCGTGCCTTCCGCTCGCGCGGGGGATCGGGGCTCACCGTCAACGAAGCGGCGTTCTTCCAGGGCGCTCGTGCCCTCTCGGAAGCGACGCGTGCCAGAGAGGAGACGAAGGTATGAACTTCGGCGTCCCCAAAGAGACCGGCCGGCATGAACGCCGCGTGGGCTTGACGCCCTGGGCCGTGCACCAGCTGGTCCAGGACGGGCACTCCGTGGTGGTGGAGCGGGATGCCGGCAAGGCCGCCCGCTTCAGCGATCAGGAGTACCAGGACGCGGGCGCGCTGGTGGCCTACAGCCAGGAAGAAGTATTCAAACGGGTGGACGTGGTCTGCGGCGTCGGGCTGGTGGGCCCGGCCGAGCTGGAGCTGCTCAAGCCGTCTACGGTGCTCTGCGGCTTCCAACACCTGGTGGTGGCGCCCAGAGCCACCGTGGAGCGGCTGCGCCAGCTCCAGTCCACCGTGATCGGGTACGAACTGGTGGAGGATGCGCGGGGGCGGCGCAGCATTTTGCTGCCCATGGCGGAGATGGCCGGGGACATCGCCGTCTTTACCGCCGCGCACTACCTGCAGAACGAGGAAGGGGGCCGTGGCATCCTGCTCTCACACGTGCCCGGCGTGGCTCCGGCCACGGTCCTCATCCTGGGCGCCGGCATGGTGGGCCGCAGCGCGGCCCGGCGGGCATTGGCCCTGGGGACTCACGTGGTGATGCTGGACCAGGATCTGCGCCGGCTGCGCTCGGTGAACGAGGAGATCTCGACCCAGATCGAGACCCAGCTGGCCACACCGGACCGGCTGGCGCGCTTCACCGCCATCGCCGACGTGGTGATCGGGGCCATCCTGATCCCGGGCGCCCGCTCGCCGCTGCTCATCACCGAGAAAATGGTCCGCGCCATGCGGGCCGGCAGCGTGATCGTGGACGTCTCGATCGACCAGGGCGGATGCGTGGAGACCAGTCGCCCCACCACGCTGGAAGATCCGGTGTTCGTGGTGCACGACGTGGTGCACTACTGCATCCCCAACATGACCGCCAACGTGGCCCGCACCGCTTCCCGCGCTCTGTCGGACGCGGTGATGGGCCTGCTGCGGCCGCTCGGCGCGCAGGGGGTGGAAAAGTTGGCGAAGTGCGACGCCGGCTTCGCGGCCGGCCTGTACCTGCATCAGGGCAAGCTGGTGAACCCGGAGCTGGCCCGGGCATGGGGTGGGAAGGCGGAGGGAGTGCGGCCATGAACTGGATGGATGACTACAAGTCGAAATTGATGAGCGCCGCGGACGCCGTCGCCAAGGTGAAGAGCAACAGCTGCGTCTATTACGGCGGCAACGCAGCCACGCCCCAGGGCCTGGTTCGCGCCCTGGCGGAGCGCCGGGACGAGTTGTGCAACGTCCAGCTCAGCCACGTGCTGCTCCTGGGCGACGACCCGCTGTGTGCCCCGGATATGGAAGGGCACTTCCGCCACAACTCGCTGTTCGTGGGACCGGCCGACCGGAAGGCGGTGAACGACGGCCGGGCCGACTACGTCCCCGTGTTCCTGCACATGATCCCGCGCCTGTTCCTGGAGGGGATCATCCCGCTCGATTTGGCCATGCTGCACGTGTCCCCGCCCGACGAGCACGGCTTCATGAGCCTGGGGGTGGAAACCCTGGCCGCGGTGGCCGCAGCCCAGTCCGCCAAGACGGTGATCGTGCAGGTCAACGAGAAGATGCCGCGCGTGCTGGGCGACTGCTTCTTGCACGTGAACCGGGTGGCGGCCATCGTCGAGCACACCGAGGACCTGCCGGAGCGCATTCCCGAGCCGGCCACCGAGGTGGAGAAGGCGATCGCCCGGAACATCCTGCCCCTGATCCCCCGGGGCGCCACCATGCAAATGGGGATCGGCGGGATCCCGGATTCCGTGTTTGAGAGCCTGGAGGGCAATCTGGAACTGGGCATCCACACCGAAATGCTCTCCGACGGCGCCATGCGCGCCATCGAGCGGGGTGTGGTCACCGGCACCAAGAAGAGCCTGCATTCCGGCAAGGTGGTGATCACCTTCGCCTGGGGCACCAGGCGGCTATACGAGTTCCTGGACAACAACCCGCTGATCGAAGCCCACCCGGTGAGCTACGTCAACGACCCCGAAGTCATCGCCCGCAACGACAACATGGTGGGCATCAACTCGGCCATCGAGGTGGACTTCACCGGGCAGGTGTGCTCGGATTCCATCGGCCCCTACATCTACTCGGGGTTCGGGGGGCAGGTGGACTTCATCCGCGGCGCCGCCCGGTCACGGGGTGGCCGGCCCATCATCGCCATGCAGGCCACCGCCAAGAACGGCCTCATGTCCCGCATCGTGCCCAACCTGAAGGAAGGGGCCGGCGTGGTGACCAGCCGGGCGGACGTCCACTACGTGGTGACCGAGTTCGGTGTGGCCAATCTCTTCGGCAAGAACCTGCGGCAGCGAGCCCTGGCTCTGATCGAGATCTCCGACCCCCGGTTCCGCGAGGACCTGGAGCGAGCAGCGAAGGCGAGGAAGCTGATCTAAGGCGGTAAGGGCGGAAGCGGCGGTAAGGGCGGCACGCCGGTCAGGGTCAACGGTGTCTTGCCGCCTTTACCGCCCCTACTGCCCTTACCGCCTTCGCCACCCGCCTTGCCGTCCCACCGTCTCCGCCGCTAACGTTGGGCGCACGTGCGCGCGTCGCGCGAGCGGAAATCGCTGCCTGGGCGGCATTCCTTCCGACCTTCTATCTCAAGGCAGCACATAGCGTTACGTAACCCTTACCGAGGGTCCAGAGGCCGCGTGAACTCCTCCGTCAAGGTCGCCCCGGTTGAACGCATCCCGACGCCACTGCTCGCCGTGGCCGTGGGGACGCTGAACGGCAAGGTGCCCACCAGCCTGCTGGGCCTCGATGAGGGATTGGGCGGCGCGCTTAACCGCGCCATCGCCCAGGGCGACCTGACCGGCGAACGCGACAGCGTGCAGGTGTTCTACGGCCAACAGGGTCCCAAGCGGGTGATCGTGGTAGGGATGGGCAAGCTGGGCGAGATCACCCGGGGCGCGGTTCGCCGCGTGGCGGCGGTGGCGGCCCGCCGCGCCGTCACCCTGGGCGTCGAGACCATGACCTTCTTCCTCCCCCACGAGTTCCGCGGCGGCGTCACTCCCCTGGCCATCGGCCAGGTGACGTTGGAAGGCGTCATGCAGGGAGCCTGGCAGTTCAAGGACCTCAAGGCGGTGGGTGAGAAGAAAGCCCCGCTCAAGCACGTGGATCTGGTGGCGACCCGGGAGGAACGGGCCGACATGGAGCGCGGCCGGCTGATCGGCAAGGCCGTGGCCGAAGGCCAGCGCCTGGCCCGGAACCTCCAGGCGCTGCCCGGCAACTGGTGCACGCCCGAGTACCTGGCGCAGATCGCCCGCATGCTGGGCAAGGCCTACGGACATCGGGTCAACGTCTTCAACCGGGCGCAGATGGAGAAGGAAGGGATGGGCGGTCTCCTGGCGGTGGCGCGCGGCACCCAGGAAGAGCCCCGATTTATCACGCTGGAGTATCGGGGCGGCGGACGCACGCCGCCCATCACGCTGGTGGGGAAGGGCATCACCTTCGATTCGGGCGGCATCTCCATTAAGCCCGCGGACCGCATGGAGGAGATGAAGTACGACATGTCCGGCGCCGCCGCGGTGCTGGGCACCTTCGAGGTCCTGGGCCAGCTCAAGCCGCCCATCAACGTGGTGGGGATCGTGCCGTCCACCGAGAACCTTCCCTCCGGCACCGCCATCAAGCCGGGCGACGTGGTGCGCAGCCATTTCGGCAAGTCCATCGAGATCGTCAACACCGACGCCGAAGGGCGCCTGATCCTGGCCGACGGCCTCTCCTACGCGCGGCGCTTCAAGCCTGCCTGCGTGATCGACGCCGCCACGCTGACCGGCGCCGTGGTGGTGGGCCTGGGCCACCACGCCAGCGGCCTCATGGGCAACGACGACAACCTGATGGAAGAGGTCCGGCGGGCCGGCGAGCTGGCAGGCGAGCGGTGCTGGCCGCTTCCCCTGTGGGATGAATACCGGGAACAGAACAAGTCCGACGTCGCCGATGTGAAGAACAGCGGCGGACGGGGGGCCGGGACCATCACCGCCGGCTGGTTCCTGCGGGAGTTCGTGGACGGCTTCCCCTGGGCGCATCTGGACATCGCCGGCACGGCCTATACCGACACCGACCGGCCCTTCATCGCCAAAGGCCCCACCGGGTTCGGGGTGCGGCTGTTTACCGAGTTCATCCTGGGACGCGTTCGCGGGTGAGTGGCCCGCGGCGCTGGTGTGCCGCCGCGTTCCTGCTCAGCCTCAGCTCTCCGCTCGCCGCCGGCGCGCAGGTAATTCCCACGCGCCCGGATTCGGGAGGACCGCCCCGACCGGCGGCCCGGGACACCACCCGGCGGCCCGCCCAGCCGGACACTATCCCCGGCTGGCCCTACCTGCGCCGCGGCGTGGTACCGGACGTGGCCGACGAGGTCCCGCCCGCGCCGCTCCCTCCCGGCTCACGCTTCACCTTCACCCGGGATTCCGTCCCGTGGACCTCGGCCCAAACCCTGTCCGACCTGCTGGGGTCCATTCCCGGAGTGTTTCTGGCCCGGACCGGCTTCCTGGGATTGCCCGAGTACGTGGCGTACGGCGGGCGCGGTGCCGCGGGGCTTCGGGTGTTCTGGGACGGCATGCCCTGGGAGCCGCTGGGCGGGGACTCGGTGTACGTAGACCTGTCCCGCATTCCCCTCACCTACCTGCGACGGGTGGACGTGGAGGTGCTGCCGGCGGAGCTACGCGTGTACCTGAGCTCCGAGCGGCACGAAACCCTGCCGCCTCGCTCCGTGGTGCGGGTGATGAGCGGGGACTTCCGGAGCGCCTCGTACGGCGGGCTGTTCCAGCAGCGCTGGGGGTCGGGACTGGGGGTCAACCTGGCGGGGAACTTCGTCCAGAGCGAAGGGGCCAGCCGGTCCAACCGCCAAGCCCAGGAGTTCGACATCTGGGCCAAGGGCGAGTGGCTGCCGACCGCCACCAGCGGTGTGGTCTACCAGATGCGCCGCCAGCAATACGACCGGGACGCCGTGCTCGCCGCCGGCGGGGGAGCCGAAGGCGTACCGGCCCGCCACGGGGCCCGCACCGACATGCTCTTCACCATGTTTGCCTCCCAGCGGCCCTACGACCTGGGCCTGCGCGCCAACGCGGGCTTTGGGGCCAGCCACTGGTCCAACGACTCCGTGGTGGGAGACCGGCACCTGCGCCAGGCCTTTGTGACCCTGGGGGTGCGCGAGCCCCGGTTAGCGATCGAGCTAGTGGGCCGGCTGGCGGACGCGCGGACCACTTCGGCGCTGGAAGCGCGCGCCGGCTGGACCCCGTTGCCCTGGATCGTGCTGGCGGCGGACGGCAGCCTCCAGAACCAGCAGAACGACCGGCACTCGCGCGCGGCCCATGCCTCCGCCGCCCTGGTGCGCGGCCCCTTCTCCCTGGTTGGAGAATGGGCGTTCCGGAACGGCGTGCAGGCACCGGTGCTGCCGGCGGACACGCTCCAGGAAACCCACGACCGGGCGGTCCGCCTGGGTTTCGACACCCGACCCCTGGCGGGCCATCTGAGCCTGGTACAGCGGGACGCCTACCAGCCGCTCCCTCTGGGGGAAGTCAGCGTGCTGACGGGCCTGGCCCCGACCCAGGCCGCCACCTACTGGGTGGCCGACGCGCGGCTCCAGCCCATCAACGCGCTGTCGGTGGACGGCTGGTTGGCGACGCCGCGCAACACCCCGGCGGCCGGCGCGGCGGACTTTCAGCCTCCCTCACACGCGCGGGCCCAGCTCACCTTCCGCTCCAAGTTCTGGCGCACGTTCCGGAGCGGCGCCTTCGATCTCAAGGTGCAGTTCGCGATGGAGACCTGGGGGGCCGGCAGCGCCGGCCTGGGCCCCGGCGGGATACCGGTGCAGCTGCGCGCCACGACCTACTGGGAGACCTTCCTCGCGTTTCAGATCGTGGGATTCACGGCCTTCTGGGATCTGCGGGACGCGCTCAACGCGCAGCGGCAATACGTGCCCGGGCTGTACTATCCCAACAATGCGCAGGTGTTTGGGGTGAGATGGGAGTTCAAGAACTGATACGGCATGCCTTTTGACGCCAGGACCCTACCGGCATACGTTGTCTCGCGCCGCAGGGCGAAAGGAAGGTAGCGCATCTTGGCCCGTTCCATGACCGGTTTCGGCACCGCCGAAGGCCCTGTGTCGGGCGGGCGACTGCAGCTGGAGCTGCGGTCGGTCAACCACCGGCACTTCAACCTGCAGCTCAAGGTGCCGGGAGATCTGCTGGCGCTGGAAGCGGAGCTGCGCGAGCGCCTGCGGGAACGGGTGGCGCGGGGACACGTGACCCTCTCGGCCCGCTGGAGCGAGGACCCGGAGAAGACCGGGGCCCTGCGGGTGGACCTGGCCCGCGCGCGGGAATTGGCGGACGCCCTCCGCCAGCTACAGCAGGCGTTGAAGCTCCCGGGGGAAATTGACTTGGGCTGGATCGCGCGGCAGCCGGACGTCTTAGGCATGGATCAGGCCGCCCCCGCCGCGGTGGATCCCGGCGAGGTCGTCACCATCCTGGATCGCGCGGCGGACGCGCTGCTCGCTATGCGGGACGCCGAAGGCGCGGCCCTGGTAACGGAGCTGAGCGGGCATCTCGCGGCAATCGAGACCGCACTCCAGGCGGTGGAAGCCCGGGCCCCCCAGCGGCTCATCGCCGAGCGCGACCGCCTTCGCGGCGCGGTGGCCGAGCTGCTGGACGGAGCCAGGCTGGACGAAGCCCGCCTGGCCCAGGAAATCGCCTTCATCGCCGAGCGGCTGGACATCGCGGAAGAAGTGGCCCGCCTCAAGACCCATCTCGCCGCCACCCGCGAGGCCCTGGGCCGGCGGGAGGCGGTGGGACGCCAGCTGGGTTTTCTGGGCCAGGAAATGCTGCGGGAGATCAACACCATCGGCTCCAAGGCCAACGACGCCGGCATCACCCAGGCGGTGATCGCCATGAAGGGCGAGCTGGAGAAGTTCCGGGAGCAGGTGGAGAACCTGGAATGACGCCCTTTCTGCTGATCCTGTCGTCGCCCTCGGGCGCGGGGAAGACCACCATCACCAAGGCGCTGTTGGCCGCCCGGGACGACCTCGGCTTCAGCATATCGGCGACCACCCGCGCGCCCCGGCCCGGGGAGCAGGACGGCGTGGATTATCATTTCCTGAGCCGGGAAGAGTTCGAGCGGCGGCGCGGGGCGGGCGCGTTCCTGGAGTGGGCCGAGTACGGCGGTCACCTCTACGGCACCCTGGTTGCGGAGGTGGACCAGATTCAGGCGCAGGAACGTCACGTGATCCTCGACATCGAGGTCCAGGGGGCGCGGCAAGTACGAGAGCGCCGTTCCGATGTTGTGAGTATCTTTGTCCTGCCGCCGTCGGCCGATGAGCTGGTCGCCCGGCTGGGCGGCCGCGGCACCGACCAGCCCAAGGATCTGGAGCGGCGGCTGGTGCGGGCGGTGGAAGAGTTGGACGAAGCCCGACACTACGATTACCTCGTCGTCAACGACGACCGTACCCAGGCGGTCGCGGAAGTGGCGGCGATCATAGATGCCGAGAGCCGGCGCACCGACCGGCAACACCCCTTGCTGGACACGGTCCAGGAGCTTCGGCGCGAGCTGACGCAGCTGGTCAAAGACCGGTCACCGCAGGGCAATAACCAAGGAAAGGTCTGATGCGGATCTTCACCCCCAAGGAGATCGCCTCACGCGCCGGGAACAAGTACCTGGGCGTGCTGGTGTCCGCCAAGTTCGCGCGCTTCGTCAACGAGTTCCCGCGCGATCGCACCGTGGAATTCGAGAAGAAGCTCACCACCAGGGCGCTGGAAGAGCTGGCCTCCGCCCGCCTGACCTACCGGCTGGTACGGCGGCGGCGACACGAGACCTGAGGCTTGCGGGCCGGCGCGTCGTCCTGGGCGTGACCGGCGGCATCGCGAGCTACAAGGCGTGCACCGTGGCGCGCCGCCTCAGCGAGGCCGGCGCCCAGGTGGACGTGGCGCTCACCTATGGCGCCACGCAATTCGTGGGGCCCGTCACCTTTGAAGGACTGACCGGACGCCCCGTCCTCACCTCCTTGTGGGACCGAGGCCGGGCCCTGGCCCACATCGCGCTGGGGCGGGATGCCGAGCTGATACTGGTGGCCCCCGCGACGGCCAACCTGATCGCGCGGGCGGCGCAGGGCATGGCGGACGACCTGCTCAGCGCCATGCTGCTCGCCAAGACCGTCCCGGTGCTGGTCGCGCCCGCCATGAACGATCGCATGTACGCCCACCCGGCCACTCAGCAGAACCTGGCGACGCTACGCCAACGGGGCTGGACCGTGGTGGGGCCCGCGGTCGGGGCATTGGCGGAAGGTCCCAGCGACCTCCCCGGCCGCATGAGCGAGCCCGAGGAAATCGTCGCCTGGGCCGAGCGGTTGCTGCGACAGGGGCAGAGCAAGCTGGCCGGACGCCGGGTGGTGGTCACCGCGGGTCCCACCCGGGAAGCGCTGGACCCCGTCCGCGTCATCACCAACCGCTCCAGCGGGCGGATGGGATATGCCCTGGCCGAGGCGGCCTTCGCCCGCGGCGCGGAGGTGCGGTTGATCTCGGGTCCCACCACCCTGCCTCCTCCACCCGGTCCCGAGCTGGCGCGGGTCGAGACCACTGAAGAGCTCAAGGACGCGGTGGCGGGTGCCCTCAAGAAAGCGGATGTGCTGGTGATGGCGGCGGCACCCTCGGACTTCCGTCCCTCGGCCCCCGCCCGCCAGAAGCGGGATCGGGCGGCCGGCTCCGCGGCGCTGTCGCTGGAAGCCACCCCCGACATTCTGGAGAGCACCAGGGGGCAACGGCGGAAAGGCGCCGTGGTGGTCGGGTTCGCGTTCGAGACCGGCGACGACCCCAAACGGGTGCAGGCCAAGCTCAAGGCCAAGGCGCTCGACCTGCTGGTGGTGAACCGCGCCGACCAGCCCGGCGCCGGCGCCGAAGTGGAGACCAACCAGGTGACGCTGCTCTTCCCGCACCAGTCCCGCAAGCTTCCCCTCATGAGCAAACGGGCGGTGGCGGAAGAGATTTTCGAGGCGGTGGAAGGACTGCTGTGACCGATCCTCGAGAACTGCTGGCTGAATACCTGAAACAACGCCTGGCCATGGGCGAGGGCGCCGTCGTCCTACCGGACATCCCGCTCCATCGCCCTCCATCGCCTGGCGGCGGGGAGGCGGGGGAGGGACATCGCCCTCCATCGCCCCCGCCCCGACGCGCCACCTCGCCCGCGGCAGCCCGGGCCCGTGCCACCTGGCAGCGGGGCGCCCCACCCATCCCACCGGTCGGCTTGGTGATCCCGTCGCCGGAAAAGGATCTCTTCACCGCGGATCCGCTCACCAGCATGTCGCTCACCCAGCTGGCGGACGCCGTGCGGGCCTGCACCAAGTGCGTGCTCTGCCGGGAGCGCACCAACGCGGTCCCCGGCGAGGGACCCGCGGACGCGCGGCTGGTGGTGGTGGGCGAGGGGCCGGGCGCCACCGAAGACGAAACCGGCCGGCCGTTCGTGGGGAGAGCGGGGAAGCTGTTGGACGAGATCCTGGCGGCCATCGAGCTGCCCCGGGAGCGGGTGTACATCTGCAACGTCGTCAAGTGCCGGCCTCCGCAGAACCGCAAGCCGGCCCAGGACGAGATGGACGCCTGCGTGCCGTACCTGTACCGTCAGCTTGACCTGATCCGGCCTAAGGTCATCTTGGCCATGGGCAACACCGCGGCGGAGACGCTGCTCAACACCAAGCAATCGCTGGGGTCGTTGCGTGAACGGGTGCATCAGTTCCGGGGGATGCCGCTGATCGTGACGTACCACCCAGCCGCCCTGCTGCGCAACCCGCACTGGAAGAAGCCGACCTGGGATGACGTCCGTATCGCCCGCCAGCTCATCGACCCGTAGCGCCGAGGCGCCCGTCGAGCGCCAGACGCCCTGGAGCCCGGAGGCCGAGCAGGCCGTGCTGGGCGCCATGCTGCTGGACGCCGACGCCGCCCTCAAGGCGCTGGAGCTGCTGGATGACGCCGCGTTCTATCGCGACGCCCACCGCCGGCTGTTCCGGGCCATGGCCGTCCTGATGGAGCGCTCCAAGGTGGTGGATCCCGTGCTGCTGCGGGACGAGCTGGCGCGCCGGGGAGACCTGGAGGCGGCGGGGGGCGCCGAGTACCTCGCGCTGCTGCTGGACACCGTCCCCACCGCGGCCAACATCGAGCACCACTGCCGCATCGTGAAAGAGAAGGCCCTGCTGCGGCGCCTGATCGAGGCCGGCACCGCGGTGGTGCAGAATGCCTATGAGGGCCGCCAGGACGTGGACACCCTGCTGGACGACGCCGAGCAGCGGATGTTCGAGATCTCCTTCCAGCGCGGCACCCAGGAGTCGGTCCGGATCAAGGAGCTAATGTGGCAGGCGATGGAGCGCATTGAAGCGCGCCATCGCGGCGATGATTCGGTACGCGGGGTCTCCAGCGGGTTCACAGATTTGGATGTCAAGACCAACGGGTTCCAGAAGAGCGACCTGATCGTGGTGGCGGCCCGGCCTTCGATGGGGAAAACCGCGTTCTGCCTCAACGTCGCCGCCACCGCGGCCCTGGAGCACAAGGTGCCGGTGGCCGTGTTCTCCCTGGAAATGTCCCGGGATCAGCTGGTGGAGCGCCTGCTGGCGGCCGAGAGCTTCGTGGATCTGCAGCGCTTGCGGAGCGGGCACCTGCGGGACGACGACTACCCCAAGATGTCGCGCGCGGCGGGCCTGCTGGGCACCGCCCCCATCTGGATCGACGATAGCCCCGCGCTGGGCTTGCTCGAGCTCCGCTCCAAGGCCCGGCGGCTCAAGGCGGAGCACGACATCGGGCTGTATGTGGTGGACTACCTCCAACTGCTTCGCGGCCCTTCGGATTCGGACAGCCGCCAGGAAGAGATCAGCTTCATCTCCCGCTCCCTCAAGGCGCTGGCGCGGGAGCTCCAGACGCCGGTCATCGCGTTGTCCCAGCTGTCCCGCGCCCCGGAGCAGCGGGGCGGCGACCGGCGGCCGTTGCTCTCCGACCTGCGGGATTCGGGCGCCATCGAGCAGGACGCCGACCTGGTGATCTTCATCTACCGGTCGGAGATGTATCCCACCCTCAAGGAGCGGGACGAGCCGTCGCAGGAAGGGGTGGCGGAGATTCACCTGGCCAAGCACCGCAACGGCCCCACCGGCACCATCAAACTCGCCTTCCACAAGCAGTACACCCGGTTCGACAACTACACCGAGCGCGAGGCCGAGGGCGGACCGAATGCCTTCTAGCCGCTCCGTGTACCGTTGCACGGAGTGCGGCGCCGAGTACCCCAAGTGGGTCGGGCGGTGCGACGGGTGCGGCGCATGGAATTCGGTTGCGGAAGAAGCTGTCGGGAGGACGGGATGGCGGACGGGCGGAAAGGCGGGGGGCAAGCGCAAGGCGTCGGACCGCCTGCCCGCCGCCGCGCCCGTCCGGCTGTCCGACGTCGCCGCGGAGAGCCTTCGGCGCTGGAAGACGGGCCTCGACGAATTGGACTTCGTCGTGGGCGGGGGGCTGGTCCCGGGATCGCTGACCATCGTGGGGGGCGAGCCCGGGATCGGTAAATCCACCTTGTTGCTGCAATGCGCCGCCCGCCTGGAAGAGGCCGGGATTTCCACGCTCTACGTGTCGGGCGAGGAATCGGCCGAACAGGTCCGCCTGCGGGCCG
>Ga0153915_10004848_pt1 | contig 12457 bp, 9 predicted proteins | sample Opewatmetagenome_2_FD_107003 | JGI IMG/M metagenome (GOLD analysis project Ga0153915, IMG submission 107003) | Freshwater wetland microbial communities from Ohio, USA - Open water 3 Core 3 Depth 3 metaG | ecosystem: Environmental > Aquatic > Freshwater > Wetlands | place: USA: Ohio, Lake Erie... | reverse complement strand
ATCCGGTAGGAGAAATCGAATGCCGACCGGCGGTCTCCGGGATCATTCAGCTGTCCCGGAATGGTGTTCCCCGGCGAATAGCTGCGCAACAGGCTGTGCAGAGTAAGCGGGAAGTCCGGGCCACCCAGCAGTGCGGTGACGCCAAGGCCAAATTCGAAGTTGCGCGTCATCTTGAAAGAAACTTTTGCACCCTGAATGAACGGGTGGGGCTGGATGGGGTCCTCGACCACGTGCCGGGTTCCTGCGCCATCGAAAAAAGCCACAAACTGATGGCCGTTCAACTGGCCGAAGAATAGTTCAGCCCGAATCGCGCCGAGCCAATGAAAAATAGACGGCAATTCTAGCGGAGCAGACCGGGAAAGGCGCAGCATAGGTATCGGCTCGGCATTGTTACTGAATAAGAAAGGCGCATCGGCGCCGGGCCCCCACCAGAGGGTTTGCTTGCCAAATGAAAGCGTGTTGCCATGAAAGGTCAACGCGCCATAGGCGTCTAAAACGCGCAGTCGATCCAGCGAGTCCCTCCTCTGCTGGGGAGCCGTGGGAGTGTTGTCCACAGCAGCAATCGCCAGCTGAGCCGCACTGCTTCGGGCCTGGAGCGTCCCAGCGTGCTGATATTCGCCGCGCACATAAAACGAGAGCGGTCCTACCGTGGCGCGGGAGGACATTCCGGCGATGGCGTTCGCGCCGTTTCCGAAAGGTCGCCCGAAATCGTCGACAAAAGTCTTGGCAAAATGGTAGTCATCGGCAAGAACCTGCCCGGCGCCGCCGCCGGCGCGGACGTAGGCTTCCTCGATGCGGGCATCGGGCTCGGTTAGGCGCCCTTCCATTTCGGGCGAAAACTCCTCTGCCAGTTCGTGGTAAATAGAAAACTCCAGGGTGCCGGGATCAACTGACTGGCCGACTTGCTCCAGGAGCCGGGCACATTCGGCACGGGTCCAGGGACGAATCCCAACAATCGCTGAATCGAGATGGCCCATAGCTCCCAAGCGGTCAAACAGCGGGTAGACCCACCTGTCCATGGGCACGTAGCTGGTTCCCGACTGGGTTGGAGGGTTTTCACTCTCTCCCGAACTGAAGATACCGAAGTCCAAGTCCTGATTGTGGTGGGCCCGGAATACCTGACGACCGATCATCCAACCCAATGTGCTTCCAACCAATACGTCCGATGGAAAATGCTTCCGGCCGGTTGTGCGGGCGATGCTCACCGCGGCGGCAGCTCCGTAGGCGGCGGTCTGCGACAACACTCCCGGGTATTCGTGCGCCAGAACGGAGGCAGCAGTCCAGCTCAGCACCGCGTGATTCGAAGGGAAGGATGCGTTTCCCAGTTTGTTGAAGAATTTTCCAGTACCGTCGGTCTGCGTAGGCCGCTCACGCCCAAACGCAAAATTCAAGACTTCGCCGACGACCAGGCTGTCGGCTAGGGCCTCGCCGCTGAGCAATCCGGTTTCTCGCAAGCGGGGATGACCGTTGAGAGTCCCCCACGCGTACATTATGGCCGGAACTCCTGCCAGCCCGATCAGCCCGCCATTGGCGACATTGTCGCTTCTCTGGACGGCAAGAGTATTGGATCGTTCGTGGGCCATGTTGTGGCGATCCGTAGCGATCAGCAGGCCAGTCGATCCCAGCATGGGAAACAACCATGCAGAATCGCGCGCCCGCAAATGAAATGGGCTGGTCCAGATTGCCTTCTGATCACCGGGAATGTTGGTGAATACCGCCTTCAGGCTGAAGTCGTTTTCGTCGTCAGAGGGCGCGCCTACCGGTCTGTCTTGCTTCAAGGGCGGCGACTCGACCTGGCCATCCAATTTGCAGCTTGCTTCCTGACACCGCTCTGCTGGCGGCAAGTTAGATTCCTGGCCGCGGCAGGCAACGGTCACACTCGAGAATAAGAACGCCATTGCGAAACAGCGGAGGCTGGTGGTGAAGTTCACGTAGCAAATTTAGTATGGTCGTCTGCAAAAGACAAATCCGCTAGTAGTATCGGGCAATGCGCCACAAACTGGGTTTCAACCCGGCAACCAAATTACTTTGGGGTTCTGCATCTCGCTCTTCAAGACTTAGAGCAGATTGCTTCGGTGTATGATCGGTGCTTCGACTTTCACAATTACTGTCTTGATAAGGGGCGTGGACTGAATGCGCGCTCTCATTGCGCAAATCACCAGGCAGGACGAATCTTAGCTGGCCAGCCTGGTGTGACACAGCAGCCTGGAGAAATGCGACCGCATAGAGCAGAAAACATTGGTGCTTGTTCTCGCTCCGCCAGGTTACTTCAAGGTAAAATATGATGGCGCTCAACGGCTCAGGCTTTCAAGATGACCCTATTGCGGTCGTTTGACCGCAACGAGTTGACTAAAGGCACAGTTGGCTTGTTTTTTTTGAAGCGAAACAAAGTGATGAAAACGACTGATTTTGATGACTCTCGGGTTGTTGCGTCCCAAAGGGATGAAGAGCCCCAGCCAGAAAATGAGATTTCATTGCTGGACCTCCTAATTGTGCTGGGTGAACGAAAAACGTTCATCGCATGGACCACCTTAACTGTGGCAGCCTTGGCCTTGGTCGTCTCACTCTTGCTCCCCAAACGCTACACCGCGACCACCACAATTCTTCCCCCGCAGCAGAATTCGTCTCTAAGTGCAGCTTTTTTGTCGCAGATGGGCAATTTAGGTCCATTAGGGTCGCTCGCAAGTGGAAGCCTCGGATTGAAGAACCCGGCCGACATGACAATTGCCTTGCTGAAGAGTCGTAGCGTCGAGGATGCCATGGTACAGCGCTTCGACCTGACGAAACTCTATAAGGAGAAGAGAATTTCCGATGCACGCAAAGCTTTTGAGGAACATTGCTCGATCGAAAGCAATTCTAAGGACGGACTTATTCGCATTGCCATTGAAGACCGGAACCCCCAGCGCGCTGCGGAAATGACCAATGCCTATGTAGACGAGTATCGAAAATTCTCTGCACACTTGGCCATCACCGAGGCAGGCCAGCGTAGGCTGTTCTTCGAGCAGCAGCTCGAACAGGCGAAAAACAACCTCGCCGCCGCGGAAGAAGCCCTGAAAGCTTCTCAACAGAAGGGCGGCATGATTCAACTGGATAGCCAAGCCAAAGCTCTGATTGAGTCGGTTGCCACCTTGAGAGCCCAGATTGCAGCGAAAGAGATCCAGATCAGGTCATTGAGCATGGCGGAGACTCCCACCAATCCGGACATCCTGTTGGCCCGGGAGCAGTTGGGGGCATTGCAGGCACAGCTAAAACAGCTCGCTGGGTCGCAGGCTAGTACTGATTCTGACGTGATTGTTCCCAGGGCTAGAATTCCTGAGGCGGGCATGGATTATGTTCGAAAACTACGCGACGTAAAGTACAACGAACTCATTTTTGAACTCCTGGCAAAACAGTTCGAGGTAGCCAAGCTAGATGAAGCGCGCGAAGGCTCCCTCATTCAGGTGGTCGATGCCGCAGTCCCGCCTGATCGCAAGTCATTCCCCAGACTATCCATCATTGTTCCTGCTGCAACACTGGTCTGGATCCTACTTGCCGTCTTTTGGGTTTTGTTCCAGGAAGGACTCCGCCGTGCCAGGAGCCGTCCGGAAGACCGGCAAAGACTGCAAGTCTTAAGAACGATTTGGGGCAAACTCCCGGGCAGATCGTAGGATACCTTTAAACGGCGGTCGATTGCCTCGACAGCGAATGCTCTTGAGCCGATTGCGACCAGCTTTTATTCAGCCGATCACGTCTTTCGTCGACAAACCAGCCCCATTTGCTGAAATATTTCCACGCAGATTTCAGGTGGTGCTTCATCAACAACCGGTTGTGGTATGACCCTTTTTGGTACTCATGGAAAACGGCCACGTCTGGGAAATACATCGTTTTGGACACCTCCCCAATGCGGCGACAAAGATCGACGTCTTCCATGTATAAGAAAAATCTTTCATCAAAAAGACCGACTGTTTGGAATAAGCTTGTCCTAATCAGCATGAAACAGCCGGAGAGAGATGGAACCACTCTGGGCTTAGTTAGGTCCGCTCCTCTTAGCAGATAGCGATCCAACCTCGCACGACAAATCGACTCCCCCAACGTTCCGCCGAATCTCCGTATTAGCAGGTCGAAAGGCGTTGGCAGAAGCTTGCATAGATGTTGCTCGTTTCCGTCAGGATAGAGCACGCGCGGCACGACGAGCCCAACGTCCGGATTTCTTTGCATGAATCGATAAAGAGTCTCAAGCACTTCCCGGCCAAAACTCACATCGGGATTGACGACTAAATGATAGTCCGAACTGCCCAGTGATTTTCTAATTGCGATGTTATGGCCAGATCCAAAACCTACATTGCGGCCTGAAAAGCAGTAATCCGCCCCAGTCGAGGATACTGTCGAGCGCAGTTGGTCCTGCGGGGAGTTATCAACCACAATTAAACGGACTCTGAGATCGCTCGATACAAGGCTATTAATACATGACCGCACCTGCCCTGGCGCATTCTGGTACAAGACAAGTGAACAGGCTAAATCAACGGATTTTTCGCCGGACACAGCCGAGCTGGTCATAGGTGCTTACCGGATTGCGCGAATAAAATAGACGATAGCGACTGCTTAATATTTCGTTCCTGGTCGTATTTTTCTGCCAGAAATGATTGCGCGGAACGAACCAATCCTGCCGCAAGCGGTTTATCTCGCAAAAGCTTTTCCACACTAGTGGCAAATGCATCAGCCGAATCAGCTACCAGCAAGTGTGTCCCGTCAATTAGGCCCGTTCCTTCCATCCCAATCGAAGTAGTGACAACAGGAACGCCGGCCCGCAACGCGTGAATCGTTTTGACTTTGAGTCCGGCACCGCGAAGAACAGGGTTCACAAAAACGGCAGCTTTGCTATATAGGTCAGTTAGCTCCTGGGGGTCCGAACACAGGGAAATGTTTGGATATCTCTCGATCATTCTATTAAGGGCAGGAATGGAAGTTCCACCTGTGCGCCCAGCGATCGTCAGCGAATAGCCCTCGAGCTTGGACAAACTCGGGTGAACCTGTTCAACGTACCATTCCAATGCTTTCACATTTAGCGCTATTGCAAGTGTCCCGATGAATAGCACTTCTCTACCAGTTGCTGAGTATGAAGACATTTTACTGACACCCGGATCGGGAGGCAAGAAAACCGCCTTGAAAGCATCTTTCGGCCGTTTCTGAAGATGGAGTGTCCTCTCCCAGTCTGATATGAACCATAACAAATCACATTCTGCTCTTATACCGGGGGAATACCTATCAAATCGGAGAGCTTCAATGTGATAAAAGCACTGCTCTCTCCAGTTGATGGCGCTCTTGCTCAACTCTCTGAAGTATCGTGCTTCATCGTTTTGTGACCTAAGAATGCGTATCCTGGCGTTCAGGTGTGCATTCTCCAAAATTGGGCCAACGTGTTCGGATTCCAGCAGGACCGCATCGTAAGTCCCCGTTAGCGCAACTCCTCGCAGGGCGCGTCTACTACGGACCTGGAAGGGGGTAAAAGTTAGCGCGGCGGACAGGCCGCAGTCGCGCTCCACAACCCACAAACGCGATACAACTTCTTGGACCGCGTCGATATCCTCACGCTTGGGACGACCCTTAACGGTTGCAATAAGGTCCAGGACAAAACCAAGTCGCCTAAGACTCAAAATACGCCCCCAAATGTCGACTGCAGCGCCATGATGCGGGGGGTAGGGAAAGTCATTTGCCACTATGAGGATTCGACTCATTTTTCACCTCGTGGAGTGCGACACCGAACACGATTGGCACTGCAAACGTTCCGATCCCCGGTATGTAGGTTGCGATAGCAATGGAACAGGCCAAGACGGCAATGGACATAACTAGCAGTTTACTCTCCATTAATCGCCTAACCAATTTACTTACGACCATAATGAAGAACACTCCAAAAGGGACGCCGAAACGCATCAATTGATCGAAATAAAACGTCTTCGTGCTTACCATCTCAGCAGATGTCAAATACGCAGTCACCTCCGTAAAGTTCAAAGGGATAGGGGACATCGACTGCGTCGTTTGCATTGCGTTTGGTAGATACGTTGCAACCGCAGGAAGAAATCCGGACAACCCCACGCCGAAGGGGTGATGACTGACAGTCATTAACGCGCACACCAGCATGGACACTCGAGTAGGGACCGTCCCTGAAAATGCGAACGACTCCTCCGGGAATAAGTTCGGGAGCAGCGCAATCAGAATGGCCCCCAATGGGAAAACTAGCAGCACTAGCGCGGGAACCTGATACCATCTCGAATGCCACTTGATGGCGCTTAAAATGATCACGCAGATAAAGAGAGTGAAAATCCCTCCTTTGGATCCGGATGCAATCAATATGCCAACCGTCAGGCAAAGTAGGAGAGTCTTAATCCAGCGCGATCTCGTCACGTGCACTGAGAGAAGACCAATAGCCACCGCTGTAATCGACAATTCGCTTGGCTCACTTGCTAGTCCACGGGGCCTCGACTCGGAAAGGGATGTAAAGTGCAGTATCGGAGTTTCCAGTAACGGTGGAAGGCCAAACGGATTCGCATTACTGAAGCAAAACCCTAAGACAAGTAAGCCAAAAGCAGCGTAGATTCCGGTACGAATTGACGAGTTCATTCGATAATCGATGCTGTTCACTGCAAGCACAAGAAGAGCAAGCGAAGTGAAACTGGTTGCGCTCTTCCAGATCAGGCTTTCTCCATGGCTTGTGAAACCGAAGAAAAAGAAGCCATAAACAGTGATCAAAAAAACATAGACCAAACTCGCAAGGAGCACCCGATTAACTCTCAGGTTTCCACACAGAAGCCAATGCGCGAAAGTCAAAATGGAAATCGCCAAAAGCGGGAGTAGAGAGGGACTTGCGCCGAGGCTTCGTAGAGGAGTTCCCTGCAGAAAAAAATCCTGGATAGGAGACAAGGCAATGAACAGAAACAAGCATGCCTTCGTGAATGATTCAGTATTCACATCCGCTCCCTGCTGCCAATTGTCACTGTGATGCCTTGAATCGTCCCCCGAACCAGAGCGCCAAAGTTGCGCCACCGCCTGTTCAGCAGTCGATGAAGAGCACTCATCCCTATGGCGCATAGAACGGCGGGAAGGGCCAACGGGTAGTGCTTTCTGGTGAAAAGGATGCGGTTTCGCGTTGCATAGAATTCAGCCAACACGCTTTGGTGGGCCGTGACCCGGTACGAACCAATCGAAGTGCCTTCTTTGTGATAGACGATGGAGCGTGGGCAGTAAGCCAACTGGAATTGGTTTTTGGCCTCTGCTGCCCAGTCGAGTTCTTCGAAATAAAGGAAGTACTCCTCGTCCATGAGCCCCACCTTTTCCAAAAACACTCCGCGAACCAGCATGGAGGCGCCGACGACGTAAGCCATCTTCCGCTCTACCTCCTTCGCGTCAGGGAGTTGCGCGGCGTTCGTGAGTCTTCCTATATGTCCACCCCGAGCCACCCACTTGTTATAGACATAGCCTCCGCAAGCCTGGATTTTTGAGGGATCATCATAATAGAGGAGCGTTGACCCGCAGATTCCGGCATCGGGACGTTCCTGCATGCGGCGAACCAGCTGCGATAACGCGTCGGGTCGCACGACCGTATCATTGTTGAGGAGCCAGGCGAAGTCGCAGTCGCCTTGCTGCAAAGCATATCGCAGTGCCACATTATTCCCACCTGCAAATCCCAGGTTGGCTCCTGTCTGGATAAACACCAGGCGAGCGGCATGATCCTCAACGGCCCCTGCCGACTGCCCTGGACAGATCTCAACAAACGGGATCGGCTTGGGAATGGGAGGGCTGATCAGCGAAGCAAGCGTCGAATTCCTCGATTCTGCCGACAACTCTCCGCGTGCCCAACGGCGGATTTGGTCAACCGAGCCATCCAACGAGGCGTTGTCGCAGACAACGACTTTATAATCTGGATAATCGAGGCGCAGGACTGACTCCAGACACTCGATCGTGTCGTGCCAGCCATTCCAATTGAGCACGATGATGTAGACACGCGGGACCGGCTGCTGCAAGGAGATGTGGTCCAAGCTCCCGGGAATTTGTCGCCGATCCACTTAATCTTCTCGCTCCACAAAAAAGATGGCTTGGTCTCCCAGTCCTTGACTATTTAGATCTTCGGAACGGCGGCGAAAATCAAGCAGATCGCCGATCGAAAAATGTTTTGCCAGCTCCTTCTTCCCCATTTGTAGCGGAATGTCTTTCTTATACAACTCGCTGCCCCAAAACTGGAACTCACTAGAATCGTAAATTATCCTGGGCACCTTTAAACCAGCTTTCGCCGCCGCCATCCTGAAGCTCTTCTCGGTATGAATGCAGAGATGACGCGGCGGATCAAGCTGGACCCAACTCGTGCCGTAATTCTGCCAGGCCCAGTTAGCCAGAGGGATTCGCACCAGGCACAATCCCCGGCTGGCGAGTTTCGCCCGCACAATCTCAAGCGTCCCGACCTGGTCGGAAATGTGTTCAAGCGAGTGATGAAACATAATCCGGTCCCATTTTCCACCGATTTCCGATAAATACGCTTTTTTGACGGCCAATCCGCTTTCATCCTGAACGTCCTCGTTAATAAACGGATCAACCCCGAGGGCCCTTGTGAAACCAACAGAGCGAAGATCACGCACAAACAGTGCTCCGCCGCTGCCGACATCCAGGATTTTCATGCCTCGATCGAGCCCAAAAAACGTGATCCAATCCAACGTCTGCAGATGCATTGAGCCACCCAATACATGTCCGATCCATGGGCTCCTCAGTGCGAAGCGCAAATGAAGTCGCCGCAGACGAGTGCGCAGGTCTGTGGTCACGTCGTAGCTATAGTAGGAATCACAAGGATAGTACTTAGCTAGGTTGTCCGGGACCGAGGCAATCCGCAGGCAACCACACGACTTACATTCCAAGTATTCAAATTCGTCCCGGAAACCGTGCATCATTTCGCGCGTCGTATGGGAAGCAAAGTCGCCGGAACCACAGAATTCGCAAATCATTTGCACCTTGACCCCAAGGCTGTATTGGATTTTACGGAACATTACTACACGCTCGAACTCTGAACCTTCAAGGCCTTACGCCGAAGCCGGTGAAGAAGGTCGCGCTCGTCCGGGGCCATACCCACGAAAGCAGCCAGAACAAAGGCGAGGAAAGCCCCGACGCAAAACGCCATCTTCTCAGCCAGAGTCTGGGGGAATGTAGCCGCACCTAGAATCAGCAGCCCCGCTGACATTGTGGTCGCCAGCTTCACCATAAACTTCGGCTGGTGTCGCAGCAGCCGATCGGCAAAGAAGAAAAGCAGGACGGTGTCCAGAACAATACGGGCGGTCCAGGCAATCGCCGCACCCTCGATTCCCATCCGTCTCGTAAGCGTCCATACAAACAGAACATACAAGGGCAGCTCCAGTAAGTGCAGCTTGGCGGTAAGGCTGGGCCGGCCGGCGCTCTGGATCAGCGCGAACGGCACACAAGCCACGGAGTTAACAAACACACCTGCGGCGAGCCATCGCAGTGCGGACTGGCTATGGGACGCGAAGACGGGTCCCAGCCAGAGCCGCAGACCCTCAGGCGCAAAGGTGACTGTGACGAGAATCATGGGAAACATGGCCAGAAAAATGTATTTGACGCCCCGGCTCACCAGCAACGCCGTCCGCTCGCGGTTGCTTACCAGGCTTGTGGCAAAGGCAGGGAACAAGACACCCGACACGGCAACGGGTATGAACGTGAGTCTGAACATCATGTCGAAGGGCGTGGTGTAATAGGCCACCGCGCTGACGGAAAGCACGGCGCCGATCAGAAATCGGTCGGAGTACACCATCAGTGGACCCACGACATTGCTGACCGTCATCCAGCCACCGAATCTTACCAGTGGCACTACCACGGCCTGCTGTAACACCGGAGTGTGGCGCAGCTCAGGCATGGCATGAAAGCAGGCCAAAAGGTGCGCCAATCCGCCAAGAAGGCGTCCGATAAACAGGATGATAACGACCGGGACCAGGCTGTGCGAAAACGGCAGCACTAGGAGAGGTCCGGCGAAAGAAAAAATACTGGTGGGAACACGGATGTAATTCAGGATACGAAACCGCTGCTGCGCCTCTAGAATGCCACGTAATCCGGACGTAACCGTGACGATGGGAATGGAAGCGGCGAGTAGCTGAAAACTGCGCAGCGTCTCAAGCTGCAACGCCCACGGCACCTTGAGCGCCGTATGAACCAGCCAGGGAGAGATGCCAAGGGTTATCAATCCGCCGATTACCCCGAGCAGGAGCATGAGAAAAAGGGACGTCCAGGCCAGGGGAGGAATGGATTGTTCGTCATTGCAGCCGATTTTATCAGCCACCAGCTTGGTCAGCGCGCGGCCCATGCCCAGGTCAAAGAGGCTGAAGTAGCCAATGACGATCCAGGCGAGCGAAAGCAATCCAAAGCGATCAACGCCCAGGGATCGGACCAGTGGGGGGATGGCAACCACTCCCACTACCATGGGCACCAACTGGCCGAGCAGGTTCCAGATGGTATTCCTGGCCAGCAATCGCCCCCTGGTCAGGTTCGGTATTGGCTCTGTAGCACTCATGCTCTTTCGCGCTCTTTGGCGTCTGCCGTCTCAACATTTCGTTCCGATCGTTTCCCGTCGCACATGGCTTCGCGCTGCTCAGCAATGTCCCGCATCACACAAGCAAGAGATTCCCGCCACGAGGGCAGTGATACTCCGAACATCCGCAAAAGTTTTTCATTAGACAGTCTGGAGTTTTGCGGCCTTCGAGCCGGAGTGGGGTACTGGTTGGCCGGAATCGGCACAATCCTGGCCAAACGACCTTGACTCATGCGCCTCTTCCCTGCCTCTTCCACGATGGCCGTGGCAAACCCATGCCACGAGACGCTCCCGCCGGCAGTCATATTGTAAATACCGCAACGAGCACCTAACGTTTCAGCCAGAGGCCCGCCGACTGGCAAAGAAGTCTCGGCTGCCAAGTGCTCGATGATTTGCCTTGTGGCACGCGCTACTTCTCTGCTCCACGTAGGCGCGCCAAACTGGTCATCGACTACTCTCAGTTCCTCGCGTTCTGAGGCCAACTTCAAAATCGTGTTCAGGAAATTCTTGCCTCTCAAACCATAGACCCACGACGTCCGGAAGATCAGATAGGCTCCGCCAACAGCTTCTACAGCGTGATCACCGGCTAGTTTGCTGGCGCCATATTCATTCAGCGGATTGGGCGCGTCGGACTCTAAATAAGGAGTTGCCTTTCCCCCGTCGAAAACATAATCGCTGGAATACGTGATGAACAAGGCACCCAGCTTCTTCGCTTCCTCGGCCAAAACGCGTGGGGCCTCGGCGTTGGCTTTCATCGCTGCTTCCGGCTCGGATTCGGCCTGGTCCACTGCGGTATAGGCTGCGGCGTTGACCAGTACACCCGGACGGAGCCGTCCAATGCCTGTTCGCACGCTGTTCAGGTCGGTAAGATCCAGCTCTGGACGTCCCACGCAGCGCACCGAACCCAGGGAGGCCAGCACTTGCCGCAACTCCCAAGCCAGTTGCCCATTGCGTCCAACGATGACGATTTTCAATTCAGGACCACTCATGGGGTCGACAGCGAGCTCTCCTCGTATACTTCGGCATCGCGGAACCACTTCCCTGTCTCGTCCTTGGCCGACAACTGCGGCTGGCCCGATATCGGCCAATCGATGCCCAGATCAGGATCATCCCACCGAACCGTGCACTCCGCCTGGGGCGCGTAATAGTCTGTCGTCTTATAGAGAAGGTCCGCCCACTCGGACAACACAAGAAAGCCATGAGCAAACCCCGGGGGAATCCACAAAATGTGTTGGTTCTCGGCTGACAGAATTTCTCCTGTCCATTTCCCAAAGGTCGCCGAATCCCGTCGCAGGTCCACAGCAACATCGAAGACTTCACCGGTGACCACGCGCACCAGCTTCCCTTGTGGCTGTCGGATCTGGTAGTGCAGCCCGCGTAGAACGTTCTTGCGGGAGCGAGAGTGGTTGTCCTGGACAAAATGATGATGGATGCCGGCGCCGCACAGCGCGCTTTCGTTGTAACTCTCGAAGAAAAAACCGCGATCATCACTGAACACCCTTGGCTTGATCAGCAAGACGCCGTCGAGTTTGGTCTTAACTCCTTGCACGCCATCTCCTCAAAAAGCCGGCCGTTCGAGCAAACTAAGGAGATACTTCCCATAGCCGCTCTTTCCCAGACCCGCCGCTAATGCTTCAAGCTGTGCTTCGCTGATGAATCCCATCCGGAAGGCTATCTCTTCAGGACAGGCTACTTTCAAGCCTTGCCGCTTCTCGATGGTCTGGATAAAGGATGCCGCCTCCACCAAGGAATCATGCGTTCCGGTGTCCAGCCAAGCCATGCCCCGGCCCAGAATTTCTGCGAACAGTCTCCCCCGCTCCAAGTAACGCCGGTTTACGTCGTTAATTTCGAGTTCACCGCGCGCCGACGGCTTGATGGACGCGGCTATATCAACAACTTCTT
>Ga0153915_10004847_pt1 | contig 12459 bp, 5 predicted proteins | sample Opewatmetagenome_2_FD_107003 | JGI IMG/M metagenome (GOLD analysis project Ga0153915, IMG submission 107003) | Freshwater wetland microbial communities from Ohio, USA - Open water 3 Core 3 Depth 3 metaG | ecosystem: Environmental > Aquatic > Freshwater > Wetlands | place: USA: Ohio, Lake Erie... | reverse complement strand
TTGTCGTCTCCGCATCAGGATTTTCACCAATCCGTCGAAATACCGAAATCATAATGGGAATTTTGATTGTACTACTGGCAGTAAAAGACACATCGGGTGGGGTCGTGACGGGAACACCCTTATCAAGGATAAAGTTAATGTTTTGCCCGGTCTGTAGATCTTCAACATAAAGGCTGATGATTCCATCAAAACCAGAAAGATCGATGGTTTGACGGAGAAGCACATCCAAATTCTGGAAGGTCGGGTGTGAAGGTGTAGTTTTTTTAATAGGCAACACAATGGAGCGTTGAGTTAATGAAAGTAGCGAAGCTTCGATCATGGGAATCGCACGGTCAATATCCAACTCTGATCCGGAAGTCCCAGCTTGAAAGTTTGTCGTTCCAACGATCGGTATTGCAGGTGTGGGAGGTTGATCGTAACGAGTGGCAACTTCAGTCTGTAAGTATGCCCGTAATCGATCCTCAGAATAGGTTGCGCGTAATGGAATGTCAACAGGTTGAACAGGTCGATCCCATAAGTAGTTCCAATAGGCCTCCCAGAATGATATCCGGGTGCGTTCCAGTTCAGCAGCTGCCAGCATTGAATCGGTATCCAAGACGAATCCCACTGCTGTGGGTTCCAAGTGAATTACTACGTCGTTGTAATAAAGCTCAACAGGCTGGGAATAAATCGTCAGCAATCTTTCCGCAGCTCCCTGGCGGGTGAGCTGCCCGACGGGTACAGCAGCAATGGATAGATTGGATGGGAAATTGATCCAGAGCCGACTGAATCTCACCAGCTGTAGAGTAGTCACTACGACGGCGAGCAGGATAAGAAGTAGTGATCCCCAGCGTAGAAATGAAAACGAACCTCTACTCCTACTTCTGCTGCTGCTTCGCACTTTTTCTCCAGATGTTAAAAGTAATCATGAGATATGAAAAACCGGAGAAATCATACCACGAAAGGTTCGTTTTTGTGTTTACGGGCGTTTTGAAAGAATTGAGCAGGAATTAATGCGATACGACCATTTTTACTATTTTCCCCTGGTCGTCCAAAGTCAGACGAGCATATTGCTTGTGGGTATGTTGAGCCTGCTCGAAATTCTTGCTCAAAGTGACCACTCGGCGATGGGTGGTTATTGAAACCTGATTTTTGGAATTTGCCTGGGATAAACCGCATTTCTTACCTGAACCGCAATTACCGCATAAATTCGAGCAGGTCTGATGCTCATGGGATAAACTGACTTTGGCATCGCTCATACCAGGGAGATATTGTGATACGATGCTTTTAAGATATGAGATGGTCTCCAAAGACACCGAAGATCCGACTTCACCATTACACGACCGTTCACAAACCGTTGGCACTGGGACAGCAGCATCTGATAAGTGTGGAGTTATTATTGGACTGACTTTGGTTTGGAAAGGTTGAGCCAGGGGGTCTCCAAACAACACAAAGGAAATGAGTGTCTTCTGGTCCTCTGCATCGAGGAAACCCTGACGACGATGCATTTCACGGGTGAGATGGATCTTTGCCCTTCTGAGGGATTCACCAGCCGTAAAACCTTCCTGTAGAAGGTTCCAGAAGACCCGTCCAAGCAGGTCGGCTGAGCTTAATGGGGTCGAGAGAGATCCGTAGGATATACAAGTGGAACCGACTACCGCATGTGTACCCGAAGCCAGGAATTTTAGTGAGATGGCTTCATCGACCGATTTCCCGGCAATATTTGCTCCATAACATGCTTCAGTGAAAACAAGACGAGGTGCAGATCCACTATTGCGGATATCCTGCGGGCGCATCGCGACTGGAAATTCGGGTCCAAGCTCTGGCTGAGTAGGATCACATTGCCCATACCATTCACTTGCATCTGGAACGCCATGGAGATTGAAATATGCCAGGCGAGTTTCGGGCATAAGCAGGCATGATGAAGCATTGAGATGGCTATTTTGGGAAACAGGTCCCGCACTTGCCAAATCTACTGAATCACAGGCGTGGATGGGAGGGGATATTAATAGATCGTCTGGATTACCAATCGATCGAAAGACCGATAAAGACGCTCGACGCCATACTGCTGCAGTATAACCAAAACTTGATAGTTTCTTCGAGAGGCCAGTTTTAATTAGCTCACGGATAAATTGGATTAATCGATGGTACCAAGATGATTTTCTGGCATTTTGGTCATAGCGGTTGGTGATTTCTTTCAATATGGAGATTAACTTGCTTGAATCAGTCCCTGAGCCAGCTGAAACCCGCCCCACTGGCCAATCACTGATGAAGTAATTATTGTCCTTTGCGGCGTATGGATTATCAGAAGGGACATCCATATCGGCATCTTCCACCGGGTTAGGGAGATTGTGGAAAGGAACAATTTCGGGACCACCTACGATTAGCAAGGCTCCGATGCGTTCGCCATGTTTCTCAAGGGCTGAATCCAGGTCGGTAAGGATTAATTTTAATTGCCAGGGATCATTATAAGGTGCTGGTTGAAGATTAAATGGTAGGGTGTAAGCTGCATCGTCAGCATAAAATAACATGGAACCCCACAGCTCCTGGTTAATTTTATGCCCTCGAATGACATTGATCAATTTTTTCAATTCTTCGTCAATCGACTGGAAAGCAGAGGCATCATACTGAGATGCCAAGCCACCTTTCGTTGTAAAGACGACATACGTCGGAAATCGTCCATCTTCACGTGCCAGATGTGGCCGTTTGAGCTCATCCGCCATCCGTTCAAGCTCATTCTGCACACTTTGAGACGACTCGCTCAAGGGGTGAACGTCACTCTCGTTTGAGGTCGTATGAGTACTAGAGATTGGCTTCGATAAAGGGGTTTTGATTGAATAAAATTCTGAGCTTCTTGAATGAGAATTATTCTCAAAGGAATTATCAACATCGAAATCAGAGGCGATTGCAGGAATTTGATTCCAACCCAAGCTGGAAGCGATAGCCGCAGGAATGGGTATGTTTTGGGGGCTGTTTGGACCCGTATTACATGCTTCCAGATAGGAAGGCCAAATTGATCTATATTGATGATGTTCTCCCCACATCCTCTTAGGAACTTGTCCAGTGACATCTTTTGACACAACCTGGTGAAGAATATCAACTGCCTGATTGGATTCGCCGGAATCTATTAATTCGTTGGAAAGGGTCAGCAGAAATTGAAGACAATCTGGCCAACGTTCATGGTAAATCTGTGCCAAGCTGCGGATTGCTAATTTGGGCATCGATCCCTTGGATTCAATCATTCGCAGATGCACGACTGCCGATAGCGGAGTATCAGGGTTTTCTACAAGCGCTTTATGGATAAAATATTCAGCTTTGTCAATCTGCTGGTAATCTCCTGACCTGACATTATTCAACGCGCTGCGAGCTTCGTATACATATTTGGCCCACGAAGAAATGCGTCCGTTTTTTCCGGTTTTTACTGAGTGACCATGAGTCAAGGCATTGGCGCAAGCTTTAGCGACCAGATGATTGGTAGAACCAGCGAGCAGGCGTACATCTGCCAGCGATTCTTGAGCTTCAAGAAACTCTGGGTCCAGCTTGCACAACTCTTCTAATATGGGTAAGGCATGTAGCCGTGTTGAAGGCGATTTATCCTTAAAAAATGCACGGGCATTGAGCAGGCTAACCTGGAGATCTCCTGGGTAGATTGCCAGCCAGCTTGTACATAACCTGCGTGCATAGCGCAACTCCCCGGTTCTCAATGCTGTGTTGAGGAGGGTAAGAAGAAGCTCACGGGACAGTGGCTGGTCGGGTGAAGGGGCAAGCTGCGGTATCCCAGTCATTTAGCAGAGTTCCTTCCAGGACGGGGATTATGGACCAAATTCAACGCAACGACTGCAGCCAACTGGCGGCGCATATTCAAATCGTTTGGAGCAAGACTTACTGCACGTCGGAGCATCGTTTCAGATGATTTGTAATCCTTGCTTTCTTTCAGTGCCAATCCGGCTTGATAAGGAGCTCTGGGATCATTGGGGGCGATCATGGTAGCTCGTTCGAAAATCTGAAGTGCTTGTTGATATTCACGTCGCTCTTTACGAGCTAATCCAAGCTCAATATATGGTTCTAAGCGGTCTGGTGCAAGCTGGATGGCTTCACTCAAATGCTGAATGGATTGATCCAACTGTCCGGATTGGCGAAATACCTGACCAATCATCAAATGCAAATTAGCTTGCTCATTGAGAGAAGTCTTTTCAGTGCGAACTTTTAATGCCTGCTGAGCAGTGGATACAGCGTTTTCCGGTTCTCCAACATCGATAAAGGATTTTGAGAGCGCATAGAGTATATTGAAATCGTCCGGGTAAGAAAGGGTAAGTGTCTTTAACTCGTCCAGTGCAACGCGAGGGCCATCAATTTTTTGGAGAATCTTTACCCGTTCCAAATGAAGCGATTTGGCTTCTTGAACCAGAGGAATTATTGCGTTAAGTTTAGCAATGGCTTCATTATTTCTACCTAAAGCTGATAATGATTTCGCAAGCACTACAGACGATTTAATATCTTTCGGACTGATCTGAATTGCTTTACCAGCATACGCATAAGCTCCCTGGAAATCGTTGCTACTAATCGCAATTTCACTAAGCAGCTGATATATATCTGCCCGAGCTGGAGCCAAGACCAAAGCTTTACAAGCGTTAGCATCAGCCTTTTCGAGGTCATTCAAGAGATATTGAGTATTTGCCAAATAAAGTAGTGCAGACACATCTTTCGAGTCTAATGCGAGTGCATTCTCAAAGGATTTTTGAGCCTGGCTAAGCAGACGCGGATCCTCATTGGCATTCTCGAAATATATCTTCCCTAATTCCATATGATAAATAATGTTTGAAGGTGCCAGATTGGCTGCTTCTAACAAATGTCGGGTGGCACTATCTATATCTGCGGTTCGTTTGAATATCTGGGCAGCAAGCTTGTGCCAGCAGGGTTCATCCTGCCAGAAATCTATTGCACTTTCCACCGCATCCTGGGCGATACCATATTCCTCGAGATTTAGCGCAATCTTGGCCAAAAGAATATTGCAGAAGGCGATGGTGGGACTCTTTGAATTAGGATTCTGCTCCAAAACTGACTGAAGCGATTTCATCGAATCCGCAGGATTATCATCATACAATGCCAGAGCGACGTGCAAAATTACCGATGGATTTCTTGGATACACTCTGCCAAGCTTGATTATTCGAGTGAGTGAATCACCATCTGGATCATGCTGGATCAGGTTGTGAAAATGATAAATTAATGCAGATAAATCACCAGGGGTAAGCTGATGGGAGAGAATTTCACTGGGGTCAAGGTTTTGCTTATCAGCATGCGTAAAAACAATGTCAGTGCGAGCTTGCCACCGATATATTTGATCATTAGCTATTTCACGCCCGTCGACGATTACCTCACCTTGATATGTCTCCATGATTGACTTTGCATGGTCAAGATATTCTTTGCATGAATTGAAGGTTTCCAAGGAATGAGAATCTATCGAAGGTTTGTGTTTTATGACGTCAACGATCTCACATAGATTATTGTATTCAGCCTTGAGGGTGATCGTTCTGGCGAGATTTAGATGGGATAGAGGTTCACCTGCAACGGATTCGACGACTTGTTGGGCACAAGTCATCGCTTGATCCCACAAACCCAAGTCTTGAGCTGCCTCGATTACTGAAATCAAATTCAAGTATTTATAATAAGGAGCTGACCAGCTGGAGGGGTAGGTAGCTTGATAAGGATTAATCGTTTTGTTAAAAGCAAGTTGAAACAACTGCTCAGCTTGTTTATAATTACCAGCCTTGTTCATCAAACGCGCATTAATCGCCATCAATCGGCTATAGGTTGAGCTGGATGCTTCGAGCTGTACATCCTGGATACCTGGGTTAATTTTTTCACCGGTTTCCAATGCTAACTCGGTGTGCAGGCAGATGAAATCAAGATAGCTTTGCTCATCTGAAAATTTTGAAGCATCTATATCGGTTTCACAATTAATAATTTGATAGGCCTGGAATGGTTGTAACAGAGAGCGGTATATTTCTGCGATTTGCGTCCGGTATGGGAGGTTAATCTTTGAAATACTATTTTTTAAGCCATCCTTATTTAATGTAGCCACACCCATTTTGGCATATTTAATCGCAGCGGAAAAATCACCCATAGAGCGGTTTATCCGTGATGCCAGGAAAAGGAGATCGATATTCGAGCTACCACCAGTGATTTTCTGTAGAGCTGACTCAATACAATTCAACGCATCAATGGATTGCCCCAATCCCAATAAGATATCGATTTTTTGGGAGATTAACGAATTGTCACCAGGGATAATATCGACTGCTTTGTCCAGGGTATTAATTGCAGAGGTGTGGTCATGGTTATTCACATATTCCTGGGCCAGGCTGACATAAAGCGAAGGATCGTGCTTGCCAGTTATCTTTTGATCTTGTGAAATCGCATTTTCAAGACAAGCAATTGAGGCTGAATGATCTCCGATTTTACTTAAGTACGCTGACGAACTTTTTAGATCATCGATCGTGGCAAAATCAAGAGTAGCAAGAGATGCAAAAGTTACCTGGGCATCAGTATGCGCACCGATACTGGATTGGAAATCACCCAATTGGACCAATAAATCGGTCCGTGTAGGTGCCAATTGGATTGCTTTGGCAAGGGCAGTCAATGCCTCAGCAGGCACCTGTTTTGATTGAGCAGTAACGGAAGTAGAAGGATCGGGCTTTTCATCCTGAAGCAGTTTTGCCACCAGTTTAGCGAACCAGGCTAATTTATCTGGATTATCACCGTCGATAACTAATACATTGCGAGCAGATCGCATTGCGTCTTCAGGCAAATTGGCGGCTAAATATGCATCCGAAAGAGCTATAAAAATTGCTGGATTATTGGGATTTATTTGACCTGCCTCTTGCAGCGCAGCAATGGCAATATCATGCTTTCCGATTGAGCTTGCGACACAACCGAAGCCAAATGAGAGCCGCTCAAACCACTCCTTATCCTCGGTCAGGGAGGTATCCAATGCCTCCCGAAATGCCTGAAAAGCCAATTCATTTTCGCCATTCGCAGTCAAAGCTTCAGCAGTCAAGGCTTTGGCCTCTGCAAGTTCAGGGTCGATTTGGAGGACTTCATTAAGCGCGATCAAGGCCTTCAAGGGTGGGTTCGTAGTCGAGCCAAGCTTGTTTAATGTTAATATGCAACGGGCATAATCCAAATAAGGTGCTGGATCATTTACTGATTTCGAATTAATCAGCATTTCGAGGGGAGGAATTGCTTCTTCAAGCTTACCCAAATCCAGCAGTATTTTTGCATAAGCTTGTGCCAAACCTGGGAATTTCGGCTCTAATCCAAAGGCTTTGGATAATACATCCTGGCTCTGCTCAGTATGACCAAGCATATTTAGGGCAAGACCGTAACTGACAAGGACCTGAGGGTTATCTGGTGCCAGCTCCACAGCCGACTGGAGATTTGGCAAAGCCAGGGTGGGAGCATTGTCTTGTAAATATAGGTCGCCAAGAGCGAAATGGATTTGTGAGGAATCAGGCACTGCTTGTGAGGCGTTCTCGAATGTTTCAATTACCGTTTTTATGGGGTAAATTTTCTTCTGGGCATCTGCAAGAGCTAACCAAGTTTCTGATAGGTGAGGTGCAACCTGGGTTGCGTTAGTCAGAAATTCCATGCCTTTGTCTGTCTCATTCATCAGCAAATATGCTTCACCGGAATAACTGAGGGCGTGGCCGTCCTCCGCATCTTTTGAGAGAATATCGTTGCAGACGTTTAATGCCAGCTCAGGTTGATTGGTGTGAAGAGCGCAGTGAGCATAAGCGTATCTATCTTGGTTAAGGAGTGCTTTTGTATTTTCTTGATTTGTCTCAATGACTATTGATCGTTCATTCAAGCTTGCTTCCCAATCACCCAGATCCTCCAATGATTGTGCAAAAGCTCGACGGTAATCCAAATGCTCCGGGTTCAGGGAAACAAGCACACCAAGAGTCTCTGAGGCTTCCTGATCCAAATGCGAAGATTGATAGCTTTCTGCCAGCATTTTCAGGAGATTCGCATCGTTTGGGCAGATTTGATGAGCTGCTTCAAATACGTGGGAAGCATCTGAGGATTTGTGTAAATCAAGCAATAATTTTCCCAGGTTGATCTGCGAGAAGTACTCTCCCCAGATTGGTATATCATCGATACCTGATTCCTGGTTCATGAGCTCTATTATCCGGGAAGCAGCACTTAAAGAACGTTGCTGATTTCCAGATTGGAATGACAATTTGGCGATGGCATAAAGAAGATTAACATCGTCAGGCAGGGGTGCTTCTGGACCGGGTAGCAATTGACTGGCTTGATCAAAAAGTCCCTGATTGGATAGGGTTAGTGCCAACTCAGCTTGCTGGGTTGAATTCTTATCCGTTGAGAAATTTAGCCTGGTGATTTGAATTGCTTTTTCATAAATTGCAGATAAATCTTGAGTGGATAAATTATCTATCTGGGATCCCGATTTTCGCACAATAAAATGATTTATAAGGTCTGTATATAGATTTTGGATAATCCCACTTTCATCAGATAATAAATCGGGAAAATACTGAGAGTTATCCGCAATTCTGCTGACTTCAATCTTGAATATAGTATCCGCCAGAAGATTGATATCCTCGGCCATATTCTTATACGGCAAATTAGCTGGTTTTGAGAGATCGGGATGGATCGCAAGCCATTGGGAGCAGAAATCCACCGCTAATTGAGGTCGTTGTTCAAACAATTGGCGGATAAATAATAAACGGTCAGCTGGAGGCAGGGGATCACCATAGGAGTTATGGCACAATCCCATAAAAATGGCTATCTGGTCATGGGGAGGGATTGGATTACAGAGCACTGAATGGATAGCGAACTTAAATCGTATTGAAGAAGTACCTGGTTGTACCAATGCATGGAGCAATCCAGAAGAATCTTCAATAAATCCATATAAGCAAGAAATTGGAGTCATCCATAGTTGAGAGGAGCTGTCTTGGATAGCACTTAATAGTCCGTTCCAGGAATTGGTAGTACGATACTGGTAAGCAAGTGCCAGAGCAATCAAGCCAGCATTTGCCAGGTCTTGGGGACTGGCTTGGAAAAGTGTTTGGTCGTTAAAACTGCGTATAGCCATTTGAACGACCTGATCGTCAACCGAATCTATCAAATTCTTTAGATCTGTCGATGTGGTATCAGGTTGGTCCAATGCAAGAAGGGCTAATCTGGCAGGAGAGAAATCATCTGGAATGCATGGCGAGCCAGCTGGTTTCAACTGAAGTAACATTTCGTAATATGCTGAGTCATTCAGGTTGTTCCAAATGACAAAATCCTGCCTGAGGTTTGGCAATAACCAGGCCAGATCTGAAGATCGAAGAACTTCAACAATTCGATTGATCGATTTAATGGTCGCCATAAAAAGTTAGAAGGTGTTTAATAGTACCAAGCTTGAGCCTAACATCAACAATGCTCCGACAATAGTCAGATAAAACCCGATGCCATTCGAAGTCCGCATCAAATCATTCAGAGTAGTCATCAGTGTGGATGCATTTCCGACCAGGCCTGATATCTCCTCAGCAATCCCTTTTTGGGCTAGGCTTGTGGTTTGATCTGCGATCGTCCGCAGATCTTTCCCCCATGCACCGTACATTAAGATAGCCAGACCAAGGAGGAAGGTAATGCTACCCAATAAAAAGATGCCAATCAGCATGAATAACTGCAAATCATTTGCGTTTATATTTTCCATGGTTACCTCACATATCGGCGGATCGAGTAGCTGGTTTGACGGATCAGCGCTCGATTCGAGTAATTTCCAGCGTTGGAAACCTGCAGGACAGGTGGTGTTCGCTGGAATACATTGTTTTCAACTCCGTTTGTAATTGGTCGAAATCCAGACTGGTATAGATATGATCAGGAGAGAGTGTAATAATCTGAGATATATCCTGATTAGTTACCAAAAATTTATGACATGCTGATTGAAGAATTGCTAACTGTGAAGAAAAAGCCTGATGAGGGTTATCCAACACCATTGGTAACTCGCTTAACGCCTGTTCTCCCGAGAGGTTTTTACCATTCAGCTCAATGCCACCCAGAAGATTGAATATTTGTGTCAAGGCCACCTTGTCAAAGATAAAATACCCACTCCACCAATAGTTGTTATCTTCCAACAGCTTAATAAAGTCCTGATCAAGTAGAAGAGTGCCGTTCTTCTTATTCAAGCCGAAAGAATGATTCAATTGCTTTTCGAAATCAGAGATCGGATTATCTCCAGCAGGGAAGATGGGAAGAAGCCGGATGGTGGTATCAGATGTGAAATAAGTCGCCAGCCAAATACTTTCCAAACGGGGGCTTGAGGTGTTGATTGAGGTTGTGCTGATGAGCAGAATAGTGCGTTGACCATTGTTCATGGTCGCAATCGAATTTTGTCCTCCAGGCGTAATGAGTCTGATTGTGCTGGGAAAGATGCCATACTCAGCCTGATAGAACCTGGTACTGACTGAATATCCAACTACCAGGAAGCAGGTGAATACTAGAAAATTCAGCAAGGAGTGATTTTTCATCGAAGATCTACCTGGGGTTGATCATGCCAATCAGATAACCTGCCGCAAATCCCAATATCACCCATAAAAGAAGCGGAACGAGCGCCTGTTGGACCGAATTCCAACTCATAAAATGAATTTTTTCTTGACCAAAGCCATTTGCCTGAGTGGAGTCTGTTTCCCCGCCAGATGAATGTTGTACAGGGATAGTTGCAAAGTGTTGGATTTGAGCCCGAATATGGCTAATTCCACTCATTGCAGAGATAAGCGTAGAGTAGAAGAAGATTTCAACCCGATTGGAGAAAGTATTTGAATTCATTTTGTACCGGTTATCCCACCGTTTTAATAGCTACTCTTCGACCACGTCTCAAAAACGCGGGGATATCAAGATCGTTTGATGAAATGCTCAATTCGTTTTCAAAATATTCATCATCCAGTAATTGTGGAGGCTTTACTTCAATCGTGTTGGAGGGAGTAGGAGTGCTCTTTCGTTCCACGGGCATTTTTCTGACATCCAAGCGTGAGAGGGTTTCTTCCAAAGTAGTGGAACCTAAACCTGTTATGACCAGAATTGCTTCGACGCGATCCTGAAGTCGTGGGTCATTTACAACCCCCAAGACAATCTCTGCTTTGCCCCCTGCCTGAGCTTGGAGGTGGGATAGCGCGGCCTGGACATCATATAGCGCTAACTCGCCACCACAGGTGAAGTTCACCAGAATACCAGCTGCGTTTTCGATCGAAGTCGATTGTAAAAGCGGGTGGTGGAGAGCCTGTTCGACTGCCTTCATTGCCTTATCATCACCATCTCCCTGTCCAATCGACATCAAGGCGCCACCCCCCAACTTCATCAGGTTGCGGATGTTGGCAAAGTCAACATTGATCATCCCGGGTGTGGTGATCAATTCAGTGATCCCCTGGACAGCCTGGCGTAATACATCATCGGCCAAGCGGAATGCTGTATCCAGCGGAAGGTCCTTTGGAGCAACGTCAAGCAGACGGTCATTGGGGATGGAAATCAGGGTATCCGCATTCGGTGAGAGTCGCTTTATTCCTTCACTTGCATTTCGCTGCCGCCGACCCATCTCGAATGAAAATGGCATTGTAACCACAGCGATGGTGACAGCACCGATCGAACGGGCGATTTTTGCAGCGATTGGTATTGATCCAGTTCCGGTCCCACCACCCATCCCGGCGGTAAGAAAGACCATATCAGCTCCATCAAGGGCGGCTGCGATGAGTTTTGCACTCTCTTCAGCTGCGTTTTGACCGACTTCAGGGTTGCCGCCAGCTCCCAACCCACGGGTAGTTTTTGGACCTAATTGGATTTTAGTGGGGGCGAGGCTGTTATTCAACGCCTGCGAATCGGTGTTGGCAACAATGAAATCCACGCCAGAGAGTCCTAGCTCAATCATGCGATTAATGGCATTTGAACCGCCTCCACCTAATCCCAGCACCTTTAGCGAAGGTTTATGGATGTTCGAACATAATTGGTTTGAATCATCTGCCATGCTGGAAGGGTAAACAGATTTTCGTAAGTTGTAGATCATGTCATTCATTAGGGCACCTTTTATCAATATTTTTGGACTTGCCTGATCAGGTGATAGATTTATAAGGTTCTATTTCAAAGAAGAGGATGCCAGTTTGGTTGCAATATTCATACCATCTCCACTTATTTGTTCGACAATGCATCCTGCGGCCAATAGACCATCAATGATTGCTTCTGGGACAGTCGTAGCCCCACCAATCACAGTCACTTTCTTTGCATGGGAGGCTTCCACAGGAGAAAATCCGATGGTGGGTTGGTACTTGTTAATAAATGGGCGGATGGCATCTAAATGCCAGTCTGCTGCACCCCATTCGAACGTTGGTAATAATAGATAATGAGAAATTGGTCGGGGAGAATTGATCATAGATTTTGCGGTTGACATAAATTTGGATGAAGGAGCTGGATCGGCGCTTCCGTTGGCGA
>Ga0153915_10004846_pt1 | contig 12463 bp, 10 predicted proteins | sample Opewatmetagenome_2_FD_107003 | JGI IMG/M metagenome (GOLD analysis project Ga0153915, IMG submission 107003) | Freshwater wetland microbial communities from Ohio, USA - Open water 3 Core 3 Depth 3 metaG | ecosystem: Environmental > Aquatic > Freshwater > Wetlands | place: USA: Ohio, Lake Erie... | reverse complement strand
CAATTCCTTTCAACAACATCAAGTCATTCAACGGTTGTTCAAATTCGAAGATTTAAAATTAAGTGAAGTTTCAATTCCTTTCAACAACATCAAGTCATTCAACCTCAGGCAATCAAATTGGACTCGGCGCATTTGCAGAGTTTCAATTCCTTTCAACAACATCAAGTCATTCAACTCAAGAATTTATGAAAGAGGGAAGTACTCCCTCGGGTTTCAATTCCTTTCAACAACATCAAGTCATTCAACTATTTCGGACCATCTACCATTAGCAATATTCGGATATGTTTCAATTCCTTTCAACAACATCAAGTCATTCAACTGCACCGCAACTAAGTAGCTATAATAAAAAAAGTTATAAACCTTCTTTTGGCTGCGGAAAAAATATTTTTGCTTTTCACCTCCCTTTATGAAATCCGACGTAATTAATAATAGTTAAACACAAAATAAAATACATTATTCGGCAATTGGTTGCAAACCAGATAAAAGAAATACATGTAATCAATTTTGGAATAATGATTTACGAAACAGCTTGTACTAAATCATACTTTAAAAACTTCTGCAACCGGTACTATACAATATAGTAAATGGGGTCCGATAGGATAGGTTTATTGCCGATAATTACGGTTTTGGAAACACAATTTTTACAAACATTATATAAGCGCACGGAATCGGTTTCCGCAAACTGCGGTTTAATAATTTCGATATTTCTTAAAAGTTCTTTTAACTGAGATGCGCTTAGCCTGCATTCGAATACGTTGTTTTGAACGGGATTGCCGAATGAAAGAAGTATTTTTCTTAACCTAGTTCGAATACGGTCGTTTTTAACTTGATAAATAATTACAGTCATTATAATACCGCCTTGAACGGTTCATACTTTTCTTTATCACCTCTAATAACCTGTGCGAACTGCTGAACCTGGTCGAAACCTTTTAGCAAGAATGCATGGGACGCTATTTATGTATAGAGAGACATATACTTTTTTTCATAGAAATTTTCGTCTTTATGTTTTCGTGTTATTCTGCTCTTTTATGCAAACAATTCCGAATCTGCTTTTTAGAGTATTTCGTACTTGCCAAGACCAAAAGTATAGTATTTGCCAACATGAAGAACTTCGCCAAGCGTTATTATACTAAAGAATGGTTCGATGTTGCCTTCAAAAACAACTTCGCCGACAAAGCCGCCGTATTTCATAACAATTTTTTTCTTTTCATCTTCCTTATCCGGTCTGGTGTAGCGTTCAAGGTCGTGCCATTCCAGGTTAGAGCGTATAAGTTTTACTTCCTTGGCTTTAGTTTCGAGTTGTTTGTGTGAGTATTCGTTCATAGAACCGTTGCCGCAATAAATTTCCTGCAAGCTGAAGAGCCGGTTGTAGAGGCGTATGATAAAGGTTGTAAAGTCGTTGGAGTTTTCCAGTATTTTTCTTTCGTGTTGAATTTCCAACCGGGTAGGTGTAAGAAAATTAAGTCTTATTCTTTTTGCATGGTTGAGTGTTTTTAAATCAGCGATTGTTTTTGAAGGGAAATTGGTTTCGAGAAACCTAGATTCATTGGAATAAATAATTTTCCCGCAGCATTTAACGGAGGCAATAAAAAATCTACCTCTATGCCCTTCCGAAGCACTTCCTATACCATATCTTTCGCCGAGCCTTTCAAATACAATTATAAAATACGGAAGGTATTCAATTGCCCAGCCGGTTAGAATTAAACTAAAAGTGAATTGCTCGCCAACTACATATTTTCTCTGGTTTGTAGCCGGCGGTTCAATTATATAAGGACGCGGCGCTGTTGTTGCAATGTTTAGTTTGAGACTGGTTTCTTCACTGATGCTGGAATTAAATATTTTGTGGTAGCTGCAATTTTTGTTGATAATGCATTTATGGCAATCCTTTTCCTCCGGATTGATGCATACCATGTTGTAAAAGGATTTACCGAAGCCGCCGCGGAATGTTGAGCCTTTGTACTCAGAAATAAAAATATCTTCTGTTACTTCAGCAGTAAATTGAAAAATGGAGAAATAAAGTTTATCGAGGGGATTAATTTTGGGTTCTTCTTTAAGCGGTTTAATTTCTTCGTCAATCATTTAGTACTCAACAATTATTTGATTGGATGTGTAATAGGTTTTTCTTCCCAGATGAATTGGATAACTACACCAATGAAGAGAGCGAGAGGGAAAGAAGAATTTAATATCGGTCATAAAACGAAGTTTTATATAATAAGTTTGTATGAATATTTCATCGAAGAAATATTTCAGGTCAGGAACAAGAGTTTGTGTATTATTGAAATTGTCCATAGCCCACATTGCGTTTAGCGCCGATGCCAAGGTCCAAAAGAATTTGTTTAAACAACTCGGCTTTAATTTCTTTTGTTACGAAAGTATCAGACAAATCGAAGTTGAATTTAAATGTTACTTGCGGTAGAATTTTTAGAAATTGGATAGGATTTGGATTTTTAAATTGATCATTATGCGGGGTGATATAATCATTTGCTAAGAATATTCCATTTTTATTTTTTGATACTATTGGGAAAGCGTCAAAAAATATGTCCCTTTGTTTTAGAGGTAGGTATTCATCATTCGCTGCTTTTCCGTCAAAAACATTCATAACAAAACATGAATATTTCCCTTTGAATAATTCATAAATAGAAGAATTCTCATTAAGTAATTCAACAATATTTTTATTATCCGTTTTACGTTCACCGTTAAGTAATTCGTTCAGAATACTTACAACATAATCGCCTTTATTAATTTCGCAAGCATTTCTTAAAACTCCTTTAACCGAAGAACCGGGAATACAAGGCAAACCGGTTGTATAATCGAAGAAGAATCCAAGTTTTAATTCATTTTTCTGTTCACCGATTTCATGATTGTAACCGGAGCCAATTAATAAACCAGGATAAATTGTTGTTAGCTCAAACTGAGTATTACCCAGGATTAATTCTTTTGAAACAGTAGGTAGTTTTGAACTAAAAAATTTATCCAGAAATTCTTTCGTTTTTGTTTCGTTCAGGACCGGTTTTATTTTTCCGTTTTCAACTTCAAATTCAAGATGTTCAAAGTACTTTTTATAGAATTGAAGACCCGTGTTTTCCATAGCTATTTTTCTTTTTGTTTGAAAGTTCTTAATGATAGTTTTAGAGCAATAAGCGCATTGGATATTTGTTTTTCAAATTTATCAAGTTCCAATTTATTAGCTCCATTATCGGAATTTGCTATAACATTACTAAGCAAGTTGTCTTTAGAATTTGTCCAGATGACTAAGTTAACTGCATTTATTAATTTAAGTCTTTTGTCGGCACTACCGGATTGCTCATTGGAATAAAATGCTAGAGTAGCTAACAAACCCGATTGTATAATGCTGGCGCCCATAGAGGCTATATATCCTTTATATTCCTTTTCAACTTCATTAGCGTCGTTAGCAATTTTACTTTTTTTAATTGCTGCTAAAGCTTTGGGTATTAAATCATTTATATTCTTATTCATTGTCAGCTCAATTTTTTTATTTTTGTAAAACCATAACCAATAGATGCATTACCGCCTATTTGGACAACATTATTTTGAATTTTGACATCAAAATCTGAAGAAAGTGCAGTATTTGTATTTTCAGGCTTAGAGACAAAAAAGACAAAACGACTCTCACGCGGTACGACTTCTTCGTACCAAAGGTTTTTGCTTTCTCCGTTTTCAAGTTGGTTTCTAGCAATTACAGGAAGGTGTTTCGCTAGTGATTTAAAATCATCCACATGAAAGAGTGCAGGATTATCGCCAATTGAATTATCTATTCCAGGTTTTAGAGATAAGCCCTTAATTGTGGGAAAATCTTCGAGAAGACAATTTTTTAATTCTTCAATTATGATGGGAACTCCTTTCGAATTGGCAACATTACCAAAGGGATTAATATCAAAATTAATTAAACCGAGGTTAGTTGCTTTAGAATTTACCTCTTCCAGAAGAAATGGAGAGGTTGCTCTAAAAAATGGTTTTGCATTACTACGTACAGGCAGAACAACTAAATTGGCTTCGAAGAACTTGAATTTTCCTACGCCGCTTTTGGCAGATGAATTTCTTATAGTATCAGCTCCAAAAACAAAATTAAGTTTATCATCATTTTCTCCCCACTCATCTTTGAAGAATTCCCTTAGAGCACCTTTTAATGATGATGAATGAATTATTGGTAATTCATGGTTTGTGTCGCGTTGAACAAGATTATCAATAACGCCATAGTTGGCTTCGCCGCTTCCGACGTGCATATTTGTTAAGCAAGTAATAAGGTATGCGTCTGTTTTGTATTTCATAATCAACTCTTTTTATTAATTTCCTTGAAATGGTTGTATCCTACTTTTTGTAAGGATTCATTTTTATTAATTAAATTAGAAATAGCCCCAACATTGCCGTAAAGTACAGATCCTTTTTTGAATAAATTGAATTTTGCTGTTTTATTTAAAGTATCGGTTTTATTAAATGCCGAATAATTTTTAGTGTTTTCAACCGATGATTCAATAGATCTGAAATCAATTATATCAGTAATGGCAAAATCGCATACATCAAAAATTTCATTTCCAAGATATGCATCACTTACCAGAACTACTTTATCAACATTGTCTGATTTTTCATAGTCTGGCACCAAATCATTAAATTCACCCACAAATTCAGAAACATCCATTTTGAATTTTGATTGCTCACCGCCAAGGACAACAACATTTTGTGATTCGAAATCATCATTGTCCTCTAATTCTAGAATGAATACAAAAGAATAACCCTTTACAATTTTGAAAAATATCTGTATGTAATAAGCTTTGTCGCCGCTATTGCCATCATAATTTTTTCTAATACCAACTTGTTCATTCTTAATAAACATGCCATTAAACTCGAAATCAAAGTGCTTAATAATTGATAAATCCTTATTGATCAGCAATTCGGGCAATCCATCTTTGGCTTTATAACCGCTTAGGAAAGGTATAACTAGATTTTCCTTATAAATTGTACTTTTACCATTTCGAGTATCATATTGTCTTAGAACAAAATTACCATCTACTACCTGGTATTCTTTATTAGCCTGAAACAGATAATTATTATTCGAGTCAGAAATAAAAACAGGAGATATACTTTTTATTTTGCCAAATGAAAAGTCCTTTTTAAAGTGAAAACTATTTGCTCCAATTAATCCAGAAGCTTTTTGAGGATTCTCAATAACATTATTTTTAAATATTCCGTTTTTATCTTGTGCTAAAAGCTGGTATCTAATCAGGCCCAACAAGCTTGTTTGCTGTGGATAATAATTAGATTTAACGAAATAATTGGCATTAACCTCTCCAAAAGTAGTTTCACCACCAAAGAAAAAATTATCGTGAGGTGTAAGTTTCACTAAATATTTTTTATTCATCTCTTTCTTCTTTATTGTGAATAAATTCAATAAAACGTAATGAAGAATAAACCATTTTAAGATTAAGATCATTTTGCTTTTCAATATCTGGCAAGGAAACTAATAATTCATTTTCATTATAGGTGTCGATTAGAAGTTGCTTAGTTTTCTCTAAGAATGGAGTTAATTTATTTCTATCAGTTTTTTGCCGGTGAATACTTTCATTAAAGTTATTAAGAAGGAAATTATCGAAAAGCTTTTCTCTTTCATTTTTATGGTTAACACCTATAGCCTGAATTACAGATTTTTGCGGCTCAAGTTTATGAATAATTGAAGTAATGAAATCACTTTTATCAGGGTTTTCCGAAATCAATTTTAAGAAAGTCTTGTAAGAAGATGATTTTTTATGAAAAGTTGTTCCGAAATATTGACCGCTATGCTTGAGAACTGCATAAGAAACTGCATCTTTCTTTCCGGTTTTTTTAGCAATACTAAAGAGTTGGTTAACGCCTTCTTCAAGTGCTTCATTGAGGGGAAATTTATAATAACTAATTGAAACACCGTAGGACATTGAAGGTTTTTTATCAGTATTTTTTATTATACTTTCAAAATCAACGCCTTCTTTGTTAAACGAGGTAAAATATTTATTAAACAAGTCATCAATTTCTGAAATCAAACTAAAAATCGTCTTATTAATTACAACTTGGTTATCCCTCAGCGAAATTTGAGCCACCGGCATAAAATAAAGTAAATCATCTCCGCCGGCATATATTGGTGTGCCTTTATAAGATTTTATTAATTCAACGGATTCAATTGAAAAAGCAAGTAAGTTTTTGGAGAATTGTTTGATCAATTCATCCTTATTAGGTTGATTATAAAGATAACCAATAAATGACCCCATATTATCGCCATCAGCCTGAACAACAGCGATATATTTTTGATAATTTCTGAAACTATCACCGACAATGACTTTAACATCTTTAATAAATTGAATCTGATTTTCGTCATCATTAAGTTTAAGTTTTTTGAGAGCTTCTTTGAATGCTTCATTATCGATGTAATTATCTTCAAACTCAGCTGTTGATATTTCAACAGTACTGGGGAAAGGTCTTTTTTGAAATTCACTCTTAATCAAGAAATTATATGGATTTTTCTTGTCAAGGAAATCAACTAATGAATTATCGTCTGATTTAGTTAAGACCTTTTGCTGTAATTCAAGTGAGTCAAGAAGTTCGTTAATTTTTTCAATCACATTATCAGAATCGTTAAACTCAGCTACCAAGTGATAGAAATTAAGATAATCTCTTAGATACTCCATTGAAATACCGGATTCCACAGAAAAATTAGTTAAAACATCATCAATTATTTTTTTGAATCCAACATTACCTTTAACAATAAGTCTATCGGGAAAGAGTCCAGTGTGAATTCTAAAATCACTGTCTAATGGATAGATTTCTTTTCCATTAATAAATACCAATTCCGAATAGGGAAGAATAAATTTAACCCCGTTGTTCTCTTCTCTGATTTTAGTTATTATTTTTTTCATTAAGAAAGAGAACATATAGCTTGCAGTCCAAATTGCTTTTGTGCTTTTGCTAATATGTAAAGTTTTGTGAATTGGGCCGATTGTAAGAGCTGAGTAATTCATAATATTCTTATTTTTTATTAGTAACCATTTGTTCAAAAATATTTTTCAATGTTTGATAGACTTCTTCTGTATGGAATCCCTCTTCTACATGAGTAGAAATATCAAATTTTGTTTTATCAAGGAAAAAATCAAAGAAATCATTTAACGAGAAATTATTGGGATACTGAATATGAAATTTATTACCTCTTGAATTTTCAATCATAAAATGTTTGTTCTCTTTTAATGCGTTATCAAGACTTTCTTGATCCAAGAAAATGTTTACTCTAATTGTTTTTTCGTTCAATAAAATTGGCTTAAACAAAATGGGAGATTTAAATCTTTGGAAAGTAGAATCTTTTTTATCTACAGCAATCCATCTGTTATTATTAATAGATTTTGCTTGTTTTTTCGAAATGGTATCCCGTCCATAACTAAACCATGCTTCTTCAGACGCTAGGCCTAACAGATCCTTAAACAAGTATTTATTCTTGGACGAATAATTTAATGCGTCTGATTCTGGTCTTGCTATTTGCTGTTCATCAAGTCGGTTTGGGAAATATAATTCTTTATTATTATGAAGTAATATTTTTGAATTCGGGTAAAAATTCTCTTTAATTGTTTTCTTTTCCCACTGAGCTTTATAAACATTTTTAGCAAATAAAAACATTAGGGATTTAAAATAGAAAACATCCACAAATGTGTCCTTAATTTTTTTCTTATCATTAATTCCACTCCTAATTGCTTTGTATAACAAATTCATTTTACTACTAATGAATTTATATTTTTCAACCCAATCAGTATTAATTGGAATGTTAAGATCAAAGTATGTCTTATAAATTTTCTCATTGAATTCTCCAATAATCTCTTTATTCCCAATACTCTGCATAACAACAGAAAAACTACCAAATCCTTTACTTTGTCTTGTCCCAAAGTTATTGGTCTGAAAAAAATAGCAAACATTATTTTTTATTAAATCGAGAAGTTCAGAAGAAAACGAAATAAATTCTAGCTCTATACCTTTATATGTAAAAGTAAGACCTTTTGGATTTTTTGCATATTCTTCACCTATGGTCCCGAAGAAAAAACCATATTGATTATTTCTACCTTCACGGATAATAAATGATTCTGAATCTTCGGTTCGTATTTTAATTTTATAATTGAGTGGTTGATGCTCCTCATTACCAATTAACCAAGGTTTATAGGTAATATCTTGCTCTTTGAATTTTTTAATCAAATATTTGTCAAATTTCGGCTTCAATTCTGTTGCACGTAAAGAGGCTCCAAACTGATCATATTGAAAATGAATCATTGGAGTGTGTTGTTTCAACAGTACTTTTAGTATTGCCATAGTTATCTCGTTAAAATTATTTTATAAAAGTAAGATTCCCCAAACAACCAAACCGGCATATAACAATAACCATAATAGCCATCTTTTATTTTCAAGAATTAATTTCGAATTACGATGGATGACTAATAGTATACCTGAACCAATAGCAAGAGAAGAACTTAGAAAGACAAGTATTGTACTCGTAATATTTATGGGAATTAGTTCTTCTTTAAACAGTTTATTGGTCTCAATCGCTGTTGTTTGAATTCCTTTCCAATATCTTAAGAAATTAAAATCAATTGCCCAGAATGTGAGAATGCAAACAACAACAGCAAAAACAATGCTTATTAAAGTTAGCTTCTCGATATTATCAGTTTTTCTATGTTCTAAACGTATTCTGATAAAATCATATAACTGCCCAATTTTAATTCTAAGAGAATTATACTGACTTTCAATTTCCATATTCTTTAATGCAAGTTTATATAATTCGATACCCTGCTCTTGCGGTGTTACTTCATCAAACCAAATTCTGTTACTGAACAGAATAATATCTTTATTAAGGCGTTCTGCTCTTTTTAGGAGTTCTTTCATCTCAATTTTTTTTGCTTTTTTACTTTCATTAGATTTTTTATTGCTATCATTTATTCTGTCTGCATCTTCGCTGATACTTTCAAGTTCTTTATTGAATTTTAAAATGGATGCCCTTTGTGCAAGCAGAAGAACAGCCATTTGGTAATACACTTTTTGCATATGGTTGCGGATAACAGCGTACAAAAATCCATCGACTTTACAAAGACACATCAAACTGTATCTAGAAATACCATATAATGTACCTAAATCTATAAATCTTGAATAGGTCGACTGAGCAATTAAATCTTTTTTCATTTTTATGTTTTGTACTAGAGGTCCATTGCCATCAACAAAAATATACTGATACCACTTTTTATCTGTTTCATATTCATATTTCCCGTCGGTGTTCTCATCAATATTATTTCTACTATTAAGCTTGTATTTTTTTATTCTGTTCATTTCAGTATCATTCTCATGCCAGCATACAACAAACATTCTATCATCAATTATGGGGGTAATCAGCATTTTGTCTTTCTTGCTATCGTAAATCTCAAAAGGAGCTAATAGATTCTCAATATATTTAGCGAAGTGTCTATGTTTTATTGAAATATATTCATTCGTATTAAATTCATCAGTTGTTGTTTCATCATTTAATTTAAATTCAATTTTATCCGGTAAAAAAGAATCTTTTACAGCATCAATTGGAGTTAGGTAATATTCATTTTGTTCTCCGAGAAATTGTGGATAAATTCTTCTCCCGAAATCATTAATTCTTAATATGGAATCAATATCATTAGCGCAATAGTTGTAAAGTGTAATTGATAAAATGCCAATACCGGTTTCAAATATTCGTAAAGAAATGTTTTCGATTTTTAGAGTATAATTAATTATTTCTTTTTTGCCATTGACTTCTTTCCTAACGAAAATTACCATTTCATCTGTAGGCCATACTTCTCTTTCATAGTAAAGACTTATTGGCTGATTTTGAGGATCATTAAACAATTTTCCTTTTTCGGTTCTATTAAATAGGGTGTCCCTAACATATTCATGAAAATATTTATACTCATCGTAAGCCCAAATTCCGTCAGGAGAATATAAATCGGGCTTAATTTTTTCACCTTTTTCCCCCATATAAGTAATCGATTCCGATAATATCTCGAACGGTTTATAATTCCATTTAGATTCTTTTGATGATAATTTATCATGTATTTTTTTAAGTCTCTCAATGGATGAGCAATCTTTAATATCATCATAATTAATATTAAATGGGAACATGAAAATATGCTGAGAGTGAATTCTTTCTTTCTCAATAAAAGGTTCCATTAGCTTAATAATATCCTTTTTTTCAATCGCATCGCTTGCGCCGAAATAACCGTGATCGGGCAAATAGCCGCCGGACCATGTTTCAATTTTACTATTATCCTTTTTCAGCGAAGAATATTTGTCTTCCAAAATTCTAATAATTTTTTCAGGACCAGAATAGTATAATTTGTTTGAAGGAGTAATTATGAATATATGTATGTAATATTTATATATAAATTCTGTGATGGGCGTAGTGTTTTCAATTAAACTATTAATTATTACCATATCACTTGATATGCGTTCAAGAAAATGATCGACAGATATTTTTGCTTTTACTTTATCTTCATCCGTAACGCCTTGTTTTTCTAAATCAAGTTTTCTAATTCTTTGAATTTCTTCTTCAGTCGCGCCAATATCAATCATTCCCCAAATAAATCCTTTATCATTTGCACTGATAAGTTCTTGTTCCCTATTCAGTTTAATACCTAATAAATCGGCCACCTGTTCAATGGAGGTTTTTTTATCCTTACCCGCTTTTTCATTGTGATGATCTATAATGATTGCATTGGATGGATAATCAACATCTAAATTTAATTCGATAAATACGGGTATTTGTTCTTTGGTGAGTTTGGAGAGTTCATCTTTATACTCGGAAAGTTTTGCGCCCCATTTCAGATCATTGTCTTTTATATTTTCATTAGGGATTTTATAATCAATAATAAGATTTTTGACAGCAATCATTTCAGCATCATGACCGCCTAAATAAAAAATATGATTAGAAAAGTTAATCATTCCTTTAGCCCAAAAATTAAAAATATGAGGGAGGAATAAGCACAAATGAATTTACTAATGAAAAAGCAATAGAGCAATTATTTTTTTATTAAAGATAATTACAAAATAAATACTCCTCATTCGTAGTCAATTCATATTCAATTTGTTATTAGAGTAAATTAACCGCATTCCTCAAGTTTTACTGCTGTAGGTGGCTATAAACCCGCCAAAAAGAAGGCGGGCAAGTTTGAGTTTTGCTTAGAGGGTATTATAAGCAATTTATAAAAGATTCACAGCTTCTCTCAAGTTTTGTTGTTGTAAATGACTGTAGATTTGGGTGGTTGAAAGCGCTTCATGGCCAAGTAACTCCTTAATAACGTAAAGTGAAACACCCCTCTGAACCAAAAGCGAAGCAAAGGAATGACGGAGAGTGTGAAAGTGAATTCTTTCATCAAGTACTGCAGCTCGCGAATACTCCTTAAATTTTTTGCTAACATAATTTTCATTTAATCGAACTCCATATATTCTACTAAAAACAAAATCATCATTTTTAATACTTAGTATCTTTGATCGGCGATTCATAAACATGTTATTAAGGTTAGAATTGAATGGTATTACTCTTCCCTTTTTACTTTTAGTAGTAAAAGAATCAGAACATTGCACAGTGATTTGATTCTCAATCAGATTAATCCAGGTCCATTTCATATTTATGAGTTCGCCAAGACGCATACCAGTATAAAATGCGGTGATGAATAAATCCTTCAAATATTTCTCTTTTGTCTTTTCTAAAATCCTTTGAAGTTCATTTTCGGAAATAAAAGCAGGGAACGCTTTTGTAACTTTAGGAGATTTTATTTTCTTCAATGGATTTTCTGAAATATAATCCCAAAGAACAGCTTTACTAAAAGCGGCTTTCAGTGTACGGTAATAAAGAGAAGCACCTCTCGGGGTTCGCATATAAGTATGAGTAATAAATTTATCAACCGTCCGTAGATCCAAACGATTTAGTTGAATATCTCCAATGAATTCAATCAACATTTTAAAAGAGAGTTTTACAGAACGAACATAGCTTTTAGATTTTGTCGGTTCGATATATGCGACATATTCATCTCGAAATGATGATATGCATAATGGAGAGCCCTCTTTTGATATTTCATTTTTCGATGCAACCTTAAAATTATTTAAGAACCGATTGGCTTCTCTAAATTTTCCAGTTTTTGTTGAAACAGTTGTTCTCTTTCCATTTGAAAGAATTACAACTTGGTAATAGGGCGACTTATTATTTTTAACGAGATACATTTTTAAACTCCGCACATGGCCATGTATGGAGTTTGTATGGAGTAGGTACAAAACCTTCGAATTTAGTATGTAAATTCAGCCGTCACTATTACTTGTAATCAGCAGGTCGACGTTTCAAATCCACCTGCCAGCTCAAAAGAAAAACCCCAAGAAATTGGGGTTTTTTGTTTTTGTACAACAAATAAAAATTTAACTATATTTTACAGATACT
>Ga0153915_10004845_pt1 | contig 12464 bp, 9 predicted proteins | sample Opewatmetagenome_2_FD_107003 | JGI IMG/M metagenome (GOLD analysis project Ga0153915, IMG submission 107003) | Freshwater wetland microbial communities from Ohio, USA - Open water 3 Core 3 Depth 3 metaG | ecosystem: Environmental > Aquatic > Freshwater > Wetlands | place: USA: Ohio, Lake Erie... | reverse complement strand
GCCGCGAATTCCTCGAGAATGTCCTTTCGCCAACAACGGTAACCAGCGGCTCCCTTTCCCGGTCTATGATTGCGTCTCCTGATTCACGCTGCCGCCATCCCGTCTCAGCGGGCTCGGTCCGATACCCCTGATCTCTTCCGCCAACTCCGCGGCCGATGTCGCGAACCCGCCGCCCATCGCCGAGGACATGTTGAACATCTGGACGCGCCGGCCCTCCAAGCCGATCTCTTCCAGCAGTTTTCTGGCGTATTCCACTCGCCTCAGGGCCTTGCGATTACCTTCCAGGTAATGACAATCGCCCTGCAGTCAGCCCGCCACCATCACGCCGTCGGCGCCGTCCTCAAAAGCTCGCAAGACGTACAGCAGATCAAGCTTACCCGAGCAGGGCAATTCGATGATCTTGATCGAGGTGGGATACTCCAGCCGCATCGAGCCGGCAAGGTCAGCCGCGGCGTAAGCACAGTGGTGACAGCAGAAGGCGACGATTTCGGGCTCAAAGGAATCTTCGCTCATAACGGCTCCTGTTGGTCGGACTAGTCCGCCACCTGCTCGGCACTCTCCATCGGGACGCGACCCGTGTCAGTAACGTACCTACCAAACAGTGCATCAACCTTCGCCAGCATCTGGGCGTCGGTATAGTGCATCAACCGAATGGCCTTGGCCGGGCATTCCGCCGTGCAGATGCCACAACCCTGGCAAACCGCCGGCTCGATGTAGGCGGCGCCCGCTATGCCCCCTACGCCGATGTGGTCGCTGCTGACCTTCGGCACATCGTACGGACAGACGCGCACACAGGTGAGACAGCCAACACACTTGATCGGGTCGACCACCGCCACCTGTGCATTGGTCGGCATGGTCTTCCGACAGAGAATGCTGGCTGCCCGCGAGGCCGCAGCCTGGGCCTGAGCGATCGTCTCATCCAGAAACTTGGGATAGTGCGCCAGCCCGGCCATGAACACGCCTTCCGTAGCGAAGTCCACCGGGCGGAGCTTTATGTGGGCCTCGAGGAAGAAGCCATCCATGTCTACCGGCAGCTTCAGCCGGGTCGCCAGCTCTCTCGTGTCTTCGCGCGGGACGATCGGCGTACTCAGCACCAGCAGGTCAGGCGTAAGCTCCAGTTCCCTACCCAACACCGGCTCCCAGACCTTCGCCCGCGGGCGACCGCCCTCCACTACCACCTCTGGCTTACGATCGAAATCGTAATGGATGAACCTGACCCCCGCCCGGCGGGCCTCGGTATACAGCCGCTCCTTGAAGCCATAGGTGCGGATATCACGGTAGACTACGGTTGCCTCGGCTTTCGGGTTCAACTCCTTGAGCTTGAGCGCGTTCTTGAGCGCCATCGTACAGCACAGCCGGCTGCAGAACCTTTCAGCCGGGCCGACGCACTGGATCATGAGAACACTGTTTGGCAGCTGCCTGGCCGCCTGACCGGCTGACTCATCCCCATCTGACCGATCCGCCGCCAGCAGCGCCTCAAACTCCAGTTGCGTCAGGATACGCGGGTCTTCGCCGTACCCGTACTCTGGCCCCTTGTACTCCACGCCGCCGGTGCAAACGATAGTCACGCCATGCTGCACCCGGCATGTCTCACCGTTTCGGCGAAGCGTCGATGTGAAATTCCCCTTGAAGCCGCCCGTCTCGACCACCTCTGTGCTGAGGTGAACATCGATAAGGGGGTGCGCGCTCACCTTCGCCACAGTCTCGGCGAGATAGTCTTGCGGAGACAGACCCACCCCGTGGCCGTTGCCGTTGACGGGCGGCGCAAAGTAGCGCAGATGATGCAGATTGCCTCCCAGCGTTTCCGTTCGCTCGACCAGATGAACTTGGAAGCCCTGTTCCGCCAACGTGATGGCTGCCGTCATCCCGGCTGCCCCGCCGCCGATGACAAGCGCCGCGTTGTTCACCGATACTTCGGCAGTCTTGATCGGCTCAAGATGCAGCGCCCGCGCCGCCGCCATCCGCACGAGCGCCTTGGCCTTCGCTGTCGCGCCGTCCCAATCGTTTGAATGGACCCACGAGCAGTGGTTGCGGATGTTGGCCATCTCAAACAGGTAGGGGCTAAGCCCGGCCTGGCGCAGGGCATCCCGGAAGAGCGGTTCGTGCGTGAGCGGCGTGCACGAGGCAACCACAACACGGTTCAACCCCAGGGTTCTTATCTGGTCGATGATGTGAGCTACGGCGTCCTGGGAGCAAACATACAGCCGGTCCTCAGAATGAACGACCCCCGGAAGCGAATGAGCGTTCTCGGCCACTCCCGGGACGTCGAGGAAACCGCCGATGTTGGTGCCGCAATGGCAGACGAAGACCCCGATTCGCGGCTCTTCGCCCGTCACATCGCGTTCGGGCGGGTAGGCCTGCGTCTTCGCTAGGGTGTCTCGCGCCGGAGCCAGCAGTCGCGCCGCCGCTGCTGCCGCCCCGCTGGCCTCGACTACCGTTTCGGGAATGTCCTTCGGTTCCCGGAAAGGCCCAGCAACGTAGATGCCCGGCCGGCTCGTTTGCAGCGGGTCGAACAACGTGGTATGGCAAAAGCCATGAGAGTCGAGATCGATCTCCAGGCTACGAGCGAGGTCCTTCACCGACTCGGAGATCTCCATCCCCACTGACAAGACGACCAAGTCGAACGCTTCCTCGATGATCTCCCTGAGCCCCTCGTACGGCGCTGAATAGCGAACGATCAGGTTCTTGGTCAGCGGGTCTTCCTTCAGGTCACTAATCCGGCAGCGCGTGTACTTCACGCCGTACTTCTCACTGGCGCGGCGATAGTACTCTTCGTAGCCTTTGCCAAAGGCACGAGTGTCCATGAAGAACACCTGGCAGGTGACCCCATCGCCGCCGTTGCCGCCCCGGGCCTCGGCCCTGCCATGCTCGATGGTCATAATGGCTTCCTTAGCGGCGTACATGCAGCACACTGAGGAGCAGTAGTCGTGGGTCTGATCCCGACTGCCTACGCACTGCAGGAACGCGATCCGCTTGGGGCCAACGCCATCAGAGGGGCGCCGGACATGACCTCCTGTGGGGCCACTGGCCGACAGCATGCGCTCATATTGCAGAGCGCTAACCACGTTCGGGTAGCGCCCCAGCCCGTACTCCTCGGAGAGCCGAGCGTTGTAGACCTGATAGCCAGGCGCGAGGATGATGGCCCCGACCTGCACCTCGACCATCTGCTCGGTTTGCTCGAAGTTGATCGCCCCGGGGCCGCAGAATTTCTCGCAGGCCCGACACTTGCCCTTGAGGAAGTACGCACACAGCTCCGGGTCGATGACGGGGACGTTGGGAACGGACTGGGGGAAGAGTCTATAGATGGCCTTGCGCTTACTCAGGCCCACATTGAACCCGGAGTCCGTCGTCCAGGGGCATTTCTCCGTGCACAGACCGCAGCCGTTGCACTTGTCCAGATCAACATAGCGGGGCTTCTGCCTGACAGTGACCCTAAAGTCTCCGGCGTGGCCCTGGATGCCCACGACGTCGCTGTAGGTCATGAGCTCGATGTTGGGGTGTCTCCCCGTATCGACGAGCTTCGGGGACATGATGCACATGGCGCAGTCGTTGGTTGGAAAAGTCTTGTCAAGCTGCGCCATCCTTCCGCCGATGGCGGGTTGGGTCTCCACAAGGTAGACCCTGAAGCCTTGAGCGGCCAGGTCCAGCGAAGCCTGCATACCAGCGATGCCGCCGCCGACCACCATGACAGCGCCGGTGGGGGCCTTCTGCTCAGGCTCGGGAGCTGTTCTTGGGCCGCTCATCACGCTCTTCTCCCCGCGTCCTCCCAAGCCTCACAGGCGATTGCCCATCCCCGCTCACTAGCCCTAAGGTCGGCGGCGCTCACGGCTCAGCGCAGACTCCTGCCGCCCGTTTCGCCGACTCGACCGTGTTGTACATCAACATGGTGATCGTCATCGGGCCGACGCCCCCAGGCACCGGCGTGATGAAGCTCGCCTTCTCCTTCACTCCTTCGAAATCAACGTCGCCGACGAGGCGGAAACCGCTCTTCTTGGTCGCGTCCTCAATCCGGTTGACGCCGACATCTATGACGGCGACGCCATCCCTGACCATGTCGGCCGTGATTGTGTTCGGCCGGCCGGCCGCAGCGACGACGATGTCGGCCTGCTTCGTGTGATAGGCGAGGTCCCTGGTCCGGGTGTGGCAGACGGTCACCGTGGCGTTCCCCGTCGAGTTCTTCTGGACCAGCATGTTCATCAGCGGCTTGCCGACTATGTTGCTCCGTCCGACGATCACCGTGTGCGACCCCTCCAGCTTCACCCCGCTGCGTAGCAGCAACTGGATCACGCCGTGGGGTGTGCAAGGGAGGAACGCCTTTTCGCCCACTACCATCTTACCGACATTAGTGGGGTGGAAGCCATCGACGTCCTTGTTTGGGTCGATGGCCATCAGCACCTCCGCCTCATTCAGGTGGCTCGGCAACGGCAACTGAACCAGGATGCCGTTGATCTTGGGATCGGCGTTCAGCCTCTTGACTACCGCCATCAGCTCTTCTTGCGTGGTGTCCGCCGGCAGGTGGTTGTCATCGGAGTAGATGCCCAGGTCGCAGCAGGTGCGTTCCTTCGCCGTCACGTAGGAGACCGACGCCGGGTCCTCTCCCACCAGGACCACGCCCAGCCCGGGGACGATTCCCTTGGCGGCCAGCCCCGCTACCTCTTCCTTCAGCTCGGCCCTGATGCACTCAGCGACCTGCTTGCCGTCGATGATTGTCGCAGTCATACCCCGTCTTCCTTTCCCGACAGTCCCTGCCGCTCGGCCGGAAATAAGTGAGGGGCCTTAGAACAGGCCCCTCACCCTTCCCGTCTCGACGTCGACGTCGATGCCTCTGTACGCCGGGTCTGAACCGGTACCGGGCAGCAGAGAGATGCCGCCCGCAACCGGAACGATGAAGCCCGCTCCCTTAAAGGACATGATGTCCCGGACGGGGAGCTCCCACCCCTGGGGGCGTCCCTTGACATCGGGATCGTGCGATAGGCTGAGGTGCGTTTTCACCATGCAGGTGCCCAGTCGCGATACCTCCGGGTCGGCCTCGAACATCTTGGCCTTCTCCAGAGCCACATCGGAGTAGGTGACGCCGTCGGCGCCGTACACTTCCCTGGCGATCAAGTCGATCCTCTTCCGAAGCGGCGTATCCAGGTCATACAGGAAGCGGAAGTTGTTCTTCTCCTCACACGCCTGGACGACGGCCTCGGCCAGCTCGATCGCCCCGTCGCCACCCTTCAGCCAGTGCTCCGAGAGGGCGCACAGTGCCCCGTTCTCCTCGGCCGTGCGGCGCACGAGTGCGATCTCGGCCTCCGTGTCGGTGTGGAAGCTGTTGATGCAGACCACAGGCCGCACGCCCGCCTTCTTCACCGTCTCAATGTGAGCGATGAGATTCCCGCATCCCTTCTCCACCAGCGGCAGGTTCTCGCTGACGTAGGCTTCATCCAGCGGGATGCCCGGCTTCACCGTCGGGCCACCGCCGTGCATCTTGAGCGCGCGGATCGTTGCCACGATGACCACAGCGTTCGGCACCAGCCCGGAGAAGCGACACTTCAGGTTCCAGAACTTCTCGAAGCCGATGTCGACCCCGAAGCCGCTCTCCGTAATCAAGTAGTCCGCCAGCCTGGAGGCCAGACGGTCGGCGACGATAGAGCTCTGTCCGATGGCGATGTTGGCGAACGGCCCCGCGTGCACGAACACGGGCTGCCCCTCAACAGTCTGCATCAGGTTCGGCTTGATGGCGTTCACCATCCACGCCGTCATGGCGCCGTCGACCTCGAGGTCTGCCGTCGTGACCTCATTGCCCTTCTTGTCGTAGGCCACAACGACGCGTCCCAGCCGCTGCCGCATGTCGGCCAGGTCTTTGGCCACCGCCAGAATGGCCATCATCTCGCTGGAGACGGTGATCTGGAAGCCCGACTCCATCTCGAAGCCGTCCATCTTCCCGCCCTTGCCGATGGTGATGTTCCGCAGGGCCTGGGCGCAGAAGTCGATCACCCACCTCATCTGGACTTGCGCAGGATCGATGTCCAGCCGCCGCAGGCCGATCTTCGCCAGGCGCTCATCACTGTAGTTCGACTCGTGCTGCATCCGCGACGTGAGCGCAACCATCGCCAGGTTGTGGGCGTTGGTGATGGCGTTGATGTCGCCCGTGAGGCCCAGCGATAGGTCCGTCAGGGGAATGCACTGGGCGAGGCCACCGCCGGCCGCCGAGCCCTTGATGTTGAAGGTCGGGCCGCTGCTCGGCTGTCGAATGGTGCCGACGACGCTCTTCCCGACCTGTGCCAGCCCGTCGACGAGACCCATCGCTGTCGTCGTCTTGCCCTCGCCCAGGGGCGTCGGCGTTATCGCCGTGACATTCACGTATTTCGCCGTCGGGGCGTCCTTCAGACGCTCCAGCGCCCGTTGGTAGTCCACCTTCCCCACGTACTTCCCCATCGGAATCAGTTCCTCACCTTCCAGCCCAAGCTCCTGCCCGAGCTGGAGGAAAGGCTTCATCCACTCCTCGGCGGCCTCAGCGATCTCCCAGTCCTTCATCTTCACCGGGTTGAGTTCCGTTCTGGTTACCATCGGTCGAGCCCCTCCTTTTGTTTGTTGCCCAGTGGGCGTCTAGCCGTGCTGCAGGTATGCCTTGAGATAGGAGTCGCTGTAGATGCTCATGTTCATCAGCAGCTCCGCCGTGATCATCTCGTTCATCAGCACCTCATCCAAAGGGTCGTGAATGCTGGCGTCCATCCCAGCAGCGATGGCCATCACCAAGAATGCGCGGTTGATCAGGGACCGTTCCGTTGCCTGCTGGCTAACATTGCTCAGCCCAACCACCACGTGCGGCGGCGGGTCGGAAAGCATCTTGAACTGGCTGATCGTCTCCAGTGTGACGCGCGGCGAGTTCTGATCGGTCTTCACGGGAAGGATGATTGGGTCCAGGTAGACTTCTTCCATCGGCACATCGTTCTCCATAGCAGCGGAGACAATGCGCATCCCGATCTCCAGCTTCGCGTCCACCGTGTTGGCGATGCCATTCTCGTCGATGGTAAGCCCGATGATTCCAGTGCCGAACTCCTTGGCGAGGGGCATGAAGGCGTCGAGGCGGTCCTGGGCGCCAGTGGTCGAGTTTATGATTACAGGGCCCTTCACAGAGGCAACTTCGAGGCCCGCGCGCACGACATCGATGCTCGGGCTGTCGATGCTCAGCGGCTTGCCGGTGACCTCCCGCGTCGCCTCCACCATCCACCTCATAACCTCGGGCCGGTCAGCTTTGGCGACCCTGGTCCCCACGTTGATGTCCAGCACGTCGGCGCCAGCAGCAAGCTGCCTCTCTGCCATCTCCTGGATTGGCTTCTTGTCCTTGGCGGCGATGGCGTCACCAATCGACCGGAACATGCCGTTGATCCGCTCACCGATGACGATCATGGACTTCTCCTTTGCCTAGATTCCTGATGGACAGCGTGGCAAGTCCCATCACGGCTTCATCAGTTCCGCGATCACTTTCTTGAGGGCAGCAAGGGCCTTTGGGTGTCGCATCACAATAATGTCGGCTCCGGCCTGAAGCAGGCTGACCGCCGTCGTCAGCTCCCACAGCGGGCCGCGCTCCTGCTCATCTCCCCACTGGGGGAACTCTTCGGCCGTCGCCTTCGCCTCCTTGGCCCGCCACGCTTCCTGGCCTACCTGGCAGATGACCGGCATCGCCATCATCTTGTCGCCGCCCAGCGCAGCAAGACGACCCCGCTCCTGGATCGAATAGACGTACTCCATCCCGTAGCCAAGGGCGCCGGTAGCAGGGAACATCACCATGCGCTCCAGCGGGAATCCCATGTCCGACGCCAGGATGTTGACCTGCTTGGCTATGTTGATGTCGATCGGGCTCTCCCCAATCAAGTTATGCCTGTCGGCAAGACAGGCCGCCGTGAGTGTCTTGTAGTTGTCCTCTTTGACAGTGCCTATCAGGCAGCGCTCCCCCGCGGCGACCTGACTGCACTTTGGGAGCACGAGGTTGTCCTTCTCATCGTGACCACCGCCCCAGATTATCAGCGGCAGGCCCGTAGCCTGCAGCACCGATTTCACCACCGCGGCGGCAGCGTCCGGGGAGGCATCGCCGAAGTCCGGGTGGGTACCCTTCAAAGTCAGGCAGATCATCTCCGCCCCGAACTTCGCCTCGCATGCCTTTGCCCATTCCGCCGGAGAGTTCACCACATCGCCCAGCGCCTCCATCAGCGGCGGCGCCCAGTCGGTGGGGACGCAATCCCAGACCTCCATCGCGACAACCGTTCGGTTGGGCATAGGCGCCTCGAAATGCATGTAGGGCAGCGATTTCTCGCCCCCTACCTTCACCACCGACTTGCGCGTCCCTCCCTCATCGGGCCCCGCGCCGATCGTCACCTCATTGATCGCCATCGTCCATCTCTCTGTTGCTTCGGGCAGAGGCATCAGCTTCTTCCTCCCTCAATGAGTTTCTCCACTATTTGGTCCACGGCCGCCGCGGCAACGGAATCCGCCGGCAGCTTCAGTAGAGACTCGTCTTGCGATTCATATCGCAGGACAGCTTCATCCCTCGGCACGACGCCGATCGTCTCGAGGCCAACTCCTTCGATCTCAGCCTGGACCGCCGCATCCGGCACGCCGTTCGCGCGGTTCAACACCACGTACTCAGCCCCGATCCTGAAATCGAGGCTTTGGGCCAGCTCCTTCAGCCTGGCCACCGCGCGGGCGCTGCTGCGGCTCGGCTCGCAGACAAACAGCATGACGTCCACGCCGGCGTTGGTTCGACGGCTCAGGTGCTCCATCCCGGCCTCGTTGTCGATGACTACCGCCCTGTAGGCGCCACCCAGGCCGTCGACGAAGGAGCGCAAGAGGTTGTTGACGGCGCAGTAGCACCCAGGGCCCTCCTGCCGGCCCATCGCCAGCAGATCAAACCCGACGCCCTCGATGATTGCACTCTGCACTTCCATCTCCAGCAGGTCGCGCTTGGCCACACCCGCAGGCGCGTTATGCATCAGACCTACGCTCTCCTCTCGTATCTGGCCGAGCGTGCGGTCAACCTGCACACCGAGCTTCTCATACAGACAGGTGTTGGGGTCCGCATCCACCGCCAGCAGCGGCCTACGCCCGCGCGCCAGCAGGCTACGTATGAGAAGGGCCGCGATCGTCGTCTTGCCGACGCCGCCCTTTCCCGCAACCCCAACGATCACTTGTCCACTCAACCTTAACGGACGGCGACCCGCGGGCGCTGCTCCCTCTCAACGGAAGGGAACTTCTCGATGTTGGTGTGGGGCAGGAACAACGAACCCGTGAACTCGTTCATGAACTCCGGGTCGGTGCTCAACTCAAAATGAGTCATGTTCGGCGCGATCCTCTTCTCCATCACGTCGAAGGCCTGCCGCGAGAGCAGCGCCATCTTGGCGCCTTGAAGCGAGCCGTTGCCGATGAACTGAAAGCGCTCGATCGGAAGATCGGGCAGCAGCCCAATGCGTATGGCCTTGCGCACGTCCAGGTAGCTGCCAAACCCTCCGGCCACGTACACGCGCCGAACGTCGCTGAAGTCCAGGCCGGTGTGTCGCAGCAAGGCCTCCGCCGCCGTGTAGATCGCGCCCTTGGCCCGAATGAAGCTGCCGATGTCGGCCTCGGTAATGATTATGTCCCGCCCCAACGCGGTAGCACTGCCCGGCAGGACCGCGAATTCCGCCTGTCCTCCATCGCGGCTCAGACGCGTTCCGCACACCTCGGGCACGAAGCGGCCCGTTCGGTCGATGCATCCCACACGGAGCAGCTCCGCCACTAAGTCGATCAAGCCGGAGCCACACAACCCCAGAGGCTTGCCTCCGCCAATGACACCGCACTCTGTGACCTGGCAGCCCTCTCCAAAGGCGACGTGCTCGATGGCGCCGTGCGTGGCCCGCATTCCGCTGGTGATGCCACCGCCCTCAAACGCGGGACCCGCCGAGGCGGAGCAGCAGGCAAGCCAATCCCTGTTGCCCATCACTATCTCGCCGTTCGTCCCCATGTCGACAAGCATCGACACTTCATCAGAATCGTTCATGCCGCTGACCAGCACGTCGGCCACAAGGTCACCGCCAACATAACTGGCGATCGACGGAATGACCCCCAACAGCCCTCGGGCATTGACCTTGATGCCCACCTCGGCGGCCCGGATCACGGGAGCAAACGAGGTCGATGGGACATAAGGCTCGCGGCGGATATTGGCCACCTCCAGCCCAAGCAACAGGTGCGTCATGGTGGTGTTGCCGGCACACATGACGTAAATGATATCGTGAAGCCGCGTCTTCGTCTCCACCGTCAAGGCGGCTATCAGATCATTGATGTCGTTCACGACACACTGCCGAAGGGTCTGCAGCTTCTCATCCGTGTTGGCGTACATGATGCGACTGATGATGTCCTCGCCATAGCTGATCTGTGAGTTGTACTTGGCTTGGGCCCCCACAGTCTCCGATGTGGCAAGGTCAACGAGGTGCGCATCCACCGTGGTCGTGCCCACGTCCACGGCCACGCCGTAGTTGCGTAACGAGGTATCACCGGGCTCGATCTGCAGGACCTCTACCGTGCCCCCACGCTGCCCTACAGTGACGGTTACGCGCCAATTGCTCGCGCGCAGCAATGTCGGCATCTGCCTCAATATAGACAGGCCGGTCTGCATAATGGGAATGTCACGATGCCGGCGCAGCTCACGATAGATCCTCTCCTGGTCGCTGACACTGTCGTTCAGCGTCGGAGGCGGCAAGAGAAGATAATCTTTCCGTGACAGCGGCTCATAGGCATAGGGCGCCCCATCTCCGACCCACTGGGAGACGGGCGCAAAGCGGGCGGCGTCCTCTGCCGCCAGCCGGGGGATCGCCCCGACTCGCGATTCCAGGGGGACTTCTATGACAACATCGCTATCGGGATAGGTCTGACAGGCCAGCGCGAACCCCCGCTGGATCTCGCGCCGCGTCAGGAACTCGTTCGGCTCCGCGGTAACCTTGCCCGACCTGACGATCACCCGACACTTACCACAGACACCATCGCCGCCGCAGATGCTATTGATCGGCACGGCAGCGGCGGTCGCCGCCTCCATGATCGTCTTGCCGGGGGCGATCTCTACCGACTTCTCTTCAGGTAGAAAGGTTACCGAGAATGTCTTCACGCTCCGGTCCACATTGTCTTCAGGAACTTCGGGATGCCGCTGGCCTCCCGCGGACCCACGATCACCTCCCAGCCCGATTCGTCCTGCAGCGCTCCGCTCATTGCTGCCACATAGCCGGGAATGATCACCTTCTTATGGCTAACCTTGTCCTTCAAGGCATCCGACTTCAGAAGCGCAGCCACGCCTTCCGCTGTCAGCTTGTCCGACGCGAACGCGGTCAACACCGATGTCCCCTCGGTGTCGACGACGCCGATGTAGGCGGGCACGCGGCTGGCCTCGACCTCACCCTCCACCGTATAGTAGGTCAACGAGAAGTTCGTCGTGATCAGCACCGGCGACTTCGGGGTAGCGGCGCCGATCTCGTACACCGCTGGCTCGACCTGGATCGGCTTGCGCGGATCCGTGAAAACGTTCTGCCGAACCGTCAGGAGCGGCAGGATCTGCTCGGCGCTGGAAAGGCCGGTCACAACGATGCCGGCGTACTTGGCGATGTACGTGGCCGCCTGTGCGACCTCCTGGAAGACATCTTCGCCCGCGGCAAAGGCCATACAAGGATAGCCCAGGTCCCTCGCCCCCTTCTTCAAGGCAAGGCGGCGAATCTTGGTTAGGGTCTGGAGAGTAGCAGATAGCCCGTCAGCAGTGACATCCAGCACCAAGTCCTCTACACCGGCGGCCTTGACTTTCCCGCTGAGCTCCGCCAGCGCCTCCAGGTCCGGCGCCTTCAGCGCCAGGGGACATCCCTTCTCCTTCGCGAGTTGGGCGAACTCCTCCCAGTTATCCGGCCGAGCGGCGTGGATCAAAGGCCTCTTGTCGGCGCACGCTTCCAGGCCCGCCGCCACGTGGGCAGCCCTCTCGGCGACAAGCACCAGCGGCAGGTCCAGCTTGGAAGCGACCTGCACAGCCGCCTTGAAGCGACCGGCGTCGCAGCTCGCGTTCTCAACGGCGACCACGTCCGCGCGGATATCCATCCCGATCCGAACGAACCTCAGAGCACCGATCGCCGCCACGCGCGCGACCAACGTCTCGGCGTCGAGGTCATCCGGAACGCGCACGGCAATGCCCGGCGGGTGATGGAACGTCTCCTCGTGACGGAACATGACCGTCTCGTTGCCGATCTCCAGCTTGTTCTCACCGCCACCGATCGTCACAAGCTTAATGGGCGGCGCCGAGGCCCCCTCGAGCGTGGCCTTCGACTCATCGCTAACGTATGGGCACTCGTCGATACGGGCCTGTTTCTGTGCGAGCTTCATAGCGAAGGCCAGACAGGTGGGACAACCACACTCTTTGCAGCCTCTCTTCTGAGGCAAGAGCTTTAGGATATCAAGAGCTTTTAGGGCCATTCTCG
>Ga0153915_10004844_pt1 | contig 12464 bp, 8 predicted proteins | sample Opewatmetagenome_2_FD_107003 | JGI IMG/M metagenome (GOLD analysis project Ga0153915, IMG submission 107003) | Freshwater wetland microbial communities from Ohio, USA - Open water 3 Core 3 Depth 3 metaG | ecosystem: Environmental > Aquatic > Freshwater > Wetlands | place: USA: Ohio, Lake Erie... | reverse complement strand
GTTTTCAGACCATCTTCTGAAGTGGTCAAAGAAGGACGGATTTTACACTTCGTTTCAGGTTATGGGAGGTTTGTGGTCGACGATAAAGATAATTCTATTTATTTTTCTTTAGAATGTAGAAGCCGTAAACTCCATCAATTTGTAACTCATTGATGGAATCTTCACTTCCTAAGAATTTGTAAGTAGAAGAGCTTTTATCAACCCATAAATTTTTATTAAGATAATTAAGGTATATAGGCTCACTATCATCGATCTTTAGTAGGATAACGGAATCATTTTTAGTTACATTCGCAATCATATCCCGCCCACTGCCATGGCCTTTATATGTACCTGTGAATTTTGACAGGTCACCACTATATGCATGTAATTCATTTGAAGGTTTCCCAAATATAATTTCTGTGATAAAGTCTGCTACCTTAACAGGTGAAACAGAACCAGTGGAATTAATCAAAACAATAATAGAGATATTTTCATTTGGGAAGTACCTGTTTTCTGAAAGAAACCCATTGATACCTCCTGCATGCTCAAACATCTTTCTTCCATTGTGGTCTGTAACAGTTATTCCTTTGGCATAACGAGTTAGAGTTCCATCATTAAGTCTAAAAGGTGAAATATACTCCTGATACATACTATCACTTAGGATTTTACCATGATGCAAGGCATTATTCCAATTTACTAAATCTTCAACGGTTGAGCATAAAGAACCAGCCGCAAAAGGCCAGGTGTGATTCAAATATGCAGCGCGGACCAATCCGTCCTTATCTGTGTCATATCCATGTGCCCTGTTTTTTATTACTTTGTTTTCACTGCCATAATAGGAATTTGTCATTCCTGCTCTTTCAAACAGATTCTTTCGTACATATTCTTCGTATGTCAAGCCTGAAACTTTTTCAATTATAAGTCCTAACATAAAAAATCCTGTATTACTATAAATCAGCTCTTCGCCAGGATCAAAGTCATAAGATTTCTTTTCCATAATTCGAAGTAAAGTATCTCTACTGTATTTTTGCATACTAAGGATTCCAAATTCAGGCATCTCTGTATATCCTTTAATTCCTGAAGTGTGACTAAGTAGTTGCCGAACTGTAATCCTTTTCCCTTGAGTATTAAAGTTGATATATTTCGTTATCTCATCATCCAAATTAATTTTACGATTTTCTGCCAGTTGGAGTATTGCCGCCGCTGTAAATTGTTTTGTTATAGAACCAATCTCGAAAGAAGCATTTACAGGAAGTTTTACATCAAATTCGAGATCAGCGAATCCATAACTTTTTAACAATATTTTTTCATCTCGTTTAAATACACCAATTGCTATTCCTGCAATTTTTGAACTATCAATGTAGGTTTTAATCAAACTATCGACATGACTTTCCAAGTTTGAAACTGGTTTAGTCTGCGCTTCCTTTTTGGTACATGAAGAAAATAATAGAACCAAAACAATAGGAAATAAAATTGATTTCATAAATTTCTTTTTTATGGTTAGCACATAATGATTTTTTTAAAAGGCGACTAATATCTTATCAATTATATCATTAACCTTTTACTATTCTTTTGGATGTATCTATGAGGACTACTGTCCATAGGTACATATCCGTCACATAACTATTATATTTAAGCTAAATTACTACTTTTTAACAATTAATTAGAGAATTAAATATTCTCCAAAGTGAGGTTGTGTTCCTACAAATCTTGAGTTGAATCCTTGTTGTTTCCAAATGTATGTTAAGTGTTCTCAGACCTTCTTTTGAAGTGGTCAAAGAAAGACGGATTTTGAAGAAAATCACTACTATGATCCGTCTAGAGGTGTCTTTTGTTTGAAAAACCCCAAGTGTTAGTATCTGGGGCGAGGAGTTGATGGAAAATCGGTTTTATTTAACCTTTAACAGAATATCACAAAAATACATTGCCATAGGCTCATAAGTTAACAGGAACTTGTTACGTGGCTGATTGAGAATTTAATTTTTAATTTAGTTCTTTTAAACTATTTACAAGTATCATGGAATAATGTTAAAAGTACTTGCAATCATAATCTGGGTGATGACGCAGCAAAGCCATTTAACTATGACAGGTATCAACTTTGTTGAGGGTACCGATTCTTTAAAAGTAAGTTGCAGGATGTTTTTCGATGATTTTCTGAAAGATCTGCAGACAATAGATGACGACAGAAATTTGAAAACAATATTCAGCAAGCAGCCATTCCCCCCAGATCTTATTAACTTCTACTTTAATTCAAAGGTCTCTATTTATGTGAACAATAAACTGTTGACAGGGAAACTACTCACAGCTAATCTCACTGATAATGAATTCATAATAAATCTGATTTATAAAGTAGATAAAAAGCCAAAGATTATAACTGTCAGGAATATGATTCTTACAGGGTGGTTCAGTGATCAGACAAATTTAACCATAATAAGAATAAACAATTATGAGAAGGGGATTAGGCTTACCCCCAAACATCTTGAAGAGACGATCACCATTAATTAAATAAAGGACATTTAGGATCTGCACAGAATTATCTGCAGTCTCACCTGTTAAAAGATAGGATTTCTTTAAAGTTTTCGCAAGTAAGCCTCACTGCTTCCTCATTTTTATTAATCTTGATAAAGATCATATTGGTCTGATCGCTGTATAATCCAATTAATACCTGGTTCCTGATCTTGATCTTTTGGGGATTTTTGTCTGAACGGTAAAGAAGGTTCAGGAAGATTTCATTGTCCTGAATGCTCAAATTCAATACTTTCCCAGCTAGTAATTTGTTATTTATGTTGATTTGGACTTTATCATTGAAATATTTGCTTATAAGGTCAGCAGGGAAGGACTGGCCAGCAGATAGTATTTCAAGATTACAATTTGGATCATACAATTTGTAATCCCTTAAAAAGTCATCATAATACATTCTGAAAAAGACCTTTAAGGAATCGGAATCCTGAACCTGTGTAATTGTTGTCAGTGTTACATGTACAGGATGAAAATTCAGCAGGATCGGTAGAATGAATAATTTTAGCATTTGAATTTTATACTATTTCTTTCGACTGATTTCAACAATATCAAATATTTCATTCCTGTTCCATTCAACCCAGTATTTCAATGCATTATGTCGGATAAGTTTCCAGTACCCATCGTCCGTTAATCCAAATTTCATTATACCTTCCTTAATATCTGCATTCACCTGTTCGAGATATTCTTTTTTAAGGCTTATCCTGAAAGAACGATCTTTGTAGGTAAATACTGCTGCAGGTTCTGTTTTTCTCTGCTTGGCCAGATGGATTGTTCCCATCCCGAGAGTTGCACCTGTACTTACCTGTATGCCATCGTTCAAACAACTGTATGGTGGTTTAGTTCCTGCATATGTTGCTACTTCAAGCTGGTCTGCACCAACACCAAACAACTCTCTTGCTTTAATACCCATTTTAGCACCAACTATTGAGAATACACCTAGGTGCCTGTGAAACTCATCCGTCATTACATTGGCTTTCCATTCATCATAACCATATCGGTCAATTACCGAATCCATTATATGGCGGACATCGTAGTTGAACAGTTCCCTCTGCACAGGGAACCTGTTAAAAACTATATTCCGATCCGAAACGTAATTCCCATTTATCATATCTCTGTAGGCTTCTCTTACTTGATGAACATCATAATCAAAATTATACCTGACATTTAACCTATCTGTAATAATATTGATGTCAAATAGTTCTGGGTTTGTCAGGTAAAGCGCTACAAGATCATCAGAAAGACTGAAATGGTTTTGCTGTAATTTTTCCTGTACCAATTGTTGACTAAACACATTTCGTAAGACAGCGGCAAGTTTGGTTTTCGATGGCATGCAAAGGTTGTATAATGATGAATCGAAATATGCGTCGCCCTTGCTCAAATTTGAAATGACTTCTATTCTTACATTGGAGTTGAAAACAAAATCTGCACTCTCCTTATCACATTCATAATTAAATCCCTGCAATGGCCATACGGAATCGTTATACCAGATAATCCGTTCGACCTTAGGTAACAAGGTTGTATCCTCTTTTATTGTCCGTGCAACATTCGTTAGTGAACCAAGACAGATCAGGATAATTTTTTCATTTTCACTTTGGAGTACATCTAATAGAAATTTTGATGCATTCAAATTAGTTGCATTATACGCTATCTGACTGCCCCAACTTATGTTCTTATTAAAATCACGCCATGGAGGATTTACACCAGCTAACAGGTCACCGCAGGCAACAGGGATATTCCTTTTAAATTCATTTAGTAAAGAACAAACTTTCTCCTTACCATCCTTGGGGGCTAATGAACCATCGGAAGTTAATATTGCTTTGATCGTTATCTCAGGTCGGGATAACAATAAACTTAATGCTCTCATGTCATCGATGCCACAATCGGTATCAATAATAACTGTGTGATTTAATTTAACAGGAAGTGGTTGCGACCATGCTATTGAAGTGATTAAGCCAGCCAGAAGGGAAATAATAACTTTCTTCATTGTTTTTCTATGTCTGGTACTTCTTATATTTAATGTATTTAAAAAATTATTAATGAGAATGTCTGTACTCTTTAATCCATGATTATAAGCATGTTCATAGATCCGATGAGCACTTTCGAGGAGCCTATCAGATATCAAAAATAGTTGAATAATCGGGATTCTTCGTTCACGTGCCAATGACTTAGCTGATCAAACCTAATCATGCTCCCAATCCATGAGTTAAATCCTTGTTGTTTCTTAATGTATGTTATGTGTTTTCAGACCTTCTTTTGAAGTGGTCGAAGAAGGACGGGTTTCCCACTTACTGTAAGGTTACAGGAGGTTTTAATCTTCTCTCATAGAAAACGCATCCAATCATATTACCTCCAAACTCTACCAGTTTGTTCCTGGGTTATTCTGGTCAATTCTGGGATATTTTTTTGGGATTGTAAAGGGAAAGGACGGTAAAAGATGATCTCCCTATAAAAGTCTTTAAAACAATTCCCAGGATAATCTTTGAATACCTTCACCTTCTCACCAATTGTCAATAATGTTTATTATCACTTTTTATCACGAGTATATGTAAGTACATTAACTACTTTATTATTTTCTGAATAAGTACATATGCTCAAATCAGGTGATTTTATTTCCCATTCCCATTTTATGGTAGCTTTTTCGGGATTAGAAATATCCTGAAATGGAACTTCCTTACATATGTTTTTCGAAGTGAACCAAAATGCAACCATAATAATTTCTGGAGATGAATTCGAAATTGCACAAGCTATGATTTTATCGGTTGCCTTATCGTACCCCCAAATTGACTTTATTGAATTGAGCACCTTGTCTTTGGTGAAAATCGTTATATCATCTTCTAAAGCTGTTCCGAAAGGTCGAATATCCTGAATTTCAAATGTATCTTTGCTAATTTCAGTCTTCCAAGTGCCTACCCACTGTTTCATTAACTCAACTTGATTAAGTTCTATCTGTGAAGTTTGAGCCTGCATTCCATTTGGACAGATTAACAGAAGTATAGCAATTATTGAATTAAAACAAAATGTTTTCATATAATTGAGTTTTAGTTAAAGGTTAATGCAATTTACACCAATAAAAAACTGAAGTCAAATAAATCAAAGTCACCTCTTTATAAATCATGGATTTTAAAATCGATTACATTGAATAAGGATAGAAGGAGGAAGTCAACTATAAATGAAAGGAGTCAAATCCTCCTTGTTTTGTTATGTATGTTAAGTGTTTTCAGACCTTCTTTTGAAGTGGTCAAAGAAGGACGGATTTTGAACATTCTGTTTAAGTTCAAATGAAGAGTGGTGTTCGCTTACACCATTCCCATTCTAAAACAATAACCACAGAATGCTGAAACAAAATCTCAAAAAAAATCGTATATTCAAACACTCTTATATTGAAAAGAGGAAAGGACTTCATGAATAAGACACAAAGATTCATATTTCTGTTTTCAATAGTATTGGGGACATCATGTCTTACCAGATGTGAGAAAAAGAGCGATTTACCGACGGATGGTGACGGGAACGAATACCATACTGTGGTAATCGGGACCCAGACCTGGTTAAAGGAGAATCTGAAAACTACAAAATATTGTGGAGGTGCTCCGATAAGTCTTGTAACTGATAATTTAAAGTGGGAAAACTGCAAGGTTGCAGCCTACTGCTGGTATGACAATAACAAAGTTTGGAATGATATATATGGTGCTTTATATAACTGGTATGCGGTCAGAATTGGAGTGCTCTGCCCTGTTGGATTTCATGTTCCAACAATTGAGGATTGGACAACATTGGCTACTTATTTAATTGATGCTCCAGAAGCTGTTAAACAAAGTTTTCAAGCTCTTTCGATGGGTAAGCGGTCATGGAATGGAGATTTTCTACCAATTTTTAGCTGGTGGGTTTCTGCTCAGGAGGAATCAGAAAATTATGCATGGAGAGCTACTGATGACTTTTCATTAAACCCCATGCCTAAAGCGACAGGCTATCATGTTCGTTGTATTAAAGATAATTAACTGCTGATATTATTTCTTCTAACTAAAACAGCCAGACCTATCAAACTGACCACCCAAATTTGGAGTTAAACCCTCTTTGTTACACTATGTATGTTAAATATTATCAGACCTTCTTCTGTAGTGGTCAAGGAAGCACGGATTTTGAACACAGGATTGCTGGTAATTCTCACCAAACACCGCCAGTTTGATTCTGGGTGATTCTGGGACATTTTTTCGTGCTGGTAAAGGAAAAGGTTGGCCAAGAATGATCTGTCGTTAAAAGTCCTTTAAACATATTCCAAGACATTTTTGGGATTCCATTACCTTCTCACAAACTGAAAGAAAATTGACTTTGATTTAAATAAGGATTAATTTTGATAATGAAATAATTACACCTCAGATGCCAAGCATTATTGAAGGATATAATTACGACATCTTTATCAGCTACCGCCAGAAGGACAACAAAGGCGACAGGTGGGTAAGTGAGTTTGTTGAAGCTCTGAAGACAGAACTCGAATCTACCTTCAAAGAAGAAATCAGTGTTTACTTTGATATCAATCCTCATGACGGACTATTAGAGACACACGATGTCAATGCATCTCTGAAAGAGAAGCTGAAGTGTCTGATTTTTATTCCAATAATATCTCGAACCTATTGCGATCCGAAATCTTTTGCATGGGAACATGAGTTTAAAGCGTTTGTGGAACTGGCTTCTAAGGATCGATTTGGATTAAAAGTGAAACTGCCAAATGGGAATGTGGCAAGCAGGGTGCTGCCAGTTCAAATACATGGCTTAGATGTGGAGGATAAAAAACTGTGTGAAGAAGTTTTTGGCGGATTCATGAGGGGTATAGAGTTCATTTATAAAGAACCTGGAGTAAACAGACCTCTTCGGTTTAATGAAGAAAATCCACATGATAACCTGAATCATACTATCTATCGTAACCAGATAAATAAAGTTACCCTAGCCATTAAGGAAGTCATTAACAGCTTGCTACTTCTAGATGGAATCTCCAAAAAAGCAGAAGAAACAGAGCATATACCTATAACAATACTTGGGGAAAAAACTCACATTGATGCTAAGATACACTCAAGAAAAAGAAAAATCAATAAGGTTTTTAGCGCAAAGTCTAAAACGCTCTACAAAATAAATTTGGCGAAAATCTATAAAACTTCATTAATTATTTTAGTAACTGGAATAATTATAATCGCAGGAATTACTATTACAAAACTAATTTACAACCAGAAGAAAAGAAGTTATGCACGAAATGTTTTAATACCAGAGATCCAAAAGTTAGTTGATGAAAATTTCACACCTCCTTGCAGCGCTTTTAACCTGGCAATAGAAGCAGGTAAATATTTACATGACGATTCTTTGTTATTGAAATTATGGCCGAAGATTTCTGCTGAATACTCTCTGCACACAAAACCTGAAAGGGCTAAATTATTTTGGAAAGATTATACCCGCCCACAGGATCCATGGAAACTTGTTGGTATTACTCCCCTCGAGAATTTTAGACTTCCTCTTGCCTACAAAAGAATTAAAATTGAGAAGGAAGGATTTGAAACTATTGTTTTAACATCCTTGTCATTACTTGGCCTTGGTACAAAAGAATCAGTTAGACTTGATAGTACAGGTACTTTACCACAAAATATGGTTCGTGTATTATCCCGCATTGCACCGAGAAGCAATATGGGTCGCGTAAAATATGCAGGAAAAATGGTCGGCGAGTTTTTAGCAGATAGATGTGAAGTGACAAATAAAGAATACAAGCAATTTTTAGATGCAGGGGGCTATTCCACAAAGAGTTTCTGGAAATATCCATTTTATAAAGATATGGAAGAAATATCATGGGATTCAGCAATGAAGATTTTTATTGACAAAGCAGGAAAACCTGGACCTGCAGGGTGGGAAGTTGGCAGCTATCCTTCAGGAGAAGGAAATTACCCTGTAACAGGAGTTTCATGGTATGAGGCTGCAGCTTATGCAGAATTCTGTGGAAAGAGTCTTCCTACTGTTTACCACTGGAGTGTTATTGCAGAAACTGCCAATGGCATGTATATAATTCCATTCAGCAATCTCAATGGTAAATCTATTGTTCCTGTGGGCAGTATGGAAGGAATGAGTTCCTATGGAATCTATGATCTTGCTGGGAATGCAAGGGAATGGTGCTTCAATGGGAATGGAATAAAGGGAGAGCATTATAATGTCGGCGGAGGATGGAACGATCCACTTTATTCTTTTCATGGGGCTGGGACCCAACCAGGTCTTGACAGATCACCTTCTAATGGATTCCGATGTATAAAAGTATTGCCAGGGGACAGTACAATAAACAACCTGATTGGATCAATTAATCAGCCTCAAACAGAATACTATAAAGAAAAGCCAGTTGATGATAAAATTTTTAACATTTTAATAAGGCAATATGACTATGATAAAACGCCCTTAAATGATGAAGTTACTTACACAGCTGATTCAGTTTATTGGAAAATTGAAAGAGTGTCATTGGATGCGGCCTATAATAATGAAAGGTTTGATGTTTATCTCTTCATTCCAAAAAGTATAAAACCCCCATTTCAACCTGTCATCTATTTCCCTGGCTCCAATGTTATTTATCTTAATAAATTCTCAAATTCTTATTTAACAACATCAGATTTCATTGTTAAAAGTGGACGGGTATTGATATGGCCTGTACTTAAAGGAACTTTTGAAAGAAAAGATGAATTAAATTCTGACTTACAGGAAGAAACAGTTTTCTATAGGGACCATGTTATAATGTGGCGAAAAGATATTAGCAGAACAATTGATTATTTGGAAACGAGAAATGATATTTTAATTGATAAATTAGGATATTACGGTGTAAGCTGGGGCGGATTTATGGGAGGCTTGATACCCGCAGTTGAAAAACGGATTAGAGTGGTAGTTTTGCATGTTGGAGGAATAGATAGGAACAAAGCCCTTCCAGAAGCTGACCAGATTAATTTCTTACCAAGGGTACTTCAACCTGTATTAATGCTCAATGGGAAGTATGATATGTATTTCCCTGAGGAGACATCACAAAAACCGATGTTTAATCTGCTTGGTACTCCCCAAAATGATAAAAAAATTATTATTTATGAGACAGGTCACAGAGTTCCTCGGTCTGATCTGATTAAAGAGACTCTGGCTTGGTATGACAAATATCTAGGACCTATAAATTAGTTAAGATGAAATATGGCAAGTCTCATCTTAGGATATGAATACGACATCTTCATCAGCTATCGTCAGAAAGACAACAAGGGCGACAGATGGGTGAGTGAGTTTGTTGAAGCTCTGAGTACAGAACTCGAATCCACCTTCAAGGAAGAAATCAGTGTTTATTTTGACATCAATCCTCACTATGGACTTCTTGAGACACATGATGTGGATGAATCTCTGAAAGAAAAACTCAAGTGTCTGGTCTTTATCCCTATCATCTCACGAACTTATTGTGATCCCAAATCCTTCGCATGGGAGCATGAGTTTAAGGCTTTTATAGAACAAGCTTCAAAGGACCAGTTTGGGTTGAAAGTAAAACTACCAAATGGAAATGTTGCAAGTAGGGTATTACCAATTCGAATCCACGATTTAGACAGTGTAGATATTAAACTTTGTGAGTCAGTATTGCGAGGAGTGATAAGAGGGATTGAGTTTATTTTTAAATCAACGGGTGTAAATCGACCATTAACTCAGTATGATAATCCAGATAAAAACCTTCATAAAACCTTCTATCGTGACCAAATTAACAAAGTTGCCAATGCAATAAAAGAAACTATCAACGGAATGAAAGGAGAACCGTTGGAATTTGAAGGCGAACCAAAAGAAGTTACTTCAACTTTCGAAAAACCAGATTTACAGGAAAAATCCATTGCAGTGTTACCATTTGTGAATATGAGTCCTGAGAAAGATCAGGATTATTTCTGTGATGGTATAACAGAAGAAATAATAAATGCCCTTTCACATATTGAGAACTTTAAGGTTATAGCCCGTACTTCTGCTTTTGCATTCAAGGGTAAACAGGTTGATATTCGTGAAATAGGGCGGATACTGGATGTTGAGAATTTACTTGAAGGTAGCATTAGAAAGGATGGGAACCAGCTTCGCATAACGGCACAGCTTATTAAGGTAACCGATGGTTCTCATATCTGGTCAGAACATTTCGATCGTGAAATAAAGCAAGTGTTTGCTATACAGGATGAAATATCGTTAGCAATTGTAGATAACCTGAAAATTAGACTTTTAGGTGAGACAAAAGCAATGGTTGGGAAACGGCATCCTGAAAATCTTGAAGCTTATAAACTGTATTTGAAAGGTACTTACTATTGGCAAATGCTTACACTTAAAGGGTATAAAAAAGCTTCAGAGTGTTTTGAACAAGCACTTCAAAAGAATTCGGAATATGCACTTGCCTATGTCGGATTGGCGTCAGTCAACATATACAGCACAAATTTTGGAGATGTTTCCCCAAACGAAGCTTTTCCAAAAGCAATTGAATATGCAAATAAGGCCTTGAAAATAGACAACACCCTTGCCGATGCCTATTCTGCGCTTGGTAATGTTAATATGTTTTATTATTGGAACTGGAAGGAAGCAGAACTGAATTTTAAACATGCTCTTCAGATAAATCCAAATTCATCTCAGATTCATATAGATTATTCTATTTTTCTTACGATTACCAGACGCTTTGAGGAAGCCATTTCTGAAACAAAACGAGCTCAGGACCTTGATCCACTTTCATGCTATATTAATACTCGAACAGCTGATACCCTTGAATATGCTGGTCAGCATGACAGGGCGAGGGAAGAATATATGATGACCCTAAAAATAAATCCGAATTATTTCTTTACACACTTTCAGCTCGGTTGGTTTTATTACTATGCTAAAGGGATGGTCAAGGAGTCAGTTGCTGAATACAAGAAGGCAGTCAAGCTTTCAGATGGAAATCCGTTCACAATAGCATGTCTTTCAAGTCGTTATTATCAAATAGGGGAAAAAGATAAAGCAGATAAACTATTTGAAATCGTAAAGAAAAGGTCAGAAACGGAATATGTGCCTGCGACAGCTTTTTATAGGAATTATAGAGTCCAAGGAAAAGAGGATCTGGCAATGGAGTGGCTAAAGAGAGCCTGCATTGAGCATGACACATTTCTTCCTTATTTCAGAATTTATCCTGCTTTTATTCCTGAAGGTTCAAAGTATATGAAGCTTGTAAAAGAAATGGGGCTGGATTACTAACTCCAAAAAAGTCCATTATCTAACAGCGCTTTGGACAAACCATATTTTCACCAGATTGGCCAGGTTGAAATCAAATATCAAGTAGAACATGAGATTATAAACGGAAAAACCTCAATCCTGACCATCCTTGGCCATCTTAAATTGACCACCCCAATCCTGAGTTAGATCTTTGTTTAACGTTATGTTTTGTTTTATCAGACCTTCTTTTGAAGTGGTCAAAGAAGGACGGATTTTACATTTTTGTATGATTTAGTTTTAAGAAAAGTTCGTCTATCAAAGCAGCTTGTGATTTATTTATTTTTAGTTTCCCTTTCGCAACATCAAACCATTCACCACGATCAATCTCAGGAAAAGACTGTTTTCTCCCTGATTTCGTAGGCCACTCAATTTCGAAAGTATTACTTTTAATTATTTGAGAATCAATATCCCCTTCACATGCATAGCAAAAGACTTGTTTACCACTTTTTTGTCGAATAGAAGTAAGCTCAATGAAATTCCCAGATAAAGGAATCCCAACTTCTTCTTCAAATTCTCTTTTCGCTGCATCCAAAGGATTTTCATCTTTAGTAAATTCTCCTTTGGGAATGGACCATGAATTTAAATCCTTTTTAGCCCAAAATGGTCCTCCTGGATGCACTAAAAGCACCTCTAATTTCAAATTAGTCCACCGATATAGAAGAATACCTGCACTTCTCTTTTCCATTATAAAATAATAATATTTGTTTTTATTTTTTTTT
>Ga0153915_10004843_pt1 | contig 12464 bp, 10 predicted proteins | sample Opewatmetagenome_2_FD_107003 | JGI IMG/M metagenome (GOLD analysis project Ga0153915, IMG submission 107003) | Freshwater wetland microbial communities from Ohio, USA - Open water 3 Core 3 Depth 3 metaG | ecosystem: Environmental > Aquatic > Freshwater > Wetlands | place: USA: Ohio, Lake Erie... | reverse complement strand
GGGACGTCATGAAGGAGTCGGCCCGCGCGGCCTGGACCTATGCCCGCTCGCACGCCTCCGGTCTGCACATCAAGGATGACATGTTCGATCGCGACGTGCATATCCATGTCCCCGCCGGCGCCATCCCGAAGGATGGGCCGTCCGCCGGCGTCACAATGGCCTCGGCGCTGGTCTCGGCGCTCTCCGGCCGCCCGGTGCGGCATGACATCGCCATGACCGGGGAAATCACGCTGCGCGGCCACGTCCTTCCGATCGGAGGCGTGAAGGAAAAGATCCTCGGCGCCGTCCGGGCCGGCATCACGAAGATCGTGGTTCCGAAGGACAACGAGCCGGATCTCGAGGATCTGCCGGAGGAGGTGCGGAAGACTGTCGAGGTGCACCTCGTCCACGAGCTGGGCGAAGTCCTGGCCCTCACGCTCCGCGGAGCGACGTACAAGGAGGGGCGCCTGCTCTTCGGCGACGAGAATCCGCGCGACGTGACGCCCCTGTCGCACTTCCAGCACTGAGGCGCGGCGAAGGCTGCTGCGCGGGAGGGAGAGGGGGCTCCGGGACATGCGGAGCCCCCTTTCGCTACCAGCTCGAGCCCCGGACGATTAGGTCGGCGGTGCGGTCCCGCCACACGGCCCGGTCTCCCCACGTCTGCGTCAGGGGATCGAGCACGAAATAGCCCAGGTGGAGCAGCAGCGCCTGCCGGGCATGCTGGAGCGGATCGATGTCGTCGCGGAAGAAACCGGTCGCCTGACCCTCGGTCAGGAGTGCCGCCAGCGGTCCCACGGCCTGGTCGAACCACGCGCCGCCCTCGGCCTGGACCAGGAGGCGCGTCAGCTCGGGATGCTGTGCGAGGTAGTCGAACTGTGCCTTGACCAGCCGGCGAAGCCGCTCCACCGCGGTGAGCCCGGCGAGCGGCAGGTTCGCCAGCGCCGACGCGACTTCCTGGCCCGCCTCCTCCAGTACCGCGTCGTGGAGGCCCTGCTTGGTGCGGAAGTAATAGTGAATCAGCTGCTTGTTGACCGCGGCGGCCTGCGCGATCCGCTCGGTCCGTGCTCCAGCCCGCGCGTGGCGGGCGAATTCCGCACGGGCCGCCGCCAGCAGCCGTTGCCTCGCGTCAGGATTGCGGTGGCTCACGGGGCCGGCTTCACGCGCATGATCAGGATGCGGCGGTCGGGTTGTCCTTGGCGTATTCGACCCGGTCCCGGCCCCCGGCCTTGGCCCGGTACAGCGCCTGATCCGCTTGCTGGGCCAGGGCGCTGGGCGTGATGCCGTCCTGGGGGTAGCAGGCGATGCCCATGCAGATCCGGATCGGGATCGTGCGGCCCTCGCCGATGGGAGCGGGCTTCTCGCTCAGCGCGGTGCGCAGCTTGGAGGCCAGGACTCCGGCGCCGTGGCGGTCGGTCCGGCGGAGGATCAGGCCGAACTCCTCACCCCCGTAGCGCCCGATGAGGTCGCTCGCCCGTGCGGTGGCCTGGAAGATCTTGCTGACGTGCAGCAGCACCTGGTCCCCGACGAGATGTCCGTACTGGTCGTTCACCCGTTTGAAGTGATCGACGTCGACCATGATGAACGCGAAGGTCTCGCCGTGCCTGCGGGCGTACTCGAGGGTGTGCTCCAGTTCGGCCATCAGGGTCGCGTGATTCAGCAGGCCGGTGAGGCCATCGCGGTGCACCATCTCGCGGAGTCGCCGCCCTCGCTCGGCGCGGTTGATGACGAGCTGGGTGAGCAGGTGCTGGTCGACGGGCTCGGCAAGGAAATGATCCGCGCCCGCTTTCAGCGCTTCGATCTGGGTCGCGATCGTGTCGTGCCGGGTGAGGAAGACGATCGGTATCAGGCCGAACCTCGGATCCTGGCGCACCAGCCGGGCCAGCGAGATGCCGTCGAGGCCCGGCAGGCGGATGTCCATCAGCAGAAGATCGGGGGTCTCGCGCGCCAGCATGTCCCGCGCAGCGATCCCGTCGCTGCAGTGGCTCACCTCGACGTTGGATTGCTCGAGCCACTCCACGATGGTGTGCGCCTCGAGTGGGTCCTCCTCGACCAGGAGCACGCGCGCCGGAGGCGCGCCGATGCGCGCCAGGGTCTTCGCGTAGCGCGGCAGCTCATTGCCGATCCGTTCGGCGGGCAGGATCAGATCGATCCCCGCGGCGATGGCGCGGACCGGATCGACCGAGCGTGCCGGATCGGCCAGCACGATCGCGCGGGGGCGCTTCGCGCCGGCGCCCGACCACGCGCTCGCGGTCGCGTAGGGGTCGTCTCCCTCGGGGTCCTTGACGATCACCAGTAGGTCGGGACGATCGGTCGCCGGCACCTGGGCGGGCTCGCCCCGGCCGGTATCGGTCTGGACCAGGTACCCGGCCACCTCGAGCGCGTGCTGGACCTGCTGGCGCAGGGGGGAAACGGGGGCGATGACCCTGGCACGCCAGCCGAAGTCACCGTGCTGCGCGGTATCCGGAGGGAGTCCGAGGATCCCGGCCGCGGTGTTGAAGGCGGCGCTCAGGCGGCCGACGGCCGAGTCCAGACGGCTCAGCGCTTCACGAGTAGGCGCCGACGGAGGCTCCTGCTTGAGCCACCGCTCGGTCTCCCGGCTGATATCGCTGATCTCCGGAAACCCATAGGAGCCACCCGAGCCGGCCAGCCGGTGGAACCGCATTTTCAGGGATTCTGCGGCGTCCGGCTCTCCGGCGCGGAAGGCGGTGATGTCCTTCCGGAGCTCGGCCAGGCGCCCCGGTGCCTCCGCGAGATACTCACGACGGAGCTCGTTGAATGCGTCCTCGAGTGGCTCTGTCATCGGCGGGAGCGAAGCTGGTCGAACGCGATGCGCGCACACTGGACGAAAGCGGGTGCGGTGCTCCAGTGACCGTGGACTTCGCTGCCCTGGCGGCTGCCCAGCAGGGCGCTCCGATCATCCTCGATCGCGATCAACGGCAACCCCGGCCACTCGTATCCCTCTGGGATCGTCTCGACGGCCGCGAAGGCCAGTTCGACCGGCCCGGCCGAGCAGAGCGTGACCTTCAGTCCCGCGGCCACGGCCCGCCGCAGGACCGGACTCAGCAGGGGATACGCCTCCGCTGGAGCCATCAGGGCGACCGACTGGCTGGCGCGGGCGATATCATGGGAGAGCAGCTGGAGGGCACCCTTCGGCGATTCGATCTCGACCACTGTGGGCGTGGCCGGAACCGAGAGGGCGTCCATCGCATGGCCGAGGCGCTCGAGGGCAAGCCCCTGACTGTTGGCGATCCGGGCAAGCAGCGTCGCCGGCGGTTCCGGGCGGAATCTTCGCGGCCGGCCGTCCTCGACCCGCGCCGCGCCCTTGCTCACCAGCCCCTCGAGAGCGCCATAGACGTTCGCCCGGGCCAGTCCCGCCCATCGGGCGATTGCGTAGCCGCTCCCCGGCCCGGCGCTGAGCAGGACCTCGTAGACTCGGCTTTCGGTGGGGGTGAATCCGAACGGAGTGAGATCGACGGAGGCCATGGTAGTAGTATGCCGTACTATGCCCGCGGGTCGCAAGAGGGAAGGGGGCCAGGTCCTAGCTGTACTCCAGCTCCCATCCAAGCAGCCGGGCGATCAGGGCCAGGCGGAAGGTCACGTCCACCTGGCGGCTCTCGGGCGACTTGGTCTCCCCATCGATGGGGAAATAGTGATGGGTGATCCGGTTGACCGGTTTCGGAACCGAGCGCAGCCCCTTGGGGCTCCAGACGCCGTTGTCGTCACAGTCCTTGAGGAGATGCGTGAGGACCTTCGTCGCGACCGGGGCTGTGTGCAGCGCGCCGATACCGGCCAGCAGTTCGATGTAGTGCAGCGCCAGGGGCAGATCCTTCGGAGTGCCCTTGGAGTCGGCCTCGATGGGATCGCCGAGGAGGATGTTGCGGGGTTTGGCGGTCTTCCTGCCGACCTGGACCACGTATGCCTTCTTCGGCGCCGGGAGGGCCAGGTAGTTGCCGAGCCGTTCGGTGAAGCCGGCACGCTCCCGCCGGATGTTCGGCATCGCCGCGATCATCGCCACCGAGTACCAGGTGGGAGGGTGGGCCTCGGGGTTGAGCACAGTCTGGTTGCCCGAGCGGATGAACGGCTTCTCGGCCAGCGGGCTCCGCAGGAACTGCGAAACGCCGTTGGCAATCTTGTGCGCCGCACCGCGGAGCCTCGGATCGTCGACATACCCGGCCTCGGCGAGGGCGGCCGACGCCGCTTCCCGGATCACGGCCCGCACGGTCTCGGCGGCGGTCGGATCGGCCTTGACGGTCTTCTGGAATTCGAACAGCAGCGCTGGATCTTCGTCACGAGACAGCAGGCGGAACAGGATGCGGTCCGCGAGCTTGAAGGGGCGGCTCCCGCGTGGCCAACCCAGCTGCAGCAGGCGCCGGTACTGCGGAATGGTGCCGACGTCCTTGATGCCCTGTGCGGCCGAGGCCGCGAGCCCCAGGATGTTGCCGCCCCAGACGCCCGTGTCCTTCTGCTTCTTTACCACCGCGAGCGCCGTCTTGCTCTGCTCGATCGCGAGCCGGGCGGCCCCGACCGTCTCCGGGTCTATTGAGCCGGGCGGCGCGAGTTCGGTGTATGTTCGGTATCGAATGCATTCCCCGGCGTGCTCACCAAGCCAGGAGAGGGGAATGCGATGGCGATTTGGGAGATCCAGAAAAGCTCCCTGACGACGTTGACCAGCCGACAAGCGGCGGCAAAAAATAGTACGGTGTGGCGGATCACGCCACGCCCCTGATCCTACGAACGGCCCGCGCGGTGACGGTCGGCTGCCCCGAATGCCTCTGCGCCTCCTCTGCGGCGCGGAAGAGAAGGCCAGCCACGGCGCTTGTTCCCGGGCCGACCCATCATCCCGGCCTCCCACCGCGAGGCGACAAGGGCCCTCCCAAGCGTGCGCCGCCCTTTCGCCAGTCACTCACAGCGCCGCGACCAGGGTCCGGCCCGGAGCCGGGCTCCCGCTTCAGGTTCCGCAGACGGCCGTGGGGTCCCGGAGAAAGCCCTCGATCTCGCGGACGACGGTGTCGGGATTCGACTCGTGCGGGCGGTGCAGAAGGTTGTCGAGCGGAACGAAGCGGCGGCAGGGCAGCTCTGCAGCGATCTGCTCCCCGACGGCGAACGGTATCGTCGGATCGCGCCTGCCCCATAGCAGCAGGGTAGGCTGCCGGATCTCGCTGAATCGTTCCTTGAGTGCCGTGAAGTCGAAGTCCCGCAGCACGCGCTCCGCCGCCAACCGGTAAGCCGGATCACTGGCGGGGGTGTACCCCGCGCGGTCGGCTGGCTCCGAGAGCCAGGCCGGATCCTGGGGTGGCATGGCCGACGACATGGCACTCGCGGCCCAGCCCAGGGTCGAGGCGGACATTCCGGCGGCGTCCGCAACCAGTGGGGCCAGTGCGTATCCCGCCGGGGAGATCAGAACGAGCGCCACGATCTGGTCCGGATGGCTCAGCGCCAGCTGCGCGGCGACCTCGCCTCCCATCGAATGCCCCACGATGACAATCGGGCCCCGGACCCACCGGCGGAGGAAATCCGAGAGCCGCCGATCGTAGCTGGCGAGATCATAGGCGCGATCGGGCTTGTCGCTGAGCCCGAAACCTGGCAGATCCAGGGCGACCACTCGGTACCGGCGCACGAGCTGGTCGAAGGTAGTCCGGTAGGCCATCAGCGACTCGCCGTAGCCGTGAAGCAGGACCAGCGTGGTGTCTCCTTTGCCGTCGCGAAGCACCCTGAGCATGACGTCATCCGCCTGCAGCCATTCGGCGCGGTGCCGCGGGTGACCGTGGCTTGCGCCATCCCGGGTAAACCAGGGAATGGCCAGCACCAGGACCAACAGCGCCAGCCGCTTCAAGGCACCCCGGGGGGCGACTCCAGGACTCATGTTTCAATGGTAGCGGACACACCGCCGGCTTCCAACGCAGTCGGCACGCCGGAAGGGTAGTTCATGCCATCGGAGCTTGGGGCAGGGAGGCAGGACCGGGCCCGAGCGGCGCCCGGGTCAGCGGGACTGATCGAACGAGGATGTGCCACCGTTGGCGCGATGCGCCGCCGGCAGCACCGCGACCGTTGCGGGGGTCTCGACCAGCATGGACCGGTCGTAGACCGCGCGGGGATTCCACAGTACCCATGACCTGATGCCCAGATCGGCGGCCGCGCGGATCTGGGCGCGTACCTCGACGGGGGTGTAGCGTGGCCGGCCGAGCGTGAATGCCTGCAGGTACGGCCGGATCTCGGCGGTGTGACCGCTCAGCTGCCGGGATCGCCTCAGGCCGTCCTCGAGTGCGCCCCGCACGATTCGGTACGGGTCGCTGTTCGGGTGAGAGACCCCGTACATCGCGTGGTAATAGTGGCTGGGATATACCATTGGGAGTACGACGTCCGCCATGCTGACGAGGTCCTCCCAGACCTGCCCGATGCCCATGTCCTGGTCGACGTTGGTCGTCATGCCGAATACGTCGATCGTGAAGGGAACGCCCAGTCGCTTCACGCGCTCGCCGAGCAGGCGCAGATTCCGGGTGACCCCGTCGCGGACCGTTTCACCTGGCCGGCGCGCGGCGAAGATCGCGCTGGCCAGGCGGGACTTTGGCTCATCCGGGAAGCGGACGTAGTCGAACTGCACCTCGGCGAAGCCCATCTGTACCGCTTCCTCGGCGAGCTGGGCCGCGTATACCCACACCGAGTCGTTGAAGGCATCCACCCAGGCGAAGTTGAGCCGGTCGCGCCACAGGCCACCGTGCACGCTTCTGACCGACCACTCCGGCTTGTTGGCGGCGAGCAGCGGGTCCTTGGCGACCACGATGCGCGCGATGGGATAGATCCCGTGCGCCGTCAGATAGCGGAGTCTGGCCCTGGCGTCGGGGGCGCGCAGCGCGTGATTGGCGCCGATCTGAATGGCCGTGGGGACGCGCGAACCATAGGTCAGGTAGCCCGTGTCGTCCTTCACGTCGACCACGAAGGCATTGACCTGAGTCCCCCCGGCGAGCTTCACGATATCGTAGAACCGGCGCGAGCCGAAGGCCCACGCGTTCAGGTACAGCGCGCGGATGCTCTTCGGCGGAACGACCAGCGGAGGAGGGGGCCAGTCCAGCGGCTCCTGCTGCCGCGGACCGATGGAAAACAGCCGCTCGGGACTCGCGACCATCTGCGGCAATTCATCCCCCCAGCGTAGCGGCTGCTGGGCGGCGAGCACGACCGGTGCACCCGCGAGGAGGAGTACCGCGAAGATATTACGTCGCATGACCTTAGGGGATAGCAAAGGATGTGCCTGCCGCCTAGTATATATCGACAAGTGTCGTAGCGCGATGGTGGAGCAGCTCTTGGCAGGCCTCCGGGCCCCGGCTACGATTCCCCGGCCTCCCAACGGAGGCTCATCTTTCGAGGAATTCATGCGTATCACGGTCCAGTACTGCGTCGTCTGAAATTACGAGCCACGGGCCGCCGGTCTGGCGGCCGAGCTCCGCAGGGAATGGCCCGACGCCGACATCAAGCTGATCCCATCCTCCGGAGGGGTCTTCGAGGTGGCGGTGGACGGCGGGATCGTCTTCTCCAAGAAGGCCCTCGGACGCCACGCGGCTCCGGGAGAGGTGCTCGCGCTGGTCCGGAAACACGCCAGCGGTGAGCGCTGAACATTGAGCGGCGGGACGATCGGGCACCCCGAACTCCCAGGCAGGCCCGGCTCACTGCGGAGCGCGCATCGCGCACCCCAATTCGGCTGACATGCGTATCGCCATCTCGACCGGCGGCGGCGACGCCCCGGGACTCAATGCGGTCATCCGCGCCATCGTGCTCTCCGCCCACCAGCGGGGCTGGCAGAGCTACGGAATTCGCCGGGGGTACGGCGGCCTGCTCGGGGATGACGGCATCATGACCCTCACCCCGGACCGGGTACGCGGAATCACGCATCTCGGAGGCACGATTCTCGGTACCACCAACCGGGGAAATCCGTTTCGCTGGGCGGTGAAGAGCCAGGCGGGCGAAGAGACCGAGGTGGATCGCTCGGACGACCTGATCGCCGCCTTCAACGCGAGCGGCTTCGACGCCCTGGTCGCCATCGGCGGTGACGGGAGCCTCACCATCGCGCACGATCTCTGGCGGAAGGGCATGCCGGTCGTCGGGGTGCCCAAGACGATCGACAACGACGTGGTGGGGACGCTGGCGACGTTCGGGTTCGACACGGCGGTGAGCATCGCCACGGACGCGATCGACAAGCTCCACTCGACCGCCGAGAGCCACGAGCGGGTCATGGTGGTCGAGCTCATGGGACGGCACGCAGGCTGGATCGCGCTCAACAGCGGCGTATCCTCGAGCGCCGACGTGATTCTGATTCCCGAACTGCCCTTCGACATCGACAAGGTCTGCGCCAAGATCATGGCGCGCGAGGCTTCGGGCCGCCGCTTCAGCATGGTCGTGGTCGCCGAGGGCGCGGTGCCGATCGGCGGCGAGGCCGTCCTGCTGGAGCGGCGCACCGCCGGTGGGGTGGACCGGCTCGGCGGCATCGGCAACCTGGTGGCGCACGCGATCGCCCGGCGGACCGGCAAGGAAGTCCGGACGCTCGTCCTGGGCCACCTGCAGCGCGGCGGTTCTCCGACCACCTTCGACCGGTTGCTCGGACTCCGTTTCGGAGCCGCCGCCGTCCGTGCCATAGCGGACAAGGCGTTCGGGACGATGGTCGCGCTGACCCCCCCAACGGTCAGCCGGGTTCCCCTCCAGGACGTGGTCGGTCGCATCAAGAACGTTCCAATGGACAGCGATACCATTCTCACCGTTCGGGATCTGGGGATCAGCCTCGGAGATTGAAGCGCGTGTGTGGTGCGGTGCAAGAGGTGGACTGCTCCGCCGATCGCTTCGCTCCTCCTCCAGTTCCTGTCTCATCGTCCAGGATCCATGCCGCGTTTGCCATATCCTCCCTCCCGCGTCTCCGATACGGTAGACCTGCTCCATGGCGAATCGATCCCCGATTCGTACCGGTGGCTGGAAGACGGGGCGTCGCCGGAGGTGCGCGCCTGGACCGATGCTCAGAACGCGCTGACCGCCGCCTACCTCGAGTCGGTCGTGGAACGCCCCGTCATCCGCGCCAGGCTGGAGAGGCTGCTCGCGATCGGCGCGCTGAGCGTGCCGACCCCCGCCCGTGGCCGGTATTTCTACCAGCGGCGTGATGGGGACCAGAATCAGCCGGTTCTCTACGTCCGCGCCGGAGTGGAGGGTGAAGACCGCGTCGCGGTGGATCCCAACACGCTCAGTGAGGCGGGCACCACCGCGCTCGACTGGTTCTTCCCCAGCGAGGACGGCAATCTCCTGGCCTACGGCCTGTCCGAAAACGGGACAGAGCAGAGTGTCCTTCACGTTCTCGATGTGCGGAACGGGGAGCGGCTTCCCGATCGGATTCCGGACACGCGGGCGGCCAGCGTGGCGTGGCTGCCGGACGGCACCGGGTTCTACTACACACGGTACCCGGTCAGGGGGACCGTTCCGGAGGGAGAAGAGCAGTACCATCGCGCCGTCCACTTTCACCGGCTGGGGGACGATCCGGTCTCGGATCGGCAGGTGTTCAAGCCGGCCGAGAAGGAGCACTGGCCGAGCGTGGGGGTATCGCCCGACGGTCGCTGGCTCGTCATCGGAGTGGCCAGGACGTTTGACGAGACCGATCTCTTACTCCAGGACCGCCACTCGGACGGGCCCCTGGTGGCGGTCGCCAGGGATCTGCCGGCGACTTTCGAGGGGCAGGTCGTGGGGGATCGACTCTACATCCGGACCAACTACGGCGCCCCCAATTTCCGGCTCTACCTCGCCCGCCCCGAGTCACCCGAGCGCGCCGCATGGCGCGAGATCATACCGACCCGCTCCGACGCCGTCCTGGATGGCGTCATGGTCGTGGGGCGCCGTCTCGCGCTGAGTTACCTCGAGCGAGCCGCTTCGCGGCTCCGGCTCGCGGACCTCGAAGGAGGGCTGCTCCGCGAGATCGAACTCCCGACGATCGGAAGCCTCTTCGGGTGGGGCGGGGAATGGGACGGCGAAGAGCTGTTCTACGGCTTCTCGTCATTCACCGTGCCGCCGAGCGTGTACCGCATCGATCTGCGCACCGACCGGGGGGGGCTCTGGCGGCGGGTCGACGCCGATCTCGATCCCGAGGCGTACGAGGTGCAGCAGATCGCCTACTCCTCGAAGGACGCCACGCCGGTCACGATGTTCCTGGTTCATCGCATCGGCCTGGCCCGCAATGGGACCCATGCCACCTATCTCACGGGGTATGGCGGATTCAACATCAGCATGACGCCGACCTTCTCCCGGTCGATGCTGCTCTGGCTCGAGCACGGTGGCATAGTGGCGATCCCGAATCTCCGGGGCGGAGGAGAGTACGGTGAGACCTGGCACCAGGGGGGGATGCTGGAGCACAAGCAGAACACCTTCGATGATTTCATCGCGGCGGCCGAATGGCTGATCCGCGAAGGCTACACCTGTCCGGCCCGGCTCGCGGCGGCCGGCGGCTCGAACGGCGGACTTCTGATGGGCGCGGTCCTGACCCAGCGGCCCGACCTCTTCCGGGCCGTCGTGATTCAGGTCCCGCTGCTCGACATGCTCCGCTACCACCGCTTCCTGCTCGCGCGGCTGTGGATCCCCGAGTACGGCTGCGCCGACGATCCGGGACAATTCCGCTGGCTGCGGAGCTATTCCCCCTATCATCACGTCCGCTCCGGCACCTCATACCCTGCGGTGCTCCTGGCCACGGCCGAGAGCGACACCCGTGTCGACCCGATGCACGCCCGCAAGATGACCGCTCGCCTGCAGGCGGCCACCGTCTCCGACCGACCGGTTCTGCTCCGGCTCGAATCCCGGGCGGGACATGGGGCGGGCAAGCCGCTGTCCAAGATGCTGGAGGAACTGACCGATACGTGGAGTTTCGTGTTCCGGGAACTCGGACTCAGCCTCTGAACACGCGGCTGGCTGCGCGCGACCGGCGCAGGTAACTTGTCACGATACTTTCGGGCGGGGTCGTCATTAGCGAGGGAGCGTCCATGACCACATCAGCCACCACGATTGATATGGAGTCGCCCAGCCGGTGGTTGGCACTTCTGCGGATCGTCGTCGGGCTCTACTTCCTCAAGGCGCTCTGGACCAAGCTCACCGTCGTGCTGGCGGGCGGATTCCTGCCGTTGCCGGCCGTTTCCAGTCGCTGGATCGAGACGATGCCCAAGATCGTGGCCAAGCAGGCGGCCGAGAATCCCATTCTCTTCTACAAGGCGTTCCTCGAGGGCACGGTGCTTCCGAATGCCCCGCTCTTCGCGCAGCTGACCGCGTGGGGCGAAACGCTGGTCGGCCTCGGTCTGACGTTCGGGCTGATCACCGGCCTGTCGGCGCTCGGGGGTCTCCTGCTGGCGGTCAGCTACGGGCTGGCGACCCAGTGGATGTCCTCAAACCAGCTCGGCTTCCACCTCGTGCTCGGGACCTGCATGGTGGCGTTCTTCATGGCGCGCGCGGGGCGGGCCTGGGGGATGGACGCGTGGCTGGCCTGGCGCTTCGGAGAGCGATGGTTCACCAGGCGACCGTTCGCCTGAGGCAGGCGAAGGTCGAAGCGGTCGCTATTTCACACGCTTCCCGATGGCGACTCCCCACGGGATCTTGCCGACCGGGACGGTCGCGACGACCCTGAGCGTCCGGGTGTCGATGACCGATACGTCGTTCGAGGGGCCGTTGGCCGTGAACAGCCTGCGTCCGTCCCTCGTGAGCGCCATGCCCCAGGGCCGCTTGCCAGCCGGAATCGTCGTGACCACGGAGTCGGTCGCCGGGTTGATCACCGACACCGTACCTCCGCGGCCGTTGGAGATGTAGACCGCCCGCCCGCCCGGCGCGACGACGATTCCCATCGGCCGCGAGCCTTCCGGCATCGTGATGGTCTTCACCGCCTTTCCGGCAGCGAGGTCCACCACCGACACGGTGCCGTCCACTTCGTTGGTTACGTACATCTTCCGGCCGCCGGGCAGCAGTCCGATCCCGCGCGGACGCTGCCCGACCTCGATCGTCGTCAGCAACTTTCCGGTCTTCACATCGAAGCTGGTGACGTTGTGGCTGGTCTCGCCGGTCACGTAGGCCGTCTTGCCGTCCGGGCTCAGGTGGACTCCCTCGGGGGCGCTCCCCGTCTTCACGGTCGCGATGATCTTCCCGCTCGCGACGTCGACGATGGTGGCCGAGTTCGCGTCCTCATTCGAGACGACCAGCCGGCGGCCGTCCGGGCTGATGGCGAAGGTTTCGGGGTCGCTCCCTGCCGCCAGCACCCGGGTTCGCTTCCGGGTCACGGCGTCCACCACCGCGATGCCGTCCTTGCTCTTGTCGGCGACGAGCTTGTCGCACTCCGCATCGGGCATCGACGGGGGGCACTTGGGCGAGCCGCTCACCGCGACGTAGACCTCGCGTCCGTCCGGGCTCACCGAGACGCCTCGCGGCCGGGTACCGACCGGAATCGTGGCGATCACCTTCAGCGTGCCGACGTCGATCACCGTCAGATCCTG
>Ga0153915_10004842_pt1 | contig 12465 bp, 9 predicted proteins | sample Opewatmetagenome_2_FD_107003 | JGI IMG/M metagenome (GOLD analysis project Ga0153915, IMG submission 107003) | Freshwater wetland microbial communities from Ohio, USA - Open water 3 Core 3 Depth 3 metaG | ecosystem: Environmental > Aquatic > Freshwater > Wetlands | place: USA: Ohio, Lake Erie... | reverse complement strand
CGAAGTTCTTCCATGCTGACTATCTTCTTGCCATCAATAGCAGTGATGACATCTCCCGGCCTCAGGCCCGCCTTGAAAGATGGACCTCGAGGCACTTGCATAAGCAAAGCACCTTCGTCAACTGTGAGCTGAAAGTGTGAAGCAAGACCCCGGTTAAGGGTGACCCCCATTATTCCCATCCAAGGCGACTGCACAGAACCTGTCGAAACGAGCTCCTCAAAGACATCCTTGATACGGTCAACTGCGAGAGCGAACCCAATTCCTTGGCTCCATGGAACCATCGCGGTGGGCATTCCGATCAGCTTGCCCTGTGTGTCCACAAGAGCTCCTCCAGAGTTGCCCGGGTTGATCTGAGCGGAGGTCTGTATCAGGCCTTCGAGGAAGACTTCCTCGTTCTGGATTGTTCGCTCCAAGGCGCTAATCATCCCGAACGTGACAGTCGTTCCGAGCCCCAGAGGGTTGCCCACTGCAATGGCGAACTGGCCAACCTTGAGATTGTTCGACTCGCCTAAATCAATCGGAATCAGCTTCTTCCCCTCTATCTTCACCACTGCAAGATCCCTCACTCTCGACTGACCAACCAAGACAGCCTCGTATGATTCTCCGTCTGACAGGGTCACGTGGATGTCCCGGGCACCTTCCACGACATGGGAGTTTGTGACAATGAAGCCTTTGTCCGTCAGGATAACGCCAGATCCCTGACCTTGAACTGGAACTATCTGTGAAAGCTGTACTCGTGCCAATGCGACCGTGGACACGCTTACAACGCTGGGTACAACTTTCTCGACAACCTCTACGAACCTCGATTCGAGTTCCCTAATCACTGGCTCTGACATGGTTTCAGCGGTAGTATCTACCTGCATATTAACTTGGACATCGGCACACTATTCTGGCATCCGAGCCTCCCTATGCGAATTTCGCCTAGCTCCAGATCCTCCTCAAATAGGGTGTTGGTGAAGGCGGGAAACTTGGGTGGATTCTCGTGATTTGACTGACGCAGAAAGTCAGTCACTTCAGTAATGAATTCCGGGGCGGCCAAAACGCTATCATTTGGGATACTTCAGTTGCCGGTTATCTGGCTGATTTACAGGTTCGATGTCGACCACCCGGGCCGTCTATGCGTCCGTCATCTACTCGTGGGACAACCATTGAGAAAGGTATTTGATGAGCCGCCCTCATAACCATCCGTATGAGCTTGAGTCCCTACGTCCGTGGCGGGAAGTATCTTGTCAGCAAAGTCAGCGTAGGAGCAGACTTGCGGACTGCAATAGAGAAGTCCGTCAAGCTGATTGGCGGCTTCGAGAGAGTAATCAGTTCGGGAGACACTGTCACTATCAAGCCCAACCTGAACACAGCGGACCCGTTTCCTGCTTCCAGTGATCCCGAATTCATCAAGACTCTAGGGAAGCTGATACTCAACGCTGGAGCCGCGCGCCTTCAAATCATGGACAGCTCGACACTGTACGATTCAACGCGTGAGGTGGCCACCAAGGTGGGACTTGACCAAGTAGCAGAAGAACTGGGAGCCCAGCTTACGCTGCTGGACGAACATGAGTGGGTGAAAGTAGAGATTCCGAAAGGAGTCTACCTAAAGAGTGTTCGAATAGGGAAGCCACTTCTTGACATGGGAAAGCTCGTTCTGGCGCCGTGCCTCAAGACCCACAAGTTCGCAAGCTACACAGGTGCGATGAAGCTCTTTGTTGGATGGGTCAAGCCTTCAGACCGTCTCAGGATGCACGCCAGACATCTGGAGGAGAAGGTCGCAGAGGTGGCGTCTCGCTTCAGTCCATCTCTGATTGTCATGGACGCAAGAAAGGTCTTTGTAACTGGCGGTCCTGCGTCCGGGGAAGTCAGAGAACCCGGATTTGTTATAGCCAGCGGAGACCCAGTTTCGGCCGATGTCGTGGGTGTGAGAATCCTCCAAGGTTACAGCGCTGACAACCGGCTAGGCCGAGATGTATGGCAGCTATCACAGATCAGGCATGCTGTTCGAATTGGACTTGGCGCCAGGAGTGATGACGAAATAGGTGTCGTCAGCGGTTGACGACTAGCTGATTTGGGACTTTCATGAGGGCCGAACTCCGGGCTCACATGGGACCTTGCCGCCCGAGAATGAGCCTTTTGGCAGCTTTGGAAACCGTATGTGGAACTCTGCGCCCATGCCGGGTTCATTCGCCACTCTGTCAGAAACCTCGATCTTTCCTCCATACTTCTCAATGATCTGATTCGACTGGTGCAGACCCATGCCTCCGAACCGACGAGCCAAGTCGAAAAGAGTCGCCTTGACCGAATCGGGTATCCCAGGACCATTGTCCCCGACTGACACTACGTACGAGGAGCCCTCTTGTCGCAAACTGACCCACACATGCTTTTCAGGCCGCAGGTTGTGCTCCACGGCATTCACAAGAATATTGGAAAGAAGCAGCTCCAAGAATTCGTCGGCACAGACGTAAGCGTCAGACGTCGTTGAGGAGGTCTCAAACGTGGCCTCCTTTAGGCGCGCCGAGAGAGCTTGCACACAACCATTGAGAGCAACGCTCAGAGACCTCTCAACCAGAGGAATAGTCATCAGCTGTTCCGTGGCCCTCACTTCTTCTATCATTCTTGAGCACCTCTGAACCGAGTTCTCAAGCACATCCATGAAGGAGTTGCGCATGCCATCATCGGTCGCAGTACGCAAGAGAGCTGCACTATTGAGGATGACCTGTAGTTGATTGCGTATGTCGTGACACATAAGGTCCAAGTAGAATGTCGCACGGTCCTTGACCGTTTTAATCTCCCTCTCAGCTCTCACACGATCCGTCACATCGATCAGGACCGTCTGGACTGCATGCCTACCTTCGTACTCAATCCTGCTTGAGAAGGCTTCGACCCAGCAAATCTCTCCGTTCTTCCGCACCAGTCGATATTGGTACCGTGGCGGCATTGGACGACGTCCACTGCGGTCTTCTATTCTCTTCCTGAGCTCGTCCCTGTCTTCAGGATGTATGATGTCCCAGACCTGGTTTATGCCCAATGCCATGAGCTCGTCAACCGAATGGCCAACCATATCAGCAAATGCCCTGTTCACATATGCGAAACCCTTGTCTGAGAGAATCATAAGCCCCTGATTCAGTTGCTCTGCGAGTGTCCTGTACTTCGCCTCTGAAGTCCGAAGTGCCGCCTCCCTCTCGATATCATCGGTCACATCGACTATTAGTACTTGCAATGCTGGCCTGTCCTCGTAGTCAACCAAACTCGAGTAGGCCTCTCCCCAACGTGTAGAACCATCACGTGTGACGAAACGGTAGCTGTACCTTGATGGGACATCCTTTCCGGCTTCGCGTTCTGCAGCCAGCATCCTCACACGTTTCCTGTCGTCCGGATGCACAAGAGACCATGCTTTGGTAGAGGTCATCTTCAGTATCTCTTCGGGGTCGTAGCCGAGCATGTTCGCGAATGCCCTGTTCACATAGACATACCTACCACTCTGAATGATGACCAGACCCTGAAGGCTTCCCTCTGCAAGGGCCTTGTACTTGGCCTCGGATCTTTCGTGAGCTTCCTCTGCCCATCTACGCTCAGTGATGTCGGTAATGGTTGCAAAAGATCCCCGCCTCGTACCTTTCTCGTCTATCAATGGTGCTCCAGAAACAATGGTCGGGACCTTCCGGCCCTTTTTCGTGGTCCATGTCAGCTCATATTGCGAGGGGATTCTCTTAGCTCTCTTCTTATCCTGCTCGTCAAGAATCCTCTTGTTCAGATCATCCAAGAACTCGTGCACGTCGTGGCCAATCATTTCTGGCACGGAGTATCCCAACATAGCGGCGAGCCGCTTGTTGACATAGGTGAACTTGCTGTGGAGGTCAGCAACGCCAAGGCCCTCGTTCATGCTGTCTACAAGGGCATGGTACCGGAGTAGTTCCTCCCTCGCGGCATTCTTGTCTCGCGTCTGAGATGAACGTGCTTTAGACATCGAATCGTGACCTCGGGCCTCAGGTGGTCGCCTGGTGTCTGATAAGACGTTATGTTTCTGCGCATACATATTCTTCTGCGTTGTGGTGATTGTTACTCTGTCCTGATGACGCAAGACAGTGTCTTGTTCCTGCAACCACAAGACTTTCTACTTGGTTCGCGAACCTACGCTATCGAGCATGAAACCGGCATGTGCACCGTCAACTCGGCATGAAACTGGAACCTGGTTGGTGGAATAATGAAAGTGACGAAATACTCCGACATAATGGTCGGTCAGTCCGCACAGACTGTCCACACTATCACCGAGAAAGATATCGAGGCATTCGGATCGCTTACAGGCGACTACAACCCGCTTCATTTCAACGAGGAGTGGGCGAAGACGACCATGTTCGAGGGAAGGATAGCCCATGGGCTACTCACCGCTTCGTTCATCAGCACAACGATTGGCATGAAACTCCCCGGCTCAGGTACAATCCTCCTGAGTCAGACTCTGAGCTTCAAGCGTCCAGTCAGGATAGGCGATACCATCACTGCAAGAGCTGAGGTCGTCAAGAAAGACGAAGAAAAACAGCACATAACGATGAAGACCGTGTGCACGAATCAGCGGGGCGAGGCCGTGCTTGAAGGCGAAGCCACCGTTAAGTTGCTTAGGATGACTGAGTAGCAGGCGACGCTATGACACTTATCAGTGGACCTTCCTCACAGTCTTGTACAAAGAGTCGTCAGGCCTCACAGTATTGCAGACTGGAGTACGTATGCGTCACACAAATAAGTCATCGACATATCACTCAGATTCAAGAGGTGCAAGGCTAGTGGCAGACGCGGATAAGGAACCTGTTCTGCCGGTGATTCGTCTCAGCATGCGGCTGGCAAAACCCGTTGAAGAGGTTTGGAGCACCTTCGTTGATCCGCTGATAATGCTGCAATGGCTGGGAAACGAGGTCACAGCTGACATACGTAAAGGTGGCTCCATAAGATTTCTTGGCAAGAACGCCCCAACGAACTCTGTGATTGGGGACACATGGACAATCGACAAGTTTCAGAATGGCAGAGCGATGCTATGCAGCTGGGGCATCATGGGAGTCGACACCCTGTTCCTCATCAGGTTCACTCAGGAATCAACTGGCACACTCCTTGAACTGAAGCATGGGGCGATACCTGTATCCGCGAGCGCATTGCACATTCCCGAGCACTGGGGCATTCTGCTTGCGAACTTCAAGTCAGTAATGGAACTAGGGGAACCTGCAATCCGTTTTGATTACTCGGATTATAGACCGCTGAGCATCACGCGATATGACCCTAAGGAGGTCCGACAGAGCGTGCTCATCCGGGCCCCTCCTTCGCTCCCATTCGACGTTTTCACCAACCCAGAAAAGCTGCGCCACTTCATCCGAGCAGAGAAACCCAAGGTCGATCGCCAGTATGCGGGAATCTACACTTGGTGGGCGGAGGGAAAGGGCCCAGTCCTCTTCCGCAAGATGTCCGCTGAAAAAGAGATAGAATTCTCGTGGGTGTACGAAGACGAACCTGAAACCATAGTCAATGTCAGGTTCGACGCTGCAGAAGACAACACGTTGGTGACTCTACACCACTACGGCTTTCGTGAGCCCGAAGCCGCCATCGGCTATGATGTAGGCTGGACCAGCATTCTGTGCGAACTGAAGCTCGTTTGCGAGTTGGGCGAGTCGGGTATCACCAGAGTAAGCGAATGGGTCTAGGTCTTTTCTCTGCACAGTTTCTATAGCCAGAGTAACGGTGCAGAAGGAAAGATTAGCAGCCAGACAAGACAGGCACAGACAAGTGGAACGAGGAGATTATCACGCCACCCTGTGCACAGAGCCTCGGTAATGCTCACTCCGGCCGCGACCACGAGTATCTGAGGGATGAAGCAGAACGGACATACGTCCGGGTGAACGATCATGGCAACTATGACTGACAATGCGGTGAAAAGGAACACTGCCAGAGACCCTTCGAGGGTCTTGTCCCTGAACCGCCTCTTGACAAGCCTTCCGCCAAAGGTTCGTCCGATGACCTCCCCTGAAGCGTCGCCCCAAGACACAGCGAGAATAGCTGCGATGAAGATTTCCGGTCGAGATAGGAAGAGGATAAACACTACAGCAAATGAGAGTAGACCCACAAACGCCGCAATGAAGGTGCTCTGCCCGGTTTCCCCTTCTCTGCTGCCCGACAGTAGCAGCTCTAACACCAGATTACTGCTGTGAGCCCACGCAAACATCAGAACCACGAAGAAAAGACCGACGGCAAGAGCCGGGCCGCTAAGGTTTGAGTAGCCAAAGATAGTAAGACCTATCACTGTACCCATCACTGAGTGAACGACCTTTCTTGATGCCCATCTGGGGGCACCAGTCTTTGACATCCTATGGGCAGCCTCAATGACAACCGACGCAACGAAACAAGTGCTTATGGCCATTACAACGTCGAGGACTGCAAGTTCTCCGAAGTATAGCTCTACCATGTCTGAGGAGCCACGAAGTGGAAGTCTCTTTTCTGTCTATTCGTGATGTGAGCAGGTCTTTGTGTTCGCAAATGGAAAGACAAAACAATAGGGGACGATTGCATTTGACTTGTGCTCAAAGCAACAGTAGACCAGGTCCGGAGGTTCGTGCTGCAAAGACAGGGGCTCAGGACCACCAGACCTATGAAGTCAGTTCCCGAAGTGGCCCGCAGGATACATAATATCCAGATTGACACGATTTCAGTCGTCGCTCGAAGTCACGATCTTATTGTCTACAATCGTCTAGGGAGGTATAAGACAGGCCGAGTCTGGGATTGGCTGAAGAGAGGCCGCCTCTTTGAGTACTGGTCTCATGCGATGTGCCTTCTCCCGATTGAAACCTACTCATACTACGCCTGGACCATGAAGGATACGCCCAAGGCCGTGTGGAGCACCATACACGAGTGGGCATCAAACCATAAGGATGCTATTGATGCTGTGTACTCCAAGGTCAAGGCAGACGGGCCGACATCAACCTCGGACTTCGAAAAGAGCGACAAACGACGCGGCACCTGGTGGGACTGGAGTACTGAAAAGACCGCTCTTGAGTATCTGTTTTATGTCGGCCGTCTAATGATATGTCATAGAGAGAACTTCCAGAGATTCTATGACCTCACGGAAAGAGTCCTGCCGAAAGACGTGGCCCCAGAACCAATGCCAGAGCAAGAGGTGCCTCTCTTCGTGGTTAGCACGGTCTTGTCTTCTTTGGGGGTTGCAGGTGCAGAAGACATTCGGCTCTATCTGGGAAGGTTCCCGTGCAGAGCATTGTGGAAGGGCAAGAAGAGTGAAATCGAAAAGTATCTCGACGAATTGCAGCGTGAAGGCGTCGTAGATGACCTGGCTCTTGAAGGAATCAAGGGCCGGTTCTTTGTGCTGACAAAGGACACCAGAGAAATGGAGAAGTGCGCAGAACCCGGAACCGATAACGTGCCGGTCAAGCTTCTCAGTCCATTCGACAACGTTGTTCGAGAGCGGCACCTACCAAGGACGCTCTGGGGCTTTGACTACGCAATGGAGAGCTACACGCCGCCCGAAAAAAGGGTCTATGGTTACTACGTACTCCCGATTCTTGATGGCTACAGACTTGTGGGAAGAACAGACGTGAAGGTATATCGTGAGGAGGGCGTTCTGGAACTCAAGTCCATATACCTAGATCCCGATGTTGCCAATCAGAGAGAGTTCCAAGACAGGCTGACAGCCGGCGTCCGGGCTTTCTCAGAGTTTCATGAGTGTGTTCGGGTCCGGACGGGTAAGGTCGTGCCAAAGAGAGAAACGAAGGCTATCGAGAGGGTGTTGACTCTATAACACTAACAACCACCATGGACCTCTTCTCTTGGTTGCGTCACGCCCTTATGTGTGATAACGTCTATAAGGAAACACACGAATTGTGATTCCAGAAACGACATTGGTCGTAGGCCGGTGAGAGAGGAGATCTAGGAACAGGTGTCAAGTTCGGTTTCTGCGGGTCGGGCCTTGGTGGCAGGGTTCCTGTTGATCTGGATTATTAGTACTGTTGGCGTGGGATTTCTTTTCATTGACTTCGCCAAATCGTGGCCGGACTGGGCGCCGGGACCATCGCCATCTTTGTTTGTCTGGGTCCCGTTTGTAATGGCTGGCTTTGGCGTCTTGGTACTCGTTATGTCTGTTGCATCATGGCTGCGGCCATCTAGCAAGCCCTCACAGGATCTGTCTATCGTGACAGGCGCTTACGACGATACCTTTTCTTCCGGCACCGTGGTATCCGGATACCGCGCGCCGTCAGCATCCCACAAGATTCCACCCTTCTGCAGCCAGTGCGGCTCGCCATTGGACTCTGAACAGGTGCAATGGGTTGGGCCTTTACATTTCACTTGTCCATTCTGTGGGAAAGTCAATCAAAGCGAGGAGAGGCACATCTAACCTCACGGAGGAAGACCAACGCGATCGAGAAGGTACGGACTCTGTGACAGATACATTTGTGGATCTTACTCGTGAAAAATGGACAGATGACATTCATAAGAGCGAATACGCTCCTCTCCATCAGGAACGTGCGTTCTGACGGTGCGTCCCGAACAACTACGTAGAGTCGGTCGACATGAGTCGTGCCACAGCTACATGCAAGTCTGTAGTTGATGCAATCGGCAACACGCCGCTTGTGAATCTCAGCAGACTTGTTACAAACACAGAAGGAGTACAAGGCCGCGTCTTGGCCAAGCTCGAATTCCTGAACCCTGGCTACTCCAAGAAGGATCGAATCGCTCTCCAGATAGTCGAAGATGCAGAGGCCTCTGGAACCCTGAAGCCGGGACAGACTGTGGTTGAACTGACAAGCGGCAACACGGGGACGGGACTGGCAATAGTATGCGCAGTCAAGCGACACCCCTTCGTCGCCGTGATGAGCAAGGGTAATTCACCTGAGAGAGCCAGAATGATGAGAGCCCTTGGCGCAAGTGTGGTTCTTGTTGACCAAGCGCCGGGCGCGCCGCCGGGTCAGGTATCAGGAGAATCATTGGCTCTCGTTGAGAAGGAGACCGTGAGACTCACACGAGAGCTCGGCGCCTTCCGCGCGGACCAGTTCCATCTTGAAGGAAACTGGAGAGCACACTACTTACACACAGGCAAGGAAATCATCCGACAGGTAGGAGGAAAGATTGACGCTTTCTGCGACTTCGTGGGATCAAGTGGCAGCTACGTGGGGGTTTCCAAGGCTCTTAAGGAGCACAATCCTGACACATTGTGCTATGTCGTGGAGCCTGACTCTGCGGCGGTCCTCGCTGGACACGAGGTCACAAACCCCAATCACAAGATACAGGGCGGCGGATATTCTATTACGGACCTGCAGTTTCTCGCCCGAGTTCGCGTGGACGGCTATGTACAAGTCACGAACGAAGAGGCGGTCAGGGCCGCTCGAAGACTCGCAGCAGAAGAAGGCCTTTTCGCAGGCTTCTCCTCTGGGGCAAACGTCGCAGCAGCGCTCAAGCTTCTATCGGGAGAACTAAGCCGGAAGACGATCGTGGTCCTTCTATGTGACAGCGGGCTGAAGTACATGAGCACCGACCTCTGGGCGTGAGGGCCGTCGGAAAGTCGGTAGGCTTATCTCTGCCTCTGCATACTCGGCTTCAGCAGATAGGCCGCGCCTAGGGAGGAAAAGGTGTCCATTGGGCAAGATATATGACCTCGAAACAGACGGCCTACAGAGCCATTGTGCCATGAATCACCATCGGGGTTGATTTATGAGAAATGAAGGACCAAGATGATGGAAGCAGGATCCTGAAGGCCGTATTGATAGGCGATGGAAGAGTCGGCAAGACAAGCATGAGGCGCAACTACCTTGGTGATGACTTCATTGAGGGCCATATCGCCACGATTGGAGTGGATCTCGCAACAAAGAGAATCCTTTTCGAAAAGGAGATTGTGAAATTCATCATCTGGGACTTGGCTGGACAGCCCACATTTGAGAAGGTAAGAGGACACTACTATCGAGGCTGCAATGGCATCATCCTCGTGTATTCGGTGATCGATAGGGACTCCTTCCAGAATGCTTCCAAATGGCTCGTCGAAGCATATAGAAACATGGGAGTATTGCCCCCCACTGTTATCGTAGGAAACAAGATCGACCTCAGAGACGCCGTGCCATCTTCACAGAGGGTGACCACAGAGGAAGGTCAGAAGTTCAAGGAGTATTTCGAAGCGAAGCTAAACATACCGGCGTACTTCATCGAAACCTCCGCAAAGACTGGTGAAAACATTCAGACAACCTTCACAGAACTGCTTCGGATGATGAAGCAGGCCGATACCGAAGAACCTGGCCACTTCGTGCGCTAGCCGCAGACTCCTCGGATTGGTGTTCGCATCCACTGTGGTGTGCGACCGACCGAAATCATTATTAGCCTTCTTCAGGACACCTGTTTAACGATAGTTAATGAATGTAAGCATCAGTCCTGTCGGTAGGTGAAGTAGCCATGAGCGAAGGAGCCCAAGTGGAAGCAAGAAAGGAACGGCTTTCGATAAACATCGAAGGCATGCATTGCGCATCTTGTGTAGCAACGATTGAGAAGGCCCTATCGAAAAAGGACGGGGTCATTAGTGTCAGCGTAAGTCTTCTCGATGAGAAAGCAGTCGTGGAATACGAGCGAAGCAGAGTCGACAGACTGGCGCTCGAACAAGCAGTGGAGTCCGTAGGCTACAGAGCCAGAAGAGCTTCAATCACGATGACTCTAAACCCACATCCCGATGAAGCGAAGATGAGCCAATTGCCTGGGCAGCTGAAGCAAACACAGGGTGTGATAGAGGCCAAGTCGTTTCCCACTTCTGGGAAGATTTTGGTTGAGTATGACGAGGACCTTGCGACACCAAAGACACTGCGAAGGGCGGTCAAGAACCTCGGTTATGAGGCCGATCTAGGTGCTGCAGCTCGGACAGATAGAGAGTCTTTGGCCAGAGAGAAGGAGATCAGATACTACTCGACGCTCTTGGCGATGGCTGTCATACTGACTGTACCAGTCATGCTCATGACATTGGGCTTCCTGACACAACTGCTGCCTGCTGGTGTTTCACCGGAGGTCGCCATGTTCTTGTTGACGACTCCAGTCCAATTCATTTCCGGATACCCCTTCTACAAGTCCAGTTTCAGAGGCCTGAAGCACGGCAAGACAAACATGGACACGCTCATCATGCTTGGCACGAGTGCAGCATACTTCTACTCTGTCGCAGCCACATTCTTCCTTCAGGGATATATGGCCTTCTATGACACGGCTGCAGCGCTAGTCACATTTATCCTTCTAGGGCGCACATTGGAGGCCCTCGCCAAGGGTAGGACCTCTCGAGCAATCCGGAGCCTGATGAGTCTGCAGGCCCAAGTCGCTGTAGTGGAACGTAATGGACAGGAGAGGACCATCCCAGCAGAGGATGTTGAAGTCGGCGACATAGTCCTCGTAAAGCCGGGTGACAAGGTCGCAGTTGATGGTGAAGTTGTTGATGGTGAATCCAGCGTCGACGAATCCATGATCACAGGCGAATCAATGCCGGTGAGCAAGAGGATTGGACAATCGGTCGTGGGGGGCACTCTGAACAAGGCTGGAGTGCTCAGGGTTCGTGCCACGAAGGTTGGAGAGAACAGCGTGCTGTCGCAGATTGTGAAACTGGTTGAGGAAGCCCAGACGCAGAAGCCTGCCATCCAGCGAAGAGCGGATGCAATTGCAGAGGTCTTCGTCCCGGTAGTGTTGGTCCTAGCAGCTGCAACTTTCATCATATGGGGAGTTGTTGTAAATGCGCCTTGGGATCGTGCTCTAAGCTTTACGATTGCCGTGCTGGTCGCCGCGTGTCCTTGCGCTCTTGGACTTGCCACGCCGACAGCGGTAATGGTTGGTATAGGCAGGGGAGCCAAGCAAGGAATCCTGTTCAGGACCGGTGCGGGTCTCGAAGTCATACCTAAGGTCGACACAATCGTCTTCGACAAGACGGGGACTCTCACAATCGGAAGGCCTGCTGTGACGGATTTAGTACCGGCGTCGGGTGTCGCCGTCGAAGAGGCAATTCGCATAGCGGCTTCTGTTGAGAAGAACAGCGAGCACCCTCTAGCCGAGGCGGTGGTTCGTCATGCTGAGGACAATGGCATCGAACTTGAAAGGGTAGAGGAGTTCGTGTCTGAGTCAGGCCTGGGAGTTCGCGCCAAGCTGCACGGGTTCAACGTGCTTGTTGGCAGTGACCGTTACATGATTGAGAACTCGATTGACCTTGGCGAGATATGTGGCCATCAGGCAGCTCTCCAAGACCAAGGCAAGACCGTCGTGTACGTTGCGAAAGACGGACACGTTTTGGCAATGCTGGGAATTGCAGACGATGCGAAGCCCACATCCGCCCAGGCAATCCAAACATTGAAGGATCTTGGACTCGATGTCTGGATGATAACAGGTGACAAGGAGAAGACTGCCCGGGCAATTGCCAACAAAATGGGGATAGACAACTTCATGGCGGAGGTACTGCCCGCTGATAAAGCGAACAGAGTAAAGGCCCTG
>Ga0153915_10004841_pt1 | contig 12466 bp, 12 predicted proteins | sample Opewatmetagenome_2_FD_107003 | JGI IMG/M metagenome (GOLD analysis project Ga0153915, IMG submission 107003) | Freshwater wetland microbial communities from Ohio, USA - Open water 3 Core 3 Depth 3 metaG | ecosystem: Environmental > Aquatic > Freshwater > Wetlands | place: USA: Ohio, Lake Erie... | reverse complement strand
GCTACGGACTCCGTCGGGCCGCGGCGGCGGCCGCCAAGCGGGCCCGGATGCTCGGAGCGCCGTCGGCGGCTCTCTTCGTCGCGCCCGAGGCGCTCGGCAGCGTGAGCTCGAAGGATGCGGGCCAGGTCGCCGCCGAAGGACTCGGGTTCGGCGCCTGGCACTATGCCGATCTCAAGCTGCCACCCGAGGAGCCGAAGCCCGCGCTGGACCGGTTCGACATTCTTGCGCCGACCGACACAGCCGCATACGAGGGCGGTCACGCCATCGGGTCGGCGATCGCGGCGGGACAGGCACTTACCCGCGGACTGCAGGTGCTACCGGGCAACGTCTGCACGCCGAGCTACCTCGGGAACGCGGCGCAGGAGATAGCGAAGCGGCACGGTTTCGCCGTCACCGTGCTGGACCTCGCCGCAATCAAGAAGGAAGGGATGGGCGGACTGCTGGCGGTGGCGCAGGGGAGTGCGGAGGAGCCCCGGTTCATCGCACTCGAATACAAGGGAGGCACCGGATCGCCCGTCGTTCTGGTCGGGAAGGGCGTCACCTTCGACACCGGTGGCATCTCCATCAAGCCGGCCGAGAAGATGGAGGACATGAAATACGACATGTCCGGTGCCGCCGCCGTGCTCGGGACCTTCGAGACGCTGGGCCGGCTCCGACCAAAGCTGAACGTCGTGGGGCTCATCCCCACCACCGAGAACATGCCGTCCGGCACCGCCGTGAAGCCGGGCGACGTCATCCGGACCCATTTCGGCAAGAGCATCGAGATCATCAACACCGATGCCGAGGGACGGCTCATCCTGTGCGATGCGCTGTCGTACGCACGCCGCTACCAGCCGGCCTGCGTCCTCGACGCGGCCACCCTGACCGGGGCGATCGTCGTGGCGCTGGGCCACACCGCAGCGGGGGTGTTCGGGACCGACGACGCGCTGATTGAGGAGATCCGGCGCGCCGGCGAGCGCTCGGGCGAACGCGTCTGGCCGATGCCGCTCTGGGACGAGTATCGCGACCTGATCAAGTCCGACATTGCGGACGTGAAGAATTCCGGTGGCCGGCCGGCGGGGAGCATCTCCGCGGCCTGGTTCCTCCGGGAATTCGTGAAGGACTATCCCTGGGCGCACCTCGACATCGCGGGGACCGCCTACACCGACCGGGAGGATGCCACCATGGTCAAGGGACCCACCGGCATCATGGTCCGTCTGTGGAGCGAGTTCCTCCTCGCCCGACAGGGGTAGCACGGCACCAGTGACGGGCCGCATTCGTTTCCTGCTCGCCGCCTCCGCGCTCATTGCCGTCCCTGTGGCTGCCCAGATCCCCGGCGACACGCTGGCGGCCGATACCGCGGGGGTACTCACCCAGGAGCAGATCACCAAGCGGTACCTGGAAGCCCAGGCGCTCAACACCATCCGGCTTCCCGTCCTGCCGCATCTCGGCGTCGAAGGCCCCCGACCGCCGTTCAGCCGCATCGTCATCGACCGCGATTCGATCGACTGGTCGTACGCCGAGACCGTCAGCGAGCTGCTGCAGCGCACCCCGGGGGTCTACCTCTGGCGCGGCGGCTGGATCGGCCGGTCCGAGTACCTGAACTACCAGGCCAGGGGCCCGACTTCGGTCGAGTACTACCTGGACGGGTTGCCCTATCTGCCGGTCGGAGTCGACAGCGTCGGTGTGGATCCCTCCACCATGGCGCTCAGCCTGCTGAGCCGGGTCGAGGTCGAACGGTGGCCGGGGCTCCTCCGGGTCCAGCTGTTCACTCGCCGGCACGACCGCCGCTCTCCGTCCTCCCGCATCGGCGTGGGGTCGGGAGACAAGAGCATCGCGCGGTACTTCGCGGGGATCGAGGCGCGGAGCCGATCGGGGCTGGGCGCGGCCCTGGAAGGCGACTACCTCAACGCCCCTACCGCCTCCGGCAGCAGCAGCAGCTCCTCGATGTCCACCTACCTCGGCAGGGTGAGCTACATCCCGTCCGCGCGCTTCGGAGCCGAGGCGCAGCTCCAGCTGCTCGACGCCAACCGCGAGCCGTTCAACGACGGCACCGGTATCGTCGGTGCCCCATTCCAGGGGACCCGCAGCGACGTCATGCTCCGGATGTTCCTCGCGACCCGGAAGGACGGAGGCGGTCTCCGCGCGAATGCCCTGTTCGGGCAGACCAGCTGGGACGGCGGCGCGATTCTCTCCAAGGTCCGGCAGGGTGGAGTGATGCTCTCCTACCGCAACCCGACCTTCGGATTCACCGGATGGGCGCTGAACCGCTCACGGTGGACGCCGTGGGATACCCGGGTCATGGCGGGCTGGACGCCGGTCTCGGCGCTGAGCCTTTCCGCGGAGGGTGGCTATCGTCGCCACGACCAGGGGCGGGAGAGCCGGTGGCTGGGCCTGCGCGCGGGGTTGGGGCTGCCGCTGGGGCTGCAGGTCGCGGGCGCCTACCGGACCGGCCGGATGGTGGCGGCACCGACGATCCTCACCGACACGGCACAGCGGCTCGACGATCTGCAGGGCACGGTGGGGATCGAGCGCCGCCTGCTCGGCCTCGAACTCGGCTATTCCAGGAATGCCGCCTTCCAGCCGCGGCCGTACCAGTCCTTTCCGACCATCGACTCACTCCGGGCATCCGGCCGGACCGAGTGGTTCACCGCCCGGTGGCGGGTATCCCCGCGCCCATGGCTGGCGCTCGAAGGGTGGTACACCAACCCCATTGGAGGCTCTCCGGACGGACAGCCTCCGACCCACTCGCTCACGACGGCCACCATCCGCTCGAAGTTCTGGCGGTCGTTCCCGAGCGGCATCTTCGATTTCAAGCTGCAGGTTGGAATGGAGTCGTGGAGCGATGGCGTCATCGGCCGTGATCCGGCTGGCGCCGCGATTCAGCTCGACGGGGCGACCTTCCTCCGCAGCCTGGTCGAGATCCGGCTGCAGACTTTCATCATCTACTGGGACCGGACCAATTTCGGAGGCAGCGGCAAGACCTACGTACCCGGCTTCCCCGTTCCCCGCTACGGGAGCACGTTCGGGGTGAGGTGGGAGTTCACCAACTGAGCCGGCACGCGGCTGCCCACTGCCGCGCAGGTCACCGGCCCGGCGCCCCGGGTTCAAAATCGGCGTTCGATCGGATACCCCGGCCCTACCACTAACCCCCAGTCCCAGATAGATTTCCCCGCTTTCCCGCAGCCTGGGTGGATACGCCTGTGCCATACAGCATGACCGGGTTCGGTGCAGGGGAGGGCCCGGCGGGTGGTGGACGGATCCGCCTCGAGATCCGCACCGTCAACCACCGGCACTTCAACCCCGCGATCAAGCTGCCGGCCGAGCTGTCGGCGCTCGAGGGCGAGCTGCGGGAGCGGCTGCGGAAGGACTTCGACCGCGGCCATATCGCGGTCACGGTGCGGTGGACCGAGCAGCCCGCGCGGCCGGCCGCAGTGAAGGTGGACGTCGAACGGGCACGGGCCCTGGTGACCGCCTTTCGTCAGCTGCAGAACGAGATCCGCATCGCCGGCGAGATCGACCTTGCCACGCTGCTCCGGCAGCCGGACGTCCTGGTGGCGGCGCAGCAGGACGAGGCCCCCGTGGCCTGGGCGGAGCTGGAGCCGATCGCGGCGCAGGCCGTCGCCGAGTGCAAGGCGATGCGCCGGCGTGAAGGAGCGGCCCTGGCCGACGAGTTGCGGCTCCGGCTCGACCTGCTCGAGCACGCGGCGGCGCTCATCGCCGCTCGGGCGCCTGAGCGGGTGGTGCGGGAGCGGGACCGGTTGCGGCAGAACGTCGTCCAGCTGCTCGACGGGCGGTCGGCCGACGAAGGCCGCATCGCGCAGGAGATCGCGTTCCTGGCCGACAAGCTGGATATCACGGAAGAGCTGGTCCGGTTCGGTGCACATCTGCGGGCCTGCCGGCACGCACTCGCGGGCGACCAGCCGGTCGGCAAGCAGCTCGGCTTCCTGGCCCAGGAGCTGGGACGCGAAGTGAACACCATGGGGTCGAAGGCCAACGACGCGGACATCACCCAGCAGGTCATCGCCATGAAAGGCGAGCTGGAGAAGTTCCGCGAGCAGCTCGAGAACCTCGAATGAGGCCGTTCCTGCTGGTGCTATCGTCGCCCTCCGGCGGGGGCAAGACGACGATCGCCCGGCAGCTGCTCGCCACGCGGACCGATCTTGGCTACTCGGTGTCGGCGACGACCCGGGTACCCAGGCCCGACGAGCTGGACGGCCGGGACTATCACTTTCTTTCGACCGACGAGTTCGCGCGAAGGGAAGCGGCAGGCGAGTTCATCGAGTCGGCCACCTACGGCGGGCACCGCTACGGCACCCTCCGCAGCGAGGTCGCCCGGGTGCTCGCATCGGGCCGGCATGCGGTCCTCGACATCGAGGTCCAAGGGGCGCGGCAGGTGCGGCAGCGGTTTCCCGACGCCGTGCATGTCTTCGTCCTCCCGCCGTCGGCGGCAGCGCTCATCGCGCGGCTCCGGGGGCGGAACACGGAGGCGGTGGACGCACTGAAGCGACGCCTGGCGCACGCGGCCGACGAGTTTGCCGCGGTGAGCCAATACGACTTCGTGGTGATCAACGACGAGCTGCCCCGGGCCGTTGCGGCGGTCGGGAACATCATCGAGAGCGAGTCCCGGCGGGTCTCGCGGCAGGACGGGCTGGCGGCGCTGGTCGCCGACATGCGCCGCGAGGTGCTGGCGGAACTGAACCGAGTGAACGACTGAGGATCTGAATTCCCGGTCCTGACTAACGACCCTGAAGGAGAGACCATGCGGATCGTCACCCCCACCGAAGTCGCCCGGCAGGCCGGCAACAAGTACCTCGGCGTGCTGGTCGCGGCAAAGTATGCCCGGCACCTCAATGAGCTCCCGAAGGAGCGCATCGCGGACCGCAAGGAGAAGCTGACGACCATGGCGCTCGGCTCGCTGGTCTCCAGCGAGCTGTCCTTCAAGCTTCTGCGCCGCCGCCGCTCCGAGGCCTGACCGTGTGGGGTGGCCGGCACGTCGTGCTCGGCGTGTCGGGCGGGATCGCCAGCTACAAGAGCTGCACTCTCGCCCGTCGCCTGGCCGAGGCGGGCGCCCGGGTGGACGTGATCCTCACCCATGGGGCCGCGGAGTTCGTGCGGCCCCTCACGTTTGAGGCGCTCACCGGCCGTCCGGTCCTCACCTCGCTCTGGGAGCGGGAGGGCGCGCTGCAGCACGTGCGCCTCGCGCAGAGCGCCGACCTCATTCTGGTAGCTCCCGCCACCGCCAACCTGATCGCCCGGGTCGCCCAGGGCCTGGGCGACGATCTGCTCACGACCCTCCTCCTCGCGCGCACCGTCCCGGTCCTCATGGCGCCCGGCATGAATGACGTGATGTACGCCAATCCCGCCACCCAGGCCAACCTGAAGATCCTCCGGGCGCGGGGCATCGCCTTCGTCGGCCCGGACGTCGGCCCCCTCGCCGAGGGCCAGTCGGACCGGCCGGGCCGGATGACCGAGCCGGAGGTGATCCTCAGTCACGCCGCGCGGGTCCTTCACGGCGGGGGCCCGTTCGCCGGGCGGAAGGTGCTCGTCACCGCGGGGCCGACCCGCGAGCCGATCGATCCGGTCCGGATGATCACCAACCGGTCCAGCGGCAAGATGGGCTACCGGATCGCCGAAGCGGCATGGGAGCGCGGCGCGGAGGTGGTGCTCGTCAGCGGTCCGTCAGGCGAGCCGGCGCCGGCCGGAGTCGTGGTGCGGCGCGTGTCCTCCACGGCCGATCTCGCGAACGCCGTGCGCGACGAACTGCCCTCGGCCGATGTCCTTGTCATGGCAGCCGCACCCGCCGATTACCGGCCGGCTTCGCCGGCGGAGGCCAAGCAGCCCCGGGCGGGCGGCGCGGTGACTCTCGACCTCGTCCCAACCAGCGACATCCTCGAAGAGACACTGGATCTCCGGCCCTCGGGCAGCGTCATCGTCGGATTCGCGCTCGAGACCGGCGACGCGGTCGCGAAGGGCCGGGAGAAGCTCCGGAAGAAGGACCTCGACCTGATCGTCGTGAATGACGCCCTCGAGCCCGATGCCGCGTTCGAGGTCGAGACCAACCGGGTGACCATCCTCGACCGCGACGGCGGATCGCACGAGCTTCCACTTCTGTCGAAGCGCGCCGTGGCGGACGCGTTGCTGGATCTCGTCGAGGTGCGCCTTGTCCGATGAGCGCCGGCGTTACCTGGAACAGCAGGCGGAGCTGGGCGGCAGCGAGCTGCTGCTGAGCGCCGCGCTCCGGCCGGCCGCTGCGCCTGAGGCGGAAACCGAGCTGCCGAAGTGGAAGAAGGGCGCTCATCCGATTCCGGGCCCCGGCCTCGCCATCGAGCCGCCAATGCCGGCGCTGCTCGGTGATGCGGTCAGCGCGCTGGACTCCCTGAACGCCGTGGCCGAGGCCATCCGCGCCTGCGAGAAATGCCCGCTCTGCCGGGGCCGGAAGAATGCAGTGCCCGGGGAAGGCGATCCTCGCGCGAGGCTGATGCTCGTCGGAGAGGGACCGGGAGCGACCGAGGACGAAACCGGCCGCCCGTTCGTCGGACAGGCGGGCCAGCTGCTCGACACGATCCTGGCCTCTATCGGCCTCGAGCGCGCCGAGGTATTCATTGCCAATGTCGTGAAGTGCCGGCCCCCGCAGAACCGCACCCCGCTTCCAGACGAGGCCGCCGCCTGCCTGCCGTACCTTCACCGGCAGATCGCGCTGGTGGGACCGAAGGTACTGCTGGCGCTCGGCGCCACGGCCGCGCAATATCTGCTGGGGGTGAAGAAATCGCTCGGTGATCTGCGCGGTGCGGTGCACACCTATGCGGGAACGCCTCTGGTGGTGACCTACCACCCGGCGGCGCTGCTGCGAAACCCGAATTGGAAGAAGCCGACCTGGGATGACGTCCGTATTGCCCGACAACTCCTCGACCGCTGACGGCGCCGCAGGGCGCAGCGTGCCGTGGAGCAATGAAGCCGAGCAGGCGGTGCTCGGCGCGATGATCCTCGACCAGGACGCGGCACTCCGTGCCGCGGAGCTGGTCGACGACACGATGTTCTACAAGGAGGCGCACCGGCGCCTCTTCCGCGCGATGCGCCGGCTGATCGAGCAGCGGATCGTCATCGATCACGTCACCATCCGGAACGAGCTGGCCCGTACCACCGAGCTCGACGACATCGGCGGGGTCGGCTATCTGTCCGAGCTGCTCGACTCGGTGCCCACCGCGGCCAACGTCGAGCACCATGCCCGGATCGTGCGCGAGAAGGCAATCGTCCGCCAGCTGATCGAAGCGGCGACCTCGGTGGTCACCCAGGCCTACGAGGGACGGTCGACGGCGAACGAGCTGCTCGACGCCGCGGAATCGAAGGTGTTCCGCATCTCCCAGTATCACCACGCCGAAGGCTTCACCCGCCTCAAGGAAATGCTGTGGCCGACGATGGAGCGCATCGAAATGCTCCAGAAGAGCGGCAAAACGATCACGGGGGTGCCGAGCGGTTTCACAGATTTGGATGACATCACCTCGGGCTTCCAGCGGTCCGAGCTGATCATCGTGGCGGCGCGACCCTCGATGGGCAAGACGGCGTTCTGCCTGAATCTCGCCGCCCATGCCGCCATCGAGGGTCACACCGGCGTCGCGATCTTCTCGCTGGAAATGTCCAAGGACCAGCTGGTGCAGCGGCTGCTGTGCGCGGAGGGAATGGTCGACGCGCAGCGGGTCCGGCGCGGGACCCTCGGCGACGCCGACTTCACGCGCCTCGCCCGCGCGGCCGGTGTGCTCTCCGGCTGCCCCATCTGGATCGACGACCAGAGCCAGCTCACCCCGCTGGAAATCCGCTCCAAGGCCAGACGGCTCAGGCTGGAGCACGACATCGGCCTCATCGTGGTGGACTACCTGCAGATGATGCGGAGCCCCGAGTACACCTCGCAGGGCAGGGTCCAGGAGATCTCCGAAATCTCGCGCTCGCTCAAGGGACTGGCGCGCGAGCTCGAGGTGCCGGTCGTGGCCCTCTCGCAGCTCTCGCGCGCCTCCGAGCAACGCGGCGGCGATCGCAAGCCGATCCTGTCCGACCTCCGCGATTCCGGCGCCATCGAGCAGGACGCCGACATGGTGGTCTTCATCCACCGGGCGGAGTATTACGAGGGACCGACCGACAAGGACGGCAACAGCCTCGAAGGGAAGGCGGAGATCATCGTGGCCAAGCACCGGAACGGGCCGACCGGCAACGTCACGCTCCACTTTCACAAGGAATTCACCCGCTTCGACAACTTCACCGAGCGCCCCGAGCCCGTCGGTTATGGCGGCTAAGGCCCGCTCTGCCTACCGCTGCACCGAATGCGGCCACGACCACCCGAAGTGGGTCGGGCGCTGCGAGGCGTGCGGGGAGTGGAACACGGTAGCGGAAGAGGCCGTCGCCCTGCCGCTGCGTCCCTCGGCCCGGGGTGGCCGCGGCGGGAAGAGCGGATCCGCGCCTTCGGCGGCCCCCGCCCGCCTGCGCGACATCGAAGCCTCCCGACTCGTCCGCTGGTCCACCGGAATGAACGAGCTGGATTTCGTGCTCGGCGGCGGCATCGTGCCGGGGTCGATGACCCTGGTCGGCGGCGAGCCCGGTATCGGCAAATCCACCCTGCTCATGCAGGCCGCCGCCCGGCTCGAGGCGTCCGGGCGCCGGGTGTTCTACGTCAGCGGCGAGGAGTCGCCGGAGCAGCTGCGGCTGCGCGCCGAGCGGCTCCGGGAGGATGCGGGCGCGGTGCACTGCCTCGGCGAGACCCGGCTCGAGGCGATTCTCGAGGCCAGCCAGGTCCTCGGCGCGGAAATCGTCGTGCTGGATTCGATCCAGACGGTCTACACCGAGCTGCTCGAAGGAGCGCCGGGCAACGTCGGCCAGGTGCGCGAATGCTCCGCGCGTCTGATGCGCTTCGCCAAGGAAAGCGGGGCCGCCGTCATCGTCGTCGGCCATGTCACCAAGGGCGGCGGAATCGCGGGACCCAAGACGCTCGAGCACATCGTGGACACGGTGCTCTATTTCGAAGGCGAGTCCTCGCTCGACTACCGGCTGCTTCGCGCCACCAAGAACCGCTTCGGTTCGGTCGATGAAATCGGCGTCTTCTCGATGACCGGCGAGGGACTGCTGCCGGTGCCGAATCCTTCGGCCCTCTTCCTCGAGGCCCGGGCCGCCGGCATCAGCGGGAGCGCGGTCACTGCACTGATGGAGGGCACCCGGCCGATGCTGGTCGAGGTACAGGCCCTCGCGGCGCGCTCGGGGTTCGGCACACCGCAACGGGTCGCCACCGGACTCGACCAGAAGCGGTTGGCAGTCCTGCTCGCGGTCCTCGAACGCCGGGGCGGCACTTCGTTCGCGGACCTCGACGTCTTCGTCCAGGCGACGGCCGGCGTCCGGCTCAGGGAGCCCGCCGCCGATCTGGCCGTGGCCGCGGCGCTGCTCTCGAGCCTGCACAACCGTCCTGCCCCTCCGGACGTGCTCTTTCTCGGCGAAATCGGCTTGGGCGGCGAGGTCCGCCCGATCGCGGGCGTCGAACGCAGGCTCTCGGAGGCCGTGCGACTCGGCTTCCGGCGGGTCTTCGTGTCGGGCCGCACCGCCGGCAAGGTGACGGGCATCTCGCTGGTTGCCATCGACCACGTCGACCAGCTGGTACAGGCGCTTGCCGCGTGACGTCGGAGTAATCATCGTCGCAGCGGGACGGGGAGTTCGGCTGGGCGGCAGCGTACCGAAGCAGTTCCAGCCGGTCGCCGGCATCCCGATGCTGCTCCGCGCCATCCGCCCCTTTGCCTCGCACCCCGACGTCGCCCATGTGTCCGTGGTGCTCCCGGAGGAGGATGCCGGCGCACCGCCGGATTGGCTGGCCCGGCTCCGGGGACCGGGGCTCTCCCTCGTGGCCGGCGGCGCCGAACGGACCGATTCTGCGATGGCCGGACTCCGGGCGCTGCCCGCTGCTTGCATTACGGTGCTGGTTCACGATGGCGCCCGGCCGTTCGTCCCGCGCGAGGTCGTCGATGCGGTGATCGCGGTCGCCCGGCAGGGCGAAGGCGCCGTACCGGCGATCCCTCTCAGCGACACGCTCAAGCAGGCCGGGGAACCGGGCCCGGCCCCGCTGGTGCGGACGACGATCCCCCGCGACGGACTCTGGCGGGCCCAGACTCCCCAGGGATTCCCGCGAGCGGCGCTCGAGTGGGCATACGAGCAGGCGCACCTGGACGGACTGACCGCGACCGATGACGCCGCCCTCGTCGAACGCATCGGCACGCCGGTCCGGCTCATCCCAGGTTCCGCCCGGAACCTCAAGATTACGACCGCCGAGGACCTGGCGTTCGCCGAGTTGCTGGCCGGGAGCCCGGGCTGATGCTCCCCTTCGCCACGGGGGAGGAGATCGCCAGGGCGGTCGGCCCCGCGTGCGAACAACTGCGAAGCAACCGGGTGGTGGCCTATCCGACGGAGACGCTCTACGGGCTTGGCAGCCTCGTCACCGAGCCGGGGCTCGCGGCACTCGGGCGGTTGAAAGGCCGCGAGGCCGGCAAACCTTTTCTCCTCCTGGTCGAGGGGCGGACGATGGCGGAGTCGTGGGGACTCCGGTTCGACAGGGTGGCGGAGGCGCTCGCGGCGGCCTTCTGGCCGGGCCCCCTGACGCTGGTGCTTCCGGCGGCCGCCGCGCGGTTGCCCGACCTGCTGCGGGGCACGAGCGGAGGTGTCGCCGTCCGGCAGTCGCCGCACCGGGGAGCCGCGGCACTGGTGCATACGCTCGGCGAGCCGATCACCTCGACCTCGGCCAATCGTGCCGGCGGCGCGCCCGCGTCGTCCGGCGAGGCCGTCGAGTCGATCTTCGCGCCCGAAGTCGGGCGCGGGGAGCTGCTCGTGCTGGACGGGGGAGCGCTGCTCCCGGGGGCGCCGTCGAGCCTGGTGGACTGCACCGGTCCTCGGCCGGGGCTGCTCCGGGAGGGTGCCATCGCCAGGGCCGAGCTGGAGCGGGTAATCGGTAACCCTCTGACGTGAAGAGTGAAGCATGAATGGTGAATGGGACCGGACTTCACGGCCCTTTCACCGTCGATTGTTCACCTTTCACCAGCCGGATCCATGAAGATTCTCCTGGTCTGCACGGGCAACACCTGCCGAAGCGCGATGGCGGAAGAGATGCTGCGCAAGGCGCTCGCGCGGCGGGGCGCCGAGGGCATCGGTGTGATCTCCGCAGGCAGCGGCGCATGGGATGGGGCTCCGGTGTCGGAGGGGGCGTATCTGATAGGGCTGGAAAACGGTCTGGATCTTTCCGGCCACCGGGCCAGGCTGCTCGGCCGGGAGATGGTCGAGGAGGCCGATCTCGTCCTCACCATGGCTCGCCATCATCGCGCGAGGGTCGAGGAACTCGGTGGCGCTGGAAAGACCTGGCTGCTCGGTGAGTACGCCGGCCGCACCGGGCCGCGGGCGGAGGTCAACGACCCCTTCGGGGGGCCGCTCGACGGCTACCGCGCGACCTACAACGAGCTGGAAGCCCTGATCAGCGAGGTGGTGCTGCGACTGGAAAAGGAGGGACTGGGTGGTCGGCGGTAGCACGCGGGTCTTCGCCCTGCTCGGCAAGCCGGTGGCTCATAGCCTGTCGCCCGCCATGCACAACTCGGCGTTTCGGGTGCTCGGACTCGATGCCGTGTACGTCGCGCTCGAGGTCGATCCCGGTCATGTCGGCGAGGCGATGAGGCTGCTGGCTCGTGCCGGGGGGGGCGGCAACATCACCGTCCCGCACAAGGCCGAGGCGGCGGATGCGGCCGACCTCGCCAGCGAGCGAGTCACCCGCCTGCATGCATGCAACACCTTCTGGGGCGAAGCCGACCGCGTCGCGAGCGAAAACACCGATGTCGACGGCGTGCTGGACGCGCTCGAGCGGCTGGAGGCGCCGGCGACGGGGTGGCTCGTGGCTGGCACCGGCGGCGGCGCCCGCGCCGTCGTGGCGGCGGCCGCCAGCCGGGGGGCCGCCGTAGCCGCGCGCTCCCGGGAGCCGTCCCGGCGCGGCAGCTTCGAGGATTGGATCCGCTCGCAGGGCGTCAGGATCGCCGAGCCGGTGGAGTGCGAGGTGCTCGTCAACGCGACCCCGCTCGGGCTCAAGCCCGGCGATCACCTCCCGCTCGCCCTCGACGAGGCTCCCGGCGCGATGGTGGCCTTCGACATGGTGTATGCGCCGCATGAGACCTCGTGGGTCCGGCAGATGCGGCAGAGCGGGCTGCGTGCAGCCGACGGACGCACCATGCTGGTTGCCCAGGGCGCGGCCGCGTTCCGCAAGTGGTTCCCGGCGGAGGATCCGCCCATCGAGGTCATGCGTGCTGCGGTGGACTCCGCCCTCCGCTGAGCTGCGCGGGGCGCTCCATGCCGCCGAACGATGGCTGCTCCCGGCGGCATGCCTCCTGTGCGACCGCGCGGTCGATCATGATCCGGCGGACCCCCTGGTCTGCGCGCTGTGCCGACGCCGCTGGCGGTCCCTCTCCGAACCGCAGTGCCCGAGGTG
>Ga0153915_10004840_pt1 | contig 12466 bp, 5 predicted proteins | sample Opewatmetagenome_2_FD_107003 | JGI IMG/M metagenome (GOLD analysis project Ga0153915, IMG submission 107003) | Freshwater wetland microbial communities from Ohio, USA - Open water 3 Core 3 Depth 3 metaG | ecosystem: Environmental > Aquatic > Freshwater > Wetlands | place: USA: Ohio, Lake Erie... | reverse complement strand
GGTCGGCGCGGGCGTGGTCGGCGCGGGCGTGGTCGGCGCGGGCGTGGTCGGCGCGGGCGTGGTCGGCGCGGGCGTAGTCGGCGCGGGCGTGCTCGGCGCGCTCGGCGCGGGTTTCGGTGGCGCGCTCGGCGGTGCGGGGCCCGTGGGGGCGGCCGGCGGTTGCTGCGCGGGCTGTGCGCCCGCAGCCGTGCACGCGAGCACACAGAACAGCGCAGGAACAGCCCGGCTCATCGCACGGCCTGCACCGGACACGGCCACCACGCCGGCGGGTTCGCGCGGTAGTCCCACTCTGGCGAATCACAGATCAGCCTGCCTCGGTCACACCCGATGAGGGTGTAGTGCGTGAGGCCGCGGCACGGCTCGTCGGCCTTGCTGGAGACGACGAGCTGAACGATGCCCGCGGTCGCGTCGGGCATGCCGAGCTGCGGGATCGTCGTGCATGCGAACGCACGACCCGTGAAATCGGGCGCATCCGTCGGCGGCTGGCGGTAGCGGACCGACGAGTCGAGCCGCCGTTGTACGCAACCGACCTCGCGAACGTCGGCGCTCGGACGGAACGGAATCGCGACGGTCGTGTCCTCGGGCTTCGCCTCGCTGCAGCTGCCGGCCGGCTCCGATGGAAGCGTTCCGGCAGCGGTCGCCGCGATCGCGTCGGCAAACGAGAATCCGCCTGCGCCGAGGATCGAGAACGCGGGCAGCGGCGCATCGCAGCCGTGGCGCGGATAGAAGCCGGTCTCGACGAACGCGCCCTCGCGAAATGCGAGGCGCTGATCGGGCTCGGTCATCGCCACGAAGCTCGCACCGTAGATGATGTCGTTCGTCAGCGCGTCCTGTTCCGGATCGAAGCCACCCTGTGGCAACCGGCTCGTCGATGCGAGCTCGAGCGTGCCGCTGGCATCTCGATCGTCGAACACGACGAGGCTGCCGTACGCCACCCGCGCCGTGACGTCGCCGTACATGACGTCCGCCGCGGGTAATGCATCGAGGCTCAGATCCGCCGGTACGTTCGACGTGATCGGCACGCTGGCGGCGACGCGGTCGGGCGTGAATGACAGCGGATTGCGGCAGCCGGCGTCGACGACGGCGGCGAGCTCGGCAGTATCCGGCGGCAGGAAGCACAGGGCTTCGGGGAGCCACTCGGTGCCCCAGATGAGCGCGACGCGCAGGTTCTCGTTCGTCGCGCCGGGCGTGCGGACCGCGTCGAAGTCCCCGCTGGTGTCGACGTGAATGGTGGAGAGCGGCGGAACGTCGCCGCCAAAGCCCTGCAGATCGCCGCAGCCCGCGAGCAGGATCCCGAGCAGTGCCAGGCGGTCTGCGATCATGGCTGCCACCCCACACCGAGCTCGGCGATCCAGCTGCCGTGCAGATCGGAACCGACGAGCGCGGCCGAGGGGCCACCACTCATCACCAGGAGCCACGAGCCGACGACGTGAACCGACACGACCGCCTCGAGCTCGGCCGCCGGTACGAGCGCGAATGTCGATGTCTCGAGATCGCTGCCCATGAGGCCCGCGCGCATGCCCTGGTTGCGATCGCGCGTCTCGTGGACGAGCGTGCCACCGGCGGACAGGCGAAGACCGAACGACCCACGGCCGGCATCGTGCTGCAGCGAGCCCGATGCGCGAAGGCGCAGATCGGAGTGAGTCACCGTCCAGTCGAGCGTCGACTCCGTCGCCGTCACCCAGGCAGCGCGCGCACCCCATCGCCACGGACAGCGTCCCTCGGTGATGCCTCCGCCGATGCCGCGCGACAGACCGGTCGGTAGCGCGGTCGGAAAGGCGACGGCGAGGCCACCATCGAGATCGAGGCCGTGGCCGTGCGCGTAGGGAAACGAATCCGACGTCAGGGCGCCGACATCGGCCGCGCTCGGTCGCGAGACAAGGATCGTCGCGACCACCAGGACAGCGCGCAGCATGGCAAGAGTGTGTCGCGTGCCGCGGCCTATTTCTTCGGTCTGTCGTGAAGAAATTCGCCGTCAGCGCATTCTGCGGTGACGCGCATCACCGGCCGGTGAACACGGGCGCACGCTTTGCGAGGAGGGCGGCGATTCCCTCTCTGCAGTCATCGGTCGCGAGCGTGGCGGCCTGGGCGACCGCCTCCTCGCGGGCGGCCTCGCGGGCCGTCAGCGCCAGGCCCCGGCGAATCGCGGCCTTCGTCGCGCGGACGGCGATCGGTGCGTTGGCGGCGATCGTCCGGGCCAGCTCCATCGCCTCGGCCATGACGTCGGCGGTCGGCACCGCGCGATTGAGGATGCCGAGGGACTCGGCCTCGCGACCTTCGACCAGCCGGCCGGTCAGCAGCAACTCGTTTGCCTTCGCCATCCCGACCAGGCGCGGCAGCAGGTAGCTGATCGCCATGCCCGGTGCGAGCCCGAGCTTGACGAAGTTCGCGCCGTACTTCGCATCGAGGGCGCCGATCCGCATGTCGCAGACGAGCGCGAGCCCGAAGCCGCCGCCGACCGTGTGACCGTTGAGGGCACCAACGATCGGCACCTCGATGTCGAGCAGCGACAGGAACGGCACGTACATCGCGTAGGAGCGCTCGTGCGGCGCGCTGCCGGTATCGCGCTGCAGCGTCGACCTGAAGTCTGCGCCCGACGAGAAGCACGCACCGGTACCGGTCACGACGAGGCTGCGGATCGAGGTATCCGCGCGCGCCGTCGCGCTTGCCGTCGCAAACGCATCCAGCAGCTCGGGGGTCATGCTGTTGCGGTTATCGGGTCGATCGAGCGTGATGACGCCGACCATTCCGTCGGTGTGATAGCGAACTGCCTCGGCCATAAGGCGAACTTACACCGCGGCTGGATGCCGATGAAGGCCGTGCGTTCATCGACAGCGTCATCATGATGTTCCCGGATGGCAGGTCGCAGTCGATCAGCATCCGCCAGCGGATCTCGGGTCGCTCGGCGCCGCTGACGATCAACATCGACGCGCGCGCGACCGGCATTTACATCTACAGCAAGACCCGAGGCCGTGGCTCGCTCGACGTCGTCGGCCTGCGCCGCTAGCCGAAACGAACAACGGCGGCCCGAGAGCCGCCGTCGTCATTCTCCGCGGTGACCCGGATCAGCCGCCGAGCTCGTCGAGGAACTGCTGCGCATCCGCGAACTGCGGATCCTCGCGCAGCGCCTTCTTCGCCCACAGCTCCGCCTTCGCGCGGTTACCACGTGCGTGCTCGATCTTCGCTTCCCAGAGGAGGGCCATCGGCCGCGTGACCGGCGCCGGGTTGTCCATCAGCGTGATGGCGCGGAGCGGCTTGAGCGCGAGCTCGTAGTCGCCCATCTCGGTGGCGAGCTGAGCGAGCTCGGCCGCGACCTCCGCGTTCTTGCGATCGACGTCGAACGCCTTCTTGAGCCAGCCGAGCTGGCCCTCCTTGTCGTTCTGCATCGCGCAGACGCGCGCCATGCGCTGCTGCATGACCGCGAGCTCCGGCGTGCGCTTCTTCTGCGCGGCGATGCCCGCCTCGAGCGTCCGACCTGCATCTTCGAGCTGGCCGCTCGTGATCAGCACGTCGACGTTGAGCATCAGCGCTCCGTGATCCTCCGGCTGGAGCTCGAGGGCACGCTGCGCGGGGACCTGCGCCGCGACCGCGTCCTCGAGGTTGTAGAGGAGCAGCTCCGCGGCACGCTTGTAGTTCGCGTAGCGCTGAGCCTGATCGCTGCCGTGGTCGGCATCGGCGGTCAGGATGCCCGCGAGCAGCCGGAACTCGCCGGCGGCCTCGTAGGTCTCGCGCAGCTTGTTGCGGACGATCTCGACGCCGGGCTGGGTCTGGTGGACCAGCTCGAGCACCGGAACCGCCTCGCCGGGACGCCCCGCCTTCACACACGCGTCGCCTGCACGCAGCGCCGCGACGACCTGAGCCTCGCCCTCGACGACGTACGCCAGGCGCGTCGCGGCAGCTGCCACGCCGTCCCAGTGCTCGATGCCCTCGTCGAGATCACACAGCATGTACAGCGGCTCGGCATCGCGCGCATCGCGCTCGATCCACGCGACGAGGTAGCCGCGACCACGCTCGAAGTCGCCATGCTGCGTGAGCAGCTGGGACAGCTTCAACGTGGCGCTGCGCTCGGTCGGCAGATCGCTGTCGCGCTCGGCGCGCTGGCGGAGCCGCTCGAGACCGGCGATCAGCGCATCTGCGCTGCGGTCCTTGTCGAGCTCGTACGCCTCGGTGAGGTCCTGGACCGCCGATGCGTCATCGCCGAGCTGCTGCCGGAACTGCGCGCGCAGCAGCAGCAGCGAGGTGCGGCCCACGCCCTCGAGGGTCGCGAGCGCCTCACCCACCGCACGCTGAGCCGCGTCGAGCTCACCGGCAGCCGCGAGCGCTGCCGCATGATCGGTGACGAGCTCCGGGTTCTGCGGAGCACGCTGCCGCGCCTTGCGCAGGACCTCGGCGGCCTTCAGAGGCTGACCGAGGAAGCCCGAGTAGACGCTCGCCGCTTCGCGCAGGCGCTCGACGGCGGGAGCATCCCCCATGCGCTCGGCATCGCGCGTCATGAGCTCGGCGAGCTCCGACCACTGCTCGTTCTCGCGGTACCACTTCTCGAGGCGATCGTGGATCGCCGTGTCGTCCGGCGCGGACTTGTGGGCGAGCTCGAGGGTGCGCTGCACGCCCTTGAAGTCACCCGCGGCCTCCCACATCGACGCGAGCTTGCCGGCGAGCTCGGGGGCCCGCTCCGGCGTCTCGACCGCGAGCAGGCGCTCCATGAGGAGCGCGCCTTCCCGCGGGTTGTCCTGCGGCGACAGCTGCGACACGACGCGGCGGAGGATCTCGCGATCATCCGGCGCGACGATCAGCGCGGCGCGATAGACGCGGATGGCGTCCGGCGAGCCGGTCTTCTCGAGCAGGTCACCGAGGCGAATCGCGACGTCGATCGTCGAGTCGCGATGACCACGACGCTGCGCATCCTCGAAGCGCGACCACAGGAACTCGGCGATGCCATCGTCATCACCGAGCTCGCGCAGCGTGCCCTCGTACATCTGAGCAGCTTCGAGGTTGTCGGGATCGTCGTTCAGCGCGTCGCGCATCACGTCGAGTGCGTCGTGATGGCGCTTGAGGTTCTCGAGCAGGAACTTCGCATGCTCGACGCGCAGCGCATTGCGCTCCGCCGGCGTCTGGAGGTTCGGCAGCGTCGAGGAGACGACGCTCGCCAGACGGTCACCGTCGCCGAGCTCGCGATAGATCGTGAGCAGCGGCTGCCACACGGCGCGGTCGGCCGGGTTGCGCTCGCGCAGGAACTCGTAGACCTCGGCGGCGAGATCGATCTTGCGATGCGCGAGAGCACGCGTCGCGACCCGCATGGCCAGGCCATCGACCTGGTCCGCTTCCGCGATCGGTGCGATCTCGTACGTCAGGTCGCGAGCCTGCTGCAGATCGTTCGCAGCGAGGCGGCGCTCCGCGAGAGCGAGCACGGCCCACGGAGCCGAGCCCAGACCATCGGCGGTCTCGCGCGCGGCCGCGACGGCGCGGACGAGCAGGGCCTCGGCGCGTTCGTCCTGACCGAGCTCGACGGCGAGATCGACAGCCTCGCGGATCTGCGGCGGCGTCGCACTTGCATGTGCGGCGCGGCGCTCGAGGAAGTCGAGCAGCAGATCCTGATCTCCGCCGTTACGCGCGACGCGCTCGTACATCGCGAGCACGCGCTCGTCGGGATCGTGAGCCGCCGCCATCTTCAGGAGGCGACCGGCCTGCGTCCACCGCGGCTCGGCGGCGAAGGCACGCTCGAGCAGCTCGAAGCCCTGCTTGCGACGCGTCTCGCTGCCGATGAAGATCTCGGCGAGGCGATACAGCGCGTCGACCTGTTGCGGGGTCGGCTCCTCATCGGTACCGGCGAGCTCGAACATCTTGTCGAGCGTACGAGCCTGCTCGGCGGTGTCACCGAGCGCAGCAGCGACGCGAGCCTGCGCGTAGAACGCTTCTGCGAGCCGCTCGCCGAGGATCTCGACGCGGCGGTACAGATTCGCCGCACCCTTGAGATCGTTCGCATCGTTCTCGAGCGCCTCACCAGCGCGCATGAGGATGTTCGCGATCAGCGGCGGATCGTCCTTGCGGCGGAGCCGGTCGACGAGCTGCTCGATGGAGTCGACGTACTTCTTCGTCGAGCCGGTCCGTTTTGCGAGCTCGCGTGCCTTGTCGTGTAGGTCGAGGCGACCGGGCACGGCGTTGACCGCCTTGATCAGGGCATCGAGAGCGTCCTCGTTGCGGTTGATATGCACGAGTGCCTCGGCCATATCGCCGAGGAGGCGAGCCTGGCTCTGCGCCTCGGGGTTCGTCGCGAGCCGCTTCTCGAGGACCTCGATCAGGCGCTGCCCCTCACCGTGCGCGATCAGCGAGCGACGCAGCCGACGCACACCGGCGTCGGACTGGATCGCGCTCTCGATCGCGGACTCGAGGAGCTCCTTCGCTTGATCCTCTTCACCGCGCGAGGCCGCGAGCTTGTGCAGCTCGAACAGCACCTCGCTCGGACCCACCGCGTTCTCGTCATCACCTGGCGGCGTGCGACGGACGACGAGGAGCAGAGCGCGGTACGTGCGCTCGGCGCGGTCGACCTGGCCGGCGGCGCGTGCCATCTCGGCGAGCTCGCGCTGGATGGACGTGTTCGACGCATCCATCTTCGAGGCTGATTCCATCTCGGACATGGCCTCTTCGGTCTTGCCCTCGGCCTGTGCGAGGCGAGCGAGCTCGACGTGGAGCGCAGCACGCTCCGGCGAGCGACGGCGACCGAAGTCTGCGATCAGCTCGGTCAGCAGCTGGCGCGCTTCCGGCAGCTGGCCGGCGGTGCGCTTGCCGATCGCGAGCGCGGTACGCAGCTCCTTGTCGGTCGGATCGAGCTGCAGCGCGGTCTCGAGCGCCGGGATCGCGGCGGCCGGAGAACCGAGCTTCTGGATGTAGAGCGCCACGGCCTCGCGCGCGAAGTCGCGAGCGAGCGCATCACCCTGGAGCAGCGGGAGGCTGCGCGTCAGGTGACGCGCGAGCGGTTCCCACAGGTCCTGCTTGCGGTAGAGATCCGCGAGCATCGTGCGGAGCTCGACGGCAGGGGTCTTGTCGTCGAGGTTCGTCTCGATCGCGGCGATCGCACGGTCGGTCTGGTTCGCCGAGAGATGCGCCTTGGCGAGCTGATGAACGACGACGAGCCGCTCCGCCGGCGCGACCGTGCCGAGCAAGCTCTCGAGCCACGGCACCGCCTGTGCGGACTGACCGCGCTCGAGGTTCAACCGCGCGAGGGCGCGCAGCGAATCGGACGTCGGTTGCAGAGCGACGACGCGGCGGTGGCCGGCGATCGCGCGCTCGATCTCCTTCGTGTCGTTCTCCGCGACCTTCGCGTAGCGAGCCCACAGCTTCGCAGAGCGCTGCGGCTCTCCCGCTTGCTCGAGGCGATTGGCCTGGTTCTCGAGGAGGTCGGCGAGCTGGCGATGCTGTGCCTTGCTCGCGAGCAGCGCGGCGATGGCATCGATCGATGCCTCGTGACCGGGCCGGTCTTCGAGGTTCGCGCGCAGCGCATCGAGACGGCCACCACGCTCCTCGACGATGCCGACGAGCTTGGCGAGCTCGAGGCGGAGCTCGAGCTTGCGCTCGGGATCCGTCTCGAGACCGAGCTGGATCTGGCGCAGCGTGAGCAGCTCGGGGACGCGGTCCTCGACGCCGAGCAGGTGCGCGAGGCGCTCGATCACCTCGAGGTCACCCGGCGACGACGCGAGCACGCTGCGATACATGTCGATCGCGGCGGCGTTGTCAGCGAGCTCGGTCGTGGCGAGCTGAGCAGCGCGCAGACGCATCTCGCGGCGCGTCGCGTTGTCGAACGGCAGACGGGCTGCCTCGACGAGGGTATCGACGGCTGCGCGGGCGCGGCCACCGGTCCGGTAGAGATCGACGAGACCGTCGATCGCCCACTTCGCGACTGCGTCGACCGAGCGAGCCGAGCGGATCGATGCCGTGCCACGCCAGGCGGCGGTTGCACGACCGAGCACACCCGACAGGATCTGGAGCGCTTGCTCGCGCTCTCCGAGCTTGCTGGCGATATCGGCTGCACCGACGAGTGCGTCGAGGTCCTTCGCGTCGGCGTCGGCGAGCCGGCGCAGTGCTTCGAGGAGAGCCGGCGAGGCGCCTTCTTCCTTCTCCATCGCCACGAGCTCGGACAGCCACGCCTGACGCTCGCCACCGAGCTCGAGCGCCTTGCGCAGCGAGGCGATCGCGGCCTTGCGATCTTCACGCTGATCGCGATGCATCGACGCGAGGCGGTGCTGGTACACGGCAGCGACGGCGCCGGGCACCTTGTATTTACCGAGCGCCGCGGTCAGCGCCGCGGTGAGCGCGTCCCACGCGTTCTGCTCGCGGGCCGCGGTCTCCTGGATCGAGAGGAGCTCGTCATCGAACGCCTCCCGGACGTGCGTGTAGTGGACGATCGCGTCGGCGACGCCGTCCCACTGGCCGAGCTTGCTGCCGAGGACCGCATACGCCTGGACGGCGCGGCGGTTGCCCGGCTCGACGGCTGCGACCTGGCCGTACGACTTCGCAGCCTGCTCCTGATCGCCGAGGCGATCGGTCGCGAGGTCCGCATATGCGAGGCGCAGGCGCGCCTGCTCGCGCGCATCATCCTTGAGCGCATCGATCGCCTCGATGTACGCGATGCCGAGCGTCGTGAAGTCGCCGGTCGTCTTCGCGAGGGACTGCAGCTGGTTCTCGATCAGCTGGTCGCGCGGAGCGAGCGGGAACGCACGTGCGAGGTCGGCAAGAGCGCCGGCTGCATCGTGCTTGTGATCGAGGCGCAGCTGCGCCGCTTCACGCAGGAGTGCGAGCTTGGTCCGGTCGTCGTGTGCCTCGGCGAGACGCGCCGGGAGCAGATCGAGCACGCCGGCGACATCGCCGGTGGTTCGCATCGCCTGGGCGAGGGCGTCGGCGGCGGCGGCGCGCGTCGACTGGACGTCGAGGAGCGCGGTGAGGCCGGCCTTCGCTTCCTTGCTCGACGGATCGATGGCGATCGCGTTGCGATACGCCGCGAGTGCGCGAGCAGGCTCGTCGAGGTGCTCGCGAAGTGCACCGCCGAGACGAACGAGGCGGCCGACCGTGCGGACCGTCGCACGACCCGATGCGCCTTCGAGCAGGTCGGCCATCTCGCGCCAGCGGCCTGCCTCGGCGAGGAGGTCCGCGAGCGCCGAGACGCCTTCTTCGTCGTCGCGGTTATCGGTGACGACGCGCTGCCACGTGGCGATCGCGGCGTCGCGATCGTCGCGCTGCTGATGATGGATCAGCGCGACGCGAACGAGATCGGCGCGCTTCTGGTTCGGCGTCGGTGCCGACGAGGCGCGTGCCTCGAGGGCCTGGACGAGGTCATCCCAGCGCGACTGGCTCTCGAGGATCGCGATGCGAGCATCGAGCGCGGAGACGTCGTTCGGCGCGCTGTCGGTGCGGCGCTCCCAGAGCGAGAGTGCACGGTCGGCGTCGCCGAGCGACTCGGCCAGCTTGGCCGCTTCGCTCAGGATGGCGGCGCGGGCCGCATCGTTCGCTTCGAGGTGAGCCTGCCGCTCGAGGACGGCCAGGCGCTCGCGCGGCTGGTTGGTGTCCGCGTACAGCGCGGCGAGTCGGCGGGCGACGCCGAGCTGTTCCACTTCGGCCGCACCGTTGACTCCCGAGGCCTCGACGAGGAGGCCGATCGCGCCCGGCGTGTCCTGCATGCGCTCGAGCCGTGCACGAGCAGCTTCGGCGAGCAGCTCCACGCGGCGCGTCGGATCGGTCGCGGCGCGTGCTCCCGCCGCCAGACCGTTCGCGTACCGCTCGTGATGGCCACCTTGCTCGGCGAGCTGGCGGAGCTTCTCCTCCGTCGACTTCGAGTCCGGTGCGATCGCGAGCAGTGCCGCGTAGTGATCCATCGCGGCCGGCAGGTCACCGAGATCCGCGAGGCGCGTACCGGCCTCTTCGCGCAGCTCGCGCGTGTTCGCCGGATCGATCTCGATGATCTTCTCGAGGACCCGGATCACCTCGCGCGGGCGCGACGTCGCGTCGTAGTGCGAGCGAAGCAGATCGAGTGCAGCGGCGCGGACACCGGTGGTCGCCTTCGGCGCCTCGATGATGCGCTCGAGCAATGCACACGGCTCCGTGTCTTCCTCGGCTTCGACGAGCAGAGGCTTGACGGCACCGAGGGCGCTCTGTGGATCTCCGAGGTTGTCGAGCCACACCGCGGCGATGCGCGCGCGGCTCTTCTCGCGGTCCTTCTTCGCCTGGTCTTCGAGGCGGCCTTCCCACAGTGCGATCAGGTCGGCCCAGCGCTCGTGACGCTCGAGGAGACGTTCGAGGCCGGTGTTGACCTGCGCGTCGTTGGGCGCGAGCGGGAGCAGCTGCTGGTAGTAGCCGATCGCCTTCTCGGGTTGATTCGCGACGTCCTTCGCGAGCTGCGCGGCCTCGCGCAACCAGCGGACGCGCTGGCTCTTCTCCTTGCTCCCTTTGATCGCGCGATCGAAGAGCGCGAGCACGTCGTCCCAGCGCTCGGCGACCGTATAGAGGACGCTGAGGCGCTGCAGCGCGGACTCCGATGAAGGAGCGAGCTGGAGCACGCGCGACAGGATCTTCTCGAGGACCTTCGGGTCATCGCCGAACCATTCGTCGCAGAACCGCCCGGCGCGTTCGCCGATCATCTCCGCGACTTGCGCCTCGAGTTTTCCAGAGAGCGTTTCGTTGATGAGCGCGACGATCTCGTCGGGCTTGTCGAGCTCCGCCGCGAGCTCCTCCACCTCCTCCCACGCACTCACGGCGTGCGGCGAATGTTTGACTTCAGCAACAGCTTCCGGGAATCGAGACAGGTCGGCCATGGGCTCCTCGTCTGAGCGTCATCGCGTCGCGCCCTCAAAGCGCGATGCGGATGAAAAATCGTAACACGGCGACCATGTCGCAAGATCGGTCGCCGCCTCGCAAAATCCCCGAGCTAGAACGCGTGGCGTACACCGAGCCAGGCGGAGAACGGCGACTGGAACCCGGTGCCGACGCCGACGCTCGGGTTGCGTCGAATGTCCGCTCCGGACTCGTTCTTGAGGAACGGCAAGTCGGCGGCGGTTCCGTGATCGATCGGGTGCACGGCGCCGCCCGTGTAGACCTCTTCCACGGTCGTCGCGGTGCGGCGATCGAAGAGATTGAACAGATCCAACGTGATGTCGAAATCGTGCCAGGTCGCGGCGAGCCGAACGTTCGCCTGACTGATGACCGGACCTCGTCCGGCCGTGCCACGCGGGATCAAGAAGATGATGCCGTCGTCGCTGTCGGCGAGGACGCTGCGCGGCCGGCCGCTGGCAGTTGTCAGGCGCGTCGACATTGCGAGTTTCACGGGTCCAACATGGCCGCTGCGCTGCGCTTCTATATATGTGCGGTGGCCGATGTCGGTTGGTAGACGACCGAGTTGATCGAGCGAGGTCGCGTCGTAATCGCTGCCGGCATAGAGGACAGCGCCCTGGCGCGGGTCGAAGGCGCCGGTCCACGACCCGATCGTCCGGCCATACATGTAACCGGCGCGCAGGACCAGGTGGGCCGTCGGAGCCGTGGCGAGCTCGAACGCGACGAGGCCGGTCTCGCGGATCGCGGGTGTGCCGCCGAATCGCCCGGGGTTGTCGAACCCCGACTCGGTCGTGTCGAGGCCGTGGCGCAGCCAGCGGCCCTGCATCCAGCCGGTCGCACGCACGGTTTTCGCGAGCGCGACTTCTGCGCCCGCGGTCAGCTCGTCCTGGGTGATCGGCTTCACCCCCGCGGCGACCCCGTAGACCGCACCCGTATCGACGGACCGACCTTCGCCGAACGGGGACGTGATCGCGTCGACCGTGCGGTCGCGCGAGAGGATCGTCGGCCCGAGCCCGGCCGGGAGCAGCGCGAAGCTGCGGCCCATGCTCGTCCATATCCGCGAGCGGCCACCCCCGAGTGGATCCCAGCTGACGCCGAGCCGCGGCGCGAGCTCGTTCGAGAAGTGCAGCACGGTGCCGACCCACATGAGCTCCCAGCGCAGGCCGCCATCGAACTTCACGTTGCGATCGGCATCCCATGTGTCCTCGACGTACGCGGCGGTGTAGCGCGTGCGATAGCGCAGCACCGAGGTATCGATCGTCGGGCACGGCGTGCCTGCGTCCGAGCCGCACACCGAGCTCGGATCGACGAAGCGCCGCTCCGAGATGTGCTCGGGGAACAGGCTGCGGATCTGCGTGCCGCCGGTGAAGTGGGTCTCGGTGACGAGGCGGGTGTCCTCGCCCGTCGCGCCGGCGCGAAGCGTGTGCGCGCCCGTGCGATGCGCGACGTCGGCCGTGATCGATGGGCGATCGCCGGTGACATCCGACAGCGGGCCGGCGCCGCCGCTCGCGAACCAGCCTGCGGGCACCGGGCAGTTCGTGATCGTCGGCCAGCGATCGCTCGGGACATCGTCGTTGCATGCGCCGGCGAGGAACGGGTCCTCGACGAGATCCGTCGGGACGTAGGCGCTCAGCAGCTGGGGAATGGTCTC
>Ga0153915_10004839_pt1 | contig 12467 bp, 10 predicted proteins | sample Opewatmetagenome_2_FD_107003 | JGI IMG/M metagenome (GOLD analysis project Ga0153915, IMG submission 107003) | Freshwater wetland microbial communities from Ohio, USA - Open water 3 Core 3 Depth 3 metaG | ecosystem: Environmental > Aquatic > Freshwater > Wetlands | place: USA: Ohio, Lake Erie... | reverse complement strand
GATGATGTGCTTCTTCGCCCCAAAGGAGAAGAAAGATGATGATGGAAACAACGAAAAAACACGAACATAAAAATTGCCGGCAATTGCTTGGGTCATTATCCGAATATGTGGATGGAGAATTGGATGAAGAGTTGTGTGGTGTCTTAGAGCACCATTTGGAGGATTGCGAAGATTGCCGCATCGTAGTGGATACACTACAAAAAACCGTCTACCTGTACCATGCGACCGCTGGTACTGAGAATATCCCTTCAGATATCCGCCAGCGTTTGTATAAATCATTGAATATCGAGAACTATTTGGAAAAGTAATACTTGCCAGTGAAAGCGTTTATGCCAATTGATGTCATTTCAATCGGCGGCTATCTCCCTGGCGTACGGTAATTCCCTGAGCATCCAAATATTCGAGCAGTGCAAGAACGTAACGGCGGCTAGTGTTGAAATGATCGCGTACCTCTGCAGCCGTAATTGTCCCCTTCTTATTCAACAAACTAAAGATCTCAGAAAGCATTAGATCATAGTCCTGCTTACGAAAAACCACATCTGGCGGGATGGGAATTAGCAATCCAATTTCGATCATGGCATTATACAATTCCTCGCCCACCTCAGTCAGACATTCTTTCGCTGTGGGAGGAGAGAAAGGTGAGGAGATAAAGCGTGCCAATAATCCATCCACAGAACGTTGTTGCTGGGGATTGAATTGAATGGTGTACCCAACATGTCGTACCAGTGATCCGGTCTCTTCTAGTTGACCCTCAGGTGAAATTCTACGTAAAGCGGAATTAAAAATACGAGAGGATATCTTCAGGCGGGATTTTAGCTCTTCACGAGGCATCCCACGCCGTAAAGGGTACATCTTGTGATAATCACCCACTTCTTGTAATACCTGGCGTTTAAGCTGTTCCCAATAACCCTTGGATGTCACCATGGTGAGGGGAGTTATTGCAGTTTGTTCTCCACTCTCCAATATGATGATTTCTCCTTGTGCAACCAATTCCTGAGTAGCACGATTGGCCGTGGACGAATCAAGGTTGGACCGTGTGATTACATCTTGTAACGAGGCGGTACCTAAGGCGAGCAGTGACTGAAACAAGATTTCAGTCGGAGTACCTCGCGCCAATGTATCGAGACTTGCGAGTTCTTGAGCTGAAAAACGTTTATGTCGACCCTTTGGATGGGGATCGACCACCGTCCCTCCACCCAGTGTTTCACCGGGAGAGGGGCGTCTTAGGATATAACGATCACCCCGGATGGCAACAATTGGCTCGTAGAGCTCTAGCTGCAACCATCCTTCTTCTGCAGGCAGTAATTCTTCACTTCCCAGCAAGCGTACCCTTGCCTGGACTTCTGCTGCTCCAAGGAAAAACTTAACCAATGTGTCGTGTTTTAGTGGTAGGGTAATATCACGCAGCAAGCGAAAGTGAACATCGATACGACGGCTGGGTTGGTAAATACCTGGATAAGCAAGGACATCCCCTCGTTTCACTTGATCCACATTGATACTAGAAATATTAACCGCAGTTCGGCTACCTGGGATAGCGGTTTCCTCTTTACGCTTATGGGTTTGGAGACCGCGGATCCGGGCATGTAACCCTGACGGGAGGATTTCCACTTCGGAACCCGAATGCAAGCTCCCATCACTGAGCGTACCTGTAACCACTGTGCCAAAACCCGGCATAGTAAAGACACGGTCAACAGGGAGGCGTGGGCGACCAAGGTCGGGTCGAGGAGGACGATTAGCAATACATTCACCCAACTGATCTAACAATTCAGATATACCCTGGTGAGTGCGCGAGGAAACACGGACTATGGGTGCATTTTCCAAGATGGTGTGGCTTAATGCTGAGCGGATATCTTCTTCTACCAGGTCGAGCCAATCGGGATCTTCGATGAGATCAATCTTCGTAAGGGCAACGACGCCACCTTGCACTTGTAAGATATCCAAAATAGCCAAGTGTTCAGTGGTCTGAGGCATCATTCCTTCATCAGCGGCAATCACAAACAAAGCTGCATCAATACCCCCTATGCCTGCGAGCATATTTTCTATAAAATCACGATGCCCAGGGACATCCACAATACCAACTTCCTCCCCCGAGGGGAGGGTAAGCCAGGCAAAGCCTAAGTCAATGGTCATTTCCCTCTCGCGCTCTTCTTTGAGGCGGTCGGGATGAGTCCCTGTTAGTGCTTGGACGAGGGTGGATTTACCGTGATCGACGTGCCCGGCAGTACCGATGACATGCATATGCCTTATCGAGAATGCCCCATAGTTCGCTCGTAAGTGGTGACCCATTCATGAGCAACTGCCAGTATGGTCTGCAAGCGTTTTTCTACCAGTTCATTTGCCTGTTGAAGCAGGTCTTTTACTTCCTGCAGCTCATCTTCAATATGAGTGGTCTGTTCAGCCAGCTTATCGAACTGGCGTGTCGCTTCGTTGCGTTGCTCCTCCTGGGTAAGAGTGTAATTTGTCCAACGTTTCTGGTCATCCGCCTTAAATGTGACCCATTCCTGACGAAAACGATCTTCAGATAAGCGTTGAATTTCAGTAATTTCACTAATACGCCGCTCGATCCGTTGGGTTAAATCCTCCAAATTTGCCTGGATGCGCTTCACCTCACGATGGGTGGTATCGAGATTGACCAATTGCGTTTCGATATCCACAGCTTGATTTTCTATCGAAACGAAACGAGATTGCCATTCCTTCCACGTGCGATCACGCTCAACCTGAGTTATGGTCTGTTTGTTAATGAAATTTGTCATCGCATCACGCCTTTCGGCTTCAACGGTGATTATTTCATTGAGACGATTTTCCAGCTTATGCAGATTGGTATTCATTAATTCATTTTGACCCCGTTGGTCATCCATTCGTTTTCTCAGCGCATTCACCTCACCCTGCAAGTCCACAATTCGTTTTGCGTCTTGCCGACGCCCATCTTCAAGAAGCCGAATTGTACGCGTATATTCTTCTTCTTCGGTACGTACTGCATCAATTTTTTCGCGCAACTCGTCCAATGATCGGCGCATGGCTATTTCTATATCAATGCGCGCCTGGATATTTTTATCCAATTTGGGGATTAGTTCGAGTTGTTTCTGAAGGTCAGTGAAATTACCATCAAAGGATTTAATTTGAACACGTTGGACTTTTTCAGATTCGTCCATACGTAACTTGAGTGCCTTATCCAGCTCATCAACCGCTTGTTTGCTCTCCAAGCGAGCCTTTATCAGCGCCTGATCATATTGATCCATCCGGACAATGATGGCTGAAAGACGTGTAATTTCACTGGTCAAACTCTTGCCATGTTGTAATGAAGCAGCCAGACTACCCTCCAAAGAAACCAGCTTGTTTTCGAGAAGGGCAATCGCGTCTTTCTCTTTACGGCGATCCTCTTCAACCCATTGAATACGCTTTTGAAGCTGATCAATATCCATGTGGACTCCTAATTACTAAATTAACAATTGTTCCCATATGTACGGGCAGTGATTCATGCCGATTATAGCATGAGGTAGATTTATGGCACTTTCCAGGAAATCAGGTGCGAAAATACTCGTGAAACATTCATCAATGATGGGAAAAACCATTGTGGAAATAAGCCCACCAGAAAGAGGAGAATCACCCCAACTCCAAGGAAAAACATAATCCCCCGATTTTCACGAATGCTCCAATTTTCTTCGGTTTTCCCCATAGTTAGTACAGCCATCATGCGGATCCCACTTATAAACAACCCAACACTCCCAAGCAACGTGAAAACTGCGACGATTGGTGAGCGATTCGCCAGTTCACTCCAGAGAGATAAATGCACAGGAAAGCCTGCTAACAAAGGCATACCAGCCACTGAAAAGCAGCCCAGAATCAAGCTGAGGGATGCTATAGGCATTTGACGGGCTATTCCTTGTACCGTATGAAACCGTAAAGCCTCGGTCCCATTTGCAAGTTTGGAATTGTATATAGTTGTAAGCCCCAGTGCCCAAACCCCTATCGCTAAAGCATGAGGCAGCAATAACGTGAAGAATAATGATAGGCCGTTATTTACTGTGATTGACAGTAAAGAAATACCAATTTCGGACATACATGCATAACCCAAAATTCGACCAAGATGACGTTGAAACCCTGACCAAACTCCTCCGACAAACACCATCATTGCGCCACTAAGCTGAAGCAAGTTGATGACGGTTTCAGAATTTCGCAGCCAGGAGTATCGATCTAGAAAACCCAGACCTAAGAGAGAGACCATCCACGGAAGGATGACCAAGATGAAGCCAACTGTGTAGGGATGTGATTCTTCTGCGAGCATCGGGATCCAAGTATGAAATGGAAAAATGGCTAGCAAAAGTAGAAAACCAAGAGCGAGTGATAGGGATGCACGTGTAACAAGGGTTAATTCCTCCGGACTCGCTTCAACCCCAGCCAACAGCCAGCCAGAAAATAAAATAAATGGCATACCAAAGGTTTGGAAAGTAATAAAGCGTAAGACTCCTTTTCCGGCAGGACTTCCAGGCTGTACCAGGATCGGAATACAAACCAATGCAGATAATTCCAGTAAGAGTGCTGCATATAAAAAAGGTTCCACAGCCAACGCGGCAGTTAATAAAGCTACCAAGACCATCCCTAATGGGACGAACATTCGCCCTGATGAAGCGACGAATACCACAGCAAACCAGAAACCTACAAGCAGGAATATTGAAACAAGTAAAGGCCGATCAGAATTATCGAGTATGAATTGGCGACCTAAGACGATGAGGGTATCGTTAATCTTAATAGACCAGGGACCGAGTTTAATAATCTCATTGATGGGTAATATCCAGGCAAATCCGGCCATTAACAGCATTATAGCTGTACCAACCGTGACGGTGAGTCTATACCAGCGTCGGAAGAAAAACAATATCACACCAAAAACACCTGGGATGATGATCCATATTAGAGGTGAGCTCATGGATTACTCTCCATAGTGGGAGCAATAACCAAATACGCCCCAACCAAGGCAAGCCCCAGGTTGACTCCAGCTAACAATCCGGTCACGAGTGCAGAAGTCTCTATGGCAGCGTAGATGATTTCAAAACCAGATAAAGAAGTGAGTAACCCAATGATTACCCTTAATGGATGGGAGGTGAGACTTATCTGTAATAATCCAAAGCTAATCAAAATGAAACTTCCCCACCGGATTGGAATGCTGATCATCGATAGCCATGTTTCAGAGTGAAGAACTAAAGAAGTAATAGTTAATGCGAGGATCAGTGCTGCCAGGATCCTGAATATTGGACCAAATTTTATCGATTTTTCAGATTCTATCCAGGTCTCTGGTACATTGGTCATAGCAATCCCAAGAATTGCTCCTGCCATCCAACCAGCCACCATTTTTGCAACTGCCATTTCCACAGGCCAGGATGCATTGACTAATATGAACACGCCGATATACTGCACAGCCATGGCACCAATACAAAAACGCCAATCTTTGCCAATTAAAATATAAGTTGATGTCAGACTGACTAAGATGACCGCACCCAACACGATTGAATCAGAGACCATGTGAACGAATCACCTTTGCAAGAAAACAAAAATTAATGCAAACAATACCAATGCCCAAAGAATACCTCCATCACCTTCCAATATGGTAGATATGAGGGTAAATAATTTTGATGATGTGCGGAATAATTTCCATAAAAGACGATATAACCAATTTAATGAAAGTAGGTTGTTCCAAAAGGATGTATTAATGGAACGACTCAAATAACTGAATGAACGAGGGTAACGCCAATTAATATATAAAATAAGCCCAGTAATTATAAGAGCGAGCGGGCCAATGATCCATCCAGATAAAGGTACTGCATTCAAATTTGGGTACAACCAGTAACCAATAACCACATGAATTAATTCAATCAATATCAGTCCGATAGGGTACAGAAACCAGACCCAACGTTCAATATGCTCGGGTGTTACATCACTTATCGGAAAAATTCCCCGCAGGAGGTGGCGGACGAATCCAGCCAGAAGAAACGATTGGATAAGTAAAAAGAAGATCGAGAACAAGGAATATACAATTAGGTTTACTGGAACGTAGGATGAAAATTGATATAATTCTGTCCCTTGCCAGGTAGGACTAAATGGTATCGCGGATAAATTGACCACTCCGAGGACAATCAGTGGAATAAGCTTGCGGTGGCGCAGGGACATTGAGAAGATGAGGCTTCCTGATAGAAGGCTGGCGATGCTCCATGCCAAGCACGCAGCTGGGTGGTGTAAAATCGCGGATATGATTGCGAGTGATGCCGTACCAAGTATCCAATACGGTCGTCCATTAAGCTCGTCCTTCGCACCCAGCCAATTAACCGTAGCATACAAGCCCGCCAAGATTGCTAAACTTAATAGATAAGGGGTGACAGTTCCCGTGACACCCACATATGATACTCGTACCAATAGGATATAACTTGACGCGGCGGGAACCAGGCGCAGAACTGTCCCAAGCCCCCGCCTTATAGGTAGCCCTTGAGGAAAAGGCAGATGGAGGGGCAGAACTCCCAAACGCAAGCCAGCTGCCAGGATAAGGTATGTGCTGAGTGGCTGTGAAATAGCATCAAAGGATAAAGAAGCACCTTGGGTCCAAAATATGATTCCGGCCATAAGCACCGTGACAGTTCCTGCCATCTTTGCAGAAAAAGCCAGGATAATTCGCTCGCGTGTTCTGCTTTGAGATAACTGATCCAACAATATGATAAGCTCGATGATATCCAAGGCAGCCCAGGCGAGCAGTAAGGTAAGCATATTACCAGCGGTTACTCCAACCAAGCCAAGGCTTGTAAGAGCCAAGATCGATGCCCATAATAGCCAGTCGGGTGTCAAACCTCCTTCAATCGCTGTGGGCGGTTCGCTTGATGAAATTCCTCCCTCTATAGTATTCGTATCTTCATTTACTTGAATTATCTTTTGGGTAGGTAATTGGTCAAGTTTGGGGCTTTGACCAAGTTGTGCAAGCGAAGTAATCACCACTGTAAGTGAGAGTGACGTCAGAGCTAGTGCGAAATACCAAGATATATTGTCAATCAGTAACGATGGCGAAATTGGGAATAGAGATTCAGGCTTCCATTGCAGGAGAGTAATGACGTGTTGAGTATCTGACCTTGCAAGGAAGACCATTGGCCACGCAATTAAGAGAGCCAGGACGGCAAAAAATCCCTGGATACTTAATTTTGGGCGTACCCAATGGAGGATCAGCATGGCAAGCGGGGTGAATATAAAGAGAAATATGGTCAGGAGGATGAGCATACGTCTCGATGATACTTTTTATAAGATTATTCCAGGATTTCGAAATAGATACTGACCCATCCCAGCTTTACCAAGCCATTGATCACCATTTACAATCATGGTTCCGCGTAGAAATACCTTTTCAGGGAAACCCACAAGTTCCCAATTTTCATACAAATTATAATCCGTGCGATGGTGAGAGTAAGCAATCCCGTAACGAATACGACGAACCGGATCCCAGATGACGATATCTGCATCAGACCCCGGCATGATAGTTCCTTTGCGTGGATAAAGGCCAAAGATTTTTGCTGCGTTAGTGCTCGTAAGGGCGACAAACTGATTTGGAGAGAGTTTGCCTGAACGAACCGCGTATGTCCACAAGATGGGGAGGCGATCCCCTACACCTGGGAGACCATTCGGAATTTTGGTAAAATCATCCTTTCCAAGCTCCTTACCGGGAATCAAAATGGGATGACCTTCGTATGTAATTGGTTTGATTCCATCGAAGAAGAACGCGCAATGGTCAGTGCCTATGGTTTGAATTGTTCCATCTGCCAATCCCTGCCATAATTGCTCGTTATCGGTCGGTGACCTCAAAGGTGGAGAGCAAACCCATTTGGCTCCATCTGGATTTCGAAGCTTATCCATAGAAAAGAACAGATATTGGGGGCAAGTTTCTCCCATAACATTTACCCCGCGTTCCCTGGAAAAACGAAGCTGATCGACTTCCCCAGCAACATTCATGTGGACAATATAAAGGGGAGCATCTGCTTGTGCAGCCAGAGCTGCTCCACGCAAGGCCGCTTCGACCTCTCCCCATGCAGGGCGAGTCAGCGCATGCCATTCTGGCGCAGTATGACCCGCTGCTAATGCATCTGCAATGAGAATATCTATGACATCACCATTCTCAGCATGCAACATGGTGAGCAAATTATGCTTTTTTGCCAGACGTAGAACCTGAAAGATTTCTCCATCTTTTAGTCGTAAACGGTCATTGTAGGCGGTAAATACCTTAATTGAGGAGATTCCCAATTCCGATAATTCAGATATCTCATCTGCCACTCGTTGATCAAAGTGGGTAATGTTCATGTGAAAACCATAATCAATAGCTGCCAGTGGATCAGCCCGTATATGCCATGCCTCAATACAAGCCGGGATGGAATCATCATCCTGAGGGACAAAATCCAATGCTGTAGTTGTACCTCCAAAAGCTGCTGCTTTATGACCCGTATAATGATCATCTGAAGTGACAGTACCAAACATAGGCAGGTTGAAATGTGTGTGTGGATCTACTCCGCCAGGCATGACTAGTTTGGCAGTGGCGTCAATAACGTCTGCCCCCTCAGCCTCCAGATTGGTTCCAATCGATGATATTTTTTCGCCGTCAATCAAAATATCAGCCTGGAATGTATCAGACGCAGTAATAATGGTGCCAGATTTAATGAGGGTGGACATGTATTGGCTCCAGCTCAAGAGTTAGTGGATTGGAACAATTCAATACTACTAGCATCTACGGACGTTTTTAGCTGTTGTATAGTCTTGCCCAAAACAGGATGGTATAGATCAGGGGCAATTTCTGCAAGGGGTATGAGCACGAATGCACGTTCGGCGATCCGTGGATGGGGAATTGTCAGTTTAGGTGTGTCTAGAACAAGATCATCATAAAAAAGGATATCCAGGTCGATCAAGCGCGGGCCAAAGCGAAAGGTCTCCTGGCGTCCCATTGAAACCTCTATCTCCTTTATGAAAGTTAATAGGTCTAGCGGGTCAAGGATAGTATCGCCTTTAAAAACTTGATTCAAGAAGGAAGGTTGATCCGAGTAACCCCATGGTTCTGTGTTATATATTGATGATTGAGTCATAAACTGAACTTTGGGGGCAAGATTTGTGATTGCATTGCGGAGATTAGTCTGGCGATCACCGAGATTACTGCCCAGGGAAAGATAAATGACGTGGGTTATGGTTTTAATGCTGGTACCCTCCCGATTCAAATTCGCTCAATGATTGAGGCGGTAGCCATGCCATGGCCAATGCACATGGTTTGTAAACCGAATGAACCCTTTGTACGGTGTAATTCATGAACAAGTTTGGTCATCAGGATGGCACCCGTAGCACCCAACGGATGACCAAGGGCAATCGCACCACCATTCGGATTTACCCTAGATAGATCGGGTTTAATCTCCTTTGCCCAAGCCAGGATGACTGAAGCAAAAGCTTCATTGATCTCGATGATATCCATCTGATCCAAGGATAATCCAGAACGTTTTAATGCTTGCCGAGTAGCAGGGATTGGACCATCCAGCATCAGTACCGGGTCTGATCCAGTTACATAGCGGGTGTTAATGCGCGCAAGAGGGGTCAGGTTAAATGCACCGACTGCCTTTGCTGAAGCCAACACCAGTGCAGCAGATCCGTCACTGATCTGACTGGCATTCGCAGCGGTGACTACTCCATCTGGCTTAAAAACCGGCTGAAGCGAACCCATCTTCTCACGGTTGGGTGGCATACGCACACCTTCATCAACCCTGATCACCCTGCCATCCGATAAAGTGATCGGTAGAATCTGGCTCTCGAAATATCCATTTTGTATAGCCTGCATGGCTCGCAGGTGGGATTGGTAGGCGAAATCATCCAATTCATCACGGGTGAGGTTATATTTTTCCGCCATCATCTCAGCGCTGATACCTTGATGAACCAATTTGTATGGAATTCCTTCTGGCCATTCTTTAGGATAATCAGCTCCCAATGGCTGGTGTGACATCATTTCAGTGCCACCGGCAATCACGAGGTCCATATCGCCTGCCAGGATAGCTTGAGCCGCGAAGTGTATCGCTTGTTGACTCGAACCGCACATGCGACTGAGAGTAACTGCTGGAACATGCATCGGGAAGCCAGCTCTAAGCACACTCAAACGCGCCAGATTGGCTCCCTGATCACCAATTGGGGTGACACATCCCCAGACGACATCTTCAACCTGATTTGGCTCGATCCCTGCAAGCTTGACAGCTTCTTGTAAAACTAATGCTGACAGGGTAACCGGGGAGAGAGAGACAAGCGCACCGTTAGGTCTGCCGAGTCCCACAGGCGTACGAACTGCAGAAATGATGAATACCTCAGTCATTGGAATACCTCCTCACACAATATATATAGCATACCATAATTATTCTCTGAGGATTTACTCCGGCGAATAAATTCACATTTGTCAAGAAGACATCAAACGACTACAATTATTGGAGTAAAGCTCATAGTATCAAGGAGAATCCATGGCACAAGCGACATACCATTTTCCGCGCGGGTTTCTCTGGGGGACAGCCACCGCGGCTTATCAGGTGGAAGGCAATAACAATAATAGCAATTGGTACGCCTGGGAACAAGAACCAGGGCGGATTTTCCATGAGGATAAATCAGGCCTGGCTTGTGACTGGTGGAATGGTCGCTGGCGGGAAGATTTTCATCGGGCGGCGGAAGGGTCCCAAAATGCCCACCGTATGTCCATCGAGTGGAGTCGGATCCAGCCTGCTCCAGATAGGTGGGATGAAGATGCATTAAATCAATACGTTGAAATGGTCCGAGGCCTTGTGGAGCTCAATATAACTCCACTCATCACTTTGCACCATTACTCAGACCCCCAATGGTTTGTGGAAAAGGGAGGCTGGGAAAATGAGGAAGCTTTCGAATATTTTGTTAAGTATGTTCAGAAAGTTGTGCAAGCATTAAAGGATTACGTAAATCTTTGGTGCACTTTTAATGAACCGAATGGTTATGCAACCCTGGGATTCATGATTGGGTTATTCCCTCCAGGCAAGAAGGATACAAGTCTCGCTTTTACGGTCATGGTCAACATGGTTCAATCGCATGCAGCTGCATACCATGCAATCCACCAAATCCAGCCACAAGCGCGAGTTGGGATGGCAAATTACTATCGGAGTTTGCAGCCCGCTAAAATGTGGTTTCCTTTGGATAGACTGGTAACACACTTATTACGGAGTTTAAATGATATCTTTCCATCTGCTGCGACAGATGGCATAGTGCGTTTCATATCGAGACATAAGCGTGTTCCACAGGCGAAAGGGACACAAGATTTCATGGGGATTGATTATTACACCCGAGATTATGTTAGCTTCAACATATTTAAATCAAACGAATTATTCGGTAAGCGTTTTTTTCATTTGGGAGATGATCTCAGCACCACAGGATTCCTTGCCAATGTACCATCGGGGATGTTTGAAGCGTTAAAATGGGGGCTGAAATACCATCTTCCCATCATCGTCACAGAGAATGGGTTTGACGATTCGGAAGACCGCATACGCCCGCGTTATATGGTGGAGCATATTCACCAGATGTGGCGTGCAGTCAACTTCAACTGGCCGATTAAAGGATATTTTCATTGGACTCTGGTAGATAATTTTGAATGGGAACGTGGTTGGTCACAACGATTTGGCCTATGGGAGCTGGACATCGAGACACAGGCGCGACATAAAAGAGCCAGTGCCGACTTATATGCCGAGATATGTCGAGAGAATGGTATATCCGATGATATGGTGAGGCGCTATGCACCTGCGGCTCTTCCAGGGCTATTCCCTGATTAAATATTCTCACATGGATAAAAATGACTAATTTCGATGACCTAAATATTGTGGTCTGTAGACCCGCACTCCAAAAAGATACTGAAGAGGTGATGGAATTATGTTCGCACATCTGGGAGGGGGGAGATTACATTCCCCGTGTGTGGGACGAGTGGCTGGCGGACACGGATGGATTATTAGGTGTAGCAGAATTTGGTGGGCGGGTGATCGGGGTGTTCAAACTCACAAAATTCCAAGATCAGGAATGGTACATGGAAGGACTACGCGTCCATCCAGATTTCCAGAGCAAGGGGATTGCTTCACACATCCATGACTATGTCGTAGAGACCTGGCAACGAATGGGGAGTGGGATCATCCGCCTAACGACAGGCTCGTATAACGTCAAAGTGCATCGGATATGCGAGCAAACCGGCTTCAAGCGTGTTGCAGAATTCATCCCCTATCGTGCAACCAGTATGTTGGAGGGGAGGAGTAATTTTACTGGATTGAATGCAGATGAAGCGTCGAGAGCGATAGAATTTGTCACCAGCAGTCCAACCCATGCCTTATCGAAGGGTCTGATAAATTTAGGCTGGGTATACGCTGATCCACAGCTTAAATACATCCAGGAAGCGATCCGTGAAGGACATGCCTGGTGGTGGCGGGATGGAT
>Ga0153915_10004838_pt1 | contig 12467 bp, 11 predicted proteins | sample Opewatmetagenome_2_FD_107003 | JGI IMG/M metagenome (GOLD analysis project Ga0153915, IMG submission 107003) | Freshwater wetland microbial communities from Ohio, USA - Open water 3 Core 3 Depth 3 metaG | ecosystem: Environmental > Aquatic > Freshwater > Wetlands | place: USA: Ohio, Lake Erie... | reverse complement strand
TGATGCAAAATCACGGGCTGGTGGTGGCTGCCAGCAATCTGCGCCGTGCCGCTGATATCACCGACGTGATCGAGGTGACCGCCTTCAAGCTCCTCACCTGTAAAGCCCTGGGCGTCACTCCGCCCGTGTTGCCGGAAGATATCGTCAAAACGCTGCGTGCAGCAGGGATTTGGATGGCGTAAAATTACCATCCTCGCCTGCATCCCTGCTGTTTATCCTCCCCAAAAAACCTGATAGATTAGTTTGTGCTGCAAAACCCAGATCTTAATCAACTATTAACTAATTAAGTATTGACTTAATTAAGTGAATGGTTTATTATAGATTTTATGGATATATTTTATGCGCTCGCCGATCCAACACGGCGCAAAATTCTAGAGCTGCTTGCCAGCCGGGGAGAGCTTCCGGCCGCACAAATTTATGCAAATTTCAATGTCAGCCCACCGGCGATCTCCCAGCATCTGAAAGTCCTTCGAGAAGCGCAGCTGGTGAAGATGGAAAAGCGTGCCCAACAGCACATTTACCAGATCAATCCGGAAGCAATGCTTGAACTTGAGGATTGGTCGAAGAATCTGACGCAGCTTTGGAACCAGCGTTTTGATGTATTGGACGAGTTACTAAAGGTTGAAAAAAAGAAAGGCACAAGAAATAAATAGAAAGGATGTGTAAAATGGCAAAAGAATTAACCCTCAAGCGTACCTTTGATGCTCCCATCGAGCTCGTGTTCAAAGCATGGACCGACCCTAAGCTCGTAACACAATGGTGGGGTCCGAGTGTATTTACCACCCCGATCTGCGAGATTGATCCACGCCTTGGTGGTAAACTGTATATCGTTATGCACGGACCCAAAGGCAGTGATTTTGATATCGATCTTCCCTTGTGGGGTGTCTTCCAGGAGTTTGATCCACCCCGTCGCCTGGTCTTCACCAACCAGGCCATGCCTGATGAAAATGGTGTCAAGCAACTGGATACCCTGTGTACTGTTACATTCAAGGAAACAGGCGGTAAAACCGAAATGACCTTGCATATCGTCCTGGTTAATGCAACGCCTGCCGCCACAGCTGCATGGGCTGGGGCAGAGATGGGCTGGAACCAGAGCCTGGACAAGCTCGCTGAGTTGCTTATCAATGCCTAAATGAGTCGATAGTCAACATTTCGCTACATCAGTATATCCATCGCTTCACCCTGAATTGATACAGCACAGCAAACCGCCCGCAGTTGAATTCGCGGGCGGTACTTGTTAAACCACCCTTTATGGTTGAACCCATCAGAAAATGGCAAAGACAGTCTGCTCAATTGGTATTGTATAATTATTTGATAATGGGTCTCATCCTAAGAAGAATTAGGGAGTGAGAATACATTCTTAGAGGAGGTTAGTTATGCCCACCGATTCCGCATCCCAAGCCATCGCGATCCTGCGCAACCCAGGCACCTTTCAATGGTACGTCATAACATTGTTCGCTCTAATCGTCTATGTCTATGCCGTCGAATTGGAACGGAGAAATTGGAACCTTGTTTTTGCTGGCCTGGCCTTCTGGGGCATGGATTGGTTCAACGAAATCTGGAACGGGCTCGTATTTCACTTCACCAATTACGCCCCTGTCTGGGGAGCTCCCGGCAAAACAGCTTTCTTGCTGTTGATTGGCTTGAACATCGAAATATGCTTCATGTTCGCCATAGCCGGTATCGCCTTCTCCAAAATGCTGCCTGCTAATAAGAGCCTCAAGGTCCTCGGGCTCCCCAACCGCCTGGTCTTCGCCGTTATTGGCTCGATTTTCTGTGTTATCGTCGAGCTGCTCCTGAATGCCGCCGGTGCTCTTACCTGGGACTATACCTGGTGGAATGTCGCTGCCCCCTGGTTGATCTTCCTGATTGGTTACCTGCCCTTCTTCCTGGTCTCGTTCTGGGTATTCGATATGCCCACCCTGCGGCAGAAAGTCATCACCGTCAGCAGCCTCCTCGGCTTTGACCTGATCTGCCTGGTCTTGTTCGTCGGCATATTAAACTGGATTTAGTGTGTGCTTACCAATTGGGCTCTGGGGTTGCGATGAACAGCAGCGACTGTAACATCCACCCTTCTCTACCATCTTCAACCACCAGCACCTGAACCCATATATATCCTTTCACTTCCTGTGAAGCCCCCAGTAGCTGTACCAGCGTCCCTTGTATGACACCTGGGTATAGGATGGTTTCAGTGAATCCTGGCCCCGATCGCAGGAGTGCTCCCTCTTCCGGACCAATCCGCGCATAAACTGGCACTGCGGTCGGTGTGAGTGTTTCGGTGGGGATGGATGTCCGCGTCGCGGTCAATGTTATGGTTGGCGTAAGGGTTGGAGGCACCGGCGTGGCTGTTTTAGTCACTGTCGGTGGAACGGGAGTGAGCGTATATGTGGCTGTGGGTGTATAGGTTGGAACAGCCAGTGGGCTTCCAAACCACCCCAGCGTTGTGCTGAAGGCTCCTACACCGAAGACTAATGCCACACCGATCAATGTGACGACTCCCCCCAGGGTATAACCAAATACGGTCATCGGTCGAAAACCAAGGATTGCCAGGGTTAGTGCTCCGAGCAATGCCCCCCATGCAAGATAGATGGCGAATACGATCAATCCATCTGGGAATAGGTGCGGTACCCCACTGCCCACACCAAAGCCTGCCACAACCAGAGGCAGGTATAGCGTGTAAGCCAGTGCCACGCTTGGTGCAGCTGGACTGCGCTCGTGATGTACCATGGTCGCCGCAGTAAAGACTGCCCCGACAGTCAGAACTATGAAGTTGATCGACGAGAGCTCTGCATTTAAATAAGCCTGGGTCAAGGATGCTGGCATCCAAACGCGTCCCAACATTCCGGCCGCGATCCCTACGATAAACACCATCCAGCATCCGATCATCAAACCCACCAGGCTGCGGGCGAAGAATTTATAGGAGCCAACCACTGTCGCCAAAGAAAGACCGATCACAGGTGCCATCAATGGGGCAAAAACAGCTCCCAAAACCAACAAGGCAGGAGAATCCAGCATCACACCCAAACAGAAGATGATCCCCGATATCACCGAGAATAGAAAGAAATCAAAACTGGGAGATGTCCGCTGCCGCAGCTGATCCAGCACAATCGCGCGCTCGTCTGCCTCCAGGGGTGCTAACAAGCGTCGTGCCCTTCTTCGCCGTGCTGGTGGCATCAGATCAGGATCATCCGGGATGTATTCAGTCTTTGGTAGGCTCATTTGCGTAAAGTAGCCACAATCCTGAGTGGTTTTTCGAGGATATCCAAAGCCTCATAGATATTGGCGACGACTAGGTCGGCTCCCATCAATGTTTCCAGTGATGTCCCTTCGGGTGAGAGCACACAGATTCCCAGGGCAGCCGTTCGCAACATTCCAGCATCGTTCGCACCCTGCCCGATTGCCACAATCGATCCAGCGCCTAACTTTTGTACGTAATTTTCTTTCTGTTCTGCTTCGTTCCCAGGTAGGATGTGGATAGCTTTAAACCCAAGCTGTTGATCGATGATGGCTTGCTTTCCATGTGTGTCTGCAGTCAACAAGTGCAAGGTCAATCGATCGCACAATACAGATAATCTTTGCTTCACACCATCCAGGAGCTGTCCATCCACTGCCAGGGTGCCATTGACGTCACAAACCAGATGCTGCAGCTGGATCAAACCACGCCCTGGGATGTTCAGCTCGATCATGAACTTATTATACCCCAACGAATTTTAATGGATAATTATCCCAGTCACCTCAATTCTGTGCCTTGTAGTACAATTTGCGCCGACCACATTGATGGAGGGATATTCCTTGAGGCTTTATTTACGCTATACAATCCTTGTCATTCTATTCTTATGCCTGGGTTTGCTGCTATCTGCCTGTGGTCCAGTCATCCCCACAACGAAACCAACCTTCACCCTCTCCCCCAGCCCGACCGCCTCCATCACTCCTTCTCCCACCCTCACACCCACTCCCACACCCCAGCCACCCGTAGCGGTCCTGTTAGCCACTTCAGGAGCTGACCAGGCACAGGTAAGCCAGCTACAGACCTCCCTCAACGATATCGTCCTCACCTCAGGGCTGCGCTGGCAGGTCAGGCAGCAGCTAACGGAAAATGACTTGATACCTTCTCTTCGTCTGGTGGTGGTTGTCCCACCAGACCCAGGCCTGGCAGAATTGGTTGCCGCTGCACCAGATACCCAGTTCTTGGCAGTGGGCATCCCAGGGTTGGAAGTTGCCCCCAACTTAACCTCCATCGGCGCAGATGGGGACCGGCCTGACCAGCAGGGTTTCATCGCCGGCGCGATCGCCGCCATGCTCTCTGGCGATTGGCGTGTGGGGGTGATTAGTCTATCGGATACGGTGGAAGGGCGGTCTGCGCGTTCAGGTTTCCTCAACGGGGTGGTTTATTTCTGCGGCCTGTGCCGCCCGGCCCACCCACCCTTCTATAAGTATCCACTGTATATTGAGCTCCCATCCACCTCCTCCACGCTTGAATGGCAGGAAGCTGCCAATTACATGGTCGACCATGCTGCCGCAACGGTGTATGTCTATCCCGGGGCGGGAGATGAATCCATGCTCTCCATCCTGGCAACCGCTAATGTGAATATAATCAGCAGCGGAGAACCTCCCCAGGCTGCCCGCTCGAGTTGGGTCGTTTCCCTGACCACTGACCCACTTCCCCTCATCCAGAGTCAGGTGAAAGGTCTCTTGGATGGCAGCCTTTCTGGTGGTCAATCGCTGGTCGTGCCCATTCAATTCACCCAGACTGACCAATTAAAATTAACCCCGGGCAAGCAGAGATTAGCTGGGCAGATTTTATCCGACTTGCAGGCTGGGTTTATTGATACTGGAGTGGATTTAACCACGGGTGAATTCCGTCCATGAACAGATGTGTCAATATCCATGGATTATGAAAAATATGTTATTAATTCTAATAACTATGATATTAATAACATCATTGACAATCTTGCTGCTCCTTGCTGTACTAGTGGTGTCCTTTTCGGGAAATACTTACCCTGGTCACCCAAGCCCCATGAGAGGAGAATTGTATGGTTAAAAAGTTTTGTATAATAATGACTCTCCTCATAATAACCACCATATCACTGGCTGCCTGCCAGACTGCCGCTGTTACCGAGGCTGACTGCCCCAAGGTTGAGGTTCTATGTGTGGGGCTGGTGACCGGGCTCGACGGGGTCGACGACAGGTCCTTCGACCAGACCGCCTGGGAAGGCGTGCTAAAGGCGCAGACTGACAAGGTGGCGGATTGGGTGCTATCCATCGAGACCGTTGACGCAAAGGACTATGACCAGAACATCGCCGTCTTCGCTAACGCTGGCTACGATGTTATTGTGACCGTCGGAGACCTCCTTGGCGAGGCAACAACCAATGCGGCAAAAAGTTTCCCTGATATCCTTTTTATAGGCGTGGATCAAGACCAGGGCGAAGTTTTGCCCAACTTGGTTGGTTTGGTCTTTCATCAGGACCAGTCCGGCTTCCTGGCCGGTGCCTTGGCCGCTCAATTGACCAGGACCAACACAATTGCCGCTGTGCTAGGTCCTTATACCGAACCAGAGGTGGTAGCTTTGAAGGAAGGCTATGAAGCCGGCGCCAAATACATCAACCCCAACATCACAATAATCTCCACCTATTACCCCGGCGGTTCGGAGGTGACCTTCACCGACCCCAGATGGGGTGCCAGCACTGCTGCCCAGGCAATTTCTAACGGTGTAGATGTAGTCTTCGGCGCCGGTGGCAAAACCGGCAACGGCGCTCTGATCGAAGTCGCTAGCCATCCTGGCCTGTACTGCATCGGTGTTGACACTGATCAGTGGGAGACCGACCTTGCAGCGCACCCTTGCCTGATCTCCAGTGCCATGAAGCTTATCACCCTGGGTGTGTTCGACCTCGTCAAGCTGGCCAAGGATGGCACCTTTCCCGCAGGCAACTATTTTGGCACCTCCGGTTTGGCTCCCTTCCATGACTTTGACAGTGTCATGCCACAGGCCGTCAAGGATAAAATTAGCCAGATATCTGTTGGGCTGAACGGTGGTTCCATCACCACCGGCTATTATCCGGGCGGGTAATCTTTTTTTACTCACATAAAAACGGTGAATTTTGGAAGTTCGACTTTATTTTATTTAATATATTGTCGCCCACATCACCATTTTTCATACGGCTTTCCATCAGTGGCTGTTTGGAAAGAGCGTGCCAACTTGCTAGCTGGCTACATCAGCACTGGCGCTGGGTCCCCCTTGAAGACGTCCGGAAACATAAAGGCTGCTGAGGTGCGTTCAGCAGCCCTGGCAAGCGATGCGGAGCAAGCAGCCCTAAATTGCCGAGTAAGTTAGGCTACTGTTTCTTGTAAGGCGTTCCATCGGCCGCTGGCATGCGCGAGCGCCCCACGAAACCAGATAGGACGATCATCGTGGCGATATAGGGTGCCATGCCCAGCAGGTCCACCGGAATGCCTATCTGCAGCAGAGACAGCTTCTCCTGCCACGAGTCGAAGAAGCCGAAGATGAGTGATCCCAAGAACGCGCCGCCGGAGTTCCAGTTGCCGAAGATCATGGCTGCCAGCCCAAGGAAGCCCTTTCCGGCAGTCATGCCCTCGTTGAAACGCCCTGCCGCGCCGATGCTCATGTAAGATCCCGCCAGACCGGCGATGGCACCGCTGATCAACACGCTGATATAGCGTATCTTGAATACATTGATGCCCAGTGTGTCGGCAGCCCTGGGGTGCTCACCCACGGAGCGCACGCGCAGCCCCCATTTGGTGTTGTACATGAACACATGCGTGAACACCACCAACACGATCATGGTATAGATGATCGGGCTCTGGTTGAAAAACAGCGGCCCCAACACCGGGATGCGCCACAGCAATGGGATCGGCAGGGCAGGGATAGCCGGGCCGGGTGCATTCAACCCTGGGTAGACATTCAAGAAAGCCCGCTGCAGGTAGCTGGTCAAACCCAATGCCAGGATGATGATGCCGGTACCACTGATGATCTGGTTGACCCTATAGCGAATGCAGAGCACGGCATGCAGCAGCCCCATCAACATCCCAAAGGCTATGCCGGCAATTATCCCTACAAATTGGTTTCCGGTTACGCTGGCGAACAAGACCGAAACGAAAGCGCCAATCAACATCATGCCCTCAATACCGATGTTCACTACGCCCGAGCGCTCGCTGTACAGCCCGCTCAAAGCTGCCAGCCCGATCGGCGTGGCGCGCACCAGGCTGCTGACTAGCATGCCAGTTAGGTTGAGCGACGCCCCCTCCGTAGCCCAGACCAGGAATCCAACCACCGCGATCCCTGCTCCTATAATAATCACCAAGCTGTCACTCTTAAATCCTCGTACAATCTGCCAGATTCCCAGCAGCCCTGCTGCAGCTCCAAACACATACAGCGTGATTGCCGTCGGTAGCACAAGGTCCGGCGCTGGGATCGTCACCCCGGCTCGTTGGCTGGTGAGCACAAATTTAGACGTGGGACCGGTAGAAATTGCCCCCAGGATCAGCACGAAGATCGCGATAACAATCGAGAATATCCCCATGATTACCCCACGGCGGCGTATTTTCCTTTTTTGAACTACTGCAATTTCAACCATGGTTCACCCTCAACTTTGCTCGGTAGTCTGGGCGACCACCGGACCTGTCTTTTTGACATCTTTCAAACGGTACAGGCTGCGGATGATCTCCGGAGCAGCGACAAAGACGATGATCAATCCCTGGATGATGCGGATAATCTCAACGGGTACGCCTGCCACCGATTGCATGCGCGCCGCTCCACCGCGCAAGAAACCAAACAGCAGTGAGGCTAACACCACCCCAAATGGATGGCTGTTGCCCAACAGCGCCAGGGAGATGGAGTCGAAGCCGTAGCCAGTCGAAAAGGCACGCACCAGACGGTGGTCGACTCCCAACACCTGGTTTGTGCCTGCCAGACCTGCCAGCGCACCGCTCAGCGCCATGGTCAGTACGATGATTACGCTGATACTGACCCCCGCGTAGCGCGCCGCATGCAGGTTTTGGCCCGTCATGCGGATCTCCATTCCAACTGGTGTTTTCCACAGGAACCAATACACCACAAATGCCGCACCCAACGCCAGGATGAATCCCCAATGAACGCGCATCGGCTGCCCAAACAGCAGCGGTAGATAGGCCGAGGGTTTTATCTCTGGTGTGATTGGCAGACCATCTGGGCGTGCCATCGGACCCGACAGCAGGAAATCCGTCAGACGGAAGGCGATGTAGTTCATCATGATGGTGTTGATCACTTCATGTGCGCCGGTTCTGGCTTTTAGAAACCCCGGGATGGCACCCCATACCACGCCTGCCAAAATGCCTGCTAGCAGCGCTAGTGGGAGGTGGATGATCATCGGAAGCCCACTGATCGAATAACCCACGAACACCGAGGCTATCCCGCCGATAAATATTTGCCCCTCCGCGCCGATGTTGAACAGGTTACCCTGGAATCCCAGTGCCACACCCAAACCGGCAAAAATATACGGCGTACTGATTGTCAGGCTCTCGCTGAAGGGGCGTAGCGCCTCACGTAACGCCTTGCTGTCACCACTCTTCACCCAGGCCTGGAACCCTGCCACGATGTCGGCAGGGCTGCCAAACGCACCCTGAAAAAGGGTGAAATATGCGTCCCGGACGGTAATCCAGGTGAGTGAGAGCGCTTCTCCCGGAGCGCTCAGGAAATTCCGCCAGGCTGTTATAACTGCTGGTGTTGAGATCAAAATAATAACCGCCCCGATCACCAGTGCCGTGAATACTGCCAGTATGGGCACTAGAATCGCCGACCGCCTGCTCCGTCTGACGAAGATACGCTGCAATAGGGAACGTCGCTCTGGGGGTGCTTCTTCCTGTTTCTCTTTCAGGGGTTGCTCTTCCTGGCTCAATTCGACCTCCACTACTCAACAAACATTCATTTACTCATGACTGCCAGACACTCAGGAAAACGCCTGGCAGTGCAACATTAGACAGCTGCAGCCTCCTGCACGCTTTCCTGTACGCCTGCCATCAGTAAACCCAGCTTTTCGCGTGTCGCCTGCTCTGCGGGCATGATATCCAGGATCTTGCCCTCAAAAACCACCGCGATACGGTCCGACAAACTCATGACCTCCTCCAATTCCGGTGAGACCAACAATACCGCACAGCCCTCATCGCGCTTTTGAATAATGCGCCTGTGGATATATTCAATGGATCCCACATCCAGCCCACGCGTGGGTTGCGATGCGATCAGTAGCTTGATCGGCCGCGAGAACTCACGCGCCACAATCACCTTCTGCTGGTTGCCTCCTGATAGATTGGAAACTGGCACTGAGGTGCTAGGCGTGCGTACGTCGAACTGTTCCACACGCTCCCTGGCGGCCTTATTGATTTCCTCCGGCTGGAGCGCCATTCCCTTCGAAAATGGCGCCTGGTAATAGGTATTCAATACTAGGTTGTCCGCCACCGAGAGGGTCAGCACGAGACCATCACGCAGGCGATCCTCAGGTACATGTGCCGATCCAGACTCAGTGATCTCTCGCGGGGAGGCTGTCGTGGTATCATGCCCCACGATGGTTACCTGCCCACTCTCCACTTTTCGCAAGCCCGTCAGTGCTTCAACCAGCTCAGTCTGTCCATTGCCCTGCACGCCTGCCACTCCCAGCACCTCTCCAGCCTTCACCTGGAAGGAAACCCCCTTCACGGCTAGTAGATGGCGGTCATCGCGCACGCAAAGATCCCGCACCTGCAGCACCACCTCGCTAGGTTGTGCCGGCTTCTTCTCAACTTCCAGGAGGACCTCGCGCCCAACCATCATGCATGCCAGCGAAGCTTCGGTTGCTTGCTCGGGGGTTGTCGTTCCTACCATTTTCCCGTTGCGCAATACCATGATGCGGTCAGCAATGGACATCACCTCATTCAGCTTGTGGGTGATGAAGATCAATGATTTACCCTGCTCAACCAGGGAACGGATCACCACGAACAGGTCATCCACCTCTTGAGGGGTGAGCACGGCCGTGGGCTCGTCAAAGATTAGGATATTCGCTTCGCGGTATAAGACTTTGATGATCTCCACACGCTGTTGAGCACCCACCGAAAGGTCTTCGACGCGGGTATCTGGATCGACCTTTAATCCAAAGCGTTTGGAAATCTCACGGATACGCTCAGCGACCACTGCTCGATCCAAAAAGACCCCCGCTTTGGTCGACTCGACACCCAACATCACGTTCTCCGTCACCGTGAAAACCGGCACGAGCATGAAATGCTGGTGCACCATGCCAACTCCCAGATCGATGGCATTATGTGGTGAGTGAATGGATACTTTCTCCCCACGGATGAAGATCTCACCTTCATCCGGGGAATACAGTCCATAGAGAACATTCATTAATGTGGTCTTACCAGCACCGTTCTCCCCCAGCAGCGCCAGGATCTCGCCTTCGTTTAAAGTCAGGTCAATATGATCATTAGCCAGAACACCGGGAAAGGTCTTGGTAACGCCTCGCAATTCTAGGACAGGCGGCATACATCTCTCCTTGCTTGGGTCACAGGAGGATCAAAAACAGAGACGGGATCCATGTTACATCAGGCGGTGCCAAGTGAGATACCTGACACCGCCTGTTTGATGATAATAAACTAGATTTTAAGGATAAAGGCCCCCGGGGCACCAGTCCGGATAAGAAACGCAGCCCGTATCTGCGATCTCGCCAGCAGCGATCTTATTCTTCAGGTCCTCGACTTCCGCCTGTAATTCGACAGGTACCTTGCTAGCCAGGTTGTGATAAGAGGCAATACCTACGCCGCCATTCTTGATACTGCCAACGTAAATGCCGCATCCTTGGAAGTTACCTTCCTTGGCGGCCTTGATTACATCGTAGACCGAGTTGTCCATGTTCTTCATCACACTGGTTAGCAGTACATCGTGTGCTGTTGCAAGCGGCGGCATGTTGAAGCCATCAACGTCCACCCAGATGCCATAACCACCGCGTTCACGCGCCACGTCAAATCCTGGCGAGCCAATCAGACCTCCCACCGGGATGAAGATATCCGCGCCTTCATCGAACAGCGACTCGGTGGCTTCCTTACCCTTGGTCAGGTCGGAGAAGTCGCCTGTGAACAGACCTTCACCGGTCTTGTTATCCCAGCCGATCAAGGTCACGCTCGTGCCATGCACACTGTTGTAGTATTCCATGCCCGCCTGGAAGCCGACCCCGAAGATAGTCACTGTGGGAATTTTGGCGCCGCCGAAGTAACCCAGCTTGCCGGTCTTGGACATGCCTGCTGCCAGGTAACCAGCCAGGAAAGCTGCCTGGTCGGTCTTGAAGACCTGTCCCTGAACGTTGGGGATGCACTCCTTATTGCCAACCACACCCTCGGGAACACCGAACGGATCTGGATAGGAATAGTCAACGATGGAGAACTTGACATCCGGATATTGGGCAGCCACTTTCGCCAAATCCCCGCCCAGGAAGAAGCCGGCTGCGATCACCAGGTCATAGCCCTGGCTGGCGAACTCGGTCAGGTTGGGTGTATATTGCGTAGCTTCGTCCGACTGGATGAACTTTGCTTGAACGCCCAGGTCCGTCTGTGCACGCAGGACACCGTTCCATTGGGTGGTGTTGAAGCTTTGATCGTCGATGCCGCCGGTATCGGTGACGAAGCCCACTTTGTACGGTACGGCTGTGGGCACAACCGCGGTTGGTGCCACTGCTTGTGTTGGGGCTGTTGTTGCGGTTGTCCCACATGCCGAAAGCAGTATGGAGGCAATCATCAATACAGCCATTAGAAATGAAAGTTTCTTCATATTACGATTCTCCTCTTCTATTTTTGGGTTTAGGATTTTGGATGGCTAAACGCTTGTATAAGTTTAGCACACAGATAAGAAGTTTGCAATGTGTTTTTCTGCACATTTTATTTTTTTCTTTTTTTTGTACGCCAATTAACCCACGCTCGCCGCGCTGGACCTGCTCATCGCCGGTACGCGTCCCCAAGCCCAATAAATACTCGAAGACTCTTCGACTTTAGTGAAGAGTCTTTTTTCGAGGATTTCTACGATCGCTGACCTGCCCTACCCCTGTTTCGGTTTTCTCGGGGCGTTTGGCACGATCTGAGTTAGATAACGTAGAGACGCCCCATCGGGGTGCTTCTACAATAAATTCCATTATCTGCGACCCGACGCCGATCTATCCTCCTCTATCCCGAATGATTTGATTCGGGAGGGGAGAGCCGGCAGTGTCTGCATTACCTACAATGATGGGAGGGTGCGTTTCCGCCAACCTGTACCGTGTGACTTTATCGGCATCCATCACCAAATTCCCTATTATGCTTTTCAAGATGAGAAATCTTAAATAATTACGAGTTTTGATAGTGTCTGTAACATTGGTGGTGGGTTTTAATAAATTGGCAAGCTCTTTGCAAGATGTTAGGCGTCAAAACCGACATCTACAAGGAGCCTGCCATGTCGATTGTTACCCTAAGTCTGCCGGAT
>Ga0153915_10004837_pt1 | contig 12467 bp, 11 predicted proteins | sample Opewatmetagenome_2_FD_107003 | JGI IMG/M metagenome (GOLD analysis project Ga0153915, IMG submission 107003) | Freshwater wetland microbial communities from Ohio, USA - Open water 3 Core 3 Depth 3 metaG | ecosystem: Environmental > Aquatic > Freshwater > Wetlands | place: USA: Ohio, Lake Erie... | reverse complement strand
TAGCCGGCGGCCAAGAACCCGTATTTGCGACAGTCATTCCACTTTCTGTGTGGATAGTCTCCTCCGACATTCGCAAAACAGACCCCACCGGCGGTGTCGAACCCCAGAAGATTGAGATGCAGCGTATTTGCCGGCCGGAAGTTCTCAGCAAACTTACCGCCGCTCACGTTCGTGAGTGGTTTTCCTAGCCATATCAGCGCTTTTTCGACAAGATACGCCTGATCCTCTGTAAGGCCCACCGCTGTTTTCCTTATAAGCGGCTTTTCTCCAGCTTGCCTGATCTCAGCGATTCGCCGCGTCTTCGGCTTGTCTGATTTATCATGGAGGTGAGCATTTTTGCGGTCGCCTTTCCCCTTCCCAACGTAAAACAACTCGTAATTACGAGGGTCAAAGTAAGCGTAAACGTAATAACTTCTGTCCGCTCTCATTGGCGTTGTATTGGCTTGGGGAAAACTAGCTGGTTTATCAGTTCGCCTTCTTCTCAATCTTCGCCCACGTGTCTCTGAGCGTAACCCACCTTCGCCAAGGCTTCCGACTTCGCGCGCCGCGCTTCGACGGATCAGGCGGCGGGCAAGCCGTCCGGTTGAATATGAGCCTACGCTCGGACAGACAAGCTTTAGCTTCACGCGCGAGCTTGCCGGTGGTGTTTTCAGGACCGGGCGCGCACCAGCCGCACATGGCCGTTTTCGCCAAACACAAGCGGTAGACCGAGCTTGGCGTTCTCGGCGCGGAGTTGACGTGCGACACGGCGGAATGCACGACGGGCCGGGGCGATAAACTCGTCTTTCTTGCGATGTCCGTTGCCGTTCTTCATAACCCCTGTACTATAACATTGAGTTGGCTTGCTGGGCAAGTTTCGGATTCAGCCAGAAGTTTGGGCGGACTGGTCTGGTTGTCCCACACAGCCCAGCGGTCAGCCAGCGGCGCGTAGTAGTTGACGAGATGATGCAGACCCCGCCCAAAACGCCGACGAATGTCTGTTTCCGATACATCATGACCGCCCTTCTTCACGCGCTCACGCACACGAGCGATGGCGATGGCGGGATTTGGCAGCCAGAGATAATGAAGGTGAAAGCGAAAGCCCCGGTGTTTGGCCTGTTTCAAGAGGCGCACATAGGTTGTCCCGCTTAGCGTGCTCTCGAAGGCAAATGTTTCATGTTCGGCTAGGAATCTGTGGAACTCGGCCAACAAGAGCCTGCCCGCCTTGACTGCCGCTGCTCTGGCATCTAAGGGCGACAGACCTTGGGCGATCAAGTCCGCATTCAGGAAATTCCGACACTTTGTTTCATGTGGGAGAAACGATTTTGCAAAGGTGGTCTTGCCAACACCATTGCAGCCTGCGATTAAATAAATGATTGGTAGAGTTTCTGCCAATTCAACCTTTCCGCGCCTCCTTAGCCCACGTGTCTTTTAGTGTGACCCACCTTCGCCAAGGCTTCGGCGGGCAAGTTGTCCGGTTGAAAACTGGCTTGCTGAGGCTATTTCTGTTTGCCTTCAAGTTTAGCCCAAGTGTCCTTCAACGTGATCGTCCGGTTGAAGATTGGTGAATGGTGACCAGTGGTTGGTGATTGGACGGAATCGGGGTCGATGGAGAAGTATCCCAGCCGCTCAAACTGATAACGGGTCTCCGCCTTCGCCAAGGCTGCGGCGGACACGTCCGTCTTCGCGTCTTTCAGGCTGGGCCTGCCCGCCAAAGCTTCAGCGACGGCGGGCTCGCATTTCGCCGTCACTACTTCCAACGAATGCGGGTTAAGATGTTTCTTGAAATCGCCATCGGCATCCGGTTCGGGAACGGTGAACAACCGGTCGTACAGCCGGACTTCGGCTTCAACGGCGTGCGCGGCAGAAACCCAGTGGATCGTGCCTTTGATCTTCCGTGAAGACGTTGGACCTCCGGTCTTGCTTCCAAGGTCCGCTGTACAGCGCAGCTCGGTCACCTTCCCTGCCCCGTCCTTGATAACTTCGTCGCACTTGATGATGTAGGCGTACTTCAATCTGACTTCGCCGCCGGGTTTCAACCTGAAATACTTCGGCGGGGGCGTTTCCATGAAATCGTCCTGCTCGATGTACAGCGTCCGACTGAACGGTATTTTACGGGTGCCAGCCGCCGGGTCCTCCGGATTATTGACGGCATCGAGTTCCTCAAAATGGTTCTCGGGTAAATTGGTGATGACGAGTTTAAGCGGACGCAACACGGCCAGCCGTCGCACTGCCCGCTTGTTCAGGTCCTCGCGGATGGCGTGTTCCAGTACCGCAACGTCGGTAATGCCGTTGTATTTCTTAATGCCGATGTTGTAGGCGAAATCGCGCAACGCCTGCGGCGTTACGCCGCGTCGGCGCAAACCGCTGATCGTCGGCATACGAGGATCGTCCCAGCCGTTAACGAGTTTCTCGGTCACGAGTTGCATGAGCTTGCGTTTACTCATGATGGTGTAGCCGACACTGAGTCGGGCGAACTCGTATTGGTGCGGCAACGGACGCGGCAGGTCGAGGTTTTCCATTACCCAGTCGTACAGCGGCCGGTGCACCTCGAACTCAAGCGTGCAGATGCTATGCGTAATGCCTTCGATGTAATCACTCAGGCAATGGGCGAAATCGTACATCGGATATATGCACCATTTGGCGCCCGTGTGATGATGTTCGGCATGGCGGATGCGGTAAAGCAACGGATCGCGCATCCAAATGTTTGGCGAAGTCACATCAATCTTTGCGCGCAAAGAACGTTTGCCGTCAGGGAATTCGCCGTTCTTCATGCGCGTGAACAGGTCAAGGTTCTCCTCGACGCTACGATTGCGAAACGGGCTTTCCTTGGCTTGACGGCGATATTCGTCGGTCTCGTCCGGCGTCAGGTCGCAAACGTAAGCCTTACCCCTCTTGATCAGTTCGACCGCGTACTCATAAATCTGGTCGAAATAGTCGGAGGCGTAAAACGGTTCTAAAGTAACGCGGGCGTCTCGCCCTTTCTGTTCCTCAGCGGGGTTATCGGACGGCAACGGGCGAGACGCCCGCGCTACTATTGCCGGCAGATAGAAATCCGTCTTGCCGTTCACGGGCTGCGCTTCCGGCGTTTTTCCGACCGGCTTCAGGCCAAGACAATGGTCTGCCCAGCCGCTGATGAGCCATTTTACATCCTCGGTAATTGAGTCAACGTACTCGACGTCTTCCTTGGTCGGGTTGGTGTCGTCCATGCGGAGGTTGCACTGGCCGTTGAACTCGCGGGCGATACCGAAGTTGAGGCAGATGGATTTGGCGTGGCCGATGTGGAGATAACCGTTCGGTTCCGGCGGAAACCGCGTAACGATCTTCTTGTACCGGTCTTCCGCAAGATGTTGTTTGACAATATCACGGATGAAATCGGTAGGTTGCTCCGTCGCAATCGTGTCCAAACTCGGATTGACCTTCTCTTTTGACATAACACCGATAGAAAACAGCATTTTGGAGGATTTGTCCACACCGTGGATGGCGCTCTGTGCGCCGTGAGCACATCTGATATTGCCACCGTAGTAGCGCGGGCGTCTCGCCCGTGTTGTCCTGTATCCCAAGAATAGCAACGGGCGGGACGCCCACACTACTGTGACAGGACTTCTTATGCTGGCAGTGCCGAGATGCGCACGAATAGGCGGTGGTCCCAGAACTTCGATTATCTCGCCAATAGTTTGCGGCGGTAAGCTTCGGCGTCTGCGTGGCGAATGGAGTTCTGCTCTTTCACGGTGAGCGGCCGCGGTTTACCAGAAAAAATCGCAGAAACCTGCGTTTTCGCCTGATCCTCGATTACAATCATCCGCGTCAACGCCTCGCGTCCGCTGCAGCCGGCCGTGATGACGCCGTGGTTGCGCAAACCGACTGCGTTGACGCCTTTCGCGAACGCTTTCTCGACAGCAACGGCAAGCTTGTGAGTACCGGGGGCGATAAATGGCAGGTATTCTACCCTATCCACAAGCGCGACGAATTCGGGTGTGAACGGCATAATCTCCATGCCGCCAGAGATAAGACCGACGGTGATGGCCGGATGCGCATGGCAGACGAACCGGACGTCAGGACGCGCTTTGAAGATGCGCAGGTGCATCTCAATCTCACACGTCGGTTTCAAGCCGCCGATCTGTTTTTCGCGGTTAATATCTATAACCGCCCATTCCTTCGGCTTGATATTGTCCACGTCATAGCCGGTCGGTGACAGATACACGAGCTTGCCATCGCGTCCGCTGATATTGCCACCGGGGCCGACAACGAGTCCCTTCTCAGCCATCGCCTTCCCCATCTCCGTCAATGTCTTGATAATTTTTGATGCCATGTTGTCCCGCTTTACACCAGCGCCTCCAAGCTACCGGCCTTCACCAGTTCGTCCTCCAGTTCGACGATCTCTTTGATTTGTTGTAGGAACCATGGATCTATATGGCTGAGTTTGTGGATTTCTTCGAGGGAAAACCCGGCTCGGATGGCGTGTCGGATATAGAAAATGCGTTCGGCGCATGGAGTGATCAGTTTGCGTTCGATATCGTCTCGGTCACGAATTTCGCGGGCGCCGCCCCAACGTCCGCCGTACAGACCGCAGACTCCGATTTCGAGGCCGCGCAACGCTTTCTGCAAAGATTCCTTGAATGTGCGCCCGATGGCCATGACTTCGCCAACGCTTTTCATCTGCGTGGTCAGCGTCGGGTCAGCTTGCGGGAATTTCTCGAAGGTAAACCGCGGGATTTTTACCACGACGTAATCAATCGACGGCTCAAAACTGGCTGGCGTGCTCTTCGTGATGTCGTTGGGGATTTCATCGAGCGTATAACCGATGGCGAGTTTAGCAGCGATCTTGGCGATGGGGAAACCCGTAGCCTTCGACGCCAGCGCGCTGCTGCGGCTGACGCGCGGGTTCATCTCGATGATGCACATCCGCCCGTTCTCCGGGTTGACGGCGAACTGGATGTTCGAGCCGCCGGTCTCGACGCCAATCTTCCGGATACAGGCGAAACTGGCGTCGCGCATGATCTGCCATTCTTTGTCGGTCAACGTCTGAATCGGTGCTACGGTGATCGAGTCGCCGGTGTGGACGCCCATCGGATCGAAGTTCTCAATGGAGCAGACGACGACGCAATTGTCGTTCTTGTCGCGCATTACCTCGGTCTCGAATTCTTTCCAGCCGATTAGCGATTCTTCGATGAGAATCTCGCCGACAGGCGATGCTTCGAGGCCGTTCTGCGCCATCGCGTCAAACTCTTCGCGGTTGTAAGCGATACCGCCGCCCGTGCCGCCGAGCGTGTAGGCGGGGCGAATGATAACGGGTAAACGTCCGATTTTGCGCGTAACCTCGCGGGCTTCGTCGAGATTATGCGCGACGCCACTGATCGGCACGTCCAGCCCGATCTTCTGCATGCACTCCTTGAATTTCAGGCGGTCTTCGCCTTTCTCGATCGCTGTGGCTTTCGCGCCGATCATCTCGACGCCGTATTTCTGGAGGGCGCCTGCCCGCCAGAGGTCCATCGCGGTATTGAGACCGGTCTGTCCACCGAGCGTCGGCAACAGCGCGTCGGGTTTTTCCTTCTCGATTATCTTGGTGACTGCCTCGACCGTGATCGGCTCGATGTAGGTGGCATCAGCAAACTCAGGGTCGGTCATGATGGTGGCCGGGTTGGAGTTGACCAGCACCACCTTGAAACCTTCTTCCTTGAGCGCTTTGCATGCCTGCGTGCCGGAATAATCAAACTCGCACGCCTGGCCGATGACGATCGGTCCGGAGCCGATGATTAGTATTTTTTTGATGTCAGTTCGTTTTGGCATTGCAGTGCGTACTTTAGCCACAAATGAACCGCGAATGGAACACGAATTCGTGCGTATTCGTGTGCATTAGTGGCTTAAAGCAGTTCGTTCTGCTTTGTTCCCATTTTCACGCCGAGCTTCTTGTAGGTCAGCTCGGTCGGGACGCGTCCTTGCGGGGTGCGTTTGAGGTAACCTTCCTGGATTAGGAACGGCTCGTATACTTCTTCAATCGTGTCGGGTTCCTCGCCGACGGCCACAGCCAGCGAACTGATGCCGACCGCCCGTCCGCCGAATTTGTGAACCAGCGCTTCCAGAATCCGTTTGTCCATCTCATCGAGTCCGTGTTCGTCTATCTCCAACATCGCCAGCGCCTTGTCGGCTATGTCGGCAGTAATGGTCGCGGACTTCGCCTTCACCTGCGCGTAGTCGCGGACGCGTTTCAACAGGTTGTTGGCGATGCGCGGCGTGCCGCGGGCGCGGCGGGCTATCTCGTCTGCGCCGGCCTGGTCAACATCCACATTGAGGATGCGCGCCGAGCGGTTAACGATCAGCGCCAGATCGGCGGCGCTGTAATAATCAAGCCGTTCGGTCAGGCCGAAACGGGACCTAAGCGGGGACGTGAGCAGACCGCTACGCGTCGTTGCGCCGATCAATGTGAATCGCGGCAGGTTTAACCGCACACTACGGGCGTGCGGCCCCTGGTCAATGACGATATCGAGCTTGAAATCCTCCATTGCGGGATAAAGATATTCCTCAACGGTGCTTTGGAGCCGGTGGATCTCGTCAATAAACAGCACATCGCCCTTGTTTAGTTTCGTCAGCAGACCTGCGAGGTCTCCAGCTTTCTCGATCACTGGGCCGCTGGTGGCGACCACGTTCACGTTCATTGCCCTGGCAAGGATGCAGGCGAGCGTTGTCTTGCCGAGGCCGGGCGGGCCGCTGAGCAGGATATGGTCGAGCGATTCTTTCCGCATCCGCGCTGCTTCGACCGCCAATGCAAGCCGTTCCTTGACCTTGCGTTGGCCGGTGAAATCGCCAAACGCGCTGGGCCGCAATGACACGTCCAGCGTCTTGTCGTGCAACGTCTCCGTAACGAACCGTTCAGGCATGTAATGAAGATGCGCGAACCCTGCGCCATGACGCAAGCCGAAAAGCGTTTATCATGTCAATCGCTTGTGTTATACTATTGTAACGGATGGATAAAATCATCATCAGCGATTTGGATGTGGAGGCGCGCGTTGGCGTCGCTGAGGCGGAGCGGGCGCAGCCCCAGCGGTTGTTAATCACCGTGGAATTGGAGCGCGATCTGCGTCAAGCGGGGCGTGCGGACGATTTGCTGGCGACCGCGGATTATGTCACAGTCGCCCGTTTGGTGATCGAGATTACTGCTGCCAAACCGCGTAACCTATTGGAGGCACTGGCTGAGGAATTGACGCAGGCAATTCTTGCCCGCAAACTGGCTGACACCGTGACCGTGGAAGTAAGAAAGTTCAGCCTCCCGAAAACCCGGTTTGTGGCCGTGCGGTTGACCCGCAACAAGAAAACCCAGTCTGCCGCGTGAGATGCGGTAAATGCGCAGCGGCTTGGGTCACCGCCAATACTTCTGGAAATTATTTGCGTCGGCTTTTTCCAGCGTCGGGAAGCGCGTGTGACCGGGATTTTTCTCCATAATACCCAACCATTCTTCTTCAACAGTTTTGTATATCCCAGTCGGGAGTTTATCGAGTGGGATAATCAAACCGGTACGCTGGTATGGTTCCCATATCTCAGGCGTGATGATCGACACGCTCAACATTATGCAGGAAATCAGAATCGTCGCTGAGATAACGCCGAAAACAGGGCCTAGCAGGACGTCGAGTATGCGGGGATATGGAGCCAAAGCATCCCTATGTATGAGGTGTCTCAGTATCAACAATGGCGCGCAGGCTATTAGAAATATAGCCCAGAACGCTACCAAGGCGGCATATGAACCAGTCAGGGGCGTATCGGCCATCAACAGGTTGGTAGCCAGCCACCAGTACCGCAGGGCGACCATCATGGCAAAGAACATCCACAGCGCGTTGCTCAATTCTTGGAACACGCCAAAGATGGCTCCGAGCCGTCCTAGATAAAGGATTAGCACGATCGCCAAAACGCTGAATACTGGTTCAACCATATCAATTAGCCCGCCTGTAGCACTTCGTCCACAGTGGTTATGCCCTTTAGAATCTTAATCCCACCCTCTTCGCGATATGAGCGCCAACCTTTTAATCGCGCCTTATCCGCCAATGCCTGTTGACTTATGCCGTCGCCGATTCCCCGTCGCAGTTCATCGTCCAACACCAGCAGTTCGAAAATCCCCGTGCGCCCACGGTAACCCGTGTGATCACACGCACCGCAGCCCTTCGCCCGATAAATTGTATCCCCTTTAGGCAACTCCATGCCCAAGGGTTGCAGTTCCGTCCCTGTGGCCGGATATGGTTCGCGGCACTGCTCGCACAGTACCCGCACCAACCGTTGCCCCACGACCATCAACAGCGCCGACGAAATCTGGTACTTCTCCACTCCCATCTCCTGTAACCGGACGATCGTATTCGGCGCGTCCTGCGCGTGCAGCGTGCTGAACACCAACTGGCCAGTCAACGCCGCGCGAATCGCCGTGGTTGCGGTCTCGGGATCACGGATTTCACCAACAAAAATCACATCCGGGTCCTGGCGGAGAATCGAGCGCAGGCCGGATTCAAACGTCACCCCAGCCTTTGGCCTGACGGGGATCTGGGTGGCGCCGTTTAGCTGATACTCGACCGGGTCCTCGATAGTCATCACATTGAGACGGCGCATATCCAGTCGGCCCAGCGCTGCGTATAACGTGGAGGTTTTACCGGCGCCCGTCGGTCCGGTGACAAGGATGATACCGCTACGCGAACGGATTACTCGATCGAATGTATCCATCATGGGTCTGGGCATACCGACATCCTCGAGACCAAGCAGCCCGGATTTACGATCCAAAATGCGCACCACGAGTTTCTCGCCAAACATCGCCGAGGTGGTCGCCACACGGAAATCTATATCGTTCAGGCTGGTTCGCACGCGGAACCGTCCATCCTGCGCCTTGCGTTTCTCTGCGACGTCGATTTGCGCCAGCACCTTCAAAGAAGAGACCACGCGTTGGCCATCCATCTTCTCAAGCACCATCCGTTCCTGCATTTCGCCGTCAATACGGAACCGCACACGGTACTCCTTGTCCTGCGGTTCGAAATGCACGTCACTGGCCCGCTCTGTAATTGCATCCTGCAACACTGTATGCGCTGCTTCGATGCCGGTCATCTCCGGTAGATCACGGTGGACATTGATTGGATTGCCATCGTCGTCAAGAAACTCGAACTCCACCTGGTGTTTCTTGGACTGGAACACCGTACTGAGCTTGGCCCGACCGGCGAACAGGCCGCGTTTTCGGGGCGGCGCGGCGGGGGTTGCCAAACCCAGGGGTGCGGAGACTGGCTTTACAGGTGCTTCCCGCTCCGCGATCTCTTGCGACCGCGCGCGTAAATACTGGAAGAACCCGAAGCCCGGCAGCAACAGCACGATGGTATTCCAACGCTTACAGTCGCCCGGGGAACTGGCAAACAGCGCCATCACATCGTGCTGGGCCCACAACAATATGCCGGTCCAAACAGCGGCAATGACCCCGAACACCAACAGAAACATATCCATCTTGAAATTGTGCATGTACCGCTTGGACGGGGTAGCGGCTGTCTGGGAATGCGCATGGCTGTTTGTGGCGTAGAGCGCCGTGGATCTGTCCGCCCCCTGTGACTCCGCCAGCGGACGCGGCACAGCGGATCCAGTTCCAGTTGTAGCGTGCTCGGTTGCCACCGTCAAAGACGGCTGCGGCAAAGTCGGGATGATCACGGCTACGCCATCAATACTTTTGACGGAAGAAATGGGAATTTGAACCTCGCCGTAGCGTGTTTGGATCTGAATATCCTCGGCGTCGCGGTGCAGGATGATGACATTGGAGTAGCTGCCGCCATCATTCATTTGAATGTCTGAGGCGAGAGCGCTGAAGGAAAGCACCAGCAAAAAACATAATGTAATCCCGCCCTTGGTAAGCCCCAAGTACATAGGTCAGTATGGTGCCCGACTATTTGGATAGGTCAAACCAAAAAAACGCTGTTCCTGCTCGACGGATGATGTTGATTATGATAGTAAAAGCCTAAAGTTGAGCGTTCACGTATCATAGCCAACGGTTGTGTAGATTGCTTCAAGACGAATGCGATGCCTCTGCGACACACAGAAGGGCGGAATTAGCATGAAACGAATGCATTGGGTGTTGGGTGCCGTAAGCATGATGTGCCTGACGTGGTTGGCTTGCGCTGATACTGTCAAACTTAAGGACGGCACAGTGCTGGAGGGTACAATCACTGAGGAAGACGCCATCTCGGTCACCATCCATGCGGAACGGGCGAACGGCGCCGTTGCCGAGAAACGATGGATGTTGAAATCGGACACTATGGATGTCCACCACGCCACGGCGGAGGAAAAGGCAACTCGCGCCATGGAACTCGCGTTTGTGTCGCTGCAGAAACTACACATCGATCCCACTAATAGTTTTCAGATCGAGTACTACGACCGGACACTCACCAACGTGTTCCGCAAGTTCCAAGCCGATTATCCCAATTCGCTCCATGCCAAGGAAGTTAGCGATAAGATTGTCGAATGGGAGGCCGAACGGGCGTTGGTGGCGGCGGGCAAGCTCAAAACACGCGGCCAATGGATATCGGCGGAAGAAATTGCCGCCCGTGCAACACGCGAGGCCGTACAGCAGGCATACCAACAAGGACTTATTTTCCTAAGACAGAGAAATTCCAGCGAGGCAGTGAAACGATTCGAATTTGTGATTGATAGAACTGATGACACAACACAGGCTCAGCAAGCCCGGCAATTACGGCTGGATGCCTACCAACAGTGGGTGACAACCCTCGGGCAACAACGACGATGGCTGGCGGATGAGATCAAGCGTTTGGAACAACGCGTAAATGACGCGCGCAACGCCAATGCGCAAGCCGATGCGAGAGTCAGTCAGCCGTCTCGCGGTGGAGATATCCGCGCCCGATCTCGATCTTTGGGCGGGGCGCGCGGTGTTGACGCCGGTGGAACCACGCGGTTGGAAGCGGATACAGAAGGCGCACAATCCATTGCTGCGGCGACGCGCGCTCAATCGGAATTACGGACGGCGGAAAACCAGCTTGCGGAGGCGCAACAGGAAGCAGCGGCCGTGGAAACGACGCTCGCTAAGATACAACCGCAAGTTGCGTCAATCGGGATCACAGTCGCCCCCAGTGGCGAAGTGGTCGCGACCCACCAAGTGGTTACTGCGCCCGATCATCCAGCCGCCGCCACCGAAACGCCGGACGTGGTGTCGGGCATAGGACAGTTCGCCACCGCATACTGGGTCTACTTTCTGGCAGGCGCGGTAATCCTGATCTGGCTTGTCTCGCGGTCGCTGGGACGATAATCCGGACAACCAAGCCGCTGGAACGGGGCAAACTACGGCGATGTCCGTCTAACTGATCATTCCGGTCCGGCGCGCATACTCAAATATCCCGCCGGCATCTATGACGGGTCGCGCGTCGCCGAGCGGCCGCATGACGAACGTATTGCCCGTCTTGATGAGTTTCAGGGTGTTCGCGTCGAGATTGAGTTCAACTTCATCACCAGTGCGAATATTGTCGCACAATCGCGTTGCAGCCTCGACCGGATACAGCTCGCCCGTAGCAACGCTGTTACGAAAGAAGATGCGGGCGTAACTTTCGGCCACCACGGCCCGGCAGCCAGCCGCGCCTAAGGCGATAGGCGCATGCTCGCGCGAACTGCCACAGCCGAAGTTGCGACCGGCAACAACAACAGTGTAAGCGGACCTGGCATGCCCTTCCTGTACGAATCGTGTCGGGTATTGATCGCGCGGAAGGCCGCACAGGGCAAATCCACCCAACTTCTCGTATTCCTCAGGAATAGTAGGAACAAGATTGAGATACTGAGCCGGAATGATCTGATCAGTATCAATATTGTCCAACACTACAAACGCTTTCCCACGAATGACCACACTCATAATATTTAAACCCTACGCGAAGCGCTAAAGCGAATCAATATCGAACTCGATCGCTACGGCCTCAAGTTGGCAAGGCTCATGCTGTTTAGAGGGTCATGGTCGAATACAGTGATCCTGAGAAAACGTACAGCCTCGAGTATCCCGATGGTTGGTTGCCGCTGACGCGCGAGGGGTTGACCAGCATCAGCCTCGCCAGTCTGACTACGGGTGGCTACCTCGAGATCGAGGCCTGCCACTTCTCAGACTGGCAAATGACGCCACCGCCAGCCGATCGCGCGTTGGCCGCGCTTATAGAGCATGAACGGCGCGCCTATCCCGATATCGGCAACCCGCCGATTCGCCATGGGTTCCGCAATGCCGTCGCAGTCGCCTACAGCCAGTTCACGAGATCGGAAGCGGTTGTTCCAAAGTATGCGGCTGACTTCGGCCACGCTCGCGCATGGGTATTTTGTCGCGGCGGTGTCCAGGTGCGATGCGTCTACCGGTGCCGCGCTGAGGACGCAACAACGGATGACGGAGACCTCGATACGATCATCAATTCGCTCGTTCTGAACGACATACCACACGTAAGCGCTGAAGGTTTTGCCAACTACTATTTCAGTATCTTGAAGCGGCGGCGTCCGCATGT
>Ga0153915_10004836_pt1 | contig 12469 bp, 8 predicted proteins | sample Opewatmetagenome_2_FD_107003 | JGI IMG/M metagenome (GOLD analysis project Ga0153915, IMG submission 107003) | Freshwater wetland microbial communities from Ohio, USA - Open water 3 Core 3 Depth 3 metaG | ecosystem: Environmental > Aquatic > Freshwater > Wetlands | place: USA: Ohio, Lake Erie... | reverse complement strand
GAGGTTCTTCAAACCTCGGAGGTGAGAGGCCTTCAACCTAAAACATATTCACGACGCTGAAATGAATTTTGCCCGTTGCAAAGGTATCCCCTCTGCCCAAACCGTAATCCACCCCCAGAATCCCCAGGGGAGTTCTGAAACGTAAGCCTAATCCATAGCCGGGTAAAATATCCTCATGTTTTTCTGAATCAACCTTGTAATAATAGTATCCCCAATCATTAAATAAGAAAATTCTGGAGTCCCGCCCGGTTAAAAAGCGATATTCAAGATTACACCAGGCCACGGATGTGCCATGAAATTGATTCTCCCGATAACCCCGTACCGTTGAAGCACCGCCAAACCAAAAATGGTCACTGATCTGCAATTGGTTTTTATTGCTGGTCATACTTTTGCCAATAAAATTACTGCTCCATACCTGATTCCCGCTCAGGCTGATATAATAGGCAAAATCCAGGCGTACAGATTGTAAGTGTTCCCTGCGGGCCAGTGAATCTTCCTCAAGCAAATACGAGGGACCATTATTTTTTTTCACACCGATACTATAATAGGCATGATACAATAACCCTCGCCGGGGATTATAGGGAAGATCACGGGAGTCATATTCCAGGCCCACGTCACCCATCAGCACGGAGTTATTGGTCAGGCGTAAGTTTTTACTGGCGTCTGAATCCGGTATTGTACTTTTAGTTATCAGTTGAAATTTCAAATGAAAATTACTGCTGAATCGAACCGTTGAAAACAGGGTGTAGGAGCGATCAAGGTAAGTGGTATCACGAACAATTCTTTCCAGGGATCCTCCCAGATTAACCGGCATATTGAATATCCAGGGCTCTTCATAACTTAACTTAAATTCATCCGAATACCGGTCGGGTTTTTTCCAGTTCACATCAAACCGTCGACCCGTACCAAAAAGATTACGGAATCCCAGTTGAATAAGGCCGGTAAAATACCCTGCTTGAGCAGTCTGTCCTGCTGTCGCAGGAATATAGCCCACAATACCATCGAAGGTGGTAGTATTACCTTCTTCGACATCAATTTTCAGCACGGTTGTTACACTATCTTTGATCAGCACTGCCGGAGCCTGTACATTTTTAAAGAAACCTAACCGGTTCAGATTTTGCGGGATTTGATCTATCGCGTCCTGATTATATAAATCTCCCCGCCGCACGCCTAATTCCCGTAAAATCACTTTATCCCTGGTTATATGATTACCCTCGATCAGGAATTCATTGATAGCAATTTTTCTGCCTGCATCTACCCCTAACGGCAAATCAACGGAATAAAATCCGGAACCGCGTTGCAGGGAGACCTTTCCTGGTTTTACCACTGCCAGTGGATATCCATGGCAGGCAAAAAATAAACTTAACTGTTTTAACTCCGTCTCAACCAGTGCGTCCCGGTAACTATCACCGGTTTTCATTTCCAGTTGATCCAACAGGATTTCACCCGGGAAAATCTCATTTTGAATATCGATCCTTCCCAGCCGGAAAGATTTATCTTCATTGATATACCAGCTCAGTCCTATTTCCTGTTCATTCGTTTTAGACAAACTCACGGAATCGATACGGGCATATAAGTATCCTTCCCGATGATAGGCCGTTATGATATCCTGATTAGCCCGGCGGATTGATTGGTCTGTATACACGGCCCCGGGCTTTAAACCACACTGTTTGAGCAATTGACCAGCACTAAAGTGCTTTTGACCGTGGAAGGTGATGGATTTGACTATCACCTGCGCATACAAGTGATTTTGAACAATACTGTGCATAACCAACAGAGCGAAACAGAGTAAAAAATGTGATTTACGATAAAACTGGTTCATCATCTTCGCATTTATATCTGGTCAAATTTTTGATCTGCAAACTTCTGTCTATAATTAAAAATAGGCTTTGATTTCAGCCTGGCCACTGTGAATTGTTTTTTGATAATCTGCATCCGCGCGTCCTTCATAAAAAACAGAAAAAACAATATTCGTGGCCAGTGTATAATCTCCGCGCAAACGCCACTGCTTGTTTAAACCTTCTTTTTTCCCGCGAGCCATTTCATAGGGTATGGCACTACGTATCGGATTACGGATTAGGTCGACACTTTCTATATCATATTCAGCCGACAGCCGGCCCTTTTGTAAAAGAGAATAATTGACACGGCTCAATACCCTTAGATATTGCAGTTGAAGGTTCTTATCATTAGCCATATCTTTTTCCAATCCAAATTCCGATTCGGCGCCAAATTCCCAGACTGGTAACGGTCGATAGGATAAATTCTGATTCATAATCAGCGAGGTGATATCGCGGTTACGGGTAAAATCAGATTTATTATTCCGATAGATAGTATTGGCATGTAATTCTGATTGACCTTTCAACGTTCGATACAACTGGTAATTGGCCTGTACACCGCGTTCAGCGTCCTGCTGCTCCTCATTTTCCTGGGGATTAAGAAACTGATTCAATTGGGCATCACGATACTGGTAACGCAAGCGCAATGAGAATTTTCGTGATTGACGCATAACATACAGGTCCTCGCTGAATAGAATGAGTCCTCTGATGGTTTGCGGCCCCTTAAAAGTCGAAACATCCAGCAGCAGCAAATCAGTGATATCTTTTTCTTTAGATTGCTCTTCGAAACGCAAGTAGGATTCACTCGTCAACATGGAGGCCAGCCGCTGCCAGCGGGACGTAGTTTTTTTCCAATACCGGGATGGATCCAGTTTCAGGTTTAAAGATGTTTCAACACTGGTGACCGGTTCAAATTTACCGCTGGGGATTATATACAAAATATATTTTCCATCAGGATCCGGAACATATTCTCCCAGCAAGGGATCGTAACGTAAATCGCCTTTACCTTCCCCGACATCCAGATATACCTTTTCCCGCAGGGCAAGTTGTTCGGTTGAAATCCGATACTGCCAGCGAAGATCCAAACTGTGTTCCCACTGATAATTGTTCAGAATGAATTCAGCCAGAGTGGTTTGACGATCCTGCCAAACAGTATCCTGAACCTTAGCATCTATGTACCACAAGTTATTGGAATCGATCCTGGTATTGTCAAAATAGGGAGTAAAATTTTTTTTACGGCGCACAATCTCCAGTGAACCACTGGTCCGCTTCCATTCTTTGAGATCCACACGAATCTGAGCAGTCTGGGTTGTTGCCTGCGGGATCAATTTGCCTCCTGCCGCCGGATCATATAACTGATCATCACGCTGAATGAACTGAGCGAAACCGGTTAGGAAGGGATGGTTGATGAAATCCATACGTGCCGTCCATTCATAAAAATCAAACCCACTCTGTTGATCAGCAAAAGTGTTTTTTCTGTTTTCATGGGTAAGACTCATGCCCGGTTGCCAGTGCCCGAAGGCCTTATCGAGATGAGCATTCTGTCGTGTCCAGTCATTCGTGGTCTCTTCCTGCTGACTGTTCACAAATTCATGATTAAGCAGCAGGTTGAACCAGCCCGGCCGGGTCCAGTCGATTTGCCCCTGATAACGGCTGGACTGAAATTGTTCCCGTTTCAAAAAACCTAAATTGGCATTGAATTTAAAAAAATCGATAGGGTAAGTATTTAAATTAGTCTCCACGCTTCGTTCGGCATTGCTTTCCGGGGTTGAAGACAGCACGTTCCAGTAACGCCGGTAATCTACCTGATTCAGGCGGTCGGCAGGTTGAAAATTTCGGTCGATTAACTTGAACAGGGTTGTGGATTTGATCCGTTCCTGTCTCGCCGAAGATTGGGTGAAAGGCAGGAATGAAAAGGTGGTTCCGACCTGTAAGGCAGAACCAGCATTATCGTCATCCATGTAAGGTGACAGAGTATTACGATCAAATTTACTGAAAGCATATTCGGATGAAACACTCAGGTTGTGGTAGGGTGTATAATCGATTTGAAAATTAGTTAACTGATGGCGGACTGGTAAGGGCAGCAACTCAATGGGCAAATATGAACCATTTCCTATACCCACCCAGCGGTAAACACCTAATTGTTCGCGGACATAATCACCTTTATTGGCACCCACCGCTGAAAAATGTACAGAATAATTTCCACCAGTTTCCCCGATGTACCGATAATAACTATAAGCATTATTATTAATTAAGGTATCGATTTTTATATAAGAACCGCTGCTATCTTCCACAATCGTAGCCCCGCTCACAAAGGCCTGCAGTTGTTCATCACCGGCCTGCCGGATAATGTCTTTCTTATACTGATCTAAAATTCCCTCGGTTTCCAGTAATTTATCAGGATCATCTTCTTCCTGATAGTACATGGCGGTCAACTTTAATGAATTCGTAAATGCAGCCGCACCCAGCGCTCCTGAATACACCGCCCGCGAATAATTTTGTGTAGCCGGGTAATACTCGAAATCAACCTCAATCCGGGAGGAACTGGTAATTAAACGGCGGTTGGTAAAGGTTACCTGTCCACTCGCATACTCAATGATATAATCATTGTTCTCACCGCGAATCATTTTGGTACCATCCACCCAGAGTCGTTCTGTTCCGGCCAATACGATAATCTGTTGTTCACCGTTTTTACCGAGTAATTGGTAAGGTCCCTGATTCCCTTCCTGGCCCAGAAACGACATAAAATTAAAAAAACCCCGGGTAGAGGCCACGGTGGCGGTAGCAGAATAATTCTGATAACTGCTGCTCAAACTTATACCCTGCAGTTTGCGGGATAAGGTACCAAAGCGGCCATATCCATATTCCAGATTGAAATCCCCAAGCGTTCCCTGCAGGTAGGGATGCTTAAATTGAATAAAAACCTTATCCACCTCGTTAAGTGTTTGCGTGTTGCCCTCTGGCTGAATGGGGGTGGATTCATCGGTCAGGGCAGCAAGCACCTCCACGTCTTCTGTAATAAAACCGGACAACTGCAGGTTTAAGCCGGAGTTCAGAGTCAGATCGCGATTGGTACCGATATTGATTCCGCGAACAATGCTACCGCTCTTTTGCATTTGACTTCCGATATCAGCAAATGGATTCTGAAAAGCCGGCCTGATAAATACCAGGCTGTCCCGCCGTGTTTGTGTCGTTTTCAATGTATCCAGGGCGAAAAAAGAATAAGCCGAGCGCAATAAAACAGGTTGAATACGGAAAGAAATTCTAACACTATCTCCTGTCTGTGCCGAGACAAATAGAGTTAACTGATTCCTGACAGGATCAAATTCAAACCCAGACGATTCCTGCAACGGTTGTTGATTGATCTGTACCTGCATGCTCTGGGCCATGATTCGATAACGCTCGGGTAAGGTGATAACCGATAATTGCTGTTGTGCAACCAGCAATGTATCTTTCTGCCAGGGATCATAGGTAAATTTATTCTGAGCGCCGTTCTGAGCAAAACCCGGCAGGCTGGTTAAAAGTAGACTACCTAAAAGGAATGCAAAGAAGTTATTCCTGCGGCAGGTCATATTTCAGGGAGGCTAATATTACCTGGTCTTTATCGATCATGGCTATTTGATAGCGGGAGTCCCGGTAGATCAGTGCGATATCTACTGGCGAACTCAGGGCTATACCGCCGAGTGAATCGATCTTGCCTAAAAAATTGCCCCGGGGTGTAAATATATATATTGTACTGCCAGCCGGGTCACAAATATATATTCTGTTTTCCTGATCAATGGCCAAACCGGCAGGTGACTTAAACTGTGCATATTCAATTTTGCGTACAAAGGTACCATAATAGTCAAATACGAATACTACTTTATTGAGCGCATCACTGATCAACAGATTATAGTCTGAAGTCAAATCAAGTTGTACCGGTGCAGCCAGTTCGCCGGCACCCGATTCATAATACGCAAAAGCCACTTCGGCCCTGTCACTTGGATCAAATTTGACTACCTTCTTTTCTCCTTGATCCAGAATGAATAAATCGCCGCGGGGTGAATACACTACGCTCAAGACCTCCCGAAATTGAAAACGGCCGTCATTCCCGGGATTTGATGTAAACGAACTGATAAAATTGAAATCCTTGTCAAATCTTTGAACACGACGATTGTTATAATCCGCCACGAAGATATTGAGGGCGGACCGAGCCCAGATATCACGCGGTTCATCAAATTGATCATTAGCCCAACCTAATCCTCCGATATCTTCAATAAACCGGCCGCTAAGATCAAAGATTTGCAGACGATGATTATCGCGATCACAAACCACGATGCGGCCATCCTGAGTGATATCAATGGCTGATGGATTTTTAAACAAACCTGCTGTGCTGCCGGTTCCCCCAAATCGTCCCAATTCTTCAACCTGTACCTGGGCAGTGCTAACAAGATAAAAAATCAGTATTAAACATAAAATACGAGCAAACACGGAAAATCCTCCTCTTGATCTAATCTAAAGGATTAAAATTTCTTAAACAAGGGACATGATTTCCTCTCTTTAAAAATCTGATGCAAGAAATAAAATTTATCCTTAAACTTCTCCATTGAATGGCATTATCATCAAAGTAAATGCTATGCGAAGTGCCAGACCGGTACAATTAATAAAATCAAGAACGATAGCGATGAAAAAAGAAAACGTACCCCAACCAGCATCCCCGTACATTATCAATCGACTCACTGCCCTGTGGGGTTTGAATGAAGCGGGTCTGGGTGGAATAATGCATGCAATTAAATCGCCGTTTACCGGAATTTTTGTTGGTGGTATCGCCATCATACTCATCGCCATGATCGCCTACCATGCCGATAATAAAATCAAGGCAATATTAAAAGCAACCTCCATTGTACTCATTATAAAAGCCCTGGCCAGCCCCCATGCGCCCTTCCCCGCTTATCTGGCCGTGGGCTTTCAGGGGATTATGGGTGCAGCATTGTTCGGAATTATTCCTTCCTATCGTCTGGCGGCACTCATCCTGGGTATTATAGGGTTGACGGAATCTGCTCTGCAAAAAATTATAGCGGTAACTTTGATCTATGGTAACTCCCTCTGGGAATCCATCGATCTTTTTTCCAATTCCATTTTTCAGGAATTCGGACTGACCACTTCCGGGCAAAATTTTCACATAAGTATAATTCTGATATCGCTTTATCTGGGTTTATATTTACTGGCTGGTTTTGTAATCGGGTATCTGGCCGGATCTATGCCCGCCGAATTGAAGCGGACCTTAACGCAGCACACTGAAATTCTTAGCCAGAAATTATCGGTACTCAATCAGTCTGCCTGGCCTGCTGTTGTCACTCCTCGTCCATTCTGGAAGAGAACAGCGTTCAGAATCAGTGTCGTTTTAGTGGCGATTATGATTATCCTTACAGTGCTTAATCCACAGGTCAAAGGTATTTCCCAGGCGATTTATGTCCTGATCCGAACCTGTGTCATTATTTCATTCTGGTATTTTGCAGCGGCCCCGCTTCTTAACAAATTACTGACCCGTTTTCTAAGCAGGAAAAAACAGAAATATACATCCGAGGTGGAACAAATTGTATTTTTACTGCCGCACTTACGTGGCGCTGCTGTGATAATATGGAATGACTCGGCACAATTCCATTTATTACGACGGCTTAAGTATTTTTTATTGACCTTGATCGCTTATGCTCTGACTTCTCAGCCGCTGGAAAAGGAGAATGAACAGAATGTTCAAAAGACGGTTTCGACTATAGAAAAGTAGAATGGACTAAATAATAAAATTTCGCTGACCATTATCTGCCACCTATGATAACTATTCTCAGTGGACCCATCCACAGCGGGAAAACCACGAAACTCCTGCAGTGGGCTGAAAAGATACCTGACCGCAGCGGCATTGCCACGCCGGTGCAAAACGGTTTAAAAGTTTTGTACGATCTGAGTGAAAAAAAATACTACCCGTTTCAAACCGATGATAATACTACCACCCCAAAAGATTGCATCACCATCGGTGCCTACAGGTTTTTAAACTCGGCATTTATAATCGGCCGGCAAATTTTATCCTTGGCAGCTCAACGGAATCCGTCCTGGTTGATAATCGATGAGCTCGGACCACTGGAATTGCGAGGTCAGGGCTGGGAACCGGTTGCCGGCCAGATCATTAATCAATACCTGTCCCACCAAAAAAACAGTGATTTAATTCTGGTGATCCGTGAGAATATCTTGCCAGAAGCATTAACTCATTACGGTATTACTGAATATACTTTATTTGAATAATTACAGATTGGGTTTGCATAAAATGCAGCCAGGGCAGGTGTTATTCAATTAAAATTATTGGAATATATTGTTGAATAGATGATCTACATTCGCAGCAGTAGTATTCAGCTCAACCGGAAAACCCGGATATTTTTTACCCTCTTTGACAGCAGTATGCAGATTAAATTTATTTTGCGGCATATAGAAGCACCAGCCCCGTTTTAAATAGTAACGGGCCAGGTATTCCTGTTCTATTTGTCCGGGGGTTGGAATAAAAACACCTTTCTTTTTTAATTCAACCATTTCCATAATTGTTGTATAACCGGAGCGGCATATAATAAAATCAGCCTGACGCATATATTCTGCTATTTGCTCCCGGTTCAGATAACTATAAAAAATAGCATTGCCTTTACGGATGCGGTATTTTTTTTCCGGCGTACCAAGCGCAACCACCACCCGGCCCGGCAGGAGGTTTACCTGCGTGAAAATGATACGTTCAAAGATAGATCGTTGCGGCTCGGGACCGCTGACCAGAATCAGATAATCTATCTTCCCTGGAGATGTTTCGGTTGACGGCGGCAGGTCACACAAAATGCCGGCGTACAATAACCTGGACTCGGACAAAAACCGCATGCGGTGTGATAATTCTCCGGTTAACTGCTGTTCATTTGCATAATCCGGTACAATGATCCGGTCATACTTATTGAAAAACAGATAATTAAAATATTCCGGGATCATCTCAAATTGCGAAATAAGCCAGGGTAGTTTATAGCGCAATTGATGTGAAATCAGATAACACCTGACTCCGGGAAGATTAACACAGAAACGGTTGTCGCTGAAAATAATATCAAAGTGATGCAATTGATGTAATTTATGGAGTGCCTGTTTTTCCTTCCACATGGCCAGCAGCATCTGCGGATAGGTGATAAACATGAAGCGAGTTACAAAATATTTACTGCGGGGATACCGTATCGGATATTGTGGAAAATCTAAAAATGCACAGGCCGGCGTTTCTCTTTTTAATAACTCCAGAGCCCGGCCACGGGTAGCCACATAAACCTGATCCCCCTGTTGCAGAAACCTCCTGATCAATGGAAGTATCCGTGTCACATGACCTAATCCCCAGTCGAGCGGTGCAAAAAAAATTCTTCTGGCTTGCATACGTTCATTCATACTAAAAAAAAGCACGACAAATAAAGGTAGCCATAATCAATCCAATAGCGTCGGCGGTCAGACCGGCGGGTAATGCATACCGCGTTCGCTGCACATTGATGGCACCGAAATAAACCGCGATCACATAAAAGGTTGTTTCCGAGCTACCGTACATCGTGGAGGCAATGAAACCGATCAGTGAATCCGGGCCATAAGTCTTCATCAAATCGGTCATGACACCGATAGAACCACTGCCGGATAAGGGTCGCATTAAAGCCATGGGTAGTACTTCCGGCGGCATGCCGATTAATTCAGTGACCGGCCGCAATAGCCAGGTAAGAATGTCCATAGCCCCACTGGCCCGGAACATGGCAATTGCCACCAGCATAGCCACTAAATAAGGTATAATCCGTAAACCTACCTGAAAACCTTCTTTTGCTCCTTCAACAAACTTTTCATATACCTTCACCCCCTTCAATTGCGCCAGGATAAGAAACAAGAATAAGATAAATGGGATTATGATGACTGCCAGCCAGTCCAGAATTATTTTAAGAGTGTGTGGTATTTCCATGGTATCCTCTCATTATTCCTCAGCAGGGTTACTATTTATTGCTGAAATACCTTTTAAGATATTATCTGGTTTTTGGATTTTAATTTTTTGCGATTGATAGTCTGAATAATTTTGACAATGATAACACCGACCACTGTGGCGGAAGTGGCAGCCAGAATAGATGGGATGATAATCAATGCTGGATTAGTTGATCCCACCGACGCCCGCACAGCCATGGCAGTGGCCGGGATCAGGGTGATGGCAGTGGTATTGATGACCAGAAACATGCACATATCATCCGTCGCCAGATCTTTGCTGGGATTTAATTTTTGCAATTCTTCCATTGCTTTGAGGCCCAGAGGGGTGGCCGCATTGCTTAAACCAAGCATATTGGCGGCTACATTCATAATCATGGCACTGATGGCCGGATGATCCGCGGGAATACTGGGAAAGAGCAAGCGGGTTACCGGTCGAACAAAACGGGCAATGGATTGATTTAAACCCGCTTCTTCCGCTACTTTCATCACACCTAGCCACATGGCCATTACACCAACCAGACCGATGGCAATTTCAACCGCAGTGCCTGCTGCTTTAAGGGAAGCAGTGGTCATTTGCCCTAGTTTGGTTGTTTCACTTAATTCCCTCTTTGCCGATTCCAGCTGTTGTTCCGAAGCAGTAGCGGTATTATTTTTATGCAGTTCATGATACAAATCTGTACCACCGGCAATCAGTACAGCCAGTATGATCATGGCGAACCAGATATAATTAAGCATGCATCCTCCGGATATATATGACTGGTAACGAGTATCTGTTAAGCAATAAAATATAAATGTAAAATACGATCACTCCTGTTCGGGTTCAAGCACTTACCATCAGGTATTTCAAAAGGCAAAATAGAAACCCAGATGAAGATTGCTTATGCTTCGGTCTGACGACTCTTTCATCAGTTTAACACCATAATCCAAACGCACCGGACCGATGGGTGTGATCAGCACCAGGCCCAGACCGGTAGTAAATTTAACCTGGGTGGGATTAAAATATTTAACTTCCTCCCATACATTTCCGCCATCGACGAATACCTCGGCCATAAATAACCAGTAAAGTGGAATACGCAGTTCACCGTTCATCAACAGTAACATTTTGCCGCCCAGAGCCTGACTTTTATACCCATGCTCATCAAGAAGAGCCGGGCCCAGAAGTTGTTCTGCGTAGCCACGCACAGAGGTCGCTCCTCCGGCAAAAAATAATTCGGAAATGGGAACATTTCTTGTTTTACCAATTTCAAAAATTGCACCGGCCCTTAAGCGGGTGGCAAAGGTTATTTTATAACGTTGGCGGAATTTTTTGCTGCCCACAGGTTGATAGCGGTGCCATGAAGAAATGATTGTAAAATAACTGTTGCTGCGTCTGCTACCAAATTCATTCTTACCAACCGATTGCGAGAATCCGGTGCTGAGATCACTAACCGAACCAGCGGTAGGATTAAAATAATTATTCTTTGTATCCCTGCGGGCGTAAAGCGTCATAGTGTATACCTGTTCTTTGCCTACATCCGATTCGAGCAGAGTATCTAGTTGACCGGCCGATAAAACATTGACAAACTTAACCTGGGCTGTGGCACTGAGGGCGATATTTTTACCACTGCGCCGGGAAAGCGTGGAGGCGGCATTGTGGCTGATGTTTAATCCATATAACCACACATTAAAGTTGGCACTGTTCAAAGGTCGATATTGGTGATAAGAAAACTGAAAAGTCGCCGGAGTTCTGGCAAATCCCAACCACGGTTCGACCAAAAATACGGAAAACTGATTCTCGGGATTTAATACTTTGCTGGTTTTAAAGTCATACTGCAGGGACGGCACCAGATGCAGACTCAGGCTACGGGCGGTACCAAACAAATTGCGGTGACCTCCTTCCAGGGCAAATTCTATTCTATTACCGTACACTTCTTCCTGTTCATAAGCATATCCGATCCGTGCTCCTATCCACCGTGATTTTTTTTCCTGGACCATTATTTTAACCACCACCCCCGTTGTATCAGAGACTATAGGTTCTAAATCAAAACGGACGTAGTCAAACAGACCGCTACTATAAATATTTTCCTGTGAAAAAGTCATCAGATCCCGGTTATATTTATCTCCTTTTTTAATCTCCAGTTCCCGCCGGACAATGTACTTGCGCGATTCATGCAAACCCAGATATTTAATATCCCGTATATATACCGTCTGGTTTTCTTTTATCTGAAATTTCGCAATCACCAGCGTGTCCTGGGCAAATTCATAATCCAGATTAACCTCGGCAAAGGGTTTACCAATATTATAATAAAGATTTTCAATGTTCTGTTTCAGTTCCACCAGCATTGTTTCATCGAAAGGATTGTGTAATTCAATATCTTTAGTTTGCCGGTCAAGCTGAACGGTCGTAATTTCATTGTTTCCATTAAATACAATCTGATCGAGATAATAGCGATGACCCTCTTCAAAAAGGTAAAAGATATCCACACTCATAGCACTTTTGTTAACGACCAGGCTATCGAAAATATTTACGGTGAGGTATCCCTGCTTGCGATAATAATTGGTGAGCAGAATCTTATCCAGTTTTACTAAGCGGGCATCAAACTCATCTTTACGCTTCGAATGAATTAAACCCAATAAACTTTTGCGGTTAAATGCTTTAG
>Ga0153915_10004835_pt1 | contig 12470 bp, 10 predicted proteins | sample Opewatmetagenome_2_FD_107003 | JGI IMG/M metagenome (GOLD analysis project Ga0153915, IMG submission 107003) | Freshwater wetland microbial communities from Ohio, USA - Open water 3 Core 3 Depth 3 metaG | ecosystem: Environmental > Aquatic > Freshwater > Wetlands | place: USA: Ohio, Lake Erie... | reverse complement strand
GCGGCGTCCCACCTCGGTATCGGGGCTGGGGCTGGGCACGACTTTGGCCCCCCAGCTTTCCATCAGGACGCGGCGGTACGGCTTCTGCTTGTAGCTTGCCCGGACCATGTAGACCTTGCATTCGAGGCCAAAGAAGGCACAGGCCATCGCCAGTGCGCTGCCCCATTGGCCCGCGCCGGTCTCGGTCGCGTATCGCTTGACGCCTTCTTTCTTGGCGTAGTAGGCCTGGGCCACGGCGGTGTTCGGCTTGTGACTGCCGGCCGGACTGGTCCCCTCGAACTTGTAGAAGATCTTGGCCGGCGTGTCCAGCGCCTTCTCCAGCCGGTGTGCCCGCAGCAAGGGCGTGGGCCGCCATTGCCGGTAGACTTGCTGGACCTCCTCGGGAATGTCAATGTACCGCTGCGTGCTGAACTCCTGCTTGTTGACGACATCAGTAAACAAGGGAGGCGGGAGCGGCCCTTCCTTCGGCAGGACCTCCTTGGTGCCGGGGTGCCGCAGCGGGGGCAGCGGCGTCGGCAGGTCCGGCAGGATATTGTACCAGGCGGTCGGCATGTCCTTTTCGTTGAGGATGAACTTGGTCTGGTCCATTTATCATCTCCTTTAGTAGTCAGTTGGCCGCGTTGAAAGTGGACTGCCCCTACGCGGGGCTTCGCCACAACCAATGCAGATTCGGCATACGCGTTCTCCTCGGCCCAAAAACACAAGGCCTTCCGCCCTGAAGGGGCAGAAGGCCTGCTTCCACGGTGCCACCCTTCTTGTCCCGAGCGAATCGGGACTTCTCATGGCCGCCAGACGAGACTGACGGTCCCGGGATGTGATGACGCTTCCCCTGCGGCGGGGCCTACTTGTCCCCACCCCAAGGGGACTTTCGGCCTGCGGCTTCCAGGCCCATTCGGCTCCGGCGCTGGCACCGGCTCGCACCCAACCCGGCTCTCTGCGCCCCGCTGCGGAGCTTACTAGCCCTGTTCACAGCCTTTCGGCGATATTCAATTGAGCGCATTATACTGGAGTACTATAACCGTGTCAAATGCGCCGGCACGTGGCGGCAGGTCAAGCTCTCCGTCGCCCTCACCCCCTGCCCCCTCTCCCGCGTGCGGGAGAGGGGGCAGTCAAGTCAGAGAGGGGGCTGCGCCCCCTCTCGTAGTACGTTGCCCCTGCGCTGAGGTGGCCTGCCTCTCGACAAGGGCCCGACGACTTGACGGCGGTGCGCTCTGGGTCATTATGGCAGAAGCTGGGTACGTCTCTTAACAAGGGCCCGACGGGGCGATACTGAACCACCGGCCGGCAAGTCGTCATGTCAGGAGCGAAATCCCTCACACTCTCCTGTCGATTCCTTCGTCATATCCCGATTGCCCTGTCATGCGGGATGCCGCACGGGGTCGGCACGGCATCCCGTATGTCCCGACTCCTTCGTCGTGCGGCATGTCCCGATTCACTCCGTTCATACGGGATTCCGCACGAGGAACAAGTCGGAACCGTACCAGCGGAGCGAGTTGGCAACGAACGAATCGCGACTTTGCGAAAGGACGACGGCGTGACGCCCGTCTCGCTGCCAACGGGGGCTACTCTGTCACTCTGAGTCCCGATGGCATCGGGACGAAGAGTCCCGGCGCCGAGATTCTTCGGTCGTCCCGATTCCATCGGGACTCCCTCATAGTGGTGGCTCGAGACGGCGCCGCCCACGGCCTCGCTTGTCTGGAGCCCACTGCCCGAGTTGTCCGCCACACCGGCGATGTGGCTCCTGACACGCCGGTCGAAGGGCGTACTGGAGATGTGCGCGGCCCGTCTCGGTCATGGGCCTTGCCCGAACGGACGGGCCTCCCCCTTCCTCTTTGCCAAAGGGGAAGGGGGAATTGAGGGGGATAGGAATGAACTCCGCCAGTTGGCCAGAGGGCAATGATTCAGATTGGTTCGCCTCCCCGATTGCATCGGGGATGGTCTCGCAATGACAAAACGGGGGATGAAAGGGGAAGGGGGACCTCAGGGGGATAGGAATGAACTCCGCCAGTTGGCCAGAGGGCAATGATTCAGATTGCCTTGTCCCGATTCCATCGGAATCTCGCAATGACGGTTGCCGATTTTACACTCATTTTACATTCCGGTTATTGGGCGGTTACATTCACGCCCCAGAATATAGTTAGATCGCCGGTGAAGAGGCGGTTGGAGCCCGGGCCCAGTCCCGACCAGCCCACCCGGCATCAAAAGACCAGGAGGAAAACGCAATGAAGAAATGGACCGTAGTCGCCGGAGTGGTCCTCGCCGCGGCGCTCGTCGCCATCGTGCCGATGACCGTTCTGGCCGCCCCCAAGGAAAGCACCCCTAACACGGACGCCGCCCGCTTGAAGGGCGCCCTCGCCATCGAAGGGCCGCGCAAGGCGGCCGTCGGCGAGAAGATCACCATCCGTGTCACCGAGCGCGCCACCGGCGATGCCGTCAAGGACGCCGGAGTGTGGGCCGTCACCAAGGACGCGGCCCTGGCGATCAAAGAGAAGGTCGCCCCGCTCAAAGAAGCCGGCGACCGCGCCGCCATCTAGGCCGCGGTCGAGAGCGAGCTGAACCTGCACGCCATCAAGATCGGCACCACGAATGGCGATGGCAAGGTGCACTACGCCTTCGAGAGAGCCGGCGGCTACCTGCTGGTGGCCTGGAAGCCCGGCTACTTCCCCGGATTCCGCCCGATACTGATCACCCGGCCGGCGCCCACGCTGATGACCATCGAGGCCCCGTTCCGGGCAGGCGTCGGCCAGCCGGTCACCATCAAGGTCACTGAGCGCGGCATCGGTAAACCCGTCGAGGGCGCCGGTGTCTGGGCGATCCCCAAGGACGCCATCCAGGGACTTAAGGACAAGCTCGCGGCCCTGAAGCAGGGCAGTGACCCGGCCTCGGTGGAGGCCGCCGTCGAGACCGAGCTTAGTGCCAGCGGCTTCCGGATCGGCACCACCGACAACTCCGGCAGGGTCGTGTACGCTTTCCAGCAGCCGGGCGGTTACCTGCTGGTAGCCTGGAAGCCGAGGTATTGGCCTGCCTTCCGGCCGATCCTGATCGTGCCGGCGCCGACGGCCTCCACGCCGTCCACCGGCGGTCCGGCGGCTGCCCGGTAGCCCGCCCGCCGCCCTCTATGCTCAATGCCTGGAGTCCTTCCCCCAGAGGGCTCCAGGCATTCCTCTGGACATAACGCTCTGGTATAATGAGGGCCAAGCCGATGCAGACGATTCTCGCCGTCGATGACGAACCGAACATCCTCGAGCTGGTGAAGCTGTACCTGGAGCGTGAGGGCTTTCGGGTGGAGCGGGCGGCAACCGGCCGGGAGGCCATCGGCAAGCTCGCGGTCAGTCCGGCCCTCATTGTCCTCGACCTGATGCTGCCCGATATCGACGGCCTCGATGTCTGCAAGCAAGTGCGGGCGCATAGCTCGGTGCCCATCCTCATGCTTACTGCCCGCAAAGAGGACGTCGATAAGATCGTCGGTCTCGAGATGGGGGCGGACGACTACCTCACCAAGCCGTTCAACCCGCGCGAGCTGGTGGCCCGGGTGAAGGCCATCCTGCGGCGGGCGCAGGCCGGCACGAAGCCCCCCGAGGTGATTGAGGCGGGACAACTGCGCATCGACCTGGGCCGGCATGAGGTGACCGCGGGCGGGAACCAGGTCAACCTACGCTCGAAGGAGTTCGACCTGCTCGTGGCGCTCGCCCAGAACCTCGGCCACGTGCTCAGCCGGGAGCGGCTCATTGAGGTGGTCTGGGGCTACGACTACTACGGAGAGACCCGCACCGTGGACGTGCACATCAGCCACCTGCGGGAGAAGCTGGCCAGCTGCGGCGTGGACATCCAAACGCTGCGCGGGACGGGCTACAAGATGGTGGCCGCCGGAGGCACGCCATGAGCCTGCGGGGACGCCTCTTCGCCAGCTACGCGCTGGTGATCGTCATCTGCCTGCTGCTGGTCGGGTTGTCGGCGGCGGCGCTGCTGGGCAGCTACCGCGACCGGCTGGTCATGGACCGCCTGGACGCCATCGCCCGGCCAGTCTCGCTCCAGATCAAGAGCCTGCTGGCGAACCAGACGACCGCAGCGACGCTCTGGACCAGCCTGGAGGAGCAGGCGCAGAAGAACAATGTCTACATGCTGCTGCTTGGGCCGGACGGCAAAGTGCTGCGCTGGATCACGCCCAGGGTGGCGGTGCCGCAACCGGTGCCGAAATCGACTCTCCCAGCCGACGTGACCCAGGCCACCCAGGGGAAGTTCGTCGCCACGGACGGCCGGACCTTCATCTATGCCACCTACCCGCTCGGCAAGCTGCCGGCAACCACCGCCACCACCCTCGCCTCGGCGGACACGCTTCTGCTGGCCACGCCGCGCTCTGGCGCGGGCATCGTCCTGGTAGGCCTCTTCTGGCCGCTCTTCCTGGCCGGTATCATCGCGCTGGGCATCTCGCTCGTCGTGGCGCTGCTCATCGCCCGCTCGGTCTACCGGCCGGTCGGCCGGGTGACGGCCGCCGCCGGGAACATCGCCCGCGGCCAGTACGACCAGCAGGTGCCGGAGACCGGCCCGGCCGAGGTTCGCCAGCTTGCCGCCAGTTTCAACAACATGGCGGCGCAGGTCAAGCAGTCACAGCAGCAGCTCCGTCACTTCGTCGCTGATGTGTCCCATGAGTTGAAAAGCCCGCTGACATCGATACAGGGGTTCGCCCAGGCGCTCGTCGATGGCACCGCCTCCGATCAGCCGACGCGCACCAAGGCGGCCCGCATCATCAACGATGAGGCCCGCCGCATGCGCCGGCAGGTGGATGAGCTGCTCGAGCTGGCACGGGTGCAATCCGGCCAACTCAAGTTGGCCCGCGAGCCGGTTAACCTTCGGGAGCTCATCGAGCGGTGTCGGGAGGTCTTCAGCGTCCAGGCGGCGGCAAAGAAGGTGGTGCTGATGTCCGAGACCTCGGGCGGACTGATGACGGTCACCGGCGACGCTGACCGGCTCGAAGAGGTGCTCGGCAACCTGCTTGACAATGCCATCAAGAACAGCCACGCCGGCGGCCAGGTGAACATCTTCGGCCAGCCGGTCGACGGGGGCTGGCTCGAGGTCAAGGTGACTGACCAGGGGCCCGGCATCCCGCCGGAGCAGCTCCCGCACGTGTTCGAGCGGTTCTATCAGGTGACCGGCATGCGCACCGGCGTGGGGCTGGGGCTGACCATCGCCCGCGAGATTGTCCTCGCCCACGGCGGGACGATCGAGGCCCGCAGCGAGCCGGGCGAAGGCGCCGAGTTCACCATCCGCCTGCCCGCGGCCACCCTCCCTCACGGCTAGCCGGGCAAGCTCAGCCGCCTCATGACTATACTCCAATTGTGAGCCGGGAGGACCGGAGCGACGAGCTTTACCGCATCTGGAAGGCGAGCGCCCGCGAGCGGCTGATCGTCTTTTTTGACGCCCGCACCCGCATCAACTCAAGCTGGTACTTCGCCGTCATTCTGGTCACCTGGGTCCTCTCCACTCAGATCAGCGATGCGTACGCCGTATGGCAGAAGCTGGCCATCGGACTGACCGGCGCGCTGATCTTCCTCGTCTCGATGATCATCGCCCAGTGGATCATCGATTTCGTGATGGTATTTCAGGGGCTGCGCCTGCGCAACGTAGTCTTGTTCGTCTTCGGGGGCCACACGGCCGTGCCGGGCGACCTGACCCGCCCCGCGCTGGAGGTCTTCACCGCCGGCGCCCAGGTGCTGGTGACGGTGGCCACTGCGGCCGTTTTCAACTGGATATATGCCGCCCGCTCCAACACACCCGGCGCCCAGCCCACCGTCCTCCAGTTGCTCGCCTTCGTCTGGTACATGCTGGCCGCCTTCCACCTCCTGCCGGCCTACCCGCTGGCCGCCGGGCGGGCGTTGGCGGCCGCCATCTGGAAGGCCTCCGGCAATCGCTTGCTTGGGGCCAGGCTGACCAGCGGCATGGGGCAGCTCTTCGGCCTGGCGATGCTCGGCGCCGGGCTCTGGCTGCTCGTCGGCCAGCGTGAGACAACGAGCGGCCTCATGCTCGCCTTTCTCGGCTGGGCGCTGCAAAGCGCGGCCCGGGTAAGCGTCCGGCGGCTGGTCGTTCTGGAAGCGCTGCGGGCCGCCCGCGTCGGCAACGTGATGTCCCGGGAGTTCCACACGGTAAGCCCGGGGCTGACGCTGGAGCAGCTCGTGCGAGAACACGTGCTCATCAGCGGCGAGGACTACCTGCCCGTGGCCGAAGGCGGCCGGCTGCTCGGCGTAGTGACCTCCCGCAGGCTGAAACAGGTGCGGCGATCGAGGTGGAGCACGACGCCGGCGGCGATGGTCATGGTGCCCGCCCGCCGCATCCCCCTGGTGAAGACCGCCGAGTCCGCCGCCCACGTCTACGAGCGCTTGGAGCAATACCGCGTCAGCACGCTGCCGGTGCTCCAGGAGGACGGCACGCTGGCCGGCGTGATCACTCGGGACCGCCTGACCAGAATGGCACGCGCCCGCCAGGTGCTCCGGATCTAGCGCCGCCTATGGCGCCGGGCGTACCGGTATCCCGCCGATGATGTCCCGGACGCGCGTTTCGGTGATGAAGATGCGCCAGCGCGCCTCCAGCCAGCGGAAAGGCCCCTCGACCCGCGATGACGCGTTGATGCGCGGGTCGCTGGGGTCGGCGGTGGTCCAGGACGCATCGGTCACGCCCGAGAGCGATGTGCCGGCGAGGACAACGATGTCATAGTAGGCGCGCCGTGAGCCAGGCGGGACGGGCGCGTAGTCAAAGACCGTCCACTGCAGCCTGACGGTGGCGAGCGGACCGGCCGAGGACCGGACCAGCAGGCGGCAATCGAGCGGGTCGTTCGGGGCGGCCCAGTCGATCGCGCGGACCGATGTCCACAGGGGGAGACCGCCGGTGTGCTTGACCTCGAACCGGCTCCGCACTGTCCCCGGCGCACACGCCCCGATGGCGTCCTGCCAGCTTTGCCATCTGAAAAGCGAGCCGTTGCGGTGGCTGACCTGGCCGCTCGGGCCGAGGGCATCAACGAGCTGGTCCTGCCAGTGGTAGGCGAACGGCAGGAAGCCGGCGCGGTGCTTGAAGTCCCCGCTCGGACCGGGCACCGCGCAGTCAACCGGTCGCCCGAACACGTAGTCCAGGATCTGCCGGGCAAGCTGGCGGCTGAGCGGGCCGCTATTCTGGAACTCACTGTGCTCGTGGATGCCATAGTAGACCACGTCCGCGCCGGTGCTGTACTGGGCCTGAGTGGGCACGAGACCATCGTCAATGTCGCGCGGCCAGCCGTCCAGAGCCGTCCCCTTATCGAACATTGGGCTGAGCGGGGCGGGTTCGCCGGAGATCAGCGCCAGCCAGTGGCGGTTTTGCGCCACCCACAAGCCATCTGCGGAGCTATCGTACCCGCCCACCGAACCGCACAGACCGTGTTCGTCGAGGAGCAGCCCGAGCCGGCAGTAGTTGGATGCGCCGCCGCCGCCGAAGACGTAGAAGGAGTTCAGCGCTTTCACCGGGCTATTGATGGTGATCACGGCGCTGGTGTTATCCCCCAGGCCGCCGGTGTTGTGGGCGACGGCGTAAAGGGCCGCTTTGCCGCCCATACTGTGGCCGACCAGGACAAGGTCTTGCTTGCCGGCGAAGTGCTTCGCAATGTCCCCGGCCAAGTTCTCGGCCCAGGTGACCACGTCAACGTCGTTCGGGTAGGAGCGAAGGAGGGTGTTCACCCGGACGCGGACGCCGGGGCTAGCCTGCTGGTAGCCGGCGATGTACTCCTGTACCTGATCTTCAACGTCATCGGACAGACGCTGAATGGCGGCGGCGGTGCTGCCGGCGCCGTGTATGAAGACGAAGTTGAGCTGCTTGACGGGTGCGGCCTGTGCGGCGACGGGCCGGCCGGGCAGGATAAGCGCGCCCGCCGAAAGCACCACGCACAGGACAAACAGCCTAGCCCACCGCATCCTGATAACGGTATAGCACGAAAAGGCGGCGCAGGGGCCGCGCCGGGTAGCTCAGTGGCTGCGGCCGAGGCAGCGGGCCACCTCGTCGTTAACGACATGCCCGGAGATGTGCATGAGGGTCTCGCCGTTGGGCTCCATGGCCATCGAGGCCAGGCACGGGTAGTGGTGGGCGAAGAGCCCGGCCCGCGGGGTGGCTTCGGCAGCGGGCACGCCGACGAGCCTTTCGGCGACCAGTCGGGTCGATCCGCAAGGCGCGCCGCGCCCGACGGCGACCCGCGTGATCCGCTCGCCGTCGGTCTCGATGCGCAGGCGCGGGCGGCCGAAATAGGCGGCGAACTCGGCCACGAGATCGCTCCGGTACGGGACCGCGTCCGGGCCGTAGCCGGCGGCGGTCTCCGTCAGCGTGCAGAAGGTCTTCGGAAAGACGGCCGCCGCACCGGCGCGGGCAAGCTCTTCCTGAAGCTGGCCGCACAGGCCGGGCGGCAACCAGGCCGAGCTGTCCACCGGCATGATGACGCCCCTTGCCCCTGCCCGGCGTACCAGCGCCGGCACAAGCTGGGCGGCCTCGGGAGACTCGGTCATGGCCAAAACGAGGGCGGCGGCGGGGACCGATTGGGGCAAGAAGTCCTCCGGCTCGTCGATCACCAGCGGCAATGCGCGCGGCACGGCCAGCCCGGCGACGGTCCACCCGGGTACGGCCGCCCGGGCCACGTTCTGCAGTATCCGCTGCCCGTAGACGCCCTGGTGCAAGGCGAGGATGCGCACAATCCCATTCTAGCAGAGTAGCGGGTCACTATCACCCGACGCACCGCCTCGGTCCGATGAACCCCCTAAATCCCCCAGTCTTGGGGGACTTGAATCAGTCCTGGGGACACCCCGGACCCCGGCAGAAGGGCTTCGCCCCTCTGCACTCCCTGATGCGAGGACTGAATTGGCCCGGCGTCGTGTCCCTTGGCAAAGGGGATTTCGGCCTCTCAGTTTTGACCTTTGACTTTTGACCTGGTCCCGTTGTACCATCGTCTCGCTTCTTTGCCGCAGCTTCGAGTTAGAGGAGGGTTGGCCATGCCGCCGCGTGTGTTCATTGTTCCCCGTGAGATCATCTACGGCCAGGGCGCCCTGGACAGCCTGGCCAATGTGCCCGCCAAACGGGCCCTCATCGTCACCGACAAGGGCGTCGTCGCCTCGGGCAACACCGTCGAGCGCGTGCAGAAGGTGCTCCAGACCAAGAACGTCGAGTCGCGCGTCTTCGACGGCGTAGAGCACGACCCATCCAAGGGCGTCGTCTGGAGCCTGTTCGCCACCGCCCGCGACTTCGGGCCGGACCTCTTGATCGGCCTGGGCGGCGGGTCCTCGATAGACTCGGCCAAGGCGGCCTGGGTCCTCTACGAGCACCCCGATTGGGCGGCCCTCCCCTTCACGCAGGTCCAGCGCCAGTCCTTCACGGCCGTGCTGCGCCAGAAGGCCCGGCTGGTGGCCATTCCCACCACCAGCGGCACCGGCTCCGAGGTGACGCGCGCCGCCATCGTCACCGATACCGACGAGAAACCGCCGTACAAAGCGGTCTTCGCCTCGGCGCAGCTCGTGCCGGACGTGGCGATCCTGGACCCCTCGCTGCCAGCCTCCATGCCGCCCGACGTCACCGCCAACACCGGCTATGACGCTTTCGTCCACGCCGTCGAGTGCTACGTGCTTTCCGAGCCGTCCGACCTCGTCGATGCGATTGCGCTGAGGGCGGCGCGCGTGGTGCTCGATTGGCTGCCCAAAGCCGTGGCCAACGGCAAGGACATGGAGGCGCGCGATAGGATGCACCTCGCCGCGATGAACGCCGGCATGGCTTTCAGCAACGGCCGGCTGGGCCTCGTGCACGGGCTCGCCCACCAGATTGGCGCCGGCTTCGGCATCCCGCACGGCCGCGCCAACGCTTTCATGCTGTGCGCGGTGTTTGCCTATCTCTATCCATCGTACAAGGCCCGCTTCATCAGCCTGGCGGAGAACCTCGGTTGCGCCGGCCCGACCGATGCCGCGAAGGTCGACCGTCTGCTGGCCCTCTGCAACAACCTCAAGCGGCAGGTCGGCATTCCGCTGGCGATCAAGGACTCGGGCCTCAAGCCGGATGTCTGGAGCGCCGGCGTGGGACCGGAGACTGAAGGTTACTGGCGGCACATGCAGCCGGCCGCCCTGCAGATGACGCCCGAGGCGCGGCGGGCTGCCGGCAGCCCGGCCACCGCCGATGATGTGCGAGAGCTGTTCTGGCATGCCTGGAACGGCACTCACGCGGAGATCAAGTAGCCGCACGGGAAGGAGCGTGTAATGAGCCAGGATACGTGGGTCCTGATGCACGTCGGAGTAGTCGTCCGCAACATGGACCAGGCCGTCGCCCACTATAAGTCGCTTGGCCTGATCAGCTCGGAGAGCCCGGAGTTCGTGCTGGATAGCGACGGCTTCGGCGATAATCTGCTGACGTTCGGCAAGAAACACGGCTCCAAATGGAAGCTCAAGCTCAAGATGGTCAACATCGGCCCGCTGACCTATGAGCTGACCGAGCCGCTCGAGGGCGACAATGTCAACGGCCAGTACCTCAAGACGATCGGCGAGGGGGCCAACCACATCGCCTACGCCGTCGACGACCTTGAGAAAGAGCACGCCGAGATGGTCCGGAAAGGCATCCCGGCCATCTACTACGCCAAGGGCGAGTTCGCCTACTACGATACCCGCAAGAGCGGCAACCTGATCATCGAGTTCCGGCCGAAGTCAGCCCTCGAAGCGCCCTCGCGCTAGATGAGCATGGAAGTGGGCGTCTGTCGAGCGGCACAGTCCATCTAAAGCAGATTTCTGGAGGGCAAGGGCGAAGGTCAGAGCCCCGGTTTCAGATTGCTTCGGCTTCCGGCTCCGCCGTAATGCTCTCGTAATGACGGAACAGTGCTGCGCCAGAAGGCTACCCCGCCGCTAGGGGCGTCCAGAGGGGCAAAGCCCCTCTGGAAAACTTGTTCCCTCTCCCCTTGGACAAGGGGAGAGGGTTAGGGTGAGGGGTTCGTGACACAGAAGCCTATCGTCTATACGCTGAAGACCTGCCCGGCCTGCATCAAGCTCAAAGAGGAATGGGCGCGCCTCGGCCGCCCGTTCGACGAGCGGCAGGTCGACGAGAACCAGGTCTGGCTGGATGAAGCGCTTACCCATGGCAACTCGGTGCCCATCGTCGTCTATCCGGACGGGCGGGTCGAGATCGGTTTCAAGAACATGATTAGCTGCTACATAGCGTGAGGTAACCATAATGCCAGAGAGTGTTGTCACACCGGAACGTTACGCGAAGGGGTTCACCTTCCCGGACTACGTCGCCCAGATCAAGGTGAACCGGGAGCATTTCGCCCGGTTCTACCAGTCGGGCGTCCTGACGGCCGATGACGCCGTCTTCTTCCGGAGAGCGACCGAACAACCCGGCGGCCTCGGGAAGATGATGGCCATCGGCGAGGACTGGTGCCCGGACGCTTTCCGCGGCCTGCCGGTGATCGCCCGTATCGCCGAAATGGCCGGCGTCGAGCTGCGCATCTTTCCGCGTGACGCCAATATGGACATCATGAACGAGTTCCTCAATCAGGGGAAGTACACGTCGATCCCGGTGGCCGTCTTCTACACGCGCGAGCTGAAGCACCTGTGCCACTGGATCGAGCGGCCGGCGCTTGCCAACGAGGAGCGGGCGCGCATCGAGGCCGAGGTCAAGAGGGAGATGGCCGGGGCGACCGAGCAAGAGGTGCACCTGGCCACCCGGAAACGCACGCAAGAGCGCTACCCGGCCTGGCAGCAGGCCTCCATCGCCGAGATGAGAGCCATGCTGGCCAAGGCGCTGGGGATTTGACGCAAGCCCAGCAGTCCGAAGTCAACAGTCAGGGGTGCGCACCCTTGACAAAGCGCTTCCTACGTCCCTAAAGTCTCCTCAGAGACCATCTCTGGAGGTGCGCAATGGCCGGTCCGCTCGCCGGAACAAGGGTGCTCGACCTTACGCAGGTGCTCTTCGGCCCCTATTGCACAATGCTGCTCGCCGATATGGGCGCCGAGGTTATCAAGATCGAAAGGCCGGTCGTCGGCGATATCTCGCGCGGCAACGGCCCGGTCGTACGCGGCCTGAGCACCTACTTCTTGAGTCTCAACCGCGGCAAGAAGAGCGTGACCATCGACCTGTCCAAGCCGCGCGGCGCCGAGCTGTTTCTCAAGCTGGCCGAGACGGCCGACGTGCTCGTTCAAAACTACACCGTGGGCACGATGGAGAAGCTCGGGCTAGGCTATGACCGCGTCAGCGCCCGCAACCCGCGCATCATCTACGCCGCCGGCTCGGGCTTCGGCCAATTCGGCCCGTTCGCCAACCGTCCCGCTTTCGATGTCACCATCCAGGCGCAGGGCGGCGTGATGAGCCTCACCGGCGAGGAGGGCGGCCGTCCGCTCCGCCCCGGCGCGTCCTATGGGGACATCGCCGCCGGGCTGTTTCTATGCACCGCCGTCCTGGCTGCCCTCCACGAGCGCCAGACGAGCGGCCGGGGCCAG
>Ga0153915_10004834_pt1 | contig 12472 bp, 14 predicted proteins | sample Opewatmetagenome_2_FD_107003 | JGI IMG/M metagenome (GOLD analysis project Ga0153915, IMG submission 107003) | Freshwater wetland microbial communities from Ohio, USA - Open water 3 Core 3 Depth 3 metaG | ecosystem: Environmental > Aquatic > Freshwater > Wetlands | place: USA: Ohio, Lake Erie... | reverse complement strand
GGCCAGTCCGCCTATGTGCGGACGGGACGCAATCTCAAGGTGCTGAGGAAGAAGGGCGCGGTCACCGTGTTCCTCCAGGACGCCTCCCGTGACTACATCGACGTGGTCGCGCAGGAGATGGAAAACTTCCTGGTCGCGCACGTATACGACTTCAACACCCTCAACCTCTTCGGCACCGAGGCGGCAGACGCGTATTCGTGGACGGGTCTTGACTCTCTCATCGGGAGCTTGACCACCTCGGGCACGGTTCCCAACAGGGTGAACACGGTGGCGGCTGGCGTGGTGCCCGCGAGCCTCAAGTTCATGGACGACATGATCGACGCGAACACGCGGCGCCAGGGCCAGAGGCACCGCAAGGCGTTCCTCATGAGCCCCGAAATGCTGTCGCTCGTGAGCCGCATCCTGAGCAACGTCCGCCTCGTGCAGAACCAGACGGGCAGCGGCCTCCAGACCATCGAGATCAACGGCGGCTGGAGACTCCAGGCGTACCGAAACGTCCCGATCATCGAGAGCCGCCTGTGCAGGCCTCAGGCGCAGATGTCGGCCTTCACCCTGACGCCCGTGGCGGGTGGCTCGGCCTCAGGGCTGGGCGGTGCAACCACGCTGTACGTCAAGATGAGTTACATCGGCTGGGACGGCGAGAGCCAGAGCGCCACCGAGGTTTCTCAGGCCATCACCACGGAGGACTACCTCACCATCGATTGGACCACGGCGGTGACGGGAGCGTTCTTCTACAAAATCTACGTGAGCAACACGGCGGGCGGCGGATCGAACACCGAAACGCTCAAGCTCATCGTTCCCGCGAGGCTCTACGATACGAACGGCACCCCGCAGGATTCGGTGACGAGCGTCCAGGTGAGCAGCAACCCGAACACCCGCAACCCGACCATCAGGCTGATGAACACCTTCGCGGTCGGCGCCACGGCCACCCTGGGCGGCGTCGTCCCGACGATCACCCTGAGCGTGCCTTTCCACATGGCCCTCGACATCCCGCTGGACGCGACGGGCGAGGTCCCTCTGGAGAACGTGTTCTTCTGGGACCTGGACGAGATCCAGGGAATGGGGCGGTATGCGTATACGAACACCGAGGGCAGCCGCTTCAAGGGCCTGACGACCATGGAGCCCCTGGCGAAGACGGACGACAACCTGCCGTTCCTGGTGAAGACCTACGGCACCCTAATCGACGCCTTCGAGCGGACGAGCTACCAGTACCGCGGACTGAGGGTCGCATAGTGCTTGTCCCAAAAGGAAAGCGCACAAAAGTAGAGGGGCAGCCGGCGGAGACGCCGGCCGCTCCTGTCATTACCGCGCCACCTTCTGAACCGCCTCGGAAGGCGACGCGCCCCGTCACTCCCGCCGATCTGCTCAAGAGCGGAGACACGCCTCTCACCCCGATAGATAAAGTGGAGTCGAAGGGCACGCGCTGGAAGTTCAGACATCCCGACGCGGACGGCTCGACGTACAGCGGCGCGGTTCATCTCTCGAAGCTCGACCGCTACCTCATGGCGGAGGACGGCTATGTGAGCACCGAGAAAGCAGACGAGCGCGATGCGCTCAAGGCCATGGGATGGATCCTGTGGCGCACGGAGGTACCCGATGCACGGCCTGTCGGGTTTGCCAGCTCCTTCTGATGTTCGCAACTTCCTCGCGGGGTTTCCCTGCCTACAGACGGGAATGCAAACCCTCGCGCTGACGGGGACGCTCACTTCAGGGAGCATCACCGTCACGAACATCGATACGACGCAGCTCGATTCCCTCATGCGCGTCACTGGAACGGGCATTCCCACATCTCCTCTCCCGACATACATAGCGGATGTCATCGTGGTGGACCCGCTCTACGGTTCGCTCACGCTCACGCAGGCGGCAACAGCGACGGGACCACAGACGTTGACCTTCACGTTTAACAAGGTGCTCACCGATCAGTGGCTGGTGAACGCGCGAGACAACGAAGTCTTGCCAAACGTCCAGAGGTGGTGTCGGCAGAAGTTCAACGCGGTGGAGACTGTCGTGGAATACTACGATGGGAACGGCTCTTCGATCCTGCCGCTGCGCAGACGCCCCGTGCAGGCACTCCTGAACCTGTCGTACACGAACGTCGATTCAAACCTCTACTACCTCACACCGAGCGCCATGGTGCTCATCGGAGAAGAAGGGATTCTCAAGGCGAAGGCCAATTTCAACGAGTCGACTTTCTGCCCGGTGTTCTGGAAAGGCCAGCGCAACCTGCGGGTGACGTACACTGTCGGATATGCCAACTGCCCTTCGGAAGTAGCCACCGCTATACTCTATTTCATGTCAGAGGTAGGGCTAGGGCATATTGCCGACATGACGGGAGGCGGTGGGCTCTCCATTCAGGGTTACTCGCGGGACTATGGCCAGCGCGGTCGCTACTCCAATCTGCGCAATTCTTTGACACGTCGTGCCCTTGCTCTTCTGAGACCATACATGACTGGGGCGGCAGGATAGGAATATGAAAATCGAACGAGTAGCAAATCACAAGGAAATGACGAAAGGGACGTGGGCTCCATTCGGAGACCTCATCCTTTTCATGTGTCCCTCGTGCGGGACGAACGCCGTGATTGACCCCGCGATGGAAGGGGAGATACACTGTCCGAATGAAGAATGTTCTTTTTTCTGTCAGGCCACGGACCTTGAGGGACTCAATGCCGATGGCACCAAAGACGCCGCGAGGCGAGGAGGGAAACTATGAATCTCACTCTTGACCAGGCGCAGGCGGTCAGCCGCTCCGCGCCCGCTCTCCAGATTGCCAGCGTGGGAGAGAAGCTGCGCTATGCGCTGAACTTCGCCGCGCTGCCAAAGGACATCATCTATGTCGACGGTGACAACGGCATAGACACGAACGATGGTCTGAGCTGGGATGCTCCGATGAAGACCATTCAGGCCGCCGTTACCCTGGCGCCTGCGGGCGGGACCGTGCTCGTGAAGCCGAAGGCCATCCCTGTCGGCTCCGCAGATCCTGCGGACTACGCCGAGACGATCATCATCCCGAATACGAAGCCTGGGCTGGCGCTCATCGGCTACAACACGGGAAGGGCGCAGGGTGCTCTGCCGCAGATCAAGAAGGGCGCGGGCTCGACGGCTCTTCTCACGATCCGTGCGCCCGGCTGTCTCATAGCGGGGCTCGGGTTCAACGGAGGAAGCGCAACGGGCGGCGGCATCCTGCTTGACGACGACGGGGCGACCAAGCTCGCGTTCGGCACGTCGATCATCGGATGCCATTTCAAGAACTGCGCGGGGTCCAGTGCCACCGACGGTCGTCTGGGCGGTGCAATCCAGTGGGCTTCGACGGGTGGAGCTTGGCAGATCCTCATCAAGGACTGCCGGTTCTACAAGAACCTGGCCGACATCGTGCTGCTTGGCGCGGGCGGCGGTGTCACCGTGCAGGACGTGGTGATCGAGGATTGCGTATTCTCTAACCCCGGCACGAGCGTGGACGTCAACCTCTGGCTCGGAGGGAACGGCATCACGGGTCTGGTGATTCGTCGGTGCACGTTCCAGGAGCTCCCGGCCATCACCTCGGGATCGGTCGCGCGGTACATGGACCTCACGGGATGCGTGGGAGTTCTGACGGACTGCAACTTTGGATGCACGGGCCTCACCTTCCGCAACGCATCAATGGGCACGGGCGCGAGAGTCCCGGCCACGGTGTTCATTTCCTGCTGCTACCAGCAGGTGGCCGCTGGAGCGGGCGCCACGGGCGAGATCGGCTACACGGCGTAAGCAGATGACCAATCCTGCAGCCGCCATCGAACGCTGCGCTGCTCTACAAGACGTGCAGAACATCTGTGCGGAATACGGCTCGCCCCTGGGCATCTACGTCAGGGGCGAGGCCGATGTAACGCGAGACGCATACAATTCCGTGGCGGCCAGGACTCGGACACCCGCGACACCGGTTCTAACGACATACGCTTTCCCGCTCGTGCACGATCCGAACGACCGCCAGGTAGAGAAGGCGGGTCTGCGCGAGAAGTATGACGCTATCGCTTGGACCCCCTCGAAGGACTGGACGGACGCGGGATTGACCTTCACGGCTTCACTGGACGCAGAGCGCACGACGGTGGCCGTTGAAGGGCGACAGTACCGCATCAAGCAAAAGGGACAAGCGAGCGTGTTCGGGGACACGGCTCTGTACATCACTCTCGGACTGGAGCGGATCTAAGATGGTCAAGCTCGTGAAGACCCCCACCGCGATACGGCAGAGAATCCACCGCCTTCCGAAGCTCTCCATCGGAATGATGGAGGCGCGTGCGAAGAAAGACGCGAAGGCGGTGGAGCGCGGATTCCGCGAGGGCATCCAGGCGGACCTCTTGCACCTCCGCAGGCTCAAGCCCGGCACCATAGCGGCCAAGGAGCGGGAAGGCATGATCTCCCCGTCAACGCCGCTGTTCGGCCTGGGGCCCGAAGATGAACGCGCCTATTCCGAGATGATGCAAGTGAAAAAGGTTGGCAACCGCATGTGGGTTGTGAAACCGAAGCCTGGGAAACACCATTCGTCCGAGCTCACACTGCGGCAGCTTTTCGACGTGCACGAATACGGATGCACGATCACAAATGGATTCGGACGAGGGATCTTGATCCGCATCCCTCCGCGCTCGGCGATGCGGACAGCGTATCGTGGATACATTCGCCAGATGTCGAAGCTTGACCCCTCCATGAAGGTGCGCACCGCCATGGCGAAGTTCATCCAGAATGGCGACAAGGCGGCGCTGGACCGGATCCACAAGAAGTACGTGGCGGGTGGAAAGTGAAGCTCTCCATCGAACCTTTCACCAGCCTAACGGGCTGGACGACCGACGGGGCAATCACGGCGAGCATCCTGAATCAAGAGCCGACGTACATTTCTGGACGCTTGGCGGCGAGCACCATCTTCAAGGTGCCGGCGGGGAGCAACGGAAAGAGCATTTACAAGACGATCTCCATTTCCCTCGCGGGTTATGATGAGCTGGTGCTCTCGATCTGGAGCCAGCGCAAGGCGGGGAGCGTTTTTGAAGTAGGAACGGACTTCGCATACCAGATCGCCATCGAAGGCACGAAGGCTTTCTATCTTCCGACGTACCGCGGATTCAACCAGGTCACGATCTCGATCGCAGGGATCACCACGGCAACGAAGGTGAAAATCACAGCCTTGCACAACGATGCCGACTACCTGCTGCTCTCAGGCCTCTACGCCGTGAAGGAAGAGATGCCGCTTGACGTTATGCAGGCCCTCGTCGACGAGATAGCCTACCATGCGGAGGTGGTTTCCCCGGGCGGCGTCTCAATCGGGACGGCCACAACCGTAGCGGGAGCGGCGAGCTTCGCTTGCAGCTCTGGAAAGTTCCTCGACAGATACGCCGTCGTGGAGATCTCGGGTTCGGCGGGAACCGAGACGCACCAGATTGACAGCTATGACGAGGTGACGGGGCTTTACACCCTCAAGACGACGTACGACGGGGCCGCGTTGCTCTATAGCCAAGCGGCGGCGGTGAAGCTCCAGATCCCCGCCGTGTTCGGAACCGTCGAGGAAGACATAGTGGTGCCGGGAGTAGCCGTGTGGGGAATGGCCCCAGAGCCGCTGTACCTCGAGACGGACGTGCAACGCGAGATCGACACCTATGAGGTGGGCGGGACGTTCGGCGACAGACGAGACGACATGTACCTCTCGTGGCCCATGCTCATAGACTGCGAGAGCCGCCATAACGAAACACTCGCACTGGCGAGCCGAATCGTGCGGCGTCTCCTTGGACAGGGCAATCTGTGGGTGAATGGGAGGAAGTATGATTTCCACTGGGATCAGCTCGGGACTGACGTTCTTCCCGAGCAGGTGGTGGAAACCCTCCCGAAAGTACAGTACACTCTGGACGTCATAGTGCGCGAACGCCGGGAGGACCGGCAGACGCTGCCGAAAGCTCTGACGGCGACCGATACCGTCACGATTGAAACGGGGGTGCTCTAATGGGCAAGAGAGACGCGGAAATCACGACAGAATCCGCTGCCGTCGAAGTGACAGCGAAGAAGAGATACCTGGTGTTCGTGCAGGGCAACCAGGCCGTCGAGTTCGTCGTAGCGGGCAAGGAATACCGCGCGGAGCCTGGCGTCGCGCTCACGCTGGATGAGGATGTTGTGAAGCATCCGCATTTCCAGGCGCAGGCGCAGCGCTTCGGGATCAGGGAGGCGTAACATGCGGATATTGGGAGTTCATGGGCAGAACAACCCGGTCAAGAAAGCGCTGACGGTCCAGCCGGCGGACTTCCTTGTGGGGGCAATCGTCGGGAAGTTCGAACGTGCGTTCGACAAGGCGTTCTATGGACGCTCGCCGCAGGAGATCAGAGACATCTTCGGTGATCAGATCAGCGCCACCTATTACGGGTGGGACGCGGTGAATGGGTTCTTCGCGAATGCGGTCGGCGTCAGCTCGAAGCTCTACATCTCGTCTCACGTCGGGTACACGGGCAGCGCGGTCGATGGCGTGACGGCAAGCCAAGAGATCAACGATCAGGAGAGTCCCACCCCCGCGCCGATCCTCAAGATCGAGGACGCGTATCAGACAGAGCTGGGCTACGGGGTGAGTGGAAACCGCACAGGAATTACGCTCGTCCCTGGAAACCGCTTCACGACGGCGTGCAACGGCGCGGGCGGGACCACGGACCTGTTCGTTGTGGTAGACAGCGTGGCCGATGTGTTCGTAGGGGACATCATCACCTTCACCCCGACGGGCGGTTCAGCGCAGTACCGCATCGTCACCACGGTGGATGAGGCCACGAAGAAGATCGGCTTCGCGGGAGCGGTCGGGACGCCAGCCGTAGCCGACAACGACGCGGTCAGCGTGCTCGGATTCAAGCTCCACGTGTGGCGCAAGAACACAGCGGGGATTGTCTCCGAGGTTGACACAGACCTTGGCAGCCAGTGGTGCACTACCGAGACGGCCGTGACGAAGTACTTCGTGGGAAACATCTTCGCCTCGAGCAAGTGGATCAAGGTTTCTCGGATCGCGACTCCCGCGGGGGCCGCCGCTACCCTGATGCCCGCCGCAATCTCCACGGTGACCTACCCTACGAACGGCGCCGACGGAACCGCCCCGACCACGGCGGCTCACTGGGGGCGGGCGTTGACCAGGCTCGACGCGATGCCCGTGCGCATGATCGCTCTGGTTGAGAGCTCCCTGGCGACCATCCAGGCTTCGGTCGAAACGTACTGCAAGAGCCGAACGGACACCCCGATTGCGGTGGTGCACGTGGCATCCAACCAGACGAAGACGCAGCTCATCACCGCGGGCAACGGGTTCCAGCGTGGGGACGACGTGATGATGCTCCCCGTCGGACACTGGGGCTCGGTGACGGACCCGTTCAACACGGCGTCGAACGCGCCCTATCGCGCGGTTCCCGCGACTGGTCACATCATGGGAGCATGGGTCCGCGCCATCGGGAACCTGGGAATCCATGTCATCCCTGCGGTTAGAGAGATTCCGCTCTATGGGCTCGCCGACGTGTACGGCACGCAGTTCCCCGCCTCGGCAGATCGGACGGACATCGCGACGGCGGGCATGAACTGCTTGGAGAACGTGTCGGGCGCGGGCATTATGCTGCGCAACGCATTCACCCCTTCGACGGACGTTGCCTACCAGTTTGTCAACGGTCTCATCATGCGCAACTACATCAAGGTGAGCGCCGAGGACAGCCTCCAGACGAGCGAGAACACGCCGAACAGCCTGAACCGCGTGAAGGCGGACCGCATGGCGATTCTTACGTTCCTGTACAAGCTGTGGGACACGGGCTCGACTGGTCACGTCGCGAAGGGTGAGACGTTCGGGCAGACATTCAACGCGGACGGCACACCGACGAAGCCCGAGCAGCACTTCGAAGTCATCGCGGACATAACGAACAACCCAAAGTCGTCACTTGATGCAGGTGAACGCAATATTGACGTCTCCTTTACCCGCCCATCACCGGCGGGGTCCATTCGCATCGGGGTGGGCATTCTTCTGTTGAGCTGAGGAGGGTAAAAAGATGGGATCAAGACCGCAGGTCATCCAGAAAGCAAGGGTCGAATGGGACGGCACGGAGATCCCTGGCCTCGTCAGCGTCAGCGAGATACCTGAGGAGATGGGGACGGTAGAGGTGCCCGAGTTCGACATCTCCCGTACGATCACGAGCGGGGTCCGCAAGATCCCGCCCGTGGATATGGTCTACCAGGTGCGGCGTGACGGACAGGTGAACGACTTCTTCACCAATTTCTACCAGGACCACGAAGAGCACGAGGCGGTGATCATCTACACCGACGCGGGGGGGATCGAGACGTATCGGTTGCTCGCCCAGGCGTGCGAATGTTCGAAGCTCACGCGCCCCGAGGTGGACCACGCGAACCCCACCTATGCGAAACTCACCATGACGTTCCTGCCGTACGACATCAAAAAGGTGTCGGCGGCGTAAAGGAGAAAGAGAAAATGGAAAGGCTGGCGGTATCTTTCTCCTACATGGGGAAGGTGTGGGAACAATTCGAGGCGGGGCGTTCGACGGGCGGGGTGCTCGCCGACGCTCAGCGCGAGGCGCAACAGGAACGGCTGTACGGCGCCATGTATGCGTACGTCGCGGGGACCGTCAAGGCTCTCGCGGCGGCTGACGGCACGGTAGAGGAAGGCCGCAACAGAATCCGGGAAGTATGCCGGCAAATGCCGTGGGTCAGCGCTGAACAGGTGGCGCTGAGGACCCTTCTGGCGAGCGGCGGCCATGATTCGGTTGAGGGCATCTACGCATGCCCGCGGTGCGGACGGGAAGTGGTAAGCGAAGGAGAAGAGGCCGACCGAATCTCCGAGCTCACCATCGCCGAGGGAGCGCTGGACGAAACGATGCCTCTCAAGCTGGCGTACCCTATCGAGGTGAAGGACAACAAAGGCGAGACGGTGGTGAGCGCCGCATCGATCACGTTCCGAAGGCCTTCGCTCTCGGATTGCATGGCCGCGAACGTGTTCTTTGGGTTGAACGACGAGGTGAGGCTCGCATACAGAATCAACGTCGAGAGCATCGAAGCCGTGAACGGCGCAGCGGTGGACAAGAAGTTCCGCAACACGTGGGGGATGTACCTCTTCGACCGCATGGACGGTGACGATCTTCAAACGCTCGCGGAGTGGCAAGCGTCGGCAGGATTTCAGACCCGAGTGATGAAGCGCTGCAGAAAGTGCGGCAAGACCTGGGAGGTGCAGCTCTCCACCATGGGTTTTTTCGCTTCCGGTCTCACGCGGTAACGAGACCGGAGGCGCCCGGCGGGAGATGGCTGTGGCTGGCGCGCCGAACGCCTGAGATCGACGTTGACGAGGAGTATCTTGCCGAGACAGCCTCCGAGCTGACGCTCGGGACGCACGGGGGCGTGGGATTCGCGGAGGTTTGGGAAATGCCGCTGGACAGGCTCTTCGACTTGATCGAGCGATACAACGAACACGTGAAGAGGACGCCGGGAGATGAGTGACGCAGCGCTGGGCAAGGGTAGAGACGTCGCGTTCTCATTTGACCCAAAGCCTTTCATGAACGGCCTCAAAGCCGCAACGCGCGGCATGGACAAGATGCTCGACGCGACGAAGAACATAGCCGCTCAGATGTCGCGCCGTCTCATCGCTCTCAAGGCTGGACTGGAAGCAATCAAAGGCGTGGTGCGAAACGTCGCGGCGCAGATCCCCGAGATTGGAATGGCGTTCAACGTTGCCAAGGAAGTCTTCCTCAAGAACCTACTCTGGCCCCTTCGTCAGATGCTTGTGCCCATGCTCCAGAAGATGCTCGACTGGGTGACCTCGCACCGAACGCTGTTCGTCAAATGGGGACAGACCCTTGCCAACGTGTTCCGCGCTCTCCTCTCCGTAGGAAAGCAAGTGTGGGAGATTCTCAAGAAAGTGGGGAACGCCTTCGGATCGGTGTTCCGCCAGATCACGGGCGGGGGACTGGAAAACTTTCTGAACCTCATCACCGTGAAGCTCGCCGCTGCCTTCATCTTTCTGAGCAACCTGCTCAGCTCCCTTGCGCAGAATCTGCATCTCGCGGAGATATGGGAGAAGCTCAAGGGTGTCGCCTCGGCGGTGTGGGACTTCGTGAGCGGACTCTTCAAGGCGAACGACCAAGGCAATTCGCTGCTCACCGTTTTCAACACCATCGCCGACATCGTGGGGAAGGTGGTCCTGATAGGACTCGACTTCCTCAAGCCGCTCATCGAAGGGATCAAGAAGAGTGACCTCAAGAACGCGGTCACCCCACTACAGAACATCGCCAATGCCATCAAGGGGCTCGTGACGCAGATCAAGGCGTTCGTCGAGATGCCCGAGGTTCAGAAGTTCATCAAGCTTTTCGGCCAGCTCTTCGGCAACGAAGTCCAGCTCATCCTCATCAATTTTTCCTCGGCCATAGAAGCGGTGGTGGATGCTCTCCAGTGGCTTGTCTACGGAATCCGCGCGATCATCGAATTGGCGAAAGGCACTTCGACGAAAGACATCGGGGAGATGGCCGCCAACCTGGCGAAGGAACAGGCCTTGCGGTGGACGCGCATAGGTGAGAGCTACAAGAGTGTCCTTGCGAACGAGGCGGCGGCAATCAAAGGTGTGTTCGGTGGGGTAGGGCAGAAGCCGCTTCCCAAATCAGTAGCGCCAGAACCTGTGTTGACCGAGGAAGAACAGATCCGCTACGGGAAGCTGTTGTCAGGAGCCGCGAAGAACGTAGATGATGTAATCATCACCAAACGCGGAGAGGTGATCCGCACCGATCCGAACGACACCATCTACGCGAGGAAGAGCGGCGCATCTATGGCGCTCGGCAACCAGAACATCACGATCAACTTGAACGTGACCGAGGGATCCGCGCGGCAAGCGGGGGAAAACTTCTCCTACGGCCTGCAGCAGGGATTCCGCCGCGCGCTGCTTGATGCGCATCTTGCGGGGGGCGGGTAGAATGAATTACACCCAGGCGAACGTTCCATGGTTTATGTATGATCTCGACAACGGGCAGCTCATCACGTCGAGAATCATCCCTGGGGACATAGGAGATTCGAAGAAGATCGTCCTTGTAGAGACTCCGATTCCAGGATTGAACTACGAGCCGGTCATGCCCGCGGGCGGCGGGAACAGGAAGGTGAGCTTCATGCTCCCGCTCATCATGCGCGAGAGGACAGTGGGAAACGTCCTTCTTCTCAAGCAATTCGACCTCCTGAGAAACCAGGCAGCGGGATTCGCCAATTTCGCGGGAGCGAAGAAGTTCATGCGGACACCCCGCGTGCTCTACTACTGGGGGACGGGAAGCGTGCCGCTCGTGTGGTTTGTTTCGAAGGCCGACGTCGTGCACAAGCAGGGATGGGTCAATGCTCGAGGGATGCCGCAGTACAGCGAGATCGAGATAGAGCTCACCCTTGATGAGGAGCATCCCGCTTACAAGGTTGAGGAGACCTGGCGCATGGCGGCGGCCATGATGGGGATGGCGGCGCAGGCGGTACAGGCCGGCGTGGCACTGTTCGGGAAGAGGCCCTATTAGGATGAGGTACCTTCAAGTTTCCACGGTTTCTTTCACCGACGCGAATGGGAACACCCGCCCCGTGAAGGACATGAGAGAGATTCCCTCCTACACGGAAGGCCAGAGCGTTCTACGTCGGGCGGATGAATTGCTTGACGAGGTGGCGAGCCGCCCCGAATGCTACGGCTCCGACGGTGAGATTCAGACGTACCTCATCTGGGAGGCGAACGCCGCCGCGATTCTTGACGCCAACTTCGATTTGACGACACTCCGCAAGGTGTTCGTCCCGACGCAAACGGGGTGAGCCGTGATAGGACTACAGGGGCGCGGGAGTGCGTTCTTCGCCATCCAGGGACTGAACATCGATGAGGGAGTGATTGACCCGAAAGACCTCGTGAGCCTTTCCGTCACCGAGGAATTGGACAAGATCACTCTGGGATCGATCAAGTTTCACGACCGCTACCACATCTATTCCAGGATTCTCACGACGGGGGTTCAGCTCGCGTTGAGCTGGGGCTACGCGCAGCTCGGGGACATCGGTGACGTGTTGCAGATGGCAGACGACATCTCCGCAATCCGCCAACGTCGGGGACTGCGCGTCATGGTGATGAATCCCTCGGGAGGCGGGCACGGAGGGGACATAGACTTCGGGTGCAACTTCTGGGCGGTGGATCTTCGGGGAGTTCAGCAACATCTTCTCTACCAGGACATGAGCCGGGGGGACATGGTGCGCCAGGTGATGACCCGCATCGGGATCACGACGCCAGAGATAAACTTTGCCACGCAAACGACATCACTCACGAGCGAGACCGCCGAACGCCAGGCGGAGACGGATTTCCAGTTCCTTGCGCGCAAGGCGCGGGAATGGAGGGCATACCTCATCGTCGGACACGATCCGTCAGGGAATCCCGTCGGCGCATTCATCGACGTGGACAAGATCACAACCAGTGCAATAGTGCAGGCCATGACGGGCGGGACGGGAAACTCCTTCG
>Ga0153915_10004833_pt1 | contig 12473 bp, 13 predicted proteins | sample Opewatmetagenome_2_FD_107003 | JGI IMG/M metagenome (GOLD analysis project Ga0153915, IMG submission 107003) | Freshwater wetland microbial communities from Ohio, USA - Open water 3 Core 3 Depth 3 metaG | ecosystem: Environmental > Aquatic > Freshwater > Wetlands | place: USA: Ohio, Lake Erie... | reverse complement strand
GGATTTACCTGAAGTATCTCTTGTTGCAATTATAGATGCCGATAAGGAAGGTTTCCTGAGAAGTGAGAGGTCACTTATGCAGACAGCCGGCAGAACCGCGCGAAACGTAAACGGTAAAGTAATTATGTATGCCGATAAAATTACCGATTCAATGCAAAAGACAATTGAAGAAACCGAACGCCGCCGAAAGCTTCAAAAGGAATACAATGAAAAGAACGGTATAGAACCAAAAACAATTTATAAAAGTATGGAAGAAATTATGTCTTCTACTTCTATTGCCGATATCAGAAGAAGAGAAGAGCAGCAGGAATTTTCATTCTCCGGGATCGCTGAACCAGTTCTCAAATATATGAACAAGGATCAAAAGGAAGATTTGATTGAAGAATTAACAGATCAGATGCACCAGGCTGCAAAAGATCTTGAGTTCGAAAAAGCCGCCCACCTGCGGGATGAGATTCAACGTTTGAAAAAGATGATTAAATAAGATCAATTAACAATGAATAATTAACAATTAACAATTCAGCGATTAAACAAATAAACAATTTTATTCCATCACTCCATTACTCCCCAGGCATGTAGTTAAGCCATAAGAATTACAGTCATTGCGAATGAGCCCGGCTAATAAATTTCAGGCGAGTGAAGCAATCCCTTACTTCATTTTATTAATATTATAGAATTCTATTATATTTGATAACATTTAAGAAAAACAGGGAATCCAAATGGGCAACAGGCAGTATTTTGTTTATATAATGACAAACAAAAATAATAATGTCATCTACACGGGAATGACCAATAACCTTGTATTTAGAGTATTTCAACATAAAAATAAATTGCTGAAAGGATTTACGAACAGATATAACTGCGTAAAACTTGTATACTATGAAATCTATGATGACCCATATTCAGCGATAACCAGAGAAAAACAAATAAAAGCGGGATCCAGAAAAAAGAAATTAGAAATGATAGAGAAAAATAATCCGTTGTGGAAAGATTTATCCAATGAGTTTTAGGATAGATTGCTTCATCCGGCTTGGAGTAAAGACAAATAGCCGGATTCGCAATGACACGATGACAGGTGTTTCCTCAAAATAAAATCAAATTAATTACAGTCATTGCGAACGAGATCGGCTTATTAAATTCAGGCGAGTGAAGCAATCCCTTGTATAAGTAACCGTCAGCCATATTATAATATGATCATTTATAAATTAATCCAATTCAATTTATACCGACGAAGTCATCATTACTCCAACACTCCACTACTCCATTATTCCACTACCTTCACATTCCTGCTATTGTCATTATCGGGTTCCGCTCCTCCCTGATTTTCTGCCCCTTATAAATCACTTGCTCCAGAAACAATCCTGAAGGCGGGGCAGTATATTTTACGGGTTCGTTTGATTTAGTCAGAAGAAATATTTTTAAATCTGCATCGGTCAACTTACCTCTTCCTGTCTCAACCAGTACCCCGATAATTCGTCTGACCATTTTCCAGAGGAAATGAGAAGCAATGATTCTAACCAGGATCAGCTCTCCATCTTTCTTTAACTGAATATCTTCAATGAGTACTCTGGATGATTTTTCATCCGGATCCTGATCGGAAAAAGATGAAAAGTCGTGCATCCCGATAAACACTTTTGAGGCTTTCTCCATCGCAGTGAAATCAAGCTTATCTTTTATCCACCACACATAATTTTTTCCGAATGCAGTTCTCCTTACGGAAATTTGATATATGTAACTTCTTCTTATTGCATCGTGTCTAGCATGAAATTTCGGATGTGTCTTTTCAACTTCCAGAATATTTATATCGTGAGGCAGGAGGTCATTAAATTTCATTTTAATTATTTCCGGAGCGAGCATAGTCTTAACTTCCAGGTGAGCAACCTGGCAGAGAGCGTGAACGCCGCTGTCGGTTCTTCCCGAACCCTGAAGATCAATTCTTTCCTTCTTGAAAATATCCTCTGCTGCTTTTAGAAGAGCTCCCTGGATGGTTTTTGTTGAGGTTTGTCCCGGCTGCTTCTGCCAGCCGGAGTATCTTGTCCCTTCATATTCAATAAATATTTTAAAGCGGGACATAGCTATAAAACCATTTCCTCTTCAGCATAATCATCGACCGATTCAAAAATCCTTACTTTCAATTTTTTTACGTTAGGAGGTAGTTCCTTCACCTGAATTTGTGAAAGGATATATTTGCAGATATTCTCCACTGTCGATTGAAATCCCACAATTACCTTTTTTGATTTTACCGAATCTAAAAATTCTATTATATGCTTATCCTTTTTATTAACCATGAATGCATGGTCAAGTTTCTCAACAACAGGATTCACAATTTTTTTCAAATCATAATAATCCATTATCATTCCCGAATCGTCCGGTTTACCTTCCAGTTCGACAATCATTTTATACGAATGTCCGTGGATATTTTTGCAGTTTCCAAAATGTTCAGGAAGACAATGCCCCATTTCCCAATGGAATTCTTTTGCGATCTTCATTATACACCTTTCATATCAGGTTGCCATATGAATTTATGCATTTGTAACTGAAACCTTGCACGCAGTTTGTCTTCAAGCATCCAGTTTACCAGGGAAACAGGTTCAAGCTTTCCGAAAACAACAGATAAAAGGACCTGACATTTCTTATCGGGATCATATTTGTTAATAATATCTTTCGTCCACTCGTAATCTTCCCGGTTCCCGATTACAAATTTTACCTCATCACCAGCTTTAAGATAATTGATATTTTCATAAAGGTTTTTTTTCATCATCCCGCTGGACGGACATTTCAAATCCATAATTATCATTACCCTTTCATCGATATCTTTTATCGGCAGACTCCCCCCGGTTTCCAGCATAACTTCGTAACCTTCTTCACATAGTCTGTGCATGAGTTCCCTGCATTCCTTATCCTGATAAAGAGGTTCCCCTCCTGTTACTTCGACCAGCTTGCAATTAAATTCTTTTATTTTTTCTATTATCTGTTCTGCTGAATAGTCGGTTCCCTCAAAAAAAGCATACTCGGTATCACAATAGCTGCAGCGGAGATTACAGTAAGTGAGACGGATAAAAATACACGGCAAACCTGCTTTACTGCTCTCCCCCTGGATGGATAAGTATATTTCATTCACTTTGAGCATATTTTTCGTCGATTTATAAGAATTAATACCATTAATTTAGCAAAGATTAGATTGACATAAAATGTTCGATTGTCTATATTTGTCGACTATATTTTTAAAGAAAGCAAGGAATTTAGAAAAAATGGCAAGTCATAAATCGGCAAAGAAAAGAATTCGTACTAATAACAGGAAGAGAACCATCAACACAAGATATGAGTCGATGCTGAAAACCTATTATAAAAAGACGCTTGGAGCGAAAAACAAGGAAGAAGCCGAAAAATTATATAAGGAAGCTGTATCTGTTATTGACAGGGGAGCAATGAAAGGAATTATTCATCAGAATAATGCGGCACGAAAAAAAGCGGCTTTAACGAAACACCTGAATGACCTTTCTGCCCCCAAAAAAGTTTAAAGACGATATATAATTTTATCCGAATTCCGCCCTCATTTTTGAGGGCTTTTCTTTTTATTGAACCGAATGCGAATATCCCGCCCTCTGCTTTCCGCTCCTGGTCAATTCTTTCGGATTGAGTACTGAACTGTGACAGTATAGAATAAGTTAGGTTTATCACATGGAACGAGAAAAGTTAACACCTGACTTTTAGTCCGGTGATTTTTTCACCAATTAAGACCGGGGAGAAAAAAAATGTATCTCAGTACCAGCTGCAAATTAAAGAGTCAATGTACAATCCAGGCAGGTTGCCTCAAAAACTGTCGTGATAGTCCATGATGCGAAAAAATTTCAGTTGAAGACTTCCTTAAAAACAAATTCTTTCTTTTAAGACGACTTCCTTTCCGTCCAGGATGGGATTTCACGCAAATTTTCCGACAAATTTGACTATGCTTTCCGGATAAATCCCCAATTACCTTCTAAAAGAGTCAAAAATTTTTGGCAAATGATTTGATACTATAATTATAATTAGTTGAGTGGAGTATTTTTATGAGTATTGAAGCGATATTGATTCTGGCGCAAGCTGTTTTTTTAATATATCTCGGACTTAAATTTTATAAAAAGGTTCTGAATAACCGGGTAAGAATAAAATAATACTTTATTCTATCTGCATGTCCCTTTCTTTTCCGTTCTTACTACTATACTTTCGATAACTTTTTACCAATTCTAATCATTTTAAAGAAAGGATAGTGTCATGAATCGGAAATTCACTATTCGTATTTTACTGTTATTTCTTGGATTATGCCTTTTCCCCGTAACCTCTTTTTGTACCACCCATTTTGTTTCTGTGCAAAATTATTCATTTTCACCGAGCACGGTAAATGCGTCGGTGGGTGATACAGTAACCTGGCAGTGGGTCAGCGGGTCGCATACAACCACCTGTAATGGTACTTTCCCCGGTACTTCTCTTCCTCCGGGAGCTGCGGCATGGAATCAACCTATAAATACAAACAGTACAACTTATTCATATGTTATAGCTGTTGACGGCGAATATGATTATGTGTGTACATTTCATGCACCGGCAATGGCGGGTGTAATTATTGCAACTGTACTTCCTGTTGAACTTGTGTCATTTAGTGGTTCCTTAAATGGAAATGAAGTTACACTGAACTGGCAAACTGCTACAGAGAAAAATAATAACGGTTTTGAAATCCAGAGGAAAATTAGTAACAACTGGGAGAAAATTGGTTTTGTTCCGGGACATGGAACAACTCTGGAAAGGAATTATTATTCATTCAAGGATAACATAAATAATCTTCCCGATGGGAACCTGTACTATAGATTAAAACAAGTGGATTTTTCAGGATCGTTTGAATATAGTTCGGAAATATTAATTAATAAAACAGTACCTTCGGATTTTAGTTTATCGCGGAATTATCCGAATCCGTTTAATCCCTCTACTCTGATAAACTACTCTATTCCGATTAACGCAAATGTGTCTTTAAAAATATATGATGCTGTGGGTAATGAGGTAACTACACTCGTGAACGAAAGACAGGAATCCGGTAGTTACCAGGTGGTTTTTAATGCGTCAAGACTTGCCAGCGGAATTTATTACTATACAATTACTGCCGGCTCTTTTACTGCTTCAAAGAAAATGATCTTAATGAAGTAATCTCCCTCTCACTAACATTATCTGCCGGGAGGAGTTCTATCCTTCCGGCTCTTTCGTCTCAACCTTATCAATAAAACCTTTCAACGTCAATTTATATCAATTTATCAGGCGAATAAAATTTTTTAAGTGAAAGTCTGCTTCGGGTATGATTAAATGACTGTCCTTCTTACGGTTCAATTATATAGTCATATGAACATACAACGATAGCGCGGGCAGGAAGGCAACCAGGAGTATGAGTACTTACATCCATCTGATATTATTCCATTTCAGTTTATCCAACGAAACGTAGTGAAGTTGGACCTTCCATTACTCCAAAACTCCACTACTCCCAATTTCATTTTGTCCTTTTAAAAATCTTAACCAAGAAATAAAAATCTGACTGGGAATACTATACATACATCCTTTTTGCATCTAATTATTTTTGAGGATGTTTAATAATTAACTTAATTTTGTCTGCTCTGAATTCTCCCGTTCACTGTGAAGTGATGAGCTCCGGATTAGTACTTATTGGATTATAGTCAACTTATGATAAAAATTTATACCACCCTGATTTTTTGTTTGATAGGATATGGTTTTTTGTTTTCACAGCATACTGATATCTCTCCCATAGAAGGAAAAGTAATTCTCTCGGTCAATGGGGCAGTGATGTTTCCTTATACAGATTATGCAAGCATCATTCCTACACCATTTGGAACAGGAGCACTTGAATATTATTTTGATATCAAGTCGCGGCATACTATTGGACTACGATTTTATGGTGGAATCGGGGTAATGGAAGGGTGGGACACCACCCGGACTCCATACGAATTCTCTGATGGTATTTTCTTTTTCGGCGGGGGAATAACTTATAGTTATAGTTTAAGTGACAAACTCGTCCCTTATATTTTTGCCGGGGTAACAAATTTATGGTACAATCCTCTGGATTATAATAATAATCCTATCATCACTGATAAACCTGCTTCTCAAAACCTGTCGGATATAAGTTATAATTATGAGCTGGGATTAAAAATATTTTTAAGTGAGGGAACCTCTTTAAATCTGAGCGGGGGGTTATTTCAATGTAGGACCGATAAGCTTGATGGTTTAATCGCCGGCTCACATTTCGATATTTTTTATTACGGAATGGCGGGAATCTCTATCGCATTTTCCGGTAAGCAGGATAGCGATAATGATGGTGTAGAAGATTCAAAGGATGCATGTCCCGGCACTCCCCGGGGGATTAAGGTCGACGAGAAGGGCTGTCCCCTGGATTCGGATAATGATGGGGTACCTGATTACAAGGATAAATGTGCGGATACACCTGCAGGAGTTAAAGCAGACCCAAACGGATGCCCCGAAATTAAAGTCATTCTCCCGGATCAGGCAGCAGAAAAAATTAATTATAATTCACAAAAAGAATATCCTGCCGGCAATATGGTTTATACGGATGGGAAGTTGTACGTTGTACAGATTTCTGTCTGGAAAACAGAACAGGAAGCTGAAACACAATCGAAAAAATTAAAAGAAAATGGATATAATGCTTTTGTAGATAAGACCTTAAAAGATAAATGGGATTCAATCCTGTACAGGGTTAGAATAGGTTACTTTAGAACATACCTTGAAGCAAAAGTAATAGCCGACAAACTGAGATAATAATTAAAACCGGCTCTTAGGAGTATAGTTCATGAAATTAGCGTAAAACCCTTTCCGCTCCGCTTATGTGATGTAACCTATTGTATGCTAAAGCAAGCTTTTATAATTAAACTGCCGATTGTCTTTGCCAGACAACAAAAATAGTCTTTATAAGAATAATAAAATCTTGTCCGAAAGACCAATTCTCCACATAAAAAGTATCTAATTTAACCTCTTCTTCAAAATTTAGTCCGGAACGGCCCGAAACCTGGGCCAAACCAGTAATGCCAGGTTTAATATTTAGTAATCTACGATGTTGGCTTTGATATTTAGCAACTTCTTCAGGTTCGTGTGGACGTGGACCAACTAATGACATTTGACCAATCAACACATTCCATAATTGAGGCACTTCATCAAGCGACGTCTGCCGCAACCAGCGTCCAATCTTTGTAACCCTGGGATCATTCTTCATTTTAAATAAGGGGCCATCAGAGCGTTCATTGTAAACTAATAAGTCGTTTTTCATTTTAGCAGCATTTTTTACCATGGATCGGAATTTATATATATTAAAAAACTGACCATTTTCCCCGACTCTTTTTAAAGAAATTATTATTGGCCTGCCGGAATCTATTAAAATCAACAAAGATATTATAAATAAGACTGGTAAAAGCAAAATTAATAAAATAAACGAGAATAATAGGTCAACCAGGCGTTTTATTATTCTGCCCCAACCATCAAGTGCTGTGCGTTTAATTTCAATTATAGGTAAGCCGGCAAATGTATGACTGACAACGTTATGGCTTTGAGCTTCAAACATGTCAGCTACATATTTAAAACCCAGGTGATGTGTTATACAAAATTCCAATATGTCCAGATTAAATTCCCGTGATAAAGAAACATCTCCAACTAAAACCTCATCAATACCAATGGTATCCTTTGCCAGGTCAATTTCAGTCGACCCGACTTTTTTTACTATAACAAACCCAAATTTTGGCTTATTATCAAACAATTTGTGTAAAAATTGACTGGCCTGGTCATCGCCAATTAAAAGGACTTTAGTTATGCCGATACCATGATAATATAACACTGATCTGATTAATCGTAATAAGAGTCGCCCCAGGCTAACTAAAACCAAAGCCAAGGCCCAGCTTACTAAAATTATAAATCTTGAATCAAATAACTTCGGATTAAAGAAAAATAAAAGGATAATTATTGCCAAACCGGCTGTACATCCCAGGAAAATCCGTCCGAATTCCTGAGAGAGTTTAAGGCGATTATTCAAATTATACAAACCGGAAAAAGAAAAAAGAACCAGCCAAATTAAGGCAACGATTGCCAATGTCGAAATATATTTACCGGGCGGTAAATCAAATCGTATAGGTAAAGTTTCTCTAATAAACGATACAAATCTCAGTTGATATGCCAACCAGCCGGCAAGAATCAACATTAAATAATCAATCGGCAAGGCAATAGTTGAGAATAATAATTGGCTTTTTTTCATATAACAATGTTTGTGATGTTACTACTGCAGTTACAAACGCAGCATTAGCCTTAAATAATAATAGGATTTCCTGTTAACGATCATTTCTTTCCTTATAATATATTGAATCCCAGTAGTAAGGTTGTCCGCTTAATTTTTTCTTCATCCATACAGGTAATCCGCTTCCGAAGTATCCTGTTCTAAAACCGAGCCATTTTACTATGGAGGAGAAGATTGCATAAGGAAGCATAACCGGATTTTCTCCGGCAGTTCTTTTCAACAATGCACCCAAAAGTTTGCTTCCCCGTGTTTCTGCCTGTCCTACAATTTCATTAACCCATGGGTACTTTTTTCTTACATAGCCGGTATCGAAATATCTTTTAAATTCCTGTATCAGATTATACCTGTGAGAATGTTTGACAATTGACTCCGAAACATACGCAATTTTAAAACCTTCATTTAACATTTTTGCTGTTGTAAAGTAATCTTCACTTGAGAGCATAATTTCTATACCCCCCGCTTTATCAAGTGCAGAATTTAAATATGCAGCCCAGCTGTGAGAATTAAAAAAAGTGTACACACCATATTTTTGCACATCCCTGATGCTTCTGAGATTACTCATTAATGGATAATTAAATTCTCTTGGGAATGATTCAAACAATCCGCTGCTGTCGTGTGGTATTTGCCTGCCGTATGCGATTTCCGACTTACTTTCTTGTATCGGGGCAACAAGTTTATTCAGCATTGTTTCATCCATGGGATATGCATCCTGAGTTTGAAAAACTACTATGTCGGTATTAAGAAGTTTTCTTCCTCTCTCGCGTGTGGCACCATGATTAAATTCATTTTTTTGTATTATCAGGACTTCAGCCCCAAAATCTTTAGCAATTTCAGCAGTTTTATCCTGCGAACTCGAATCGATTACCAGTACCTTTGGTTTCAGGGTTGAGTTGATTACGGGTAGTAAGCAATCATGAAGATGCTTCTCTGCGTTAAGTGTTAACAAAAGAACGCCTACCGAAGAATTCAACTTTTATTTCTCTATTTTTTTATACAAATCCAGAAGCGGCTTTATCTCTTCTTCCCAGGTATTTATGCGAGGGAATTTAAACACGTATCCAGATTCAATCTTTTTAAATATTTCTCTTAAAAGATTCATAGGCTCTTTTAAATTTTCGGGATCAACGTAATAACTGGTATCGGGATTTTTACAATCTGTTGCACACCTCTTTGTACCGATGAAAACCGCACCATGTGATAGTGCTTCCAGTTCCACTAAAGGAGCAACTTCACTAAGACTGAGTGATACAACTAATTTTGAATTATTATACAATTTTACCATTTCAGAAAAACCGGCAGATCCTATATAATTTATATTTTTATTCTTTTCAATGAGTCGTAAAAACCGGTTACAGTATTTTTTATAATAACGGTTCAATTGTCCCGCAAAACATATCTTTTTATCGGTAAACACTGAAAGAGCAGCTATCGTGTTTATGTTGTTCTTTTGAGGTTCAATCCTTCCCGGTATAAAAATATCAATTTCCCGATCCTTTAAATTTTTTGCCCGGGTAATTCCGTTTTGAACTGCGTTGCCAAAGATTATAACCTTTTCATCCTGGATTTTAATTCCCAGATCTTCTTCAAACCATCTTCTTTCTTTATTCGACAGAAAATGAAAGAAGTTAATTTTCTTCACAAGAGAATTACGAAGTATTTTCTCATTCCGAAATACAAATCCTAACTGATTAAGTTTAAACTTATGTGAAAGGATGTTCCGTAGAATAAATTTAATTCTTTCACTTCCCGGTGAATTAAAACCAAGTTCTTTTATTCTTCCGAGATATTCCTCTTTTTGATGAATGGGATGCAGAATCAGGACAGGACTGTTTTTGACTTTTGTTTTCAACTGATAAGCAAGATCATACAACCTGCTGAAATTAAAGAGATGAACTATATCATAGTCGCCGGGATTGCTTATTATTGAAGCTATGTCAACCTGATGACCTTTCTGCGAGATTATTTTTTTGTAGTTCTCAATCTGGACAGCGTCGCCGCCCTGCTTGGGAGGGTAATCTAGCCTGCCAATAAAGAGAATATTCATAAGAAATAATGTTCTTTCCGACCTTAATTTAGAGCTAAATGTAGCAATTTAATCATAGACTTTATCCGTAAGCTCAGAATCCAAGAGCCTGGTTAAGTTCTTCATAACGGATTTTCCAATCACTTAATCTTGCCGATTCAATCAGCTCATTTTTATCTGTATCACTTTTAATCGCTTTTTTCAAGAGCATAATGAATTCATCATAAGTATCATAAAGGAAAGCTTTTGTATTCATCCTTTCGAGTTCATCCCATCTTGCTGATACTACAGAAAGTCCGCATGCAAAATATTGATGAAGTTTAATAGGATTTACATATTTAATCAGATCACCGTGTCTCTTTACGTCAAAAGGAATAATGCCTGCATCTGAGTTATGAAGATAAGCAGCCAGTTCTTCGTTTCTTTTTATTCCCAGCACATGAACATTAGGAAATCCCTGGAATTCCTTTCGCGCGATGCTATCGTTTCCTATTAATATAAAGGAATACCCCGGGAGTGCTTTAGCTGCATATTTAACGAGATCAAAATCAAATCTGATTTCCATTTCTCCTATATATACAATTCGGGGGTGAGGAATCGATTTCAAATCCTCAGGTTCTGCTTTACTTCCGTTGGCAAATTTCCCAAAGTTTACCCCATTGGGGAAGTAAAGTGATTTCCGCGGATTAATAGATTTAATGTAATTTTCAAAATTCCTTGCTGTGTAAAGAACCAGATCCACTTTTTTTGCAAGCTCTTCCAGCATTACCGTTGCATAACCGGTATACTTTTCATATCCCGCATAATTATCGGCTATACGGAAAGCCGATTTGTCGTATTTGATTATGTCTACCCAGATCCCCTGGAGAGCATTATCAAAGTAAAGAAAATCAACCTTATCAAAGCCAGCTCTTTTTAATTTATGATACACATGTGGAATGGTAAATCTATGCCAGTTCTTAAAAGTAAACCTGGATTTCAGGTAGAAATATTTTTGAGGCGGAAAAAAGGTCAAAGGAACGTAGCTCCATACATTAATTGATTTGTCCTTTTTCCCTCCCGCTGACCAGATTCTGAAACGATCCTTGACCTGTTTATTATTTATCAGGAAAAGATGTAAAGGCGAAACCGGATCAGAGAGGAATCCTACTTCCCAGTCGTGTTCGGCAAAAAGGGATGCAAGTTCATGAGAACCCACTCTGTAAGGGGTATCCCAGTAATTTGCTGCTACAAAAAGTGCCTTACGTTTACCTTTCATATTTTTTCTAAAAGGAAAAAAGTATGATAAGTATTTTCAGCGGGAGTAAAAATGGAAATCACCTTAAATGCTCTTCCTAAAATGGCTGTGATCTTTTTTAAAGGGTAATCCTTCTTTCCGATTTCCCAATAATGCTGACCGTCGAATTTATGTTTCTTATAAAACATTGGGATGATGATTTTTAAATCCATTCTTCTGGATTTTGGAAGAGTTATTTCGAGTCTGAATTTATGATTAGCATACGGCAGGCTGATGAGTGCATATTTAGAACTCACTCTCTTTATTTCATCAAGAAGCGCTGGAAATTTATCAAAAGGGAGATGTTCGAGTACCTGGAAACAGCCGATGAGTTTAAATGCCTCATCCTTAAAAGGAAGGCGCTCCACGGTCGCAATTACATCCGGATTTAACTCTTTAGTGATATCTATATTAAAATATTCGATCCCCTCCGGTAGTAATTTTTTTAATATACCCGTACCGGTGCCGATCTCAAGAAAAGACGCCGGGTTTATTTCCCGGATATATTTCAGCTGGTAATAGTAAGAAGCAAATCTTCCTTTATCTATATACGATTCGAAATTATAGTGAGATTTTTCTACCTGAGCCTTCATGCCATCTTTCTTAAACCGTTATAGATTAAATAGAAAGTTAAGATTTTATTTGCAAAAGATATAATCAATGTTGAATAGATTACCCCGATAAATCCATAGTATTGAATAAGTAAAATTCCGAGCCCGATATTTATAATCCCGAAAGGAATTGTTAACAGACTGTATTTTGCTTTACCCGTTGCTATAATGAAAGGTTGTACAATAAATCCCGAAATAAGTACCAGAGGAAGATGAAGCAGCAGGAGATCAAACATT